>Ga0099364_10004605_pt1 | contig 20835 bp, 15 predicted proteins | sample TergutTh196P3_FD_73070 | JGI IMG/M metagenome (GOLD analysis project Ga0099364, IMG submission 73070) | Microcerotermes parvus P3 segment gut microbial communities from Pointe-Noire, Republic of the Congo - Th196 P3 | ecosystem: Host-associated > Arthropoda: Insects > Digestive system > Gut ... | reverse complement strand
TTCATCAAAAGCGGCAAGGCTTTCACGGTTATTGCATACATAGTTTGATACGACTCTGCGCAATACCGACCTTGCAAGCCGGCGCTGCCCCGTATACATCAAAAAACCCCGATAGTTTAGCTCTGTTTCAGTCGCCCTTGATAATGGAATCCTTTGCACGTCGTATTCTTGCGGGATGCCCGGTTTGGTAAAAGTCAGCTTGATGCCCGGATACATTCCGCCGATCACATCCTGCCATCCTCCTCCTGTGGTCATAAGCTGCTCGGCAATCAAAACGTCGTCCGAGAGTTCTTCCGCACTCCGATCCTGCCCGCAGAGTTTGGTAAGCGCTTTGATCATCGCCCCGGTCAGTATGCTTGACGTGCCCAGGCCGGAACCTCCGGGAACACTGACATTAGAGGTTATGCGCACTCCCCCGCCCATTTTTGTCAGTCGCTCTTTTAGTGAACATCTGCCCGGCGCTATTAAATCAGCCATTGCAAGCGCGGCTTTAAATAGGATAAAGGGATCTTCCGGGCTGTTATAATTCAACAACGGGTCAATCACTTCATATCGCTCATTCCTTTGCAGATCAGCGCTTTTCAGCTCAATAACCGGCTCCTCAAGACGCTCCGCGCACACAAGTATCGGCAACTTGCCGTCTAAACAGGCTGCGGCATTAAGCATGGTCCCGCCGTGCTCATAACAATATGGCGGTGCGTCACTCCATGTTCCGCCCATATTGACCCTGATCGGCAGCGCGACTTCGACGCTATCGCAAGTCCATTCCCGCGCTTCATAATGCGATAAAAGACGCGGTTTAGCCGCTGCTTTGCGCAAAACCTCCAGCCCTTTTTGTTTTAAGTCGTAGCTGCTCAACTTGAGACCAAGCATTCCCGCAGCTTCACCGATGCACATATAAAGCCGCATTTCATCTTGCCACTGCGTATAAAACCCGTCAGCAAGGCGCGAGTTGATCTGCTCTAAGCGCCGTGCTGCGTTTTCTCCGACACCTAAATATCTGAGCACTTCGTCCACAGGAGTGCCGCCCAGCACTTTTTCCGCGAAAGCGTCAATACGGACGTTATCTTCATGCACGGCACGGTCGGCCAACATTCCCGCGATATCCATTTCGACGGTATCGGAAAGGGCTATGCGCTCACAAGTTTGCCATTTTAGCGTATCTTCAGCAGTCATTTCGCCTGAAATGAGCATCCGCGCCCATTCAAGCGCGTCTTTTTGCTTGCCGCACACCGGGAACAGTTTGGCGTTCCATAAGCTATCAGCTCCAGAGTCCCATTCCGCAAGCGTATTTCCAAACCATGATCGGCTTGACTTAATATCGTCGCTTATGTCCCAGGCCCTGCACACCCATTTACCGCTATTCAGCCTCACGCAGTGAAGCGCTGTATTATCCGGCGCTTCAAATCCCGAAAAAATGTCGCAGCCTGATATCAGGCAGTTCTCTCCGATTCTAGCTCCGTCATGGATACGACTGTTTTCGATAAAGCTACCGGCCCCAACGACGGCGTTTCTGGATATTCTGCTGTTTAAGGCAATGTCTGCGTCATACGTCCCGCCATTAAGCCGTGCTTCTTCTTTAAAAAAGCGAAGAGTTTCCAAAGTCTCGTCTGTTGTACCCATATTGCGGATCATACCGGGAATCAATCTGATTATCTTTAGCGGTACATGATGCAGCGCTTCGAAAATGCCGGGGCGCAAATCCCGCAACTCAGGGGTTAAGTCTCCTTCAGCAGCTTGCTCGAGAAAAGCCTCTGCGTCGGAATCCGCTGCCATCGGATAAATAATGTCTCCGTAAAATGAGAGCCTGACTTTCTCATTGGCGTATACAGAGAGTTTTTTATCATCTACTGCTCCAAAATCATCCAAAACTAGACTGAGCAACGCTTTTATCGCGTTTTCACCAAGATATGTTATGCCGATATCTAAATCAACTTTACCTGTGTCTGTCACAGCGCCCACTCTCCTGAGTTCTTCTTCCGGCATTTTATGCAGAAACCGCGACACATAGCCGCTATTGTCTTTTTCTACAAATACGCCGTGAATCATGCCTTCCGACACCGGGGCTTTCATTGCCAACGCTGCGGCGTCCGGTGTATCAAGGTCAAGCTGGGTGTGGTTGAAACGGAAGAAAGCATCAGCCGAGACGACCACGACCCCTCCGCGCATACGGCTCGGCAAGCCTGCCAGCGATACCATAACATCGTCGAAAACAGTCCCCGGAGAATTTCTCAAGTCCCCGTCAATATGAGCGCCGGACAGCGTGAACAACTTCCCGAACGGCGCGCTGTGCGGCAGCCGTTTTGATTCTCCGCCGGAGTGGAGGAGCAAGCTTTTTTGCGCGATAAGCTTATCAATATCCCCTCCGCAAGAGAGCAGCAGTTCGGCAAGCATACATAGAGTAGCTCCGCCGGAACCGATACGCGCCTCACCCTTGTCCGGTTCAACATAATACCGGCATTGAGATGGTAAGTATTCCCTGTCAACCCTATCATCTATAAAAGACTGATACATCTCCGCTTGAGCGTTGGTTGCCGCGGTGACAGCGACATTGTCCCAAAACACGCTGAAATTGTCGTGTATAGCGTTTTGAAATATTGCTTTGTTTTCCGCTTGGCTTTGGCTTAAAAACAGTCTGGTTGCGTGATGCATATGGTCTCCTATACCCGCAAAGAATCCTTAGTAAATAGGCTAATAGGCGAAAACATTTCGATTTGTATTGACAACGCAATGCATTGTTGATATCATATATGCAAAAGGAGTTGATAAATATGGCAACAACCAATGTAAGCATTCGCATGGATAGGGATCTAAAAAAACAGGCTGAAACAGTGTTTAATCAAATGGGTATGAACATGACAACGGCCTTTACAATCTTTACAAAAGCGGTTGTAAGGCAGGGAAAAATACCTTTTGAAATCTCTGTTGACCTTACCGGGAACGCAGAAACTAAGACCCATTCGATAAAAACTACAGTAAATCTTAAAGCGGGAGAATTATATACAGCCGAAGAAGATTTGAAATTGCCTATATTGAACATGTCCGACATAGACAAACTGCTTATAGGCTCCGTTACCGAAGCGCTTATCGGATCCGTGCCGCACTCTTCGATATCGCTAAATGATTACCGGGCAGAAAGGTTAGGTAAATATGAATGTACTGATTGATACAAATGTAGTTTTGGATCTCCTGCTTCAACGAGAACCATATTTCGTAGACGCAGCAAGAGTAAATGTCTTATCAGAGAAAGGGTTTATTAGCGCTTACATCTCTGCATCTGCTGCGACGGACATTTACTATATTGCAAGAAAAGAAACAAGGAGCAAGGAAGACTCGCTCGATTTGATAAAAACGTTGCTAAGAACAATCCATATAGCGACTGTTACCGAAAGCAATATTCTCGAAGCATTAGATTTGAAGTGGGACGATTTTGAAGATTCTGTTCAGTATGTTGTGGGAAAAAGCATTTCTGCGGAGTACATCATCACGCGAAACGCTGCGGATTATTCCGAGAGTCATGTAAATGTCCTATCTCCGAAAGAGTTTATACAGCTGTTTGCTGCAGAAGAAACCAATGAAACCGAAACAACAGAATAGTTTTTGTCTTTACCCTTTTCATATAATCTCCAACTCATCTGCTCCTGGCAGTTGCGGGAATGGGGTTGTCGGAAGCATCTGGTACCAATAAGCAACGGAAGAAATATCGTCCTGCAACGGAAGATATCGCCCGCCACTGCGCCATCCGAGAGCCTGCGCAGTCACTTTTATTTCTTCTTCAAACCGTATTGGGTCTGTTATATGCCAGCGGTACATTGAAAATCTCATTTGCGAATTATATAGTCCATCAGGCTTGACGACTTTTGCCAGACCGGCGTAAGGGGTGCAGTATTCTGTATATTCGCCTTTTACGTCAAAATTATATGAGCCGCAGAAATAGTCCTCTATACCGGTTCCGCATATTGTCGGGTATTCCCTGTCGCCGTCGAGATAGAACTTCAACTCGCCTTCGCCCCACCAACCGTTGTTGTTCACACCCCAGGCCATATATGTGCCGACATAATTCCCTTTTCCCAACACACCGTCCAGAATGGTAAATACTTCTTTATATGGCAGAGGATTGACCCTTCTAAACTGAGCGTGGAAATAGGCACAGTCTTCGGGTATCTCGGTCAATGTGTAATTGATTTGATAATATAAGACCATGTCTTCTGCTGAAATATTGGACAGCGTTATCCGGCAGCGTTTACGGAACGGCATCTGCCAATAACAATTGAAGGCGCTTCCGGGGTTAACGCAAACCGTAAGTGAGGAGAGTTGACGAAACGGGTTCTTGTAAGCGCAGGCGAAGAAGTCCCCGATAGGACATTCAACGCTCGGAATATCGCTTTCATCCCAATATACTCTCAGTATCTCGTGCCGCCACATTCCTGTCGGCGTCATCCAAATATGCTGGACTGCACCCGGACCTTCAATGTCGCACAGAGTGAATGTTTCGCCGGCTTTTATCTTCACGCTGGGCGATACTTTCCATCCGTGCCCCAGCTCTCTTGCTGCAAATGCACCTTCTCCCTCGGTTGCCATGCCACCCTTGCCTTTTTCACCGCTGAAGTTTTCCGGGCTGACTGAGCGCGATTGAGCGTTTGAAAGCCGCGAGAGACTGTGAAGACTCGCCTCAAGGCCGTTATAAAGCGTCATATTTCACCACTCGTTCCCCTGCCCCCGCCTGCACTATCAATGTACTCAACGTCCATCCCGTTCCCCCAATTATGCATTATGAATTATGCATTATGCATTGTTTCATATCCCCAAAATCTGCTGATTCTCCATCGCCTCGTATAGCGCTCGGAAGATATAGTAATCCGCAGGAGCGGTTATTTTCATATTGTTCGGAGTGCTTTTAACGGTATACATCTCAACGCCGTAAATGCTGCATAAGTGAGCTGAATCTATCGACCTTACTCTGTCATTTTGAGCCTGCTTATATAGTTTCCAAATCATGCCGTATTTGAAAGACTGCGGCGCTTTTGCCGAATACATATCTACTCTGGGCGGGACATCGATTATCCGGTCGTCGTCGCCTAAACGCACGACACTCTCTGTAACAGATTCAACTGTTATCGCGTTGCCGTATCTCTTAGCTTGGCTTATGTTTGCCGATATAAGCTCCGAACTTATGAGTGGCCTTACACCGTCGTGTATCAAAACGATATCGCCCTGCTCACAAATGCCCTCTAATGCTTTGAGCCCGTTATAGACTGACTTGTCTCCCCCGTCTCCACCCGGAAGAATTTGGCTGACTTTTTCAATTGCGTATTGTTTGAGCAAATGTCTAAACTCGGGTATCCAGCTTTCAAGACACACAACAACTATATTGTCTATCTCTGGGTGTATCTCAAAATGTTCAAGCGTATATATGATCACAGGTTTCCCGTGCAGTTCAAGAAATTGCTTCGGCTTCGCCCGCGTATTCATCCGCAGCCCGGTTCCGCCGGCAAAAATAAGCGCTGTAGTCATTTGGTACTCCTTGTTATTGGCGTTCTGCGACGGCGAGGGATAATCTCCACTGCGTTCCGATGAAACGCTTGATTTAATGTCCGCACGGCGAGAAAAAAGGATCTCTTGTTATAGGGATTATGGATTAGTCTTTTTGTTACGTAATTATGCATTATGAATTATGAATTATGAATTATGCATTGCGGTCATAAGCTACGCTTTCACACATCTGTAGACCGCTTCCCCCGCTGTGCCGTCGGCGTTGGTATTTTCCGCTTGGATGATTTCCATGCGGCGTTTTTTGCTTTCAGAATCACGGGAGTCTAAGGTTCCGGATACATACTCGATGTAGCAGCTTAATCTGTCTCGCCCGCTTTCACGGTAATAGCAATCTATGATCGCATTTATATCGCATGCGTCTTTCTGCATTGATTGCGCTAGCATCGGATCCAGTTTAGCGATTGTTTTCGGATTGTAGTTTATAACTTTCTCCCTATGCTCTTTTGTCATGCAATTGTACTCGATCAGTTTCCGGCTTTGCTGCTCAAAGGCGAAAACACTGTCTCCATACATTTGGGCAAGCGAGTATTTTCGAGTCGTGCTCTCTGTTTCTCCGGGCGATGCGATTTGATTAAACTCGTCCGCTCTGTATATAGTGTCGGTGTGCATGTCGATTTTGAAGGAGTGGCTTGCCATTACCGGCAACAGCCGGATATATCCTCCACCGCAGACGATTTTATAGCCATTGTCATTTTCATCGGTGTATATCTCATGAAACTTTTTTAGCACGCCACCTTGGGGATTCCACTTGATTACCGGTGTTTTTGTATCGTATCTCGGCGGCAGCCAGAAGTTTTTGCCGTCAAAGCAAAGCTTGTTGTATCTATACTCTTTCTTCCCGACTTCATAAATCGCTGACTCGCAAGTCTCCATGTTGAACTCGAGTACGGCGTTTGCCTCCCGTGCCGCAAAATACATTGAGCTGCCCGCTACGGTCGGGCGAGTAAGTAATTCCACCGGCACATTTCCGGTGAGTTTCATCAGCGGTTCCAACCAGTCCGAAAAATAGCCTGTTTCTCCGGTCTTGACATTCAGCCGCAATATGGCCGGATACGTAAAAGGCGTGAAAAACACATAGTCTCCAAATACCACCGCGCCTATAAAATTCCTTCTGTCATTCGTCTCAGCTTCGTACTTGATTTTCTCAAAACTCTTATCCTCTATCGAATAAGCTGCGATTTCTTTAGCCAGAAACGGCGGGAAATAAAGCACTCCGTCTTTTTCAACAGGGGTATGATACAATGAATTATTGTGTTTCGTTGTGTAATCGTCTTCACCCGGAAAACTGCCGGCGAATTCCAGTTTCAATTCTGTTCTGCTCATCTTAAAAAGCGCGTTGATGTGCCTTACGCAAAACCACATACTGTCATCTGAAACATACAGGCATGTCGGCTCGAAATTAACATCATTCTGAAGGACTTCGGGTTTAGCGATCATTACCGGCTTGCCTGCAGCTAAATACATCGGGACGAGGCTTGAACTGTCGCCATAGTATGCGTCCGAAAAGGCGACTGCTCTGTGCAGATCGGGCGTATCGTCATATATGCCCCAAGCTTCGGATTTATACTCCTTGACGATCCGCTCATACTCCTCGATCAGTTCAGGGCGCATGCTTGCGACTGTAGCCTCGTTGAGCGGGTGGGGCCGCCACCACAGTACAACATCGCTGCGCTCTCGGAACGTGTCCAGAACATAACGGACTTTTTTCAGATACTGATCTCCGAACTTTAATATCGCGCCGACGACCGTATTGTAAAAAAAGACCTTCTTATCCCCGATAAGCTCCCGCCATTCGTCTGGCAGGGCACAGTCTTCACGTTTTGTGTTGATCACCTTGTCAAACTTCGGGCTGCCCAGAGCGATAAACTTGTCTTTCGGGTTACCAAACTTATCTCCGTATGCTTCCTTAAAAACACGGATATACGTTTCCCTCGCCTTATCCGATTGCACTATTACCCTATGCGCGTACATACAGCCCGCGATGGTAACAAAGTGTGCCGGAACGTCGTTTGTTACAACAAAATACGGAACATAAACAAGCAAATCAGTAAGGCTGCGCAGCCGCTCGCAGTAGTAGTCGGGGTGAATGCTTGTAACATAGTTCCCCGCATCGTAGGGGTTGAATGTAAATATAACGTCCGGATGCCGCGCTTCTATGTCGTATTCCCGCCAGTCAGTACACTCGATGTTTTCGCCGTAACATTCCGCACCCTCAAAATGCATCTCCCCGAATGATCCGTCCGGTTTGCGGTCATAGTACGGAACCGGAATCCAATAGGCGTCACAACTCGGGTCTTCTTTCGCCGCAAGGAAAATAGATTCTATGCTATCGCTCATGCTCGCCTTATAGCTAAGGAAAACCATCTCGACCCGGTCCGGCTTCAGTTCTGATTTCACGCTGTTTTCAATTTGAACTAACTGCTTATTGAGCGCTCTTTCACCAATTTCGCCGTTGCTTACCTTAAAAAGCAGCTCACAATACCCCTCAAGAAGTGCGACAGTCTTACTCCCCTCGCCCGCGACAGACTCAATAAACTCTCCGACGACAATAGCGCCCTCCTGACAGTCAACGTACAACCCCGCTGCCTGCGCTTCTCTTATCGTTTGGAGCAGTTCGAGTATCTGCCGTTGTTGCTGTTTTCTCATGGGCCTCCGTTCTGCGGCAGGAGCAGAGCCCCTGCCCTACACACAAAAACATAATACGGGATTTGGCATTCCCCTTGCGGGGATTCCTGCTTCATCGAAAACTGCATCATAACACGACTTACACATTCTCCACAGACTTCACTTCCGGTTTGCCCAACCGTAGGTTTTTTTAATGCATTCCATTTGCTCCCGCGTCCCTTCATTATGCATTATGAATTATGCATTATGAATTCCATTTGCTCCCGCTTCCCCTCATTATGCATTATGAATTATGCATTATGCATTCCTCTGCTGCCCCGCAGCAGAGTCTTCCCATACCACTCGCTCTTATAGCTTAGCTGCCTTACGAACTCCCCCCAGCCGGCGTCTGATACTTGTCTTGCGAGGTCCGGGTTTTTAAATAACTCTTGCAAATTTACTTCCTGGACGTAGATTTGGTCGTAGTCGCGGACTAAATGGGTTGTTGTTTTATTGATAGCATCGGTTCTTTGGTTATAGATACGCTCGTGCAGGCGGGCTAGTTTTAATCGTGTTTTTTCGCGGTTGTTTGAGTCACTTGGTTTTCGTGACATTTGCCGCTGCAAACGCGCGATCTTTTTTAGGGCGTTTTCGTAATAACGGTAGCTTTCGTGCTGATGGATGTCTGTTGCTGAGTCTGTCGGTTGTGGCTTACTTTCCGTGGCGGCGGGGTGTGTTTCCTGTTTATCCGGTACGGCTGCGCTGCTCAAACTCATTTGTACGCTTACCGCCGCGCCTGTTTTGGGCAGCGGTTTTGGCTCAAAATCCGTGCAGCATATGGAGACGAAATATTTGCCGGTCGGGACTTGGAACACTGTTGCCGAGAGTATTCTTCCTTCTATTACTCTTGAAACACTGCAATCTACCCATCCGAGTTTTGTCAGCTTTATGGCCTTGTCAGATAATACGATGCTGGTTCTTGACAGATTGTTTTTGCTTCGGTATGACTTATTCTTTTCTTTCTTACTTTTAAAATGCGGGAAGCCGGGCGCGGAGTCCGGTTTTTTTAAGTTTCTGAAAAATTTCTTAAACGCCAGATCAAGTTCCCTTATAGATTGGCGCAGTGAGTTGTCGTCCGCTGTTTGAAGCCAGATGTAACCTTCGGTCTTTTTCAAAACTGTCAGATCGCGGCAGCAATCGTTTGTTCCCAGAAGGCCCTGTCCGTTTTTGTATGCCTCGACGCGTTTTGCCAGGTAATGGTTGTACACAAACCTCGCGCAGTCGAAGTTACGCTGTATCTGCTCTTCCTGAGATTTGTTCGGGTAAATTCTGTAATTGTAACGTTTTTCCATGTCGTTTTCCCGCTTCCCTGCACCGGCACGATCGCCCCTACAAATGAGGCTGTATCCCTCTGCTTTAATGTGACAATTTATCAATATGTTACATACATGAAAAAACCTTGGTTTCACAAGGCAAAACGCATAGCTCTGAATCTCGGATTATTCGGCGCAAATAAAAAAAAGCAGGGTAAAAACCCTGCAAATAAAAGCAAAAAAAGCCAATGTTACATTTTGATATCATGTTACATTGGTATTATTATATCTATATTAGGAGGAATTGATTATGGCAACGACACAACCTATCCGCGACAAACGCCAACTCCGTACTTTTGCGGAATACTACCTCAAACGCGGCGAGATACGCAACCATGTACTCATCGTGCTGGGCGTACATACTGCACTGCGTGTTTGCGATCTGCTGCGACTGACTTGGGACGATGTCTATGATTTTGAGAACGGCAGATTTCATGTAAACGTATTCATTACCGAAAAGAAAACCGGGAAAAGCAAGATGCTGACTCTCAACAAACGCGTTATTTCCGCCTTGACCGTATATCTTTCCGCAGCCAGGCGCGGCAGGGTACTCTTTGCTAGCAGAAAGGGTGAAAATATGCCCATCTCAAGACAGCAGGCTTATCGTATCATTCGCGCCGCCGCCGAAGCGCTTGGCTTCGCTTTCCGTGTTTCCTGCCATTCGCTGCGTAAAACCTTTGGCTATCTCGCTTGGAAAGCGGACATACCGCCGATGGTGATCATGCGAGTCTTTAACCATTCCTCGCTCGCTGTTACACAGCGTTATCTCGGTGTCACGCAGGACGACATTGACGACTGCTATCATAAACTTGCTGCGCTGACCTAAATCATCAAGCTATTATACATGTATATACACAAACGCTGCCCGATATCACACTTATCGTCTGTATTTCCCTCGAACTTTAGCTTTTTCGCATATATTACCGCATTTTTTGCATTATGTAAAGAGGTTCAGAACAAAATTTTGTGCCTTTTATGAGCCCTGCATTCTATATATACGTAACAAGTGCGGCTGTAGCTCACCGAGTTTATAATATTGTAAATTGAGCTTTTCTGTTTTTCTTCTTTTATCGCTTCCGGCTGCTCCAGGCGATCATACCTCCCGAGAGAACCGACAGTTTTTCGCAGCCTTTTGCTTGCAGGACTCCGGCTGCGATTCCTGCGCGAAAACCGCTCTGGCACACTACCACAACTTCTTCGTTTAAGTCAACAGGACATGAATCCATGCCTAATATACGGTCGATCGGCAAGTTAACGGCGCCTTTGATACTTGCTCCGGCAAATTCCTCCGGTGTGCGAACGTCTATAAGTGCGGGAGGATCGGTTTCGGCAAGTTGCGCATTTAAAACTGTGGCGGAAATATGCTTCAGGCTTTGCGTTTCGCTGCCACTGCCCAGCCACGCGGCAATCCCCCCTTGGAGCCGGCCCTTTACATCATCGTAGCCAATGCGCTGCAGTTCTAAGCGTATTTTATCAAAGTCGCTGTCAGAAGTCAGCACCAGAACGATCGCCGAACCGGGCGGCAAAACCATGCCGACCCAGTTAAGCCTCGGGCCATTGGTGAAATCCACATTGACGCTGCCTGGAATATGCGCCGCGCCGTATGACAGCGAATCCCTCAAATCCAGTATTTTTGCACCGTCTTTTTGAAGCTCGATAGTTTTTTCCACTGAAAGGGCGTATTCCCTCGGATCGCGCTTTACGGGTATATCCGCACCGGTCAGGTTCGTTTGGATAATGCTCTCAAAGCTCTGCGGACGCATAGGTAGATGCGATAAAACTGTTTGTCTGAAGGCTGAAAAATCGGTATAATTAAGCATAGGGTTCGTCATCCGCTCATATCCGAGGGTAGACGACGGTTTAGCACTCATACCCTGCCCGCACAATGAGCCTTCACCATGCGCGGGGTAGACTTCCAAATAATCCGGCAGCTTTTTTAACGTGTTATACAGGCTATTGTGCAGGTTCTCCACCTGCTCGTCAAGTATCTCATCTCCGGGCAGATCCGGTCTGCCGATATCTCCGACAAAGAGCAGATCGCCCGTCAATATCACTCCCGGCTCCGGCGAGCGTGTCAGGTCTGAAATCAGAAATGATACTGAGTTGGGTGTATGTCCCGGCGTATGCAAAACTCGCATAGCTGTGTTTCCGAGCAAGAATTCGTCTCCCTCGTTGAGTTTTACTGCACTGTAACCCACAGGAGCGCTTTCGTGGATGTAAATATCAGCTCCTGTCGATGCTTTAAGCTCTTGTGCGCCACTTACATGATCCGCGTGTATATGCGTTTCAAAGATATGTGTTATTTGCATTTCGTACTCTTGCGCTGTTTCGAGATATACTCCGATGTCGCGGCGCGGATCGACCACAGCCATAACACCCGCCAACGGACAACCTACAACGTAGGAGTAGCACCCCAGACCTTTTGTTATAAACTGCTTAAAAAGCATGATAGCGTCCCCTTTCAAGGCAAGGTAAGTGTTAAATAATCTATATTTTCTACATTGTATCAAACCTTTATTATATGAGCAAGAACAAACAATATAAACTTATTTCTTGAAAAATGCGTTAGTATGGAGGTTAAACTGATGAACTGGTTTAAAAACATGAAAATTAGGATGAAGCTACTTCTGTCGTTTATTTTGGTAGTCGTGCTTTCGGTGCTGATCGCGATTGTGGGTCTCGTTGCCCTCACAAACTCTTCAGACACTTACATCCACCTGATTGATTATCCAAGCGAGCGTCGTGCGAAATTTACCGAGGCTGAGTTCTTACTTATGTCGGCCAGACGCGACTACTGTTTTCTTGGGGTGCTCTCCGGCGATTTACAGGCGCTGGATGCCCAACTTGCCAATGCAAATAACTCGCTGGACCAGTTTATCGACGTAATTGAAACTTGCAGAACTAATCTGCGTGACGATCTCAAAGTCGATCAAGTCCTCAAAGCTACCAGATATGTCGAAATGGATATGTTGATATCGGGAGTTAACGACTTCCGTCAAAACGGTATCATTCCAATGTATGATTTGATGAAGACGGGAACAGCTACCCAGGAAGATATCTTAGCTACAATCAATTATGGAACGGCAATCGCGTCGTCAGTCAGCAACTTGATTGGTGAGATGCTTGAATCAAACATTTCAGTCGTTAATTCCACGAAGGAGGTCGCGCGCTCGACGGAGACCACCATGATGACATTGCTGATAACTATTGCGGCCGCCGTTGCGGTTATTGCGACTGTTCTGGCGCTTTATGTGTCGGGCGTGATTTCCAAACCGCTTATCCCCCTCCATGCTTTTATGGTCAAAGCCGGGGAAACCGGTGACATTAAGCTCACTCAAGCTGATATTGATACTATCGGAATATACTCATCTCTCAAAGACGAGACAGGTCAGACCATTAAAGCCACCGCAGGTTTTGTACAACATATTACAAATATCAGCAACGCATTGGAAGAAGTCGCCGGCGGCAACCTCACCGTTGAGACGAAGGTTTTGTCCGATAATGATGTTATCGGGAACGCTTTGAATAAAATGACCGATAATCTTAACAATATGTTTGCCGACATCCTCTCCTCCTCCAGAGAGGTATCCACCGGCTCAAAACAGGTAGCGGACGGCGCCCAGTCTCTAGCACAGGGTTCAACCGAGCAAGCGGCATCCATCCAGGAACTGTCAAGCTCTATTTCCGAAATCTCAGAAAAAACAAAAACGAATGCCAAAAGGGCATCAAGAGCCGCAGAACTGGCCGATACCATAAAAGGCAACGCCGAGAAGGGCAACCGGCAAATGGATGAAATGATGGGTGCGGTAGGTGAAATCAACGAAGCCAGCCAGTCTATCAGCAAGGTTATCAAGACGATAGACGACATTGCATTCCAGACAAATATTCTCGCGCTGAACGCCGCAGTAGAAGCGGCAAGAGCCGGGCAGCACGGCAAGGGCTTCGCCGTGGTCGCCGAAGAAGTGCGTAACCTTGCGGCAAAAAGTGCCGAAGCGGCCAAAGAAACGGGCGGACTTATTGAAAACTCTATACAAAAGGCAAGTCTGGGCGTGCGCATAGCAGGTGAAACGGCTTCCAGTCTTACTGATATCGTGTCCGGAATAAATGAAAGCGATTTGCTTATCAGCGAGATCGCGCGTTCATCGGAAGAGCAGTCACAAGGTATCTCCCAAATCAACACAGGAATCGATCAGGTAGCCCAGGTCGTCCAGCAAAACAGCGCTACCGCCGAAGAAAGCGCCGCCGCTTCGGAGGAGATGAGTTCTCAGTCCACAATGCTGCAGCAACTAATCTCGCAGTTCAAACTTAAAGACACCGGTATGAAATACCGTGCTCTGCCCGACGCCGAAGGCGACAGGCCTAAACGATTTGATACTTCGCAGTACAGTACGCCGCCGCAGAGCCATGGGGATTTTGGGAAGTATTAGCTCAACTTTCGCTGACGCGAAAGTTGAGAGGGATTAGGGATTAGGGGCCAGGGATTAGTCTTCAACTTCGAGACTAACTTGAGGCAAAAGTTAACAAGCGCTGAAATAAAAAGTGACGGCTTATGCGTTTTACCTTCGGCAAGACGCGCAGGCCGTCACTTTATCGTTATTTTGAGCAACAAAGAACAAGATAATTCCTTCGTCCTGCTAATCCCTAACCCCTGATCCCTAATCCCTTGCGGTCCGCAGATCGCATTAAACCATCAGCTTTGCCAGTTCGCTTATATCTTCTACTTGCTCAAGGTTGTCTACAAGATCAATGATCCTCTCTCCGCGCTCTTTCGGTATCTCTTTGCATGACAGCAGATTACTTCTGAATTTATCCCTGATCTCTTCATCGGTAAGACAGTTCTCAAAAGGACCGCCTTTGACGAACTCAACATCGGAAAAACACTCCTTGCCATCATTCAGCTTAACCTTTAACGCTGCGGCTTTTTTCCCCATCTCATGCGGCTCGAATCCCTCAATTTTGACTTTATTTGCTATATCTGCAATCCCGGCTTCTCTGATATACTGCTCCGAGAAGTCTTCAATTTTTATCCCTTTTCTCAGCAGCACATTAGCCACACAAAAACGCAGGCTGAAAGCCGCGTCTATCTGAGGGGTCTCGCGCAGCGTGAAAGGCTGTCCCACAAACATGTCCCGCACACGCGGCGGTACCGTAAGAACGACCTCTTCTATACGGTCTGTTTCTATTTCGTTCTCACTGATAATGCTCAATGCGCAGTCAATGGCGGCATGATTAGCGCGGCAGCATGAATACGGCTTGAATGTCGCCTCGGTATAAAACTTCTTGCCGATATCTTTCGTAAGAATCTCCAAGTCACTGCAGCCTCCTGTAAAAAGGCTGAAATAGCCAAACTTGGAAAACAATGGATCACAGGGGCCATCCCAACCGGCCTTAGCCAGTTCGGCAGAGAAGATGCCGTTTCTGGCCGACAGGGCATTGGGAAGCTTGAAACATATTGTGCCGTCCCAAATATTTTGAAAACTGCCGCCCAGTTGGCTTAAAACGATACCAAAAGCATTTTTCATCTGCTTCTTGTTAAGCCCCAGCATACGTCCGGCAATGGCTGTCGCTCCGAATGCGTTTACCGTTCCGTTTCCATCCCAGCCCATCTCAAAATTAGCGCCGCCCGCAACGCCTGAAGCGGACAGTATCCTGCCGGCGATGTCATCACCTACCAACAAAGCGGTCAGCAGTTCCTTACCGCATACCTTCTGCGCCTCACCCGTAGCAAGGGCTGTAAGTACCGTTGTTACACTGATATGGGAGGGCAGGTCAACTCCTTCCACAAAAGCTCCGATCGCCTCAAAATCATACGTTCTGGCGAGTCCGCTGTTTACCATAGCTGCGTTATGGGCCGGCACTTTTCCGCCATATACGAATATTGTACTCTCTTCTTTCCCGCCCCAGGATTTTACCATGTCGACCAAGCCTGTGTTACCGGGGCCATTAGCGCCGCTCAAAGTACACCCAAGCAAGTCAAGAATACGGTTCTTTGCGTTTTGCAGCGTTGCCGCGTCAATACTGTCAAAACTTGTCTCCAACACGCTTTGAGAAATTTTTTCGATATAATAGCTAGGATTCTGGGTCATTATTCAAATTCTCCCTTCAAAAAATACTTTGTGATTAAACCGTATTATATCACTGTTATATCTCCGCCGCAACGTCAAAAAAAAGTTTCAACATATTGCATAGCCCTGAAGAGTGTGCTAAACTTACAGGAGTTTAATACTAACTGAGGTGTTCCCGCCAATAGTCAGTATACATAAGTACGGAGGTTGTCTAATGAGCAAGTTCAATAATTTGCCGCACCTGTTTGAGCCGATTCGTATAGGACGGATGGACCTGAAAAACCGTCTGGTTTTCTCCCCGGTAGTATCGGGCCATGCTACCATTCGTGACGGTGAAGTCACAGACAATCTCGTAGATTTTGTCGGCGCTCAAGCTCGTACCGGCGTAAGCCGCGTCGCTATCGGGGCTACCCCGGTCGACTTCGGCAGGGCGCGTGATTTCTTTGGGTGCCTTTCCGTCACCCGTGACACCGATATCGCGGGAGTGCGCCGTTTGGCGGAGGAAGTGCATCGTTATGACGCAAAGTTCTCGGTAGAACTTTTGCATGCAGGACGCATAGCTCAACCCGAGGCGTTGGCAGGCCGCAGAGCATATGTTCCCTGGCGTGCGCCGGACATGGATCCCGAAAGGTTCATGCAGGTGGGCGAGACGGAGATGGACGAGGTCATTACCCTGTTCCGGGCCGCTGCACGGCGTTTGGCGGAAGCAAATGTGGATGAGGTGCTTATACACGGGGCTCATGGCAACTTCGTCAGCGGGTTTCTCTCTCCGGCCACCAATCAGCGCACCGACAATTACGGCGGGTCTTTTGAAAATCGCGCACGCTTCCCGCTTCGTCTGCTAAAAGCTGTACGCGAGGAGGTTGGAACGAGTCTCAACATAGAGTATCGTATCAGTCAAAATGAGTATGCCGAAAACACAATCACACTTGAGGAAGTCATTGCTTTTTTAAAGGAAGCCTCCAAGTACATCGACTCGGCGCATCTTTCGGGAGGGTGGATATTTGATCCGAATTGGATTCGTAAGATGATGCCTTCGTACTGCGAACCCCGCTGCCTGAACATTGAAAGAACAGCTATTATCAAAAACAACCTCGACATTCCTGTAGTTGCGGTAGGAAACATCACCACCGCCGAAGCCGCAGAGGATATCCTTGCGAAAGGTCAAGCGGATGTAATAGCAATGGCACGATCTATTTTAGCTGATATGGAGTTTGTCAAGAAAGCTTATCGCGGTGATTCTGCTGGGGTCCGTCCTTGTCTTAGATGTATAGAGTGCGCGGCGCGTCCGGCTATTGGCGGCGGCGTACGCTGTGCAGTCAATCCCCTTGTTGGACGCGAAACTAAATATCCCGCTCTGTTTAGGGCCGAGGAGAAGAAAAAGATACTCATTATCGGCGGCGGCCCTGCGGGTATGCAGGCTGCGCAGATAGCCTGCAAGCGCGGCCATGACGTAACTCTGTATGAACGCGAGCCCGAGCTCGGAGGGCGCTTGAAAGAAGCCTCTTCTCTGTTTAAAAAGGACGACACGCATAAGCGTTATCTCGATTGGGATATCGCGATGACCAGGTCGTGCGGTGCGCGAATCGTTTGTGGAGTCGAGGTGACGCCGGCTGTTGCGGCGGCTGAACAGCCCGATATTATTATCAACGCGAGCGGCGGCCTCCACATTATTCCGCAGATACCGGGTATCGACGATCCCAATGTCATCACCGTTACCGAAGCCGATCTCAAAACCAAACTGATCGGCACTAAAGTCGTTGTTATGGGCGGCGGCATTTCGGGTCTTGAATGCGCTATCCAGTTGGCATATGAAGGTCATGACGTCAGCATCGTGGATCGCCTTCCGATGGATAAACTGTGGCGCGAGGTTATGAACGAACTGCGCAGCGGACTCATCGAACTCAAAGAACTCTACAATGTTAAGCTTATCGACTCCGCTGAGATAGTTGCATTAGGTGACAGCGGTGTGGAGTATCGCGGCGCTGACGGTATCAGTCATTTCATTAAGGGAGACACGTATGTGAGCTCATTCGGCATTACTCCAAATCGTGATTTCAACCTCGCTATACGCGACGTTTTACCGGAGGTATACGTAGTGGGCGACGCCAGAGAGGCAAGCAACATCTTCTGGGCAAACATGGACGCTTTCAATGTAGCGGTTGAAGTGTAGAAGCGAATGCATAATGCATAATTAATTCGGAATGCGGAATGCGGAATAATGCAGAATTACATGGCTTACAGACTAATCCCTAATCCCTAGTCCCTAGTCCCTAAACAATAAGGAGGTATATACTATGTCAGGTCGGATAGATGGTAAGGTAGTTATTATTACCGGGGCTTCGTCGGGTATAGGCGAGGCGGCTGCTCGCCTGCTGGCGGCGGAGGGCGGTAAGATCGTTTTGGCGGCGCGCCGCGATAAGACGCAGAAAATCGTAGATGAGATCAGAGCCGCCGGCGGTCAGGCGATGTTTGTCAAGTGTGATGTGCTTAAACTGGAGGATATCGACAATCTGGTAAATACCACGCTCCGGGAGTATGGGCGTATTGACGTCTATTACGGCAACGCCGGCGTGGGTAACTTTTTTAACATTGAAGACATGGATGTAGAAAAAGATTTTAATTATACGGTCAATACGTTTATGCGTTCTAACTGGTATGCGGCGAAACTCGTGCTGCCCCATATGATGAAGCAGAAAAAAGGCGACTTAATATTTACCACCTCGACCGCCGCATATGTCGGAGTCGCCCAGGGCAGCGTGTATTCGGCGGGAAAAGCAGGGATCCACGCACTTATGCGAGCCATCGCGATGGGATACGGCAAGTATGATATCCGCGCAAACTGCGTGGTGCCCGGGCTTACGACCACCGAATTATCTCCGCCGGGCGGCGCAATGGAGAAGATGCAAGTTCCCTTTATACCCATGGGGCGCCCCGGCACAGCTATGGAAGTGGCGTACGCGGTTTTATTCCTTGCCTCTGATGAATGCCGCTATGCGACCGGTTTGGAGCTTATAATAGACGGCGGCGGAGACCGTCTCGGCGTTATGTACCCGTTGGCGGCTGAAGGCGGTATAAAGAACGACGACTTCAATATTGCCGATGGAAGCACAACGGCGCCGGTTGACTAAGGAGGTTATTATGGGAAGGATATGGACTGACGAGCAGCTTGCAGAGATGTCTAAACGCACCATAGACAAGGCTCTGGCTGCTATTGACGCGGGCGAATCACAAAAAGCCAAAGAACTCGTTGAACAGATGTACGATCAGTTCGCGCATCTCCACGACGGTTATATGGTGTGGGTAACAGGCTTGCTAACGTGGATATATGACCGCCACGGAGCGCAAGGCGTTGAGGATGCCGAGCGCGAGGCTCACGCTAAAGAAGCTAAACTCGTGTTTAAGCCGCCTGAGAGTACCGACTTCAAGTACATCGTGGAAATGATGGCAAACGGACTCCAGGGCCATGTGCATCAGCACATGACCCTAGAGGAAGACGATGAAAAGGTGGTAATGACCAACACGCCGTGCGGCTCCGGCGGACGCCTCATTCAAATGGGCGGTTACGAGCCTGATGTGGGTTTGGGGCGCATAACGGAGCCTGCAAACCTGACGTTCAACACACCCGACTTCCCTCTATACTGTGTACACTGTCCGCTGTTTAACATTAACGCAATTGACGATAACGGGGACTTCTTATTTATAAACACTCCACCCGGCGACGGCTCACAGTGCCGGTTTATCTTTTACAAGGATAAAAAAGACATTCCGGAAGAGTATTATAAGCGTTTGGGACGTGAAAAAAGCGTTACAAGTCACACCCGGTGAGGAATGGCTGTTTTTGTGTTATACTCGCGAGCGGAGCAAGGATGCGGAGCGAGCTCATGTGAGACAGGATGTCGAATATGAGCGTAAATGAACACAAAAACAGGTGTTCCGAGCGCGAGGGGGTAACCAGTTACAAAAAAGCATATGATCGACCGCCATTTCAACAGTTAGGAATATCTTTATATGAAAATTGGACTCGTAGGACTGAATCAGACCGGGAAGACTACTGTCTTTAACTTATTGACCGGCCGGAGAGATACTGAAATCCCGGGCAAGACAAGCTCTAACACCGGCATTGGTTTTGTTCCGGATAAGCGTATAGATTTTTTATCCGCTCTGTACAAGCCTAAAAAGGTAAGCTACGCTAAAATCGAGTTTACAGACGTACCGGGTTTTTCCGCGACTTGGGGGACCCAAAAATCCGGAGCAGCCAAATTTTTGAGTGATGTACGCAACTGTGATGCATTGGTGTATGTATTGCGCGCTTTTGAGGCTGATACCTTGCCGACGGAGCGGGGAGTTATCAATCCTTTCGCTGACCTTGAGGTGTTGGAGTCTGAACTTCTCCTGGCCGATCTTGTAATGCTTGAAAGAAGGATCGAACGCATCAAAACAAGCAAAAAAATCGGCAAGGATCTCGCGGATGAACTGATCCTGCTTCAGCAACTCTTCGAGTATCTGGATGGCGGCAGCTCCATCAATGATAAAACAGATTTGCCTGAGAAAGAGCAGAACATCCTGAGACAACTCTCATTTCTGACTGCCAAGCCGCGTATGACCGCCGTCAATCAGGATGAAAACCAGTTTAAAAGCAAGAAGTATCCCTATATGGCGGAATTGAGCGCCGAGTGTGACCGGCTGGGTATTCCGATTCTTGAACTCTGTGCGGCTATGGAACTGGAGATCAGCGCTCTTCCCGAAGATGATAAAATCTTGTTTATGGACGATCTCGGATTGACTGAGCCCGGAATAGCCGTCCTTGCAAGGGTTGCTTACGGGATTCTGGGGTATATCTCATTTTTTACAGTCGGTGAAGATGAGGTTAAGGCATGGACTGTAGAAAAGGGCATTCAAGCCAAACATGCGGCTGGAAAGATACATACGGATATGGAAAAAGGCTTTATCAAAGCCGAAGTCGCAAAATACACAGACGTCGAAGAGCTGGGCTCTATGTCCAAAGTAAAGGAAAAAGGCCTTTTCCGTCTTGAGGGGAAAGACTACGTGGTTATCGACGGAGACATAATAAGTTTTCGTTTTAATTAATTCTGACTTTTATCAGAGCCCCTGATATGCTGTTGGCGCATCTGTTTTAGTATTTAATTGATTCTAAGGGTCTGTCGAGAAATAAGTTGGCAGATTTGCCGCCGGATTTTTGTCGTCATGTGGTGCGGCAAAGCCGAAGTAATGCCTGT
>Ga0099364_10004604_pt1 | contig 20841 bp, 16 predicted proteins | sample TergutTh196P3_FD_73070 | JGI IMG/M metagenome (GOLD analysis project Ga0099364, IMG submission 73070) | Microcerotermes parvus P3 segment gut microbial communities from Pointe-Noire, Republic of the Congo - Th196 P3 | ecosystem: Host-associated > Arthropoda: Insects > Digestive system > Gut ... | reverse complement strand
ATGATGAATACAAAACAAACGAGACGAAGCTGGATGAATAGAGCCGAATAGGGACGCCCTTCGGGGGCGTTGAGTATGTCGTCCGTCGACGCTAAGCACCGAATTCGGTTATGATCTAATGACGCGAGTACGCGACCGCGTCGACAAACTGATCATCAAACACGGTACGAGATATTACAAACGGCGGCGAGGGTTCCAACTCGAACGTGTTTTTCTTTGGAAACCTCGCCAGATCGAACATATCAATGACGTCGTTACCGAAAAGATTACGATAATCCCTTTGGGTCACTTTGCCGCATTCACAGACGGAATTGAAGATAACGAACATCGGCCAGTTCTTAAAATCCAATCCCTGTAGATTAAATATAGGGAATTTTATGACGTATGACTCAACCTTGCTGCCATCCGCTGTGGAAGTACCGGCCGCGATCAATTTGCCGTTTGATTTTATCCAGGGCTCATCGTATCCAAGGAACATCAAACTCTTTCTCGAAATGGTCGTTAAATCTGCGCCGGTGTCTATTTTGAATTCAATTTTTTCAAGTAACGTCTTGGCAAACGGTTTTAGCATAGCGTCAAGAACCATCCGCCTATCGCGGCTTAATACGATAGCTTTACCCATAGACTATAGCTCCGATTTGAATCTCCGATTCAGTATAATCTCCCACGCCTAATCCATATCCGGGCGCCAAACGCTCGTCTTCCGAAAGCTGCATGAATTCCATTTGATCATCGGCCGTATAAAGAACCGTGACCAAACTCGTGTCCCGGTGGAATTGACCGTATAGCATGTTTTCGGTTTCTTCAGAATGAAAAATAAAGTATTTCTTAGCGTATTTTTCCCTTGCTTCCAGGCCCGTGAGCAATTCCGGATTTTCAATTTTCGTGAGCATTATCGAACCCTCCCGACTATTTTTCAGATGTTCGCAGCTTCTTCTTTTAGTATATCGCGACCTTGCCTTTCTTGCTCATGTAAACTTATCATAAAACACCGACACCCGCAGGTTCTTTCAAAAATCTTGAATATGCGTATTTACTGTGATATTAGTCGTATCACTATGTGAACTCGAACTCAACCAGCGGCCTGTACGAATACGACCAGCACGTGGTGAGCATAGGAGCAGCGCGTAAGTTCTGACCCGGTATGCTGATTTCCCTCACTTCACCGACAGCGCGAGCTTTATCCTCTTTATCAGATACAGGAAGAACCCCATCGAGACGAAGCTGGCGAGGAAGAACGCGGTCGACTGGAACCACCAGATGTTCTCTATCGTGAATATGCGGGTGAAAATCCACGCGGCGGATACCCGAAAAACGATGGAGCGCATGATCTGCGTCACGGTCCCGAAGATGGAGAACCCGGTGCCGACGAAGAAGCTGCCGGTCACCGCAAGGAATATGTTGAACGGATAGCCGGGAATGGACGCGCGTATCGACCGCGACGCGAGCGCCATTATCTCTTCCGGCGGCCTGAATATCGAGAGGAAGAAGCGCGGGTTTATGTAAATCACCACAGCCGCCGTACCGACCAGAACGAACGCGATCTTCAGCGCGGCTTTGTATCCGGCGATCATGCGGCCGAAGTCCCTCTTTCCGTAGTTGAACGCGATGTATGGCGTCAGAGCCGTCGAGACCCCCATGAGAAAATTGAACGCGAGTTCCTCGATGCGCAGGCCGACCATCCACGAGGCGACGGCCATGTGGCCGAAGGTCGAGAGGATCTTGTTCACGCTGCCCATGCCGAGCGCCATGCTTGCCGTGGACAAACCGACCGGCACGCCTATCCAGAGGATCGGCTTCCAGTACTTGAGCAGCCTGCGGTCGGGCGGCGTCGTGGGGGTGATAACGATACTGCTCGACGTCCTCATCTTGGGAATCAGGTAGAGCGCCGAAGCCACGCCCGCTATCCAAGTGGCTATGGCCGCCCCCGCGATCCCCCAGCCGAACACGAAGATGAATATGGGGTCGAGCACGATGTTGACCGTGTTCGCGATCGCGATGGCCTTGAGCGGCGTGACCGTGTCGCCCTGCGCCCTGAAAACCGTGTTAGCCATATACCTGAAGCCGAGGAACGGAAGCATGAGCGGCACCCACATGTTGTAGAGCCAGCACAGCCTGAGGAGATCGGAGCTGCCTCCGGCCCCTATCAGTTTGAACACCGCGTTCGACACCGGAGGCAGCACGAGCGGAACCGAAACGACGCAGAAGGCATACAGCAGCCAGAGGCCGCTGTGCGCGACGTGCCTCGCCGAACGTGTGTCGCCGTGCCCGAGCCGCCTGCCCATGAGCGAGAGCGACCCGTTCGCGACGCAGTCGAGCATCGCGTACATACACATATTTATCGGAAGGGTGAACGACATCGCAGCCATCGGAATCTCGCCCAGCCATGAGACGAAGACCGTATCTACGAGATGAAGAAGGGTATTGAACACGAAGAGCCCGATAGAGGGTATCGCGAGCTTAAGCAGCGCCGCCATCGGCGGGTCGCCGGCGAGGTCGGCCTTTCCGAAAAATGATTTGCGAGAGGGTATCATCTTACCCAGCCTGCCCAAAAAACCCAACACCACTACCCCCTCTTATATAAGTAAGTATATAGCCTTTTTGGAAATTGGGAATTGATAATTGAGAATAAATAAGGTTTTTAATTCTCAATTCTCCATTCTCAATTGATATAATGTGGTCGGCGCAAAAATTCATTCTTTATCCCGCGCCGCAGGGGGGGTTATTATTTTGAATTTTCAGGAGTTGATCATGCGGCTCGAAAATTTCTGGACGGACCAAGGCTGCATATTGCAGCAGCCTTACGACGTCGAAGTCGGGGCGGGCACGATGAATCCTGCGACCACGCTCCGCGTGCTGGGGCCCGAACCGTGGAACGTCGCCTACGTCGAGCCGTCGAGGCGTCCGACCGACGGCCGCTACGGGGAAAACCCCAACAGGTTGCAGCATTATTACCAATACCAGGTGATAATGAAACCGGCGCCGGAGAACATCCAGGACCTGTATCTCGAATCGCTCGCCGCCCTGGGAATAGACCCGGCGGATCACGACATCCGCTTCGTCGAGGACGACTGGGAGAACCCGACCACCGGAGCGTGGGGGCTGGGCTGGGAAGTATGGCTCGACGGAATGGAGATAACGCAGTTCACCTACTTCCAGCAGTTCGGCGGAGTGGACATGCAGCTCGTCCCAGTGGAACTGACCTACGGACTGGAACGCATAGCGATGTACGTGCAGAAGGTGAACAACGTCTACGACCTCCAATGGGTGGGCGACGTCACTTACGGCGACGTCCACCACCGTTCCGAGGTCGAGGGCTCCACGTATAACTTCGAGCTCGCCGACACGGATATGCTGTTTAAGCTGTTCAACATGTACGAGGCCGAGAGCGCGCGCGTGATAGAAAGCGGCATGGTTCTGCCCGCATACGATTACGTCCTCAAATGCTCGCACGCTTTCAACACCCTCGACGCGCGCAACGCGATAAGCGTGACCGAGCGCACCGGTTATATCGGGCGCGTCCGGACCCTAGCCGGCGCGTGCTGCAAGGCCTACCTTGCCCAGCGCGAGGGCATGGGCTTCCCGCTCATGGACAAATTCAAGGAATCCGGGAACAGGGTGGGTGACGCGAAATGATTAAGCGCGACATATTATTCGAAATAGGGACCGAGGAGATACCGGCCCGCTTCATGACCTGGATAATCGGCGAACTTGGGAACATTGCCCGAGCCGGCCTTGCCGAACTTCGCCTTCATTATTCGGACGTCAGGGTAATGGGCACGCCGCGAAGGATAGTCCTCTATATAAGCGACCTCGCCGACCGGCAGGAGGATTTCGAGGAGACCGCGAAGGGACCGCCCAGGACCACCGCGCTGGACGCGGACGGCAACTACACGGCCGCCGCCCTCGGCTTCGCGAAAAGCCGGGGCGTGGAGGCGTCGGACCTCCGTTTTATCGAGATCAAGGGGGTCGAATACCTGCACGCCGTCATCAGGGAAAAGGGCCGCGTCGCGTCGGAACTCCTGCCCGAATTCCTGCGGAACATCCTCAAAAAAATCGTCTTCCCGAAGAATATGTATTGGGAGGAGCAGGGAGTGCGCTTCGCGCGTCCCGTCAGGTGGATGACGGCGCTGGCCGACAGGTCGATAATACCGGTCCGGTTCGGCGGCGTGATAAGCGGAGCGGAGAGCCGCGGGCACCGCTTCATGGGCGCGAAATCGGTGCAGATACCGACGGCGCACGAGTACGAGGAAGTGATGGAGCGCGAGTTCGTCATCGTCGATCCCGAACGCAGGAAGCGCATGATCCGCGAGGGCGCGCAGGCGTTAGGGCGCGAAATAGGCGGGCTGGCGGACGACGACCCGGACCTTCTGGAAGAGAACGCGCAGCTCGTCGAGTATCCCGTGCCGTTTCTCGGCTCGTTCGAGAGCGAGTTCCTCGAAATACCGGAGGAAGTCCTCATCGCGACCATGAAAAAAAATCAGCGCTACTTCCCGGTGCGCGACAAAGACGGACACCTGCTGCCATACTTTATAGGAGTGAGCAACAATAAGGCGCGCGATATGGGCGTGGTGCGCGACGGAAACGAGCGCGTCCTTCGCGCCAGACTGCACGACGCCGCGTTTTTCTGGAAGGAAGACCTGGCGTCGGGCCTCGAATCCCGCCTGCCCCAGCTCGATAAGATAATCTACCAGGAACAGCTCGGTTCCCTGCGCGCGAAGACGGAGCGCGTGCGCGCGCTGTGCGCCTGGCTCGTGAAACAGACGAAGGACGACAGCATGGCGGCGGCGGTCGACAGGGCCGCCCTTCTCGCCAAGGCCGACCTGGTGACGGGAATGGTGTTCGAGTTCCCGGAGGTTCAGGGCGTGATGGGCCGCGAATACGCCAAGCGCGGAGGCGAAGCCCCCGAGGTCGCCGAGGCTTTGTTCGAGCAATACCTCCCACGCCACTCCGGGGACAGGATACCGAGCGGCAGGACAGGCGCTATCCTCGGGATATGCGACAGGGCGGATACCATTGTCGCAATCCACAAGGCCGGCCTGTCGCCGACCGGCTCCGCCGACCCCTACGGACTGCGCAGGGCGGCGCGGGGAATAAACGAGATACTGTGGGGACAGGAACTCGACGTGGACCTTAGCGCCCTGATGTCCCGAGCCGCGAAAGAGCTAGGCGCGGGACGCGGCATACTCGCCGGCGCGTTGGACTTCTGCCGCCAGAGGCTTCACAATCAACTGCGTGAGCGCGGCTGCGCCCACGGCACGACCAGCCTAGCGGTGAATTCGATGGGAGCGCGCCCGCTTCAGGCTTTGAGGATGCTGCAAGCCTTCGAGGAAGCAAGCGGCCAGCCCTGGTTCGAGGCGTTGGTGATCTCCGCCGTGCGCGTGGTCAACATACTCAACAAGGTTTCGGATGATGAACTCCGCGCAGCCATTTCCGACGCCGCCCAATTCACGACGGATGTCGAAACGGCGCTCGACGCCGGCCTCACATTACAGGGAAAAGAGGTCAAGCGTGCCTTAAAGGACAATGATTGGGCCGCGGTCTGCAAGGCATTGTCGGGCTTGAGCGGCGCGATTACGGGTTTCTTCGACGGCGCGATGGTCATGGACCCGAACCCCGCCGTGCGCGCCGCGCGACTGGGACTTCTGGTCAGGTGCAGGGAACTGTTCGGCTCGATAGGAGACTTCTCGCTCTTGAAGTAACGCAAAGAACGGGCGAATTCTGTTCGCCCGTTCTTTGCTCTTCTAACCCATCCGTATGCGATTATTCAATTGATGAACTTCATCAGGTATACAGCAGAAAATTCCCAAATAAACGTCAAATGCTGGGCTCGCTGCGCAGAATTTTAACGAGAATCACCATTCGGACAGTATCCAATCCGAAGGCGCCATGGCTTCGGTGGATTTTCGAATAACCAGCCTCGTTTCCAACTTTAATTGCAGAACTTCGGAGCAATCCTCGTTCTGAATCTGAGCGATAAGCGCTCTCGCGGCCTCGACGCCCAAACTTCTCTTTTTCGCGTATATCGTTGAGAGGGACGGTTCCACCACAGAGGAAACGAATACGTCGTCATAGCCGATGACCTTGACATCTTCCGGAATTCGTTTCCTGTATTCCTTGAGCGCCATACATACCCCGATAGCCATCTGGTCATTGGCGACAAACACACCGTCCATATCGGGCATTGCGCGCAGCAATTTTTTCATGCCGAGATACCCGCTCTGGTGCGTATAGTCCCCGTGTGCAACCATGGTGGCGGCGTCAACCGCATGTCCTGCCGATTCCAGTGTGGCTTTATAACCTTTAATCCTGTCCTGCGCAATCTTAAAATTGATGGGGCCTGTGATATGCCCGATTTTTTTGCATCCGATTCGAAGCAAATAAGCCGTCGCCTTTGCCGCGCCCTCGAATGAATCCGAAAAAATGGAACTGATGCCGAATTGCGAAAAATCCCGTTCAATGCTTACAAGGGCTACTTTTTTCTTTGACTGCGTTATGTCAATGACTTCATTTGCAAACGCCTCTTCCATGTCCTCCTGCACCATGGACGAAAAGATGATTCCATCGACCCTGTTCGCGGCAAACATCTTAATGCCCTCTTTTTCCTTAATATAGGACGACGTGCCGGTATCCCTTATAGCGCCCGTATCGAAAATAGACACGTTATAACCGTGCTTGAATGCGATTTCATAAATCCCCCTCAGAACATAGGGGTAAAATAACCCGCACATATCGGCCGTGATAACGCCGATGGTCCGGGTATTTTTTTTTCGCATGTTCCTTGCCACCGGGTCCACTTCATAGTTCAACTCTTGCGCCGCTATTTTCACGCGCTTTACCAGATCCCCGCCCACGCTCTTGGTTCCATTCAAAGCGTGCGACACGGTTGAAATGGATACGCCCGCCCTTTTGGCGACATCTTTTATGCTGGCCATTAAAACACTCTTTTCCTCACTTTTTTTGCGCGGCGAGTTACATATTTACCGCCGCTATATCACAAGACGCTTTTGGGGGCATCGGGATTGTTCGGCCCGAAATGCTTCAGCACCACCAGCGGCTCGAACCGGCTGGCGTTTGTGATTGTTATGCCGCCCTTCGCGGTATCCTCCGACACAAAGTATTCGTCGGCGCTCTGCCGCCCAAATCGCAAGAGGGTCGGCGTTTCCGCGCGAAAATTGCCGAAGTCGCCGTATCCCTGCACGAATATGCAGCCATATGCCGCCTCGTCTTTGATCGTCACTGTTTGGCCGGGGTATACCGTGAGCTCCTTCGCCGAGAAATAATCGTTGCCGTAGGAGATCCATTTCTCGATATGCGTTTCCGTCTCGCCGGCTGTGACGGGCGGCCGGAAATATTGTTTTCTGTAGTCCGGGTCGATATTTTTTTCCCAGTCAAGCAAACTGAAAATGTAATCGATGTCTTCTTTTTTATCCTCGGGGCATTCCTCCACGAGCATTTCATGCGGGTATATCTCGCCCGAAACGATATTCTCCTGCACGGAGTTTACATCGGAATTCCACTGGGGTTCGTAAGTCAAATACGACGCGGGCGCGTGAACAACGCCGGGAGGCGTATACCAGCCCGTACCCAACTCAACACGGTAAGCGCGGGACAATTCCGTTATTCGCGTGTCGCCTTTCTTATAGTTTCTGAGTCGTTCCTTGACTTCCTCCGGGGTAACTGACGGATCAAAACCGAAATAGGTGGCGTCAAACTCTCCGGGGTAATTATTGAGCTGCTTGGGGAAGTAGTACGATTCGGGCTTGCCAAGTTTGCCGACTCGCGCCGCCGCCTCGAATGTCAGGTGAAGATGATGAAACAGCGGATTCAAATAATCGAAGAATTTGGAGTATATCGGCCAGCCGCCGTATTTCTCCATAAGCGTTTTTCCAATCAGCCGTTCCCCCAGGGTTTCGACGGCGTCTTTCAGGGAGAATTTCTCATCCGAATCCCACGATACGGCCGCGTAGCTCATGCCTTCGTCCGGTGCCGCCAGAGGGCCGTTTTGCGCGGCTATTGTCGAGGAGAACCACCGCTCTTTGATTGAACCTCTGTCTATACCCAGCGCATAATAGTCGTCAGGGTGCAGCTTCAACCTGCGGCCGGCCTTGCCGAATCGCCTTGGGACGAACACGGGGTTCATTCGAAAAATACCGCCGCCATTCTGAAACACTTTTTCAATAAGCTCCCTGTCGGCCATAAACATTTTTCCTTTCAAATGAGAGATTAATTCCGTTTATGCTGCCTGTTTTCTCGGTAAATTGTAATAGGAAAACGTTTTTCTGTCAACGAAAATTTTGATATTTTATATTAAGTTTTATCGTGTTTTGCGCGATTAAGTTAATTTTTAACACTAATTTTAGTTTTTCATTTTCATCGTTGTTATCCGCTTTCCTACTTTAAAATTAAAAATTTTAAATAACGGCATTGACAAAAAAAGAACGGTGAATATAATGAACCTAAGAAAAACGTTTTTATTTTTTAAAACTCACGGCTTATGATACATCGGACGAATTCGATGTTGCCTTATGATTTATGCCTTAATATATCCTAATTTAGAAAATGGCGGTATCGTTTTATTTGCTTTTCGATAACCGGCACTCTTAAAGGTTAATTTTGACTGGTGTCCTGTGTGTCTTTGAGGGGGATTTCTTCATGATAAAGTACGAAGGCGCAGATATTGATTTTTCACTCAAAGGCAAGACGGCGATCATCACGGGCGGCGCGGCGGGTATAGGTTATGCCGCTGCGAAATTCTTCCATGATAAGGACGCGAATGTCGTTTTGGCCGACATGAACCCGAAGATCGAAGAAATCGCCGAATCGCTCGGGCACAACTGCATAGGAGTCTGCGGCGACATCTGCGGCGCCGATTTTCCCGAAAAAGTCGTGACAGCCGGCGTTAAGGCGTTTGGACGTATCGACATACTCGTCAACAACGCCGGAACCTCGGCGCTGGAAAGCGCCGAAAATTTCAGCGCGGACGACTGGAACAGAATAATCGATGTAAACCTGTCGGCCAACTTTTTCATGGCTCAGACTGTCGGAAAATACATGATCGATAACGCCGTGGGAGGCTGCATCGTGAACATGGCGTCGCAGGCGGGCGTGGTAGCGCTTGACAGGCATGTGGCGTACTGCGCGAGCAAGGCCGGAATCATTTCGATGACTCAGGTGCTTGCCCTGGAATGGGGTAAATACGGCATCCGCGTCAACGCCGTTTCCCCCACCGTGGTCTTGACGGATATGGGGCGTATGGCATGGGATAACCCCGAAGGAGACGCCGTCAAAAGGGAAATGCCTTCCGGGCGCTTTGCCGAAACCGACGAAATAGCGGCCTGCATCGCGTTTTTATGCAGCAAAGGAGCCGCTATGATTACCGGGCATAATATGCTCATCGACGGCGGATATACAATCAAATAGAAAACCGGTGGGTGATTCCATGGGAGAGAAAGAGAGACTCAGAGTTTCCGGCGTCACGAAGATGTTCCCCGGCGTAACGGCGCTCGACAATGTCGACTTCGCGGTACGAGAGGGCACTGTCCACGTGTTGTGCGGCGAGAACGGGGCGGGCAAATCCACGTTGATGAAGATAATCGACGGCGTCTATCAGGCCGATGCCGGTGAGATTTTTATCGACGGCAATCCCGTCAAGATAAACAACCCGTCCGACGCGAGAGGGCTCGGTATATCGATGATATTCCAGGAATTGAACTATATACCGGAGTTCTCCGTTGCGGAAAATATGTATGTAGGGGAGTGGCCGGTGAACTCTTTGGGGTGCCTGGACTGGAAGAAAATTCGCGAGAGTACAACGGAACTGCTGCGGCAGGAAGGATTGCACTATTCCCCCGATACGAAGCTGCGAGACCTTACCGTCTCCGACATTCAGATGCTCGAAATCACAAAGGCCGTTTCCAAAAACAGCAAAATAATAATAATGGACGAGCCGACGAGCGCCATAACCCAGAGAGAAGTCGAGGTCCTGTTCGAGAAGATCCGGACGCTCAAAGAGAGAGGCGTCAGCATAATTTATATATCGCACAAGCTGGACGAGGTGTTCAGAATTGCCGACGACATAACGGTATTCCGCGACGGTAAGTCCGTGGGCACGAAACCGGCGGCCGAGCTGGACATTGACACTGTCATCGCGATGATGGTCGGGCGCAAACTGGAAAAAAGCTATCCCAAGGAGACCGTCCCTATAGGTGAAGTACTGCTGGAGGTCGAAGGGCTTTCCGGAGAAAAATTCTCGGGTGTCGGGTTTAACGCGCGCAGGGGGGAGATAGTGGGTTTCTCCGGTTTGATGGGGGCTGGGCGCACGGAGGTCATGCGGGCGCTCTTCGGTCTTGATCTCACATTCTCAGGCAAAGTAAGGGTGTCGGGGCGGGACGTGAGCGTCAGGCATCCGTCGGACAGCATCAGGAACGGAATGATAATGCTGTCTGAGGACCGCCGGCGGTACGGGCTCATTTCGATGCGGAGCGTCAAGGAAAATTGCACGCTCGCCGCGCTCGCGCGCGTGATTTACGGCGGCCGGCTCCACGTTCGCGAGGAGAACTCGGTCGTCGGGAACATCTTCGAGAGGATGAGGGTTAAAACGCCGACGCTTGAGACGCCGATCGGCTCCCTCTCCGGCGGCAACCAGCAGAAGGTGCTGCTCGCCAGGTGGATGCTTCGCGACCCGGACATACTGATTTTAGACGAGCCCACGAGGGGGATCGACGTCGGCGCGAAGTTCGAGATATACCGGCTGATGACGGAACTCGTCAACGCCGGGAAAGCGGTGATAATGGTTTCGTCGGAACTGCCGGAACTGCTTGGAATGTGCGACAGAATATACGTCATGTGCCAGGGAGCGGTCACGGGTGAATTGAAGCAGGACGAATTTTCGCAGGAACTGATAATGAAATACGCCACGGGTTCGATGGAACAAGCTGGGAGGTATGAGGATGGCGCAGCATAATTACTCGGGTCAAACCGATATGAAACATAAAATCGGCAATATGATGCAGAAGCAAGGTATTTTTCTTGTATTGGCAATTTTGTTTGTAATCTGCTCACTGCTTAACCCGAATTTTCTCTCGTTCACCAACCTGTCCAATATAGCGCGGCAGTTGTCGGTGACTACGATAGTCGCTTTAGGGGAGACCATACTTATAATCTGCGGGATGATAGACCTGTCGGCCGGTTCCGTCATCGCGTTGTCCGGCGTCTTGTCCGTAGCGGCCTTCAAGGCGACCGAATCGCTGGTACTCGCCATCGCGGTCGGGATTGCGATAGGCGTCTTGTGCAACATGATAAACGCGGGGATGATAGCCAACTTCAAAGTGCCGCCCTTCATCGCCACACTCGCCATGCAGACTATGGCGCGCGGGGTGGCGCTGCTGTACACAAGGGGGCAGAATATCCTGCGCCTCGGCAGATTCACCCTCTTCGGGCAGGGCAACGTAGCCGGTATTCCCACGCCGATCATCTTCATGGCCTGCTTGTTTGTCGTAACCTGGTATATCTTGAAACATACGAGATTCGGACGGTCGATATACGCCATCGGCGGCAACCAGGAGGCGGCCGCGGCGTCGGGAATCAACGTGAACCGCGTCAAGTACAAGGCGTTTTTCATTCACGGGGTGCTCGTCGGAATCGCGGGCGTGCTGTTCATGAGCCGCGTGAACGCCGGGCTGCCGAACGGAGCGATCAACTACGAGTTCACGGCTCTCACCGCCGCTATTATCGGAGGCACGAGCTTCTCCGGCGGCATCGGCACGGCTTCAGGGACTCTTGCCGGAGCTTTCATAGTCGGTTTCCTCGACAACATAATGAACCTCACGGGAGTTGACAGCTACATCCAACAGATAGTGCGCGGCGCGATAATCGCCCTCGCCGTGATATACGACATATGGGCGAAGGGCAGGCGCCGCACGAAGAGCAGCCTCGGCGACATCGAGCGTAAGGCTGTCTCGGGATAGGTCCGCGTAATAGCGGCAAGCGCCGCATTTACGAATATAAAAACTTTTTAGGAGGTAGTGAGTAATGAAGAGAGCAACAAAGATTCTCACCCTGGTTCTGGCCTTGACGTTTGTAGTGGCCGGAATGGCGCAAGCGGCGGAAACATACCGCGTGGCGTACATCGCCCGGGCTCAGTCCGACGCGTTTGCGGCATGGCTCGCCAACTCGGTCATAGCAGAGGCCGAAAAGTATCCCAACATCGAACTCTCGGTATTTGACGGTCAAGGCAGCGCGGAAACGGTAAACTCCATGATCGAGAATGCGATCACGAACAGATTCGATGTAATTATCGTTCAGCCGCATGACGGCGAGGCACAGAGACCGTATGTCGAGCAGATAGTGGAGGCGGGGATCATCGCCATCACGACCAATGCCCGCATCGACGGTATCGAGGGCGGCCACTCCGTAGACGCCTCTCCGTACTTGCAGGCGAAGGTAAACTGTGACTTTGCGCTTACCCAGGTTCCTCAGGGCGCTAAGGTCGTTGTGCTGAACGGGCCTCCCGGCAATTTCCACGCCGACGAGCGCAGGCGCGCGTGGCAGATCGAGTTCTTCGACAAGCGTCCGGACGTGGAGATCGTCGGCGAACAGATCGCAAACTGGGAGAAAGCCGAAGCCATGACGTACATGGAGGACTGGGTGCAGTCCCAGCCGCAAATCGACGCCGTCATCTCGATGAATGACAATATGGCTGCCGGAGCCCTTGAAGTGACGAAGGGCAACTCGGAGTTCGACAATCTTCAGGCTTACGGAGTTGACGGCACCGCCGAGGCTCTGCTGCTCATTCAGGAGGGCGGTATGACCTCGACCTGCTTGCAGGCGGCTTACGACCTCGCGTCGCTTTTGCTGTACTCGGCGGACAAGTTGGCGACCGGCGGAGCATCGAAAATCGACATGGACGTAGGCAACCCGCTTATCACGAAGGACAACGTGGAAGAATATATAAAGATTTTTGAAGAGCTCGGATTGCTGTAGGTTAGTATCAGCCGAACAATTGTAATTCGACGCAAAAATGCGCCGGCGCGAGGGTTCGATTCGCGCCGGCGCGTCGTAAAATAGAGTAGAAAATCGTAAAACAGGGGAGGAATACATGAGATGAAAAACAGAGCGGCTTTTATGACGGGAATAAGAAAGATGGAGTTCCGCGACGTCCCGATGCCGACGGCGAAAGAGGGCGAGGTCGTCGTTAAACTGGAATACGCCGGCATATGCGGATCGGACATTCACTATCTCGAACATGGGCGCATCGGCGATTTTATTGTGGAGGGCGACTTCATACTCGGGCACGAGTGCGCCGGAACGGTTTTCGAGGTCGGCCCCGGCGTCGCCGGCCACAAGGTTGGCGACCGCGTGGCGCTTGAGCCAGGCATTGTGTGCGGCAAGTGCGAATACTGCCTCACCGGCCGTTATAACCTCTGCCCGGACGTTGAATTTTTCGCGACCCCTCCGTATCACGGCATTTTCACGAATTACGTCGCGTTTCCCGCGCACCGCGCGTTCAAACTGCCGGATAACGTGTCGTTCAAAGAGGGCGCGCTGATAGAACCCCTTGCCGTAGGCCTCGAAGCGGCGAGTGTCGGGAAAGTGGAGCTGGGCCAGTCCGTCGTAATCCTTGGGGCGGGCTGCATTGGCCTGGTGTCCGTACTCGTATGCAAGGCGCGCGGAGCGGCCGACATAATCGTTGCGGACGTGATTCCCAGGAGATTGGAGACCGCGCTTAAACTAGGCGCGACAAAGGTTATCGACGCGTCGAAGACCGATTCGATCAAGGCGATACTTGAAGCCACGGGCGGGAAGGGCGCCGATGTTGTGATGGAGGCGGCCGGGACGACAAAGACGACACAGCAGACCCCGTTCATGGTAAAGCGCGGAGGCACGATAGTGCTAATGGGGATGCCTCCGGACGGCAAAGCGGAGTTCGATTTCTCGAAACTGATGGGGCAGGTGGCGGATATCCGCCCGATATTCCGCTACAAAAACCAGTATCCCGTGGCGATAAACGCGATAGCGAGCGGCGTGATAGACGTATCCGGGATCGTCTCGGACGAGTTCGGGTTCGACGACCTGGAGGAAGCCTTCCGCGTCAATATCGATAATAAGAGCGGCGTCGTTAAGATTGGGATAAGGATGGGTTAGAAGAGTTAAAAAAGCGGGCGATACATATTCGCCCGCTTTTTGACAGCAACAGAACTACTGCAGCGCCTCCGTCAGTTGTATTATCTCGGCTTTCAGCTCTTCCTGCGCCGCTTGAGCGGCCTCCAGGTCGCTTTCCAAATCGGCGACGATTTCATCGTACTCCGCTTTCAGTTCGTTCAGCGCGGTTTCCAGCTCTCCGATTTTCGCCTTCAAATCCGAGTTCTCGGCATTCAGGCTGCCGATCTCCGTCTCAAGGTTCTCTATCACGGCCGGAATCTCCGACAATTCGCCGATTAAGTACAACGCTTCTTCCAACGCTTCGATAGCGGCGTCGTATTCGGCTTCGAGGGCTTCATATTCGGTTCCGAGGACGCCATAAGCCGCTTCGAGAATGCCATAACCAACTTCGAGAGCGTTATAATCGGCATCGAGGCCGCCAAGATAGGCTTCGAGCTCATCGATATAGACGGCCATCTCGGAAATTTCCCCTTCAAACCGTTCATTCTCCGACTCCAACTCGCTCTGGCGCTGCGACTGGTCGGTGAGAGCGGCGGTCAACTCCCTTATCGTTACCCTCCTTGCTTCCGAACCGGCGATTATAGACATCATTTCGTCGCTCATCCTGGCGTTCACGTTTTCCGCAACGGCGAGCGACGCTTTCAGCTCATCCCTCTCGCCGGACAACCTCTCGTTGTCGGCAGAGATGCGCGAGGACGCGGCCGCGGACGCCGAAACTTCCCTTTCGAGCCTGGCTATCTCGGACTCCAGTTCGGCCGCCTCGCTTCTCAAACCGTCGACGCTGTATTTCCTAAGCAAAGCCACGAAGGCGAGGCGGTCTGCCTCGACCCTTGCGTCTTCGAGCGACGCTTCCAGCGACTCCGCTTTGGCGGACAGCTCGCCGCTCGTTTCGGTCAACTCCGCGACCTCTGAGGCAAGCCTCGCGGCATCGGCCTTCGACGCGTCGGATTCCTCCGTCAGTTCGGCGATCTTCGTGTCGGCGTCGGCGACCTCCTTGTTCTTCGCGTCAACTTCGGCGGCGAGGGCGGAATTGGCGTTGGCAAGCCGCTCGGCTTCCCGCGAGAGGCTGCTCTGCGTCGAGAATCCCCATATCAGCAGTATGACGGCGAGTATCGCGAGCCCATAGACCAACTTGACGCTGTTCTTTTTTATCCATTCATTCATCTTAGCGCACCCCGATTATTCTTAGTCGATGAGACTCTGTATCGTCTCGTCCAGCCGCTCTATCTCTTCGAGAGCCGCTTCCAGCACTTCGATCAGTTCGACGATTTCCGCCTCATATTCCACTTCGGAGCGTTTGAGGTCTTCCACCTCGGCCCTCAGACCGTCGGCGCTGTTTTTCCGAAGCGACGCGACGAATTCCAGACGGTCGGCCTCGGTCCTCGCGGCGGCTAAGGAAGCTTCGAGCGCCTCCGCCCTGCCCGACAGCTCGCCGTTCGCCGCCGTCAATTCCGCGGCCTCCGCCGCGAGCCGCGCGGCTTCCGCCTCAAACTCGGCCTTCGCCGCGTCGGAGCTCTCCGTCAACTCCTCTATCGCTGCTTTCGCCTCGGCGATCTCAGCGTCCTTCGCCTCCACCTGCGCCGAGAGAGTCGAATTGGTTTGCCCCAACCGAGCCACTTCGCCCGACAGGTTGCTCCGCGTGGAGAAAGCCCATATCAGCACGATTACGACGACTATAACAAGACCGTAAAGTACCTTCTCGTTGCCCTTTTTGTTACCTTCACTCATGTTGATCCACCTCGTTCGTTTTATTTTGTTCAAAAAAGACGTTAAAATTATAGAGCATATTCGCAAAGTATTCCACAAGCAAAACTTGCCCATTATAGTTTATAATCTATAATCTTACGGGACGCCCGATAATCGGTGCGGGCAAATTGCGAGGTGACGCCCTGTGTGGGGAAGGGATATAGGTATCGACCTTGGAACCGCGACGGTTCTCATATTCATGAAAGATAAGGGGGTCGTCCTCCAGGAGCCTGCGGTGGTCGCTGTGGATCAGAACAGCGGGAAGATTCTGGCCGTAGGGGACGACGCCAAACTTATGATAGGCAAGACGCCGGGAAACGTAGTGGCCGTGCGTCCGCTTAAGGATGGAGTTATTGCCGACTACTCGATGACCGAAGTCATGCTCAGGCTCTTCCTGAAAAAGGTCACGCGGGGCTTCGAGCGTATAATGCGCCACCGCGTGATGATCTGCGTGCCGTCGGGAGCGACCGACGTCGAACGGCGCGCCGTTCTCGAAGCGGCGCTCGAGGTCGGGGCAAAGGAGGCGTACCTCATAGAGGAGCCCATGTCCGCGGCGATAGGGGCGGGGCTCGAAATAGCGGAGCCGAACGGCAACCTGATAGTCGACATCGGAGGCGGCACCACAGACGTAGCCGTCATCTCCCTGGGAGGCATCGTCGTCTCGAAATCGCTCAGGGTGGGAGGCGACAAATTCGACGAGGCGATCATGCGCTACGCCAGAAGACAGTTCAACCTCGCGATAGGCGAACAGACAGCCGAGGACCTCAAGGTTAAGATCGGCACCTGTTACCCGACGGGCGACGAGCTCGCCGTGAGCATCAGGGGCCGGGATCTCATCCAGGGGCTGCCCCGCCAGGTCACAGTGACGAGCACCGACGTCTCCAAAGCGATAGAAGAATCCATAAACATGATAGTCGGAGGAATCCGCGAGGTTTTGGAGCTAACGCCGCCCGAGCTCGCAGCCGATATTATTGAAAGAGGAATAATACTGACCGGCGGAGGCGCGCTTTTGCGCGGACTGCCGGAACTGGTGACCTCGCAGACTGAAATAGAGACCATAGTGGCTGAAGCTCCGATGGAGTGCGTTGTGCTCGGTACGGGCAAAACGCTCCAGACCCTCGACAAGTTCAGGGAGACGGGGACGGTGCTGTCGGCTACAAGACGGGGCGGCAGGAGGCGTTAAAGCGCCGCCGCCTCCGTCCGACAGGAGGCGGCGGAATTGTTCAGAGGTATTTATGCGGGTACTTCGGCGATGCTCGTTCAGGAAAAGATGCTGGACGTCGTCGGCAACAACCTGGCAAATGTCGACACATCCGGCTTCCGGGGACGTGTCGCGGTAAACAAGTCGTTTCCGGAGGTGCTGATGGACAGGGTCGAACGTTACACGATCGTGGACGAAGCGCTGAACGAAGAGCTCAAAGAACGCAAATTTTTTCCATACATCAGGGGCCGTTCTTCGATCGGCTCCATATCCCTGACGAATGTCATGTCCGAAACGACCATGACGCTCGAACGCGGCCCGATCCAATGGACCGACAACCCGTTAGACGTCGTCGTTGACGGCGATGGATTTCTGGCCGTCGAGGACGGAAACGGCAACGCCTTCTATACCAGATCGGGCAACTTCCAGAGAAATGACGCGGGTATGCTCGTCACCCACGAAGACGTATACATTATGGGGGACGGCGGCAGAATACAGATCGGCGAGGCGACTCAGGTATCCATCGGCGAGGCCGGCCAGGTATACGCCGACAACGAGTTGGTGGGAACTCTGCGCGTCGTCAACTTCGATACGCCGACTTACCTTCATCAGGTCAGCAATTCACTGCTGGCCGAGACGCCGCAATCGGGCCCGCCCCAGCCTGCGCTAAATGCCCGCATTATCAGCGGCGGCCTGGAACGCTCGAACGTTCAGGTCGTCACGGAGATGGTGAGGATGATTGAGGCCAACAGGGCTTTTGAAGTGGCGGGCAGAACGGTAACGATACAGGACGAACTGACGGGCAGAATGTTCCAGTCACTGGGAAGACCGACGCAATGAGTTGAGTTTCATTATCAAAGACCGGAGCGCGCGGACGAACGCCGGGGTTTCTCCCGAAATCAGGGCGAGGTCGTGTTGTATCGCCGCCTGTTCCAATCTGAGAGCGGCAGCGGACAGTTCGGTTTCGCCGATCGCGGTGAGCGCGCTCTTCATCCCGTGGACGGTTATTTCGTATGTTTCCATCTCAGCGCCGCCGAGCTCGGTCATTCGGGCGCATAAATCATCCAGCGCGGCGGCGGCGTTTTCCGCGTCCTCCACGAAAGCCTCTTCCACTTCCGTCCGCTTTACCGCGTTTTCGGGGGGAACGGGCGTTTTGTTCATCTCTTTTTTGTCGCGTTCCCGGCGCGCGGCCTTTATGACCTCCGGCGGGTGTTTGTCGCGCACAAGATCGAGAAGCACGGCGTTCAATTCGCGATTGTCGACGGGTTTTGAGATAAAGGCGTCAAAGCCGTCAGCCAAAAATTTTTCGGCCTGACCGGTCATTGTGTTTGCCGTGAGAGCCACTATCGGGCGATCATACCCCATGCCGCGTATTATCCTCGCGGTCTCCATGCCGTCCATTTTAGGCATCATATGGTCCATGAGGATTATATCGTATGTGTTTCCGGCCTTAATTTTATCGACTGCCTCAAATCCGCTGCCGGCCGTGTCGATACGCATCCCGTAAGGCAGGAGCAGCCCCTTGGCGACATACAGGTTCGACGCCACGTCATCGACGACCAGAACGCTGCCATACGGCATATATTCGCGTACAAGCCGGGCACGCCTGGTTTTCGACACGCTCCGGTAACGGAAAGCCCGTAATTTATCCGTAAGCTCCGCACCGCAAACTTCCGAACCGGCGCGCTTTTGCGGCAGGTGCACCGTTATTGTCGAGCCTTTTCGCGGTTCGCTCTCGACGCATATCTCGCCGTTCATCATATCGACGAGGCGTTTGGTGATATTCAACCCCAAGCCGGTGCCCGTGACGTTCTGGTTTACGTCCGGATTGAAACGCGTATACTCCTCAAAGAGCCTGCCCATCTGCTCCCTCGACATGCCCTGCCCCGTGTCGCGCACGCGAAAAACGATCGCCGCGTCCCCGGCGGCGGCATCGCCGTTCCAGGGTTCGGCGGAAACCGACAGTTCGACCTCGCCCTCCGCCGTGTATTTGAAAGCGTTGGAAAGCAGATTGTTCAAGACCTGTTTGATGCGAAGCTCATCGCCTATCAGTTGCAGCGGGGTGTTTTCGTCAACCCTGACGATAAACTCGACCGGTTTGCTTTCATACCTCGGATGATTTATCTGCGCGGTGTCGTGGATCAGGCTCGGGAGATCGTACCGGTTCTGTGTGATCTCAAGCTTGCCCTCCTCGATTTTGGACATGTCGAGGATATCGTTGATGATGCCCATAAGCAGATTACCCGACTCGTGAATCTTATCGAAAGCCTCCAGTATATCCTCCGGAAGTTTTTCATTTTGCAGTTGGATTTCGGTTATGCCTATTATCGCGTTCATCGGAGTGCGTATCTCGTGGCTCACCGTCGCGAGGAAGCGGCTCTTGAGCTGATTTGCCTCATGTTCCCTCAAGGCGGCGTTGCGGAGCATTTCCTGGTATTCTCTTTCAGCCGTCATATCCTCGAACTCGGCGAGGATAGAGCGCACCCCCTGGAAATTGATCCTTGAGAAGTTGGCGCGGGCAATGAACGGATCGCCGTTTAATTTACGGCACTGTATTTCCGCGACGGCCGTATTTTTTCGCACAATTTCCCTGATAACTTCGGTGGTTCTTCGGGCATCCGGTTGTTTTTCGGGCAAGAACTCGAAGACGCGGCGCCCTTTCACCTGTTCCTCGAACGACGCGAGCCCCAAAATCATGAGCGCTGCGTTGTTGGCGTAAAGCACGGACCAGTCATGGATGCTTATTATACTGACTCCGACCGGCATCATCTCGATCGTCGTTTGCAGGTTTCGATGCGCTTCGCGGACGATTTCCGCCTCGCGCTCTTTTTCCTCGCCGGTTCTTTCGATACGCTCCTTTTCGACCGTGAGCGTCTTTACGCTTACGATCATCGAATTGAAGGCGTTCGCCAGCCTCTCCAGTTCGTCGCCGGTTCTGACTTCCAAAACATGTTTCAAATCCCCTCCGCCTATCAACACCGCGCCCTCGGTCAGTTTTTGGATGGGGTCGGTGATGATCTTGGCCAGCCGGGCGGAAAGGACGGCGACTCCGGGAATTATGATGATAAGAATAACGCCCGTGATTGCGACGATCATGAAAATATCCTCGTCGACGGAAGCAAGGACCGTCCGTTTCAGGCCGATAATATTCTCCTCGATCTCCAGCGCTGTCGAGAGGATCTCGTCGGCGTCGATCACGACGGCGAGGCTCCAGGGTATGATTTCGAGCCCGCAGAACGCGATGAATTTTTCCGTGCCGCCGACAGTGACGCGCTCGACACCCGACTCTCCGCGTATCAGGCGGGCAGCCGCGTTCCTCGCGGTCTCATCGGCGCTTTCAAACAGGCTTTCAAGGATGATGTTTCCGTCCTCGTCTTCCTCCAAATCCTCGGATATGAGAATTTGCCCCAGTTCATTCGTCATAAACGCGTATCCCGTTTCGCCTATCCTTGTGCCGATGACGATTTCCGTAAGCTCGTCGAGCACGGCGCCGATACCCGCGACCCCGGCGACCGTGCCCGTCTCATCGTAATACGGTTTGGCGCAGGTTATGGCAAGGCCGCGTCCATACGCGTCCGTGTATGCGTCTGTCCATGACAACCCGCCGTTTTCGATCGCCAATTTATACCAGGGGCGTTCCCTCGGATCAAGAAACTCGCCCTTCGCGTCGGAGGCTTCGTCCACCAGGATGGCATAACCGCGCTCGGTACCGATATAGTTCGTTGTGGCGC
>Ga0099364_10004603_pt1 | contig 20841 bp, 10 predicted proteins | sample TergutTh196P3_FD_73070 | JGI IMG/M metagenome (GOLD analysis project Ga0099364, IMG submission 73070) | Microcerotermes parvus P3 segment gut microbial communities from Pointe-Noire, Republic of the Congo - Th196 P3 | ecosystem: Host-associated > Arthropoda: Insects > Digestive system > Gut ... | reverse complement strand
TGTTCGAGGAGATACTGGCCCTCTCTCCGATCGGGATTCACGATAGCTTCTTTGCGCTGGGCGGGCACTCGCTCCGGGCGACGATAGCGGTGAACCGGATCGAAACCTACACGGGCATCCGGCTTCCGCTGCGGGCGATTTTTGTATCGCCTACGCCTTTCAAGCTGGCAAAAGAGCTGGAAGCATGGGGGGAAGGCGTTTACCGGCCTATTCCCAAAGCGGCAAAAAAAGAATACTATGCCATGTCCTCCGCGCAGAAAAGGCTGTTTATCCTGGAGCAAATGGACAGCGAAAGTACGCTATATCATATGCCTGTGATGATCGAAGTCACGGGCGCCCTCGACCCGGCGCGTATCCAAAGGGCGATGGACGGGCTTATCCGGCGCCATGAGGCGCTGCGGACGAGCTTTGCGCTGATAGACAAGGAAGCGGTACAGATCATCGCAGAGGAAGCCTATTGTGCGGTGGAATACGAGGAAAGGGAGGTCTTCCCTTCGGACGATATGGAGGCCTTCCTTCGCCCCTTCGATTTGGGCAAAGCTCCGCTGATACGCGCGAAGCTGATCAAAGAAGCCCGGCGTGACAGGTATTTGTTGTTATTCGACATGCACCACATCATTGCAGACGGGATGACGATGAATATCCTGATCTCAGACTTCTCCAGACTCTACGACGGGGAAGCGCCGGATCTGCCGGAGCTTCAGTTCAAAGACTATAGCGAATGGATGCGCGGCGCTGATATTGGCGCGCAAAGGACGTATTGGAGGAAGGTGTTTGCGGAGAAAGCGCCTGTCCTGGACTTGGTGACAGACTATCCGCGTCCGCAGACACAGAGCTTCCAGGGCGCGCAGGTATCCGCGCGGCTGAGCAGGGAGCAAAAGGCCGGGATCGGGAAGATTAACAAAGAAAACGAAACAACGGTTTTTATGACTTTACTGGCGGTATGGATGGTGGAACTGCATAAATACAGCCGGCAGGAGGACATTGTGGTCGGCGTTCCGGCCTCGGGAAGGATCCATAAGGACACCGAAGCGATGATGGGGATGTTTGTGAATACCCTGGCGATGCGGAGCCGCCCGTCAGGGGAGAAGTCTTTTATCCAATTTCTGGCGGAGATTAAGGAATACGCCCTCGGCGCCTACGAGAATCAGATCTATCCCTTTGAGGATCTGGTGGAAGAGGTGGAAACACGGCGCGACATGTCCCGCAACCCCCTGTTTGACGTCATGTTTGTTGTGCAAAACATGGAAAGCAGCGAATTGCGCCTGGGAGACGCGAACCTGCGGATCAGAGAGATCAACACCTATAGCGCGAAGTTCGATTTGACGATGCAAGTACAGGAAACAGAGGAAGGCTATAACCTGGGCCTCGAATACTGCAGCGATCTGTACACGGAGGCTTCCGCGGAAGCTTTACTCACGCATTTCCTGGCCTTGGTGGACGCCGTCATTGCGAACCCCGGCGCGAAAATCGCGGACCTGGATATGATTAGCGAGCCGGAGCGTGAACAAACCCTTGTCGCCTTTAACGATACCTATACGGCGGTTCAGGCGGAGAAGACAATCGTGGATCTGTTCGAGGAACAGGTCCTGCAAACGCCGGATAACATTGCGTTGAAATTTGAAGGGCAGACCATGACTTACACCGCCCTCAACGAGAAGGCAAACCGGCTGGCTTATCGGCTGCGGGAACGCGGGATAAAACCGGACGACCCTGTTGTCCTTATGGCGGAACGGGGCATGGAAATGATCGTGGGGATACTCGGGACGATCAAAGCCGGCGGCGCGTATGTACCCGTCGATCCCGATTATCCGGAGGACAGGATCCGGTATATGCTGGAGGACAGCGCCCCCAAAGCCGTATTGACCTATAAAACCAGGCCGCCGGAGGGATCGGCGATACCCGTGCTGGATTTGCTTGATCAGGGCGCCTATGCCGCGGAAACAGACAATCCCTCGCATGTAAACAGCCCGAATGACCTGATCTATATCATTTACACCTCCGGTACGACGGGAAAGCCGAAAGGCGCCATGATCGAACATCGGGGCGTCGTCAATCTCAGAAAAAGGATGGAGCGCGATACTTTGCGTCAGACGGACACCGTACTGCAGTTCGCCAGCCTGTCCTTTGACGCCGCTACGCTGGAACTGGCGTCTGCGCTTCTTTTCGGCGGCGCGCTGTGTCTGATTCCGAACTCGGTGATACAGGATCTGAAAGCCTTTGAGAAGTATATCGAAGCGCATGGCGTTACCATGGCGTTGCTGCCTCCGGCTTATGCCGCGCAGGCGGAACTGAAATCATTCCGGCGTCTCATCACCGGCGGTTCCGCCGCGAACCGGGAAACCATCATTCGCGCCGATACGCTGGGGATTGACTTTACCAATGAATATGGGCCCACAGAGGTGACGGTAACCGCCAGTAGCTGGGATTACCGCAGAGGCGCTCCCGTGCCACTTGTCATACCGATAGGCCGGCCGATAGAGAACACGCAGATCTATATCTTGAGCGGCCTTCAGCTGTGCGGGATCGGCGTACCGGGCGAACTGTGCATAGCGGGCGCCGGCCTGGCGAGGGGGTATTTGAACCAGCCGGAGCTGACGGCGGAGAAATTTATCCGGAACCCTTTTGGCGAAGGCAGGCTATACAGGAGCGGAGACCTGGCGAGATGGCTGCCGGACGGGAATATCGAATATCTGGGGAGGATAGACGAGCAAGTAAAGATTCGCGGCTACCGTATAGAGTTAGGCGAGATAGAGAGCGTACTGCGAAAGCAGCCGGGCGTAACGGATGCGGCGGTTGTGACCAGGAACATCGGAGGGGACGAGACCCTGTGCGCGTATTTCACAGCGAAGCAAGAGGAGGATCCCGATCAGTCGATGATCCTGGAGGGCTTGCGAAAAGAGTTGCCGGAATATATGCTTCCCGCGTTTATGACCCGGATCCCGGCGCTTCCGCTGAACAACAACGGCAAACTGGATAAACAGGCGCTGCCGGAACCCGATGTGCTTGCGCGACGGGCCTATACCGCGCCGGTCACCGAAATGGAGCGCGTGGTAGTCGAAACCTTCGAGGAGGTACTGGGCTTGTCTCCGATCGGCACAGAAGACAACTTCTTTGACTTGGGGGGGCACTCGCTCAGAGCGACCGTAGCGGTGAATATGCTCGAAAAGTCAACGGGCATACGGATTCCGCTGAGGCTTCTCTTTACGTTTCCTACCGTCTCGATGCTGGCAAAGGAACTGGAAGCCATGGGGCGGGTTGCGTACCAGCCGATACCAAAAGCCGAAGAGAAAGAAAGCTATGCCATGTCTTCCGCGCAAAAGCGCTTGTTTGTGCTGGATCAGATAGACGGCGGAAGTACAGCCTATCATATACCTGCTGCGATGGAAGCGACAGGCGAAGCCGATCGGGATAGAATCCAAAAAACGATGGACGAATTGATTTTGCGCCACGAGGCGCTCAGGACAAGCTTTGCCCTGATAGACGGCGAAGCGGTACAGCGGATTGGGAAGGCGGCTTCCTGCAAGGTCGAATACGAGGAAATAGAATCCTACAGCGAGGAAGAATTGGAGAAATTCATTCGCCCCTTCGATTTGGGAAAAGCCCCGCTTATTCGCTTGAAAGTGCTGCAGGAGCGCGGTACGAATCGATATATCCTGTTGTTCGACATTCACCACATTATCGCAGACGGCATGTCCATGCGCATCCTGACAGAGGAGTTTTCGAGACTCTACGGCGGCGAAGTACTGAAAGCGCAAACGCTTCAGTATAAAGACTACAGCGAATGGATGCGGGAACGCGACCTTGCCGCGCAGAAAGCGTATTGGATGAACGTGTTCGCGGAGGAAGCGCCGGTCCTGGATCTGGCGACAGACTATCCGCGCCCGCAAATCCAGAGCTATAGAGGCGCCCAGGTATCCGCCCGGCTCCATAAGGAACAGAAGGACGGCATTGCGCAGATCAATAAAGAGAACGGATCGACGACCTTCATGACGCTGCTGGCGGCGTTTATGGTCATGCTGCATAAGTACAGCCGTCAGAATGACATTGTGGTAGGCGCCCCGATAGCGGGAAGGATGCATCAGGATACCGAAGCGATGATGGGGATGTTCGTCAATACATTGGCGTTCAGAGGCTATCCCTCGGCGGAGAAATCCTTTGTCGGATTTCTTGCGGAGATCAAGGATCACGCGCTCGGCGCCTATGAGAATCAGGAGTATCCCTTCGAGAGATTGGTTGAGGATCTGGACACGCGGCGCGATATGTCGCGCAATCCGCTGTTTGACGTGATGTTTGCGATGCAAAATAACGAGAAGCTTGTTTTTCATATGGGTGAGGCTGAATTGCGGGCATTGGAGATGCGTACCGGTACCGCAAAGTTTGATCTTTCCCTGCAAGCGGAAGAAACAGACGAGGGCTTCGAACTGAGTCTGGAGTACGGCAGCGATTTGTATACGGAAGCTAGCGCTTCGGCTATGCTGGAACATTTTGTGAACCTGATCGATTCGGTGATCGCCCGGCCGGGCGCGGCGATAGGGGAGCTGGAAATGACCAGCGCGCCGGAGCGCGAAAGGATCTGCGCTGCGTTTAACGATACCTATGTAGCCTATCCGGGGAACAAGACGGCGGTTGACCTGTTTGAAGATCAGGTTCGGCGTACGCCGGAAAAGACGGCGTTGAAATTTGAAGGGCAGACGATGACTTACGCGGCGTTGAACGCGAAGGCGAACCGGCTGGCTTACACGCTGAGGGAACGCGGGATATCCCCGGAAAGCAAAGTGGCGCTGATCACGGCGCGCGGTATGGAAATGGTCGTGGGGATACTGGGAACGATCAAAGCGGGAGGCGCCTATGTGCCTGTCGATCCGGGATATCCGGATGAAAGAATCCGGTATATGCTGGAAGACAGCGCTTCGCGCGTGGTACTGACCTACAGGTCAAACGTACCGGAGGGGATCGACCTTCCCGTGCTGGACCTGGAAGCGGAAGCTTGCTACGCGGACAAAGAGGATAATCCACCGCATGTCAATGGCCCCGAGGACCTGGCCTATATTATCTATACATCGGGTACGACCGGAAGGCCCAAAGGCGTCATGATCGAACATCACGGCATTGTGAATATGACGATGATGTATACCGCGATCTGCGCAATGCATAGCAGCGATACGCTCCTGCAATACGCGAACATGTCCTTTGACGAAACGGTCGCTGATGTTTTTGCCACGCTGAGCTGCGGCGCGTCGCTATGTCTGACGCCGGCGGACACGGTATACGATTTCGAGGCCTTACACGAATATATGAGAGAGCAGCAGGTTACCATCAGCTCGCTGACGCCAAAGGTTATCCAGGAATTGCGTATTGAAGAATTACCCTCGCTCCGCTTGCTGGAGTCCGGTGGAGAAGCGGGCAATATCGATAACCTGAAAGAGCTGGCAAAAAAGATCCGGATTCTGAATACCTACGGGCCGACGGAGTCCACCGTCAACGCGACGATGACAGAAGTAGGGCCCGATTGTACCCTGCTTCCCATCGGGAAACCGGTCATCAACACGCAGGTCTATATTCTGAACGGCATGGAATTATGCGGAATCGGCGTGCCGGGAGAACTGTGCATAGCAGGCGGAAGCCTTGCGAGAGGGTATTTAAATCAAGAGGAACTGACAGTGGAGAAATTCATCGAGAACCCCTATGGAGAAGGCCGGCTGTACAGAAGCGGCGATCTGGCAAGATGGCTGCCGGACGGAAATATCGAGTTCCTGGGAAGGATAGACGAGCAGGTCAAGCTTCGCGGTTTCCGGATCGAATTGGCGGAGATCGAGAGCCTCTTGAGAAAACTGCCGGGCGTTACCGACGCGGCGGTCATCATCCGGAAAGCCGGTGAAGACGCGCACCTGTGCGCCTATCTGGCCGCGGAACAGGGAAGGGAGCTCGATCTGGCGGCAATCAGGGCGGCCTTGGGAAACGATCTGCCGGAATACATGATTCCCGCGTTCATGACGCAGATGGGCGCCCTGCCGCTCAACCGGAGCGGCAAGCTGGATCATCGCGCGCTGCCGGAACCCGACGCCTTGGCAGGGCGTAGCTATACGGCGCCAAGGACGGAAACCGAGCGGTCGGTGATCGCGGCATTTGAGGAGATACTTGGCATTTCGCCGATCGGCATAGAAGACAGTTTCTTTGAAATAGGGGGCGACTCGATTAAGCTGATCCGGGTGGTTTCGCATCTGCGGGAACGGGGCTATCATTTTACGGTATCCGACTTCATGCGCTTGAGAACGGTAGAGCGAATCTGCGAACACTATCGATACGCGGATAAAGCTGTCGCCTGGGTTCCCCCGCAGCGAAACGGGACTGCCCCGCGCCTGGGCGTAAAGGACGAGAAGATGGTCAACGAGATGGTTCGTCTTTTGCGCGAGTATGGAAACAACTACAAGAAGAGTGAAGGCTATTCCGCTTGTCAGGCTTTGTTCATGCACAAAATGTTTTTATCCGGTTACGAAAGGTCCCTCATGAACATCCTCCACATCCATTGCGGCGCGGACAGCGCGCTGTCTGCTCTGCAGGCGGTCCTGTCCTCCCAGGGCGCTTTGCGAACGAGATATAACAAGGAAAGCGGTTGTTTTGAGGAATATACCTATTGCAGCACATGGGAGATACCGCTGCTGGACGCCAGTTCGTATGCCGGCGATCTGGATTTGTGTATCGCGTCTCTGGCGGAATCCGCTGATGCGCTGGGTTTTCTCCAGGACCAAATGCTGTTGTCCGGATTATTGCTCATCAAAACAGATGCGGAGAACTGCCTGTTCGTCAGCGCGATGCATCATGCGATTTGGGATGGGGTATCGCAGGAACTGTTGTGCATGCTGATCAACGAAGCTCTGGAAAACGGCTGCGATACACTGCGCAGTTATTCGTATATCCAGTATTGCCAAACGCTGGGGGATCAGGGCAGGGAGAATGACGCCGACAGCGAAGCCGCAGAGGATATGAAGCAGTATGCGGCGCTGGCGCAAGAAGCTTCAGCATTGCAAACATGCCGGAATTCCGCGTACAGGGCGGATTTTCGCATGAAGCTGAACGCTGCGCAGAAAGATAAGCTGGCCCGTTCCCCGATTGAAAGCACCATGGCGATTTTGGCGGATTTACTATACGGCGACTGCTGTACGCGCCTGCCGCTTATCCCTTTTGCCGTCCTGCGGCATAATCGGGACGAAGGCAATGGGGGAATGCTGGGCATGACCCTTTCTGTGGATTTAGCGCTCTTTGACGTAGAGAAGAAGCAACAAATAGCGGAAATGGAAAATAGGGGCCTGGGATCGGCGTCCGGGGAAGCGGCAATGTCCGGCTTCTCCGTTCCGGTCATTAATTATTTGGGGATTTTTAGCGCCTCCGGGAATGGAGAGGGCGACGATGGGGAAGAGGCGAATGCGGACGAGCCGTATATCGAGATCGGCCGTTCGGAATCGGGCATTCAGGATGTATATATGGAGTACTATGTGCAAGAGGATACCCTGAACGCCTGTATCCTGGGTTTAAGCCTGGACAAAGACGCGATAGAAGAGGCCATCAGTAAGCTATAACGGAGAAGGGATACCATGATGCGAAGAATAAGCAGAAATGAAATAAGGCCGCTGTCAGCATTTTTAGCCGAACAATTCTATGAAACGGAACCCTTTCAATCCGCGATGAAAGGAATAGATCCGGATAAGGCAAAACAGCTGATCACGGAAAAATATTATGAACAGCTAAGCCATTTCCTGTATGAACGGTCTGCTATTTTTGTCAGCGACAGAAACATAAACGGCATGATCATGGGCGTTGACAGTAAGAACAAAATGGTATACAGCTATGCGCCTTTTATCTTCGACCTGATCATCAAAGCATTTGTTTTATGCTCAAGAGGGGAAAGAAGACGTATCTTGCAAAATATGAAGCCTTTAAGAGAATTGTCTACCGCGAATTGGGCCAAAAAGTATTGTCATGAGGCGCCGTATATATTAGCGATCATCGCGATTGACAAGACTTCAAGAGGTACGGGATTATGCAGGGAAATGCTGGAATTCTTTTTCGACTACGCGAAAACAGCGAGTACCAGCCACTATATCACCCTGGAGACCTATACCAGGGAGAATGTTCCCTTGTACGAACACTTCGGATTCAGGCTGGCGGAGAAAAAAACAATCGCGGACGGAAGCATTACGGAATACCGGATGATCAGGAAATCAGGAAATGAGGCGGCAAAATGAACTATGTTTCCGACTGGCGCACGATACAGGATCTAAACAATCTTTATGAGTTTCTGGCGTATATCGCAGACAAGTATCCCCACAACTATGTCGTCCAAACACTCAGGGAGGGAGATGTTACTTCCTATACCTACGAAAGGCTGGTTGCAGACGTTAGAAAAATCGGCAATTATCTGATCCGCAGTGGGTATAGCAATCGGCATATTGCCTTAATCGGCAATTTCAGCTACGAATGGATGGCTTCTTTTTTCGCCTTGCTCTATGCAAACAATGTCGTGGTTCCCATCGATTACGGGCAGTCCCGGGAAAGAATGCTCGACTTGATTCACCGGGCGGAGGCAAGCGTGATCCTCGCCCAGAGAAGCGTCCTGTCCGGCAGGCGGGAAATCACAGCGGATGATCGCATTCAAAGTATACTCTATTTCGATGAGTGGGAAAGCATTCTTCGTTCAGACGCCCATGCGGATAGGGAGACGCCCTTCGACCCGCCGGCACAGGATGCAAACGCCATGATCATGTACACTTCCGGAACAACAGGAATCAGTAAAGGCATCCTGTTGACCCATAGGAATATACTGCATAACGCCGTCGCCACAGTCTCGCGTATCGGAGAAAACGCCTTCCCGCCGGGCAGGACTTCCTTGGCTTTGCTTCCGCCGTTTCACATGTTTTGGATCGCAGCCGGCATATTTGCTACGATATACTATGGAGAAGCGCTGTGCTACAGCGATAACTCCCTGAAAGATATTGAGTTGCTGATCAAGACATTTAAGCCGACTTGCCTGATCGGGGTTCCCCAAATGGTGGAGGGGCTACATAAGAAAATCTGGGCGACTGCAAAAAAAACAGGAAAAGAACAATTGTTGAGAAGCATGTTGCATATCAGTAACGGGCTCAGAAAAATAAAGATCGATCTCCGCCCGCTTTTTTTCAAAAGCATTAGCGATTCCCTTGGCGGCAACTTACATACGATCATCTGCGGCGGCGCCGCGGCGGACGAACAGGTACTGAAAGAGCTGTCGGGCTTCGGCATAACGACCCTTGTCGGCTACGGGGTGAACGAGTGTTCTTCCATTGTTTCCGTAAACCCGCCGGAGCGGCAAAAGCACAGCTCGATTGGCCTCCCTGTCCCCGAACCTTTTTGTCATGTGCGGATTAAGGATGAGGAAATCCAGATCAGTGGAAGCATTGTGATGCGCGGCTATTTCAACGACCGGGAGGGAACGGAAGAAGCCTTTGACGGGGAATGGTTTAAGACAGGCGATATCGGATTTATTGATGAAGACGGCTATTTATATATTACTGGGCGTAAGAAAAATCTGATTATATTAAGTGATGGCAATAATATTTCACCTGAAGAATTGGAAACGAGGATACGGGAATCCCCTATAGTGGACAGCGTCCTTGTATACGCTGCGGAAGGCCGTCAAGCTTCGGCGCTGCATGCTTCTGTGTTTCCCAATGCGGACTACTGCGACGTCCATGCAATACACAATGTCAAAGAGGAACTTATGAAGCTCATATCGCAGATCAACGCCGAAAATCCACGGTATATGAAAATTTTCGATGTACATATCAGAAACGAGCCTTTCGAGAAAACAGCGATTGGCAAAATTAAACGGTATTTATATACCGATAGGAAGGAGGCGCAGAATGGATAAATCAGATATTGCCCGCGATTTAGCGGCTATCGTAGAGAACTACACGGAATTTGATATGGGGATAATCGACCCTTCGACGTCTTTGCGCGAGGAACTGGGACTGACGTCTTTCGACATCATCGCGCTGCTCACGGAAATAGAAGAGGTCTTTTCGATCAGCATCGACGACATTGATCTACTGGCTGACATAGGAACCTTCGGCGAAGCGATCGATTTGGTCGCGGATTTGCGCGTCGCCGAATGACAGGCGTCGTATCCATTTATTCATTCAGTCATAGGGAAGCCTTATGCGAACACTTTGTCGAAAGAAATGTGGGCAGGCTTCCGGAATTCCGAAGAAAACGCTGCCACCGTTATCGCCGCGAAAGGGATAAACAGGCTTGCATCATCTCCTATTTGCTGCTGCGGCAAGGATTGTTTGAACAATACCGGATCGCGGAGCCGGGGGAATTCATCTTTAACGGATATGGAAAACCCTACCTGAAGGACTATCCGCATATCTTCTTTAACTTCAGCCATTGCGAGCGGGGAATTGTCTGCGCTATCGCCGAGTTTGAGATAGGGATCGACATGCAGGAAATCCATCCCTATGACCCTGGCGTAGCCAAGCTGGTATGCAGTGCGGATGAACTGTGCCGCTTGACGGAGTCCGCTGATCCGGCGCGTTTGTTTTGCCGGATATGGACAGCGAAAGAGAGTTACGCGAAGGCGCGGGGTATCGGCGTGGCGGAGGTTTTCAAACAGGAAACGCCTGAAGGGTTGGTCAGGCATCGGGAAGAGGAAGACGCCTTTATCGCCCTATGCTGCGAAAGAAAAAAAATGGATGATATACAAATTCAGTGGCCAAAAACTTGCTTGAATTTATCCAGTTTCAGGAATGGCGGCAGGCAACAAAAAAACGACGAAAAATACTCAAAAAAATAATAAATATTTCGATTTTTCAACAAATAAATATTGACAAAGATTTAATATAATGCTAATATTTATTCGTTGAAGACAATACGATAAAAGGAGGTGCAGACTATGTTCCCAACATTATGGATTTCTGTAATCAACAGTGTCGCTAACTACTTACTGACAGTTTTCGCAATTCTGCAGGGCAACGTTAATCCGTTAATGCCGCAGTAATTTCATCCAGACAGTTGAAATTCGTAAGAGGCATTCTTAACTAGTGGGGGGAGGTGTAGTATGGGTTCAGCTGTTATTTCATGGGTAGGCCTTGCTTGGGCAACCGTAATGAACATGTTTTCTTTTCTGGCTTTGTTTTTCTCATAAGCTCAATCAAAAGAGCTATGCAGGATACAATACAGTTCAGAAAGGGGAGTATGTATGCTGCCTAAGTTGTGGATATGTGTAATCGATGATATCGCTAGTTATTTGCTTAACGTATTTGCGATTCTTCAAGGAAATTGGGCTCCTTTTATGCCTTTTATGTAAGAATCATCCATTGATACGTTTTTGCGTGCTAGTATTGAAAGGGGCGATGAGTCATGGGTTCAGCAGTTATTTCATGGGTGGGCCTTGCTTGGTCAACCGTAATGAACATGTTTTCTTTCTTGTTCCTGTTCTTCTCATAAGAGCAAAACAACGATACTGTATTGGATGTGTTTAGTATGGGTATTATGACAAATATGTTTTCTTTAGCTTTCGCATTTATGAATTTCTTTAACGTTTCTTACTTTTTCCCCTGCGATGTGACCTGTGTGATTAACAAACTGGTTCCCTGATTCGGGACAGGCGGGATAGGCAAAGAAACGTTATCCTGGGATACGAGGGGTATCCGACAATAACCTGGTTGTAAAAAAGGGATAGACGGTTATTTCGTATGTCGGCGTGATGTGGTCAACTATAAGGAACGTTAGTTCGTTCTTGTTCTTATTCTTTGTATAAGGTAAGGACGCTCAATGATTGTATGCAGCTGATTACCATGGCCAGCGCGCCGCATCGTTAGGATGATTCACACGCAAAGATGCGAATTATATTCAGTGACTGACAGGTGAACCGCAGAGAATCAAACAATCCATCTGTCAGGTTTCAGGCGATATTGCGATTGACCCTTATCTCTATGCTTGAGTGGTTTTTTGAAGAAGTGTGGCCTGATTGGCTGCAAACTACTACTGTAGAGGTATAGAGGCAAGTTAGCTATCGGATATACTATGTTTGAGGCTGCGATGCTATCCGTTCAGGGGATATGCGTCGCAGCCTTAAATTATGTCAACTTATGTAAACTTTTGTCAACGTTGAAAACTAAGATGAATTGTGTTATGCTTTTCATTGTTTGGAGAAGGGAGAAGTCGATGAAGGCTTTACTAGTTTCTCTGTTCCTCCTCCTATATACTATCCTATTGGCGCCGCCTCTATACGCAAGCGCCTCGGGTGTAGCCGAACTTGTGCCGGCAACCGTGTTCGTAAACGGGAATACCATTGCCGTCAAGGGCTTCCGTATACATGACGCCTATTATTTTAAACTCAGGAATCTAGCCTATACGCTATCCGGTACAGCAAAGCGGTTTAGCGTTTACTGGGACGATACGGAAAAAGCCATTCTCCTTGCAGGCGGGCAAACCTATACTGGAGGAATAGATGAATCCACGCCTGACGCCGGGGAAGACGCGCGCTTTATATTTTCTACAACGAAATGGCTGCTGGACGGAGCGGCGATCGCCTTGCCTTCTTATGTCCTGGGAGGGAGCCATTATGTAACGATAGAAAGCTTGGCCGCGATTTTTGATTTCCATGTACACAGAGCCGGGGACGCCAACACATTTATACTTGATATCGATGAAGAAAAGCCTTTCCTGTCTTTGCCTTTGCCGACGGGCACGAATATAGTCGGAATGACGGACGTCTATTTGGTCGACCGCACGCGGAAAGATCCCTGGATCGAAGAGCTTCCACGTGAACTCATGATCAGCATATGGTATCCGGCTCAATCAAAAAGTGGCGCCAAAGCGCCTTATATGCAAACGCAAGCCTCCTCTGCCTTTGATCAGATTACGGCGACGAGCGCAGGGATAGCGCCCGGCAGTATCGCTTGGAACGCAGTGGAAACGCATGCATGGAAGGATGTGGAAGCCGCAAGGTCCGATAACAAGCGTCCCGTGATTCTCTACTCGCCAGGCGCCGCCGAGCCTCGCAGCCTTGGGACGCTTCTTGTGACGGAGCTGGCCAGCCGGGGCTATATCGTGGTGACGGTGGACCATACCTATGAAACCACAGAAATTGCCTTCCCCGGCGGTCGCATAGCGGAAAGCAGGATACCGGAGCGCAGCAGCGCGGAACTCATCCTCAAGCTGTATGACGTCAGAGTCAGGGATATCCGTTTTGTTATCGACGTGCTGGAAGCCATACAAAAAGCAGACAAACCTGCCGCCGGTCAGACAGCCTTTCCCGCGGGGCTCATCGAAAGCATGGATCTTTCCCGCATTGGTATGTTCGGCCATTCCGCCGGCGGCGGAACAGCGATACAGTCCATGTACGAAGATGAAAGAATCCGTGCGGGCATTAATATGGACGGGACCATGGGCTATATGCCGGCTTACCCGCTCTCTGTAGTGCAAAATGGACTCGATCGCCCCTTTATGCTGATGAATGCCGACTACAATAGAGACGGCGCAATGGATTCCCATCTGACGACCTTGGATAAAGCAATGCTGTGGCAGGCTTCCAGCGGCTGGAAACTGGATATCGCTATACCGGACGCCACGCATTTCAGCTATACTGATTATCTGACGCTGATCCCGCAGCTGGTTGACCGTTTTCATCTGCCGCCGCAGGTGATCGACAATATCATCGGAACCGCCGACTTCAATCAAGTACTGGATGCGCAGAAAACGCTGATCAACGCGTTCTTTGACCAGCACTTGAAGGGAATCCCGCAGGCTATTTTGAACAGCGGAGCCCTGCCCTATACGGAAGTGCTGATCGTGAATTGAACGATCGGTATCGATGGAACAAGCAAGAAAAGAGAAAATGATAGAATGACAGAATGGATAAGCAAGGGGAAAGAAACCCGCAATCCCGCTCTTTACACCGGGTTTGCGTTGATTGTACTTTGTTTTTTATATTTTTTATTTGTTGCGCCGGTGGGCAAGCCTGTTTCTTTGTCAAGAGAAAACCACTTGCCCGCCCATAGGGTGACACGGGATACATGGCGCTTGGCGCCGACGGAAACACATCTTGCCATGACGGCGGGACTGCGGATTAACCGCCGCGCCCAGGACGCCTTACTTGCGGCGACGGCGCAATCGGCGGCGCCAAGCGCGCTGACGGGCGAGGCGGAAGAGCAGCTTGCGCAAGCTGAACCGACTGCACAAGCAGAACAAATTGCGCAAGCGGAACAAATTGCACAAGAAGAGGAGAGGGCGACAGGAATGCTTCTTGCTTCCAGAGGAGGGGCATTACCAGCGGAAACGCCGGCAGCCATACCGGAAGCGGAAAGAGAAACCGTCGAGGGCGCCGCCGCGCTTCTTCTGCCCTGGGAGGAGGTCAAGGTTCTCTTTGAGTGTTATGTCCCGGTTCAGGTCATCGACGTCAGAACAGGGGAGACGTATCAAATTCAGAGCTTTTCCAACGGGAAACACGCCGACGTCGAACCCATGACCAAAGAGGATACGGATATTCTTTATCGTACGTTTCATAACAAATGGGCATGGGAGACCCGGCCGGTCTGGGTGATGCTCGGGAGCCTGACGATTGCCGCGTCCATCAACGGGATGCCCCACGGCGGAGGCACGATAGCAAATAATGGAATGAATGGGCAGATCTGCCTCCATTTCCTGGGCAGCCAGACCCATAACGGGAATACCCGTTTTGAAAAACGGCATCAAGACGACGTATTGGCTGCCTGGTACGCCGGACTGCCGCCTGACGCGCCGTAGTGACTGACACCCTCAAGGCATCAATTTAAAACAAGAAGTCAAAAGTGTCAGTTGCGAACGCTGCGGAAGAGCAGCACCGCGAAGAGGAAGCGAAGCGGAAGGTATGCGCGGCTACTGATTTGCTTGATCGTCCGGTTGCTTCAGTTGAAGAGTACGGCGATAGTCGCCGGGCGATACCCCTGTTTCCTGCTTGAAGCATTTCATGAAATGCTTTTCATTCAGGAAGCCTGACATTTCTCCTACTTTACGGATACTGAGCGCAGGGTCGGCAAGAAGCCGCCGGCTTTCCGCAAGGCGCAGGTTTTTTAAATAGTCCCGGAAACTACGCCCCGTATACTGTTTGAAAAGATTCGAGAACTGGCTATAATTCATGGAAATCGAGTTGCTCACCACAGCCATGTTGATTTGCGACCGGAAATGTTTGCCGACATACGCGAGGGCTTTGCGGATTTTTCGTATGTTTCGGTTTTCGAGGTCCGTTTCAAGAAAATCAGAAACGCGTCCCATCCACGCAAAGAGTTCCCCATAGTAGGCAAGCGCGCTGTCGTAACTGAGGATATGCCTTAGTTTTTCAAAATCGCATATGGCAGTGGAAAGGTGAGCAAATGTCTTTTCAAGGGCGGTCCATAGCGCCTCAAGAAATCCGAGGAAGGCGCCGGGGCTTATGCGGTGATTCTGTGCGAGGAAAAGCATCCGCTCCAGCAGGCCGGCCGCTTCTTCTTTTTTTCCTGTGCCAAGCAATTGCGTCACTTGTTCAACCGTGATGGCACTGCCTTCTTCATCGGAAAACATCGCGGGACTATCCTCGTATTCCTGCGCCTCCGCAGAGATAAAAGCCCGTCTTCTGGCTTGCAAAGACTCTTCATACGCATCGCGCAGCCGGTGCAAGCCGCTTTTTGCGCCGCTTATCCCGGCGCTTTTTCCTTTCAGACAATCCTCCTTCAGCCCGTGCAGGTTTGCTTCCGAAACAAGCCATACCGTTTGCTCATCTATGTTTTCCAAACAATAGCCAGGCGCCTTTTCGGGCTGACAGCAGGGCGCAAAGCATAGCGCGAAGTAGTTCCCGCTGAGAAAGTCCCGGCTTTGTCCGGAGATTGCGGGATACGCGCCAAAGCTGGTTTCGACGTCCAGCATAACGGCGCGAAGCATATGGACGTCCAGTAATTGACGGGCCTCCGTCTCCTTGTCTTTATGGTCAAGCTCCTCCTGCAAAGAGGCAAGCAGGGCATATACGCGTTCCCGCTCTATCGGTTTCAGCAGGTAGTCCCGCACCCCCTGCCTGAACGCGTCTACCGCATAGTCGAATTCGCTATAGCCGCTGATGACAACCATGATAGGCGGCGATGGTAAATCGCTCGCTCTGCGAACCAGCTCGATGCCGTCCATTTTCGGCATACGGATATCCGTAAGCATGACGTCTACGTCCTTGCTTTGTAGTATCTCCATAGCTTCCGCGCCATTACGACACTCGATCACGGTTTCCACTTGAACCGGAGCGTTGGCGATCATCGCGCGCAGCCCTGCCCGTATAGCTTTTTCGTCTTCCACGATCAGAAGCGTTTTCAACTGCAGGCCCTCCTGTATTTATGCTAGCATGAGCTTAACAGCCCGTCAGAACTCTTGCGTGTATGGTAAGCGTATGGTGACGCTGGTGTACCAATCTTCTTTGGAATCGATTCGGATTCCGTATTCCTCGCCAAAAGCCATAACGATACGGTCATGGACATTTTTCAGCCCGATACCGGCGTCGCTTTCCTCTTTGACTTCGCCTGTTAACTGCATTTGTATACGCGCCAGCGCCGATTCCGTCATCCCTTTGCCTTTGTCGGTGATTTTGACTGTGAAATAACCGCCATACTCGGACGCGTCGAGATGAATCGTCGCGTCTTCGGCAATTTCTTCCAGACCGTGGATGACGGCATTTTCCACGATTGGCTGGAGCGTCAGCTTCGGGATTTTTTGCCGGTACAAAGACAGGGAGACGTCCTTTTCCAAGCGAATATGGTAATCATAGCGGAGGTTGAGAAGCCGGACATAGTTCTCAAGGTGCTCCAGCTCTTCCTCCAGAGAGACGTTGTCCGACGTCCAACGCATACTGTAGCGAAGCAGTTTGCCAAGAGAGGTTATCGCGTCGGAAACCGCATAGTATTCGTCTACCTCGGCCATCATTTTAATCGTTTCCAGCACATTGTATATAAAGTGGGCATTGATTTGGCTGTGCAGGGCCCGCACGTTGGCGTCCATGAGAATCCGGATTCTGTCCAGCATTTGATTCAGTTGCTCGCCTAAAAGCCCGATCTCATCGTCGCCCACATAGGGGACTTCCGCCGAAAGCGTACCCCCGCGCACCGCATGGATCGCCTCAATGACCTTATAAAACCTGCGGAGCATCGTTTTGACCAGCAAATTCACGATGAAGGCAAGGAGCAGAAGCGATAGGGCGGCGGCAACGGCAAAAAGGTTGCGTCTTGCGGAAAGCCCCGCCGTGATCTCGTCGCGGAACTGGACGATGATATACTGACCGCCGAATGGCTTGATCGGAACGGAGGATACGAACGCGGCTCGCCCGCCAATCGATACTTCGATGGATGCGCCGCCATCAGGCGCCTGTTCTTGTATCGCAGAGTCTATTTCCGCGCCGTAGGCGTTCCAAAACGACTCCCGCCCGGGCTGGACAAAGCGCTCCGGCCATGTAACGAAACCGTGAAGGCTGCTCCCCCGATCGGTAAATATCCCGGGGAACATCTCATTCATGCGGACGGCGACCTCCATGACGCCTATCCGGGCAGATCGGTAGTCCGTGATTTCGGTGACAAGCGACATAATGTGGTCTGCCGGATACATGACTTCGCCGGGGAAAAGCGTATCTGTGTAATCGTACTGCCAGGTACCAGAAGTCCAGCCATTCGACGCCCATGAAAGGCGCGCCATACGGGAACTGTGGTACAGGATGGGGTAGAATTCCGGTACACCGGTGTTGGCGAAAAACACACGGACTTGGTAGAGGTAGGGATTGGCGTTCACCATTTTTTCAAACTGGCCTACCACGTCTTCCTGGTAGAACGCAATGAGTTCCTCAGACCTAAACTCTTCATCCTCACTTGCACGCAGCAGGAAGTCATGCATCTTGGGGCTGCTCAAGAAAAACTGCGCCGTCATGGAGCAGAGTTCCGCAGTCCTTTCTGCGCGGGTCTGGATTTGCACAAGTTCGCGCTGCGTATCGCCGAGCCGGTCGCCGACGACTTCGTTTTGCATGTTGATAAACAGGACGACAGCGAGGAGCGCGAAAGGGATGAACGCGAGGGTAAACACGAGAAGCGTGAATTTCCGGTTCAGTTTGAGGCTGCGAAAACCCTTTGCACTTGCTTTCATAGGCCCAGTCTGCGCTTCGCGTCTGCCACGAGGCGCATCCATTCCTTTGCAAAAATGTCATAGCCCAGCCCCTTGCGCCTTTCCAAAAACGTATCGAGGAGGCGGTCGAACGCTTCCTCATCCGGCGCGGTCAGGAGGAGCGGGAGCGTCCTGCCCCATTCTTCTTTAATCCGCCAACTGGCGTCCATCGCCGCCGGTTCCGTTATATTCACGTCGTATTCAGGGATATAGACGGTGAAGGGGTATGTCCATTCGCGGGGCTGCGCCAGCGGCGGCTGCGGCGCCTGCCGCCATCGGATCTGCATGGCATTGTCCTGCAGCATCCAATAGGTGTTGTCCGCGCCGTACAAACGGTTGTATTCCCCTCTGTCCCGGCTGAGCAGGTCGAGTATCTCCGCGCGAAGGACCGGCCTGCCCCCGGCGTCCGTGTCATAGGTGACGCCTTCCACGCCACAGTACAGGATTTTCTGCCCGTGCTCGCTCATCATGTACGACATGAAGGCGATCGCCCTTTCCGGCGCCCTGCACGACTTGCTGATCATCGTGACCGTCCAGCCGTTGATCCCTGTGCCGGGAAGACGGTGGGCGTCCCCATTCCCGTTCATGGGCCCATTTACCGCTATATATGTACCGTCCGGGTCCTTGTCCCATAGATACAATTGTTGATCCGCGATATCGGTATGCTGGTACAGCATGCAGAAATAGCGCCCTTCGGCTACTTTTTCCGACATTTGCACTCTGCGGTCAATGAACAGTTCATTGGTGATATAGCCCTCTTCGTAAAGCTCGCGAAGGGCCTTGAGCCAGCGGATATAGTCGGGGTCGGTGAACCTGTCGACCATTTCCCCGTCTTGTTCAAAAGGGATGGCGAGGAAGTTCATCAATATCTCGTCGAGGGAATGATTCCCTCCCGGATTGAATTCGTTGAGCCCTATGGCGAGAAGAGGTTTGCCGTCTACGGTAGGCATATACGCGTAGGCCTCGCGTACTGCCTGTTTGAAGCCCTCGGGGGTGGTCATGTCGGGGCTGCCTATGGCTGCGTATAGATCCGCACGGACCAGGAAGCTCTGGTTCGAGCCGATATGGCTGTTTTCTTCGTAGTCTTGCGGCGTATACGAGGAATTGGGATAGGCGTAGACGTTCCCGTCTTCCCGCGTATACCAGGAGAGCCGCTGGGGGCTGGCTACTTCCATGAAATACAGGTCATATTCGTCAGCCAGTTCATTGAGCGAATACACAAGCCCTTCGTTGATCAACTGCTCGACCTGGGGCTCCCAGAACCCTATGGTGATCAGGTCGGGCAGGGTATTTGAGGAGATCATGGCGTCCAGCTTTTCGCCTTCATTGCCTGTGGCCGGCACGAAGTCGACGGAGACGCCGGTTTCCCCGGTGATGGTCCGCGCGACAAGGTTGTCCCCCCAAGCCGTGCTGAACCAGGAGAAGTGGACGTACCAGCTGAGTGTAATTTCCTCGTCCGCGTACTTTTGCCATGCCGGTATGTCCGCGTCTTCCGGTTCTTTGTTCCCATCGGCAAGGCATCCGGAGAGCATAAGAACAGCAGACAGGCAAATGAGAGCCAGGATAAGGGCCGGTCGCCGATGTTTGTTCATAGAAAATCCCTTCTTTTCGTGAATCTGCCGACATATGCCGTATATTATATAGGAAGTGCTATTTTTTTACAATTCTCTGAATTATACTTAGGTTTCTTTTTTTTACTTTTTATGTGGGGCATTTTTCCAAACGCGCTTGCCGCAGCGTTTTTCCCGGTGTCATTTTTATACTTTGGTCGCCGGATTTCATTCATTTCCATTTAAATTTAATATTTCCAGTTGTTCAGCAGGCATTAATGCACATTTTACCCTCATCAAAAAACGTATGGGGTGTTGGCGGTGACACCAACACCTCATACGTTAAGAAAGTTGTTATACGTTCACAATCCCAAAAGAGTTTCATTTCTACCAATATTTTTATGTTTCAAGTTCGCTCCCCTCCATAATAGCTCGAAGGCCGATCCCATTGATTACTAGCATAGTCTCCATATGAAAAATATATTCAGTTCATCCATGCGTCTGTTATATAAGCCAAATGAAGCGAAAGCGGACACGCAAATCGATCCCGACAACACCTATTACCATCCACACCAGCTTGCCGCCTGGAACAAGAAGTCGTTACAGTAATAATGTTTTCTGAGGCGGAGTGCTATTATGGAGCTAATGAAAAAAACATATCGCTCCATCCGGTTTGTTCTCGAGTGATGATAAGTTGGTTGTCCTGCAGATAAAACGACGTCTTCGAACGGAGAAGATCAATGGTTGATGTGTAAGTATCCCGATATTTTTGATACCATCTATAGAGATATTCGCTCTCGGTCATCCAAGCTTCCAGTATAATATCTTCTGCGGCGCTATCATCAATCGGTGGTGAGAATTCACCAGAATATTCATAATCCAACAACGCTTGTTTTAAAGCTGAATCGTCTTTCCAAAAATGATAAAGATCTAGCCTCTTACCGCTATGCATATCCATAACGATTCCGAAACGGATTTGTCCGTTAACAATTGGCAAGGAATAGAGTACAGACAGGTAATCTGAAGACTGCATGGTTACGGTGATATTAACATTTTCCATATAGCTGCACCAAGCTGCCCCCGGGAGAAACAAGTCTTCGATTGTTTGTCTTAA
>Ga0099364_10004602_pt1 | contig 20849 bp, 10 predicted proteins | sample TergutTh196P3_FD_73070 | JGI IMG/M metagenome (GOLD analysis project Ga0099364, IMG submission 73070) | Microcerotermes parvus P3 segment gut microbial communities from Pointe-Noire, Republic of the Congo - Th196 P3 | ecosystem: Host-associated > Arthropoda: Insects > Digestive system > Gut ... | reverse complement strand
TGTTTTATGCCACTGCCTCCCCGCCGCCGGCACGCCGATAGCGGGTATGCGCTTATAATGTCTGAACAGATCCATCCAAAACAGGCTAAACAGCAAGAGGAATACCAGCGCGCTGCCGCTTTGCATAAGTCCCTTGGACAGGGCCATGTCTTCTGCTCCCAATAGCCCGGCCAGGGGTTCAGCCAGCACGGCCGTGAGTATGGTCACGGGCACGATGGCCAGCAGCATGAATAAAAACGTCCTGTGCAACTGCTCCTGGGCGGGGCGCTGTTCTCCGCGTATATAGGTTTTGGCTATGTCTTCGCCCCCTTCGATGAAAATCGGGCAGATGGCCGCCACCAATACGCCCATCACGACCAGATATATGCCGTAGTAGTTACCCCACTCGGCGGCCATGTTGATATATATCTCGCCGCCTTCATTCATGCGGCCGGCGAAGTGGTAGAATATCCGCTGGTTTATAAGCGGCCCCAACTGCGAAAGGACCATATATGTGCCGTAGGGCAGGGCCAGCATCAACAGGGTCCGATACAGATGTCCCGGCGTTTCCCGCCCCCGGCTGCTGTCGCGATAGATATTCGTTTGTATGGTCCGGCGGTACATGATGTAGATGATGAGCAGATGTAAAAAGGCAATCAGCGCGGCCGCTGCCAGTCCCAGCACCGCCCCAAACGCGCCATATGCTGCGGCGTGGCTGTTACTATGCAAAATGGCCGCCACTTTCTCACCGTATTCGTAGAAATAGGCCGCCCCCAGGATGACAAAGACGATGCCGAAGGATTTTTCCAAAATCAAGGAATGGGCGGCCGGATATGTGGAGCCCACCCCTTGAAAATAACCCCTGAGCAGGCAGCTTAGGCCCATGAGGATGATGGCCGGTATGACCATCAGCAGGGCCATGCGGCTCAGGCCCTGCAGAAAAAGCACCTCCGCTATGTACTTAGAGCCTATCAGGATGATCAGCGACAGTATCAGGCAGAAAATCAACACAACATTGCGGCTTATGGCAAAAACCCGTTCCGCGTTTCTGTATTGCCCGCGCCCAACACGGTAGTATATCATTTGGCTCATGGCCTCGCACAGGCCGCTGCTAAAAAATACGATGCACAGCAGAAATAATTCATTTACCGGCGCAAAGAAAGCCACGCCTTCCGCACCTATGCTGCGCAGCAGGGGAATACGTACAATCAAACAGAGCACGGCGGCGATGGAGCCGGCCATGATGAGGGGGTCACGCTTTTTTTGCAACGCCGTGACTTTTGCCATACTAGTAACCATGCCTTTCTATACCAAGACTACTCAAAACTGCCTCTTGCTTTGTTTCCATTATCCCGGCGGCGTTTTCATCCCCATGGTCATAGCCCAGGAGGTGATACAGGCTGTGACTGAGTAAAAAGGCGTATTCGCGCTTCAGGCTATGTCCGTATGAACGGGCCTGCTGATAGAGGCGGGGCACACAGATGACAATATCGCCCAATATCAGCTCTTGGCTGTCTAAGTCAAAACAGCCAGCGTTTTTCGCCACATGGTTAAAATTGCCCGCGCTCTCAAAGGAGCAAGCCGGAAAAGACAACACATCGGTGACCGCGTCCTTCCCCCGTAAGTCCTTATTCAAGCTTTGGATGGCGGCCTCGTCTACCAGGAGGATACTCAACTGCACTTCATGGGGGCAGCCCTCACCACGGACTACGGCTTCTATCACGGCGCCGGTCAGCTCTTCTATGTCAAAGCGCCCGGCACTTGAATTGACCATATCGGTCAATTTGGTCTGCTCCGCCTCGCCCACTGTCTGTCGTGCCCCGTCCGTGTTGACCGAATCGGTCAATTCGTTCTGCTCCGTCCCGTCCATGGTTTGTCGTGCCCCATCCGCGTTGACCGAATCGGTCAATTCCCCAAACAGGGGCACTTCTTCCTCAACGTAGAAAGTCATAATACAGATGTTCCTCTTTTAACATGGCCAGCATTTCCTTCATTTCCCCCATGGTCAGCAGGCTCTTATCCAGGATACCACTGGAAGCCTTTTTTTCATAGATGGCATCGATAATCTGCGCATAGTCGGGATTGGCGCGGGGATTCTTGGAAAAGATATAGAGTATGGACGCCACCAAGGTATCGGCAAACAACACCACCACCGCCTCCTTACTCACCAGGGAGGATTCATTGTCGGTGTATTCTTTTAATAAGGCAATTGCAGGGGCAGGAAACTTATATTCCAGGCAAATATCGTGGATGGCCTCCCATGAATTTTCACCGCGCAGCACGCCTATTTTATGATAATAGCCGCAGGTGCGGGCAGCCATGTCGCAAAGCCCCAGCTTCTTGGCAATCTTATCGCTTAGATATGCCGTATGCACCGCCTGATAATACTGGGTCAGAGATTTTTGCTTAAGCTCGACTAAAATAGGACATTCCGGATCATTTATTTCCATGTATCGGTTGCGGTCTTTATGAATGACCAGGCTACTTAGGTAGCGCAGAAACACGAGCAGCAGCAACACGCAAACAAGCAAGTTGGACAGCACAATAATGATGGTTTCGATGCCAAAGCCTGGCTGCCCACTCATCATAATATTGGCGGCAATAAGGACCAGGTTTATGCTGATGGAAATGAGCAGCGGCAGGCCCACACGGAAGGCTTCGTCCACATACGAAAACAAGACCACCGCCACTACCCCGGCCAGAAAGTAGCTAAAAAAAACCGTCACGGCAGGGCTCCCACAAAGCAAGACAGAAATCAGTAGCAGGGTCGCCCCGCTAACTATGCCAATCAGCGGCGCGGAACACAGGCCCATCACGACAAAGATGACTAAAAACGGCCAGCCGGCCACCGGCAAGACGGGGAATATCAACGCCGCGATAAGTCCGATAAAGTACAGCAGGCAAAAGCGGTCAAAGCGTTTGGCCGCCCCATATGGCAGGCTATCGTGCACGCGCGCGTCTGCATGCAAAAAAAGCACGGTACCGACACCCACCATGGCCGCCAAGACAACAGGGATGATGGCCATATATGTCATTGCGTAAAAATAGGCGGCGGCCGCGGTTAAAATTCCCGTACCGAAAAAAAGCAATATGGAAAGCACTACGTTTTTTTTCATCACTTTTGTTTTCTTTTATCCCGTTTCTCGTTCATCCTCAGCTTTTTTTCATGTTCCTCATATGCCCTGACGATTTTCTGTACCAGCGGATGACGGACGACGTCCTTGGCGCTTAGATGGATGAAAGCAATCTCGTCGATATTTTTCAGTACTTTTAACGCCATGTCCAAGCCAGACGTCAGGCCCGGCGCCAAATCTTTTTGGGTCAAATCCCCGGTGATGATAACTTTGGAGCCAAAGCCGATGCGGGTTAAAAACATCTTCATCTGGGCGGGGGTGGTGTTTTGGGCCTCGTCCAGGATAATATAAGCATTGTCCAGCGTGCGGCCACGCATATAGGCCAGGGGTGCCACCTCTATCAGGCCCTTTTCAATATTCTTTAAGAAACTGTCCGCACCCATAATCTGGTGCAGGGCATCATAGAGGGGGCGCAGATAGGGATCGACCTTGCTTTGCAAATCGCCGGGGAGAAAACCCAGCTTTTCCCCGGCCTCTATTGCCGGTCTGGTGAGGATGATACGGCTGACCGCCTCTTTTTTGAAGGCTGTGATGGCCATCGCCATGGCCAGATAGGTTTTGCCCGTGCCGGCAGGGCCCAGGCCAAAGACGATTTTTTTATCGCGGATTGCGTCCACATATGTTTTTTGCCCCAGGGTTTTGGGGCGGATGGGCTTGCCGCTCATCGACAAACAAATAAAACTGGAGTTATTATTGAGCTCGCTCAGTTCCTCCATGCCGTTTTCTTCTTTGCTCATCGACAGGGCATAGTCCACATTTTGTTCCTCTATCTGCTTTTCACGCATGGAAATCTGGGCCAGTTGCCGCATGATACGGCTCGCCTTGTCCACCTTATCCGGCTCACCCTGTATCTTTATCCCGCCGCCCCTGTCCACAATAACCACGTCCAAGTCTTTCTCTATCTTTTGCACATACACGTCGTGGCGGCCAAAGATATTCTGCATATCCTCCAGGGGAATATTTAGTTTGCTCTCGTATTGCGGCATATGCTGTTTCCTTTGTAGCCATTATAACATAACAAAAGCGTGCAAGCCAAGTAAATCATTATGTCAGCGTGTGCGCTGATTCAACGTTTTAGGTTTCGGCGCGTGCGGTCGGCCGTGCTGATTCAACGTTTTAGGTTTTGGCGCGTTCGGTCGGCCGTGTCGATAAAACCTTCCCGCGTAGGCGTCCGTGCTGATTCAACGCCAGACGCGCTCTCGCTCCGTCTTCGGCGTAGCGCTACATAAGCTCCTCGCGGCGGCAACCCGGACTTTGTCCGGGCCGGCCTTGCGATGAGCTAAGTAGCGACGTCTCGCCAGGGCCAGGCTTATGAATCACACTCCCACCCCTGCTACTTGTACGTCCGGCGTTGAATCAGCACGAACGCCCAATATCCAGCATTGAATCAGCACGAACGCCCCATTAAACACCCCCCTGAAAGGAGCCCCCCATGTGGATTGCATACGCCATCGCCTCGGCGGTATTCGCCGGAGCCGTCTCGATACTGGCAAAAATCGGCATAAAGGACACGGACTCGAATCTGGTGACGGCGCTGAGGACCGTCGTGGTCTTGGTGTTTGCCTGGCTGATGGTCTTTGTCGTCGGCTCACACACGACCATAAGCAGCATAGACTCTGGCAGCCTGACCTTCCTCATCTTGTCCGGCCTGGCCACCGGCGCCTCCTGGCTCTGTTATTTTAGGGCCCTCCAAATCGGCGACGTCAATAAGGTCGTGCCGGTGGATAAATCCAGCACCGTCCTGACGATGGCCCTGTCCTTTATTCTGCTGGGCGAAACCCTCACCTGGATAGGGGGCCTGGCGATGGTCTTGATCGGCGCGGGCACATACTTAATGATAGAACGGAAAGCGGCATCGGCCGAAACAGTAAAGGGCGGCTATCAGTGGCTCTTATATGCGGCCCTCGCGGCCGTCTTTGCCAGCCTGACGGCCATACTGGCCAAGGTCGGCATCGTCGGGGTCGAGTCCAATCTCGGCACGGCGATACGCACCGTCGTCGTCCTGGTCATGGCCTGGGTCATCGTCCTGTTCCAAGGCAAGGTCCGCCAAGTGAAGACCATAGAAAAGCGCTCCTGGCTCTTTATCGGCCTCTCGGGGCTGGCCACCGGCCTTTCGTGGCTGTGTTTCTACCGCGCCCTGCAAGAGGGTCCGGTTTCCGTCGTCGTGCCGATAGACAAGTTGAGCATACTGGTGACGATTGGTTTTAGTTTCTTCATTCTGGGCGAAAAGCTACACAAAAAGCCCTTGCTAGGGCTTGTGATGATCGTGGCCGGTACTTTAAGTTTACTCCTATAAAGCAAAGGAGCGGGCAAAAAAGCTCGTAGGAGCATTAGGCCGCGGTCTAGCGAAGGGATAAAGTAAATAATAAACCGATTAGGCCGTAGCGACGGAGAGGTTTGTTTGCCCGCGACTGTCGGATTCACCGCGTCAAATCATTCACCTTTGTGTCCGGTGCCACGGACTGGGTGATAAAGACATTGCCGCCGATGACGGAGCCGGCCCCGATGACGGTTTCGCCGCCCAAGATGGTCGCGCCGGCGTAGATGATTACATTGTCCTCGATGGTCGGATGGCGTTTGATGCCGGACAGGTCCTGGCCTTTGCGGGTCGAGAGCGCGCCCAGGGTCACGCTTTGGTAGAGCTTCACGTTGTTGCCGATGATGGCCGTCTCGCCGATGACGATGCCCGTGCCGTGGTCGATGAAAAAATATTCACCGATGTTTGCCCCGGGATGGATGTCTATGCCCGTGATGGAATGGGCGTGTTCGCTGATGATGCGGGGGATGTAGGGCACGGCCTGTTGGTAGAGGAAATGGGCAATGCGGTGGCTAAAGATGGCAAAATGGCCGGGATAGGCCATGATTACTTCGTCTATGCCCCGGGCAGCGGGGTCACCGTAGTAGCCGGCATGGGCATCTTTGCAAAGCAGGGTCTGGATGGCGGGCAACTCTTCCAGCAGCATCAGGGCAGCTTCGGCGGCTTTTTTTTCGGCCTCGGCCATATCCGCCGTCAAATCTGTCACTAAAAAGGCAATCTGTATTTCCGCCAACAGCATCTGATAAATATCGTCGAGCAGCACGTCGTGCGGCCGTTCGCCGGGAAAGCAAAAGGGAAAGAGGGCTTGGCGCAGCATATAGAAGATGCTGATGGTGTTTTCCACGCTGGGATAGGAGAGGGCCATATCCCGCCCCATGAACTGGCAATGGCTTTTCTTTAGTTTTTCGGATATCTCCATAGTGTTGGTTTTCATAATACATATCGTAAAAGAAGCGGGGGGCTTTGTCAACCTATTACTGCTTATTACTGCTTATTACTGTTTGTCAAACGTTTATTGCTAGATGGTTTTATATATGCTAGAATGTATTGCGGGGGCAGACAGAAAGAAGGGCATGGGAAAAATGTCGCAGAATAAATCCAAATCGCATATCCATCTATACTTGTGTGCCGCAGCCGCCCTTCCATGCATCTTTTTATTCTATTTGTTCAATGGTAATAAATACATGAACTATCTGTTCATCAGCCATTTTCTGCTGGCCGCCCTGGTTTTGGCCCTTGTCAGCACATTATTGTTTTTCTTATTCAGGAAAATTACCGCCAGCGCGGAAGGCGCCGTGCTTATGTTATTGCCGTGGTGGCTGTGGTTTTGGTTTTTCGGGGCAATGGCCAATACATTGGATGCTTATCTGCCCCGCCATGCATATCTGCTGTTATTTGCGGCAATAGTTTTGCTGATGGGGGGATTGGCGGTTTGCTTTGCCCGTTTGCGCGGGGCCCTGTCCGGCAAAGCCGGCATTATTTGGGGCCTGGCCATCGTCATATGTGGCCTGTTTTTGATGAATGTCGTGCCGGCCTTATATACGGAGCTGTATTTGCCTTTGCGCGCGTCTTTTAAAGATAAACCATATGACATAAAAACGGAATTTACTGTCGACTTAAATCTGCCAAGCCCCAATATATATTGGCTCCACGTGGATGAGGGCATGGGCTTTAGCGCCGTGGAGAAATATTTTAATGACCCGCAAGAAGGGCTTAAGGCCGAGCTTACCAGTCGCGGTTTTGTCCTGAATGAATCCGCCCATCTGAATGGCGGCTACACGGACAGCGCCCTGCCCGCCATGTTTTCACCCAACTTCCATGACAGCTATTATGGCGCGGTACTTAGTCAAAATGAGCATCTGTTGCGCCGGGAACGCAATACCAACATCAACAAGACACTGAATGAAGACGGCGTTTATTTGCATGATGACATCATACCCAGGCATGAACTGTTCCAGGCATTTGCGGCAAAAGACTACCGGCAAATCCATATTGCCGGATATACCAGACGCTTTTTGCCGCTCATCGATATCTTATATGACACCCGTCCGGGCTATACTGAAAAACCGCTATTCATGGCAGGCAGCGAGGATTCCTCATGGTCATCCGATAATGATAAGTATAGCGATTTTCGCGGCATCTTGAAAGCCAGCACCCCCCTGACCATTGTTTTGGCGGACAGGGTGGAAACCGGGCACGGGACAGCCGTGCCATACTATGAAGAGGCAGTGGACTATTTGGCGGCACAGACCATACTGGGCTTGCCCCGGGAGGGTGAAACATTGCGGGATGACATACCCGTCTGGCGGATGCTCATGGATTCTTTCGCCGTGGCAGGGCCAAAGATTTGCTACGTTGAAATATATGTTCCCCATGCGCTCAGCGATGGCAGGGGCTATACCAAGTTATATCAAACGGGTCAAATAACAAACCCCTCACCCGACAATAACTATAATGTCGATTTACTGTATTTGCCGCAGTACAAATATGGCATGGAAGTGTTGCTGTTGACGATGGATTTAATCTTGGCCCATGATCCCACGGCCGTCATCATGGCGCAAGGTGATCACGGCATCCATATCATGGATTCGCAATGGTATATGCTGGATTCCGGTAAAACGCAAGCGGAGATAATAGAGATGAATCACTCCACCATCAGCGCCCTCCGCATACCGGATGAGTACGCCGGGTTTGCCCCCTGGGCAAAAGCCGCCAACCCCCTAAACGTGAGCAGGCTGTTGGTAAATAGTTATGTGGGCCCCAATTATGATTTGCTGGAAGAGGATTAAAAGAAAGAGGGAACGTTAAATGAAAGCCGCCAATTTGCTGGACATCCTGATTGAAGGGGGCATACATTCATATTGTGGTGTGCCGGATTCTTTGCTGTCGCCGTTTACCGATGAGCTGACCCGCCGTTTTGGCGAGGCCGGTGTCATGCATAACGAAGGCGGCGGTGTCGCCTATGCCGTGGGCTATCATTTGGCGACGGGGAAAATACCCTTGGTATATTTGCAAAATAGCGGCCTGGGCAACATTATTAACCCGGTTTGCTCCATAACCAGCCCCTTGGTTTACGGCATTCCCATCCTCTATGTCGTGGGTTTTCGCGGTGAAGCAAACGTTGCCGATGAGCCGCAGCATGTCTTCCAAGGCAGCGTGACCAGGGAGCAGCTGGCGCTGCTGGACATTGCCACATTCTACATTGGCCCGGACACATCAGAGGATGATTTGCGCTGTGCGCTGGGGCGCTTCCAAGCACTGTTTACCATGGGAAAAAGTGCCGCCATCTTAATTGGCAAAGCCAGTTTTGAGGCTGTGCAGGGTCATGCATATAAAAATGCGTGGTCCATCATACGCGAGGCGGCGATAGAAAGGATAGCCCTGTCCACCCAAAATGACATCATTGTCTCGTCGACCGGCAAAATATCCCGTGAGTTGTTTGAACTGCGGGAAAAGCACGGGCTTTCACACCGGCAAGACTTCTTGTGTGTGGGGGCCATGGGCCATGACAGCATGATAGCCCTGGGCATTGGACTTGGGGCGAAAGAGCGGATCATTTGGTGCATACAGGGCGACGGGGCCTTCCTCATGCACATGGGGCAGGCAGCGACCATCGGCGCCCAGGCGCCACCCAACCTGCGCCATATTGTCCTCAATAATGCCGCGCATGAGAGTGTCGGCGGCTTGCCCAGTGTGGCTGCCGCCCTGGATTTATGTGCCATCGCAAAAGCTTGCGGCTATCAGAAAGTCTTTTGTGTGGAACAGATGGATGAGCTGGATGCCTGCCTGGGGGAAATGAGGAATGGCAATGCGCTTTCATTCATGGAAATAAGGTGTGCAATGGATTCACGCCGCAATCTCATTCGCCCCAGCCTCACACCGGCCGAGAACAAAGAAATGCTAATGAATAACATGAAGGCAGTTGCAGAAAGGACCTAACATGAAAACAAAGCGCGTCATTGCGGGCTCGACCCGCAATCCCCTACGTAGGGGCAGCTATAGTAGAAAGGACCTGACATGAAAACAGTTTTTATGAGTTTCTCCACCGACATCGTCCACGGCGCCCACATTGCCATCATCCAAAAAGCGGCGGCTCTGGGAGAACTCACGGTGGGCGTGATTTCCGATGAGGTGGTAGCCAGCTATAAGCGCTTCCCCATCCTGTCCTACTGTGAGCGTGCCGATATTTTCCGCAGTATCAAAGGCGTATCCGCGGTAGTGTGTCAAACCAGCATATCGGGCGGCGAGTATATCAGCCTACACAAACCGGACTATGTTGTGCATGGCGATGATTGGAAAAGGGATTTTCGCAGTACAATACGCTCGGAGGTTATCAAACTGCTGTCCGCATATGGCGGTGAGTTGATCGAATATGAAAGCATATCCGATGAAAAATATGCCATATACGAGGATAGGGCCATGAAGCGGATGCTGACCCCCGACATAAGGCGCGGACGCTTAAGGGAGCTACTTACGCTAAAACCGCTAATTTCCGTGATTGAGGCGCATAGCGGCCTGTCGGGGCTTATCGCGGAAAACACCAGAATCCACGACAATGGGAAGGTGCTGCAATTTGACGCCATGTGGCTGTCCAGCTTATGCGATTCCACCATGAAAGGCAAGCCCGATATAGAGTTGGTGGATTTAACCAGCCGTGTGCAAACGATGAATGATATTATGGAAGTGACGTCCAAGCCCTTAATCTTCGATGCCGACACCGGCGGCCTGCCGGAGCATTTTGCCTTCACAATGGCGACGCTGGAGCGTTTGGGCATATCAGCGGCCATCGTGGAGGATAAAGTGGGTTTGAAGCGTAATTCCTTGTTTGGCGAGGATGCCGGTCAAACCCAGGACACGATAGAAGGCTTCCAAAATAAGATCCACATTGGCAAAGCGGCGCTGAAAACTAAGGACACGATGCTGATAACCCGCATCGAGAGTTTGATTTTGGGAAAAGGCCAAGACGATGCCTTAAGTCGGGCATTCGCCTATGTCGAGGCCGGCGCGGATGGGGTGATGATACACAGCCGCAAAAAGGAGCCGGATGAGATTTTTGGCTTTTGCGAACAGTTTCGCGCACGATACGCCCATGTGCCCTTGGTGGTCGTGCCCTCCACGTTTTCGCAGGTCAGTGAGGACGAGTTGTGCGCATACGGCATAAACATAGCCATATATGCCAATCAACTGTTGCGTGCCTCATTCCTGGCCATGCGGGACACAGCCGGCTTGATACTGAAAAACCATCGTGCGTTGGAGGCGGATAAAATGTGTCTGCCCATAGACGAAATCATCCGTCTGATACCGGAAAAGTGATGAGGTTGAGGGATAAGCCATGAAAGCGTTGATATTTAACTCCGGTCGCGGAAGCAGGTTGCAAGAGCTTAGCGCACATAATCACAAATCCATGCTCCGGCTGGCAAACGGCGAGACCATTTTTTCAAGGCAGCTGCGGCTGCTGAGCGAGTGCGGCATAACAGATTTTATCGTCACGCTGGGCTATAAAAAAGAGCAAATCATCGCCGCGGCCAAAGATTTTCCGCAGCTGAGTGTCACTTTCGTCGATAATCCGCTCCATGCTGCCACAAACTACATCTACTCCATGTATTTGGCCGGACCATATCTGGATGACGATTTACTAATTCTACATGGCGACTTGGTGTTTAACCGCAGCCTGGTCAGGCGTATTTTGGCCAGTGAAAAACCATCGTTGTGCCTTATTACCCAGTCCATGCCGGCAGCAGGCAGCAAAAATACCGTGGACGGGAGGAGGGCCCTGCTGGGCAAGGATTTCAAAGGACGGCTCAAGGATGGCTGTCTGGCGGAAGTGTCCGTGGATATATATGATGATGATTGCCAGTGTTTTTGGCCCTTTTATAAGCTGACCCAGAGGGATGTGGCCGCCTGGATGGAGGCGGTCCGTGCTTTCATCAACAAGGGACAAAACCAGGTATACGCCGAAGATGCCCTGAATGGGATCCTGGGAGCCATGAAAATCCAGCCGCTTTTTGTGGCAAATGACTATGTCGCGGAAATTGATGATCCTGCCGATTATCAGCGGGTAAGCGCGGAAATTCGCCTCTTTGATTACCGTGAGCAAGTCATCCACAAAGCAGACGGTTTGGAGGCCGTGTTACTGGGTAATAATCACAAAAAAAAGATCATGCTTGTCGGCGGCGGCCAAAAGGCGAAGGAAATAAGGGAATTTTTGGAGACACATAAGTTTGAATATGTGCAGTTTGACGGATCCGGCCCCAATCCCGACTACGCGGATATTAAAAAAGGCGTGGATTTGTTCCGTCAGGAAAATTGCAACTTTCTCATATCCATCGGAGGCGGCAGCCGCATGGATGCCGCAAAGGCGATAAAACTATTAGTGCCCCTGGATAATGAAACGGATTTTTTGGAGGTCCAGTATAAATACTCGAGCATAGGACACCTGGCCATTCCCACAACGGCCGGTTCGGGCGCCGAGGCGACAAAAGCGGCGGTGATGTACTACAAAGGCGAAAAAATGTCCCTTTCACATGATGGCGCCTTGCCGGATTACGTGATACTGGAGCCAAAATACTTAAGCCAGTTACCCGACTATGTGAAAAAGAGCGCGCTTTTGGATGCCCTCTGCCAGGCCGTGGAATCCATATGGTCAAAAAAGGCGAGCGCCGAGAGCATGGGCCATGCCTGCGAAGCCATAAAACTGATTCGGGATAATGTCGGGGCCTATATGGGCGGCAGCGAGGACGCGGCAAAGCACATGCTATGGGCGGCGCATTTAAGCGGCAGGGCCATCAACATATCGAATACCACCGCCCCCCATGCAATGAGCTATAAAATGATTAGCCTGTTTGGGATAAGCCACGGCCATGCGGTAGCCATGATGCTGCCGCTTGTTTGGCAAAACCTTGCCGACAGCGCCCGGCACTTCGCGGCCGCACAACAGAACCTGCAACAAAGCCTTGCCCGGATAAGGGCCGCATTTGGCGAAAAATCAGACGCAGGGGCAATAAGCAGATTCACGGACATCTATGACAGCATGGCCCTGCCGGACCCGCCTTTAGTGACTGAGGACGAGATACATATATTGACCGAATCAGTAAACAAGGAGCGGCTTGGTAATCACCCCCTGGACTTGGACAATGCAGAGATTGAAAGCTTGTATCGTAAGCGTTGCTGTTTGATATAAGGATTATAGCCATGGATAACTTTTTTCGGATGCTCATATATCCCCTGGGCCTGGTGCTGCGTTTTGGTTACATTATTAGCGGCAGCTTTGGCCTGGCTTTGATATTCTTTGCCCTGGTGGCCAAGGTCGTCACCTTCCCCCTGGTCACTTCGGCACAAAAAAACGCGATAAAACTGGCCCGTATCCAACCGGAACTCGATCATATTAAACGCGCCCATTATGGCGACAAGCAACGGATTAGCGAAGAGCAATACGAACTGCATAAAAGGGAGGCTTATTCACCACTGAGCGGCTTGTTTCCCCTGCTGGTCCAACTGTTTTTATTGATAGGCATGGTTAATGTCGTCCATGATGCGCGCAGCTATCTGCCACAGCTTAGTGACGCCGATTTCTACTTTTTGGGCGTGGATTTGCAAGCCGTGCCCTCGGCCGCAAATCCCTACGTGCAAATCATCCTGCCCATATTATCCGGACTCTCTTCCTATGCCCTGTGCTTGGTGCAAAACATGCTAAACCCGGCCCAGCGCAGGATGCACTTTTTCGGCAGATGGGGAATGGCCATTCCCATTATAATCTTATCTGTCTACATTCCGCTGGTAATGCCCGCCGCCATCGGTCTGTATTGGCTGTGTGGCAATACGCTGGGCATAGTGGTCGCCCTGTGTGTAAATGCCTTGCATGACCCGCGCAAATTATTGGACGCCGAACTGTTAAAACCACCACCCCGGCCCAGCCGCGCAGAACGCAACGAGAAAAAACGCTTGCGGCGGGAAAAAAAGGCCTTGGAAGGCGAATCATTGGAGCGTTTTTATGCCTCTGATGAAAGGGATAAATTGGTTTTTTATGCCATAAGCGGGGGACAGTATAAGTATTTTTCGGAAATCGTGGATTATCTGCTCGAAAACAGCGACATCACCATCCACTATGTGACCAATGATTTTAATGACCCATTGTTTAAGCAAGCAAGGGCGAAATTCGAGCTGTATTATATCGGGGAGCGCCGGGCTGTCACCTTTATGTTAAAACTCGATGCCAAAATGGTGATTATGACTGCTCCGAATCTGCAGGAATACCACATCAAGCGCTCAATCAAAAGACCGGATGCGGAATATGTGTTTTGCTATCACCACTTCACCTCGCTGATGCTTTTGCGGGAGCGGGCGCTGGATCATTTTGACACGGTGTTTTTGGTCGGCAAACATCAGCTGGAAGAAATCCGCCGCAGCGAGGCGTTTTATGCCCTGCCACGCAAAACGCTGGTAAAGGCAGGTTATGGTCAAATCGACAAACTGCTTAGGCTGCACGGGGAGTATGGGCCGGCAAAACGGGAAAAGCCGCAAATACTGATAGCGCCTTCATGGCAAACAGGCAATATATTGGACAGTTGTTTGGCCCGGATAGTGGATCCGCTGACAGAGTTTGGACACGTAATCATCCGCCCGCATCCGGAATATGTAAAGCGCTTTCCGGATAAATGGCAGAACATAGTAGAACGCTTTAGCCGGGAGGGCGTGACCTTGGACGCGGATTTTTTGTCAAACGACACGATATATCAGTCGGATATCATGATCACCGACTGGTCCGGCATAGTTTATGAGTTTTCCTATTGCACAAAACGGCCGACCATCTGCATAAACACGGCGATGAAGGTCATGAACAGCGAATACCATAAGTTGGGAATTGAGCCTATTGATATAACGCTGCGCGGCCAGATGGGCGCGGCGCTCGATTTGGATAGTTTGGGGGATTTGCCCGGCATTGTCAGTGACATGCTGGAAAATACCGAAAAATACCGGAACCAAATCACGGCCACCGTCGAGGAGTATCTCTATCATCCCGGCAGAAGCGGTGAGGCGGCGGGGCGCTACATTGTATCACGGCTGGATGCCGGATGACATAAAAACAAAAACAAACGGCGCGATGGGACAAAAGCGCCCTACTTGACACATCCGCCACCCTAATGTATAATCCTTTTATCGGTGGAAACGCAAATTTCAGAAAGGACTGGACTTTATGATGACTGCCTCCACAATTTTACAGACAGACAGACAGACAGACAGACAGACAGACAGACAGACAGACAGACAGACAGACAGACAGACAGACAGACAGACAGACAGTTAATAACCCCGTTTTTTTGTCGTTCCCTAAACATGAAAACTTGGCGGCCTATTCAAATAGAATGGGCCGCTTTTTGGTGTCATAAACCCTTGTAGGGACGGTCGCCCCCGACCGTCCGTAAACAGGCAGATTCAACGCATGGCGAAGACAATCGCCACCCAAAAAAGGAGGAAAAATCCATGAAAAAAACGACAAAAAAAACCAAACAACTGATTGCCCTACTCACACTGCTGGCGGTGGTTGCCGCCCCCCTGGCGGGACCGCTTGGCCCGTCCATGTCGTCCATGGCGGCCCAAACCATGGAGGATGACTCCCCGCAAAGTTTTAATGAAGGGCCCCCTGAAAGCAGCGATAACACGGAGGGGATTGCGGCTCAGGGCCGCAATGACAATCCGCTGGGCGATGGCGGCACGGAGCAGACCACGCCCCGGGGCCGCAATGACAATGAGGAGGGCGACCCCGGCCAAGAGCCCATCACCCTGCAAGGCTTTAGTATAGAGTCCCCCGCAGACGATGACAACAGCCCCGATATCGTCCCGCTGGCCGATACCCGGTACTGGAACAGTGCCACCGCGCCCGATTTGAAGGACACAGGAGATGATATAGGCATACATATCCAAACCGGGGCCGGCGGCACACTGGAAATACCCAACAACAAAACAGTGACCATCATAGCCAGCGCTGATGCGGGCCACGCCACGGAGCTTGCAACCAGCCAAAAGATTATGATTGGAATAAACTCCACCGTCATATGGACAGGCCATGCCGCATATACCTTGCCCCGTGGAAGTGGTATATTAACAGCAACACCTGTCGCCATCGTGCTGAGCGGAATAGAAGATCAAGAGAGCCTTTTCATCCTCAAGGGCAGCATAACAGTGGACAGCAAAGAGGATCAGGAAAATATTTACTGGCAGACCAGCGCCATAGCCGCCACCAACGTGGAGATTGAGATAGATGGCGGCCACCTGGAAGTCATCGGCCCCGAAGCAAACCCTGGTTCTGGTGATAATGTCTACGCTGCCTTGGATATCCAAGGCGGGAGCGTCCTGTTGAAGAATGACGCCAGCATTGACTCCGCCACCAGAGCCATAAAAGCAGATAATGGCGACATAACGCTAAAGCAAGCCAAAGTTTCCTCCGGGCCGGATGTTGCCATGGAGAGCATCGGAGGCGGCGACATCCATGTGGAGGATTCCATGGTCACAAACGTGGGTGATTACAGACGCAATGATGATCGAGGTGACGCTATTTATGCACATACTAAAGATGCCAGTGAGGAGCCGGGAAATATTACCGTGATTAATTCTACGATATTTTCCGAGAAAGCCAGCGCCATACATTTTAATGCAGTCGGAGCGAGCGGCTCCAAAAACAAGCTAAGCATAAGCGCTGGCTCAAAGATTAAAACTGAATCTGAAACGGCCTATTTAGTGGGGGAATATGCCATAGACTGGAAAGGGGAAGCAAGCAGCGATTTTAGCCTGGAAGACTCCAGCGTTGAAGGCGAAACTGGTGCTGCGCTGAGGTTCGAATCCACTGATGGCAAGATTGAAATAGTAAACTCAACCATCACATCCCCGAATTTTGCGGCCAGTTTTCCCGGCACTGGCTTGGACGTAGTGGTGAAGGACAACTCCCAGCTACAGGCGAGGTATTGCCTATCAGTAGATTCTGGTACTTCTTCTACAGGCACCCCCAACACAATCACTGTCCAGGACAGCACACTGACGGTGACCGCAGAGGGAGCATCAGAGTATATAAGCGGAATCCAAATTAGCGGGGCAGTAGCGAACATCCTCAACATCAAAGAAGGCACGGTAATAGAGGTCGATGAGCCCGACACTGCTGCTAGCACGGCCGTATATGCTACTCCTATTACTAGCGGAACTAATGGTGCCCACATCATAAACATGAGCGGCGGCGAGATCAGCGTCAGCGGCCTGGCTGCCGGCATCTTCGCCCCTGTCAGTGGCACTGCCGTGAACATGAGCGGCGGAAAAATCAGCACTGAGGGTGGCGCATTTGGCATCACGACGATAGATTTGATGGCGGCGATGGCTAATAATCTAACAGAGGTTTACTTAAACGATACCGCCGTCACGGTGAACGGTGATGCCGTGATAGCAGCGTCTGGCTATAATAGCATCGTTGGCACAAACCTCCCCAACGGAGCGGCCATAGCGTCCGTCGGCCCTGTGAACGTGTCCGGCACCGCCAAACTTATGGCGGATGAGGGCCCGGCTATTGCCGCCACGGGGAATATAGCGATGCAGGATAACGCCCTCGCTTTCGCCTACGCCGACGTGGTTCTGGGCGGACAAAAAGTCATCAACGCCTACAACCCTATGGGCGGGACGGTACCCACCTCCACCATCACCCAAAACGCCATGGCCATCGCTTGGGATGCGGAGAAATATGACCCGGACGGAGGCTTCTACGTGCTGGACACTGCTAAAGACATCAGCTTCCGGGCCACCCCCGCCTCCGGACAAGAAACCTTCGCCCAATGGGCCCGCAAGGAGGGTGAGGCCGACGCGCCGCCGCAAAGCGGCATCCACTATTACAGCGCCCCGGAGAATGCGGAGCCAAACGCCGCAAACGACGGCTTCATCCACCTGGACGTGACTTTGAGAATGTCGCGGCCCATGGGAGAAATCACGCTGGAAGGCCAAAACTCCCCCGCATCCGCCCCCGAATACCGCTTTGGCCAAGTACCACTTTCTGGGGATGAAACGGATCCCGGCTTCACGCTGGCCTTGCAAGACGTTGCGACAGTTACCATCAGCGGCCTGGATGGCCAGGATCAGGAGCTAGAAAGCATCCGTTATCTGCAAAGCGATAGCTTCCTCGAATTATACGAGCTGTCAGCCGATCTGGAGGCGAAACAGGCCGAAGGAAAGGATTGGCCGCTCTACACCACCCCCATTGAGCTGACCGCCCCCAGCGGAGGCGTCCATAGCGGCTACATCTATGCCCTGTTGACAGACGCAGATGATCAAGTAAGCTTCATCGGCACCGATGGCATCGTCATCTACCACGCCGCCACGGCAGACCCGCAAGACTTCACTTTCTACCAAAACATGGGCGAGGACGTGGAGGCGCACATAGAGCCCGGGGATGGTAATGCCGACTTTGCACTCGCATGGGTGGATGAGAGCCAAAGCACAACCACCCCCCTGACACTGGACGAGGATTATACATGGGATGCCACAACCGGCAGCCTGACCATCTTGTCCGCATACCTGGACAGCCTGAGCGCGGGCGACCATGTCTTTGCGCTCTCGTACCAGTGGACAGGCCCGGGCCAAACCTACGAAGCGGGCGATGCCCCCGTGCTCACGCTCAACGTGGAGGTGCAAGAAGCCATCTTCGTGGATGATGAGAAGGTGGAAAACCCCACGGTCTCCGGAATCCAAACCGCCATCAACCAGGCCCTGGATACCAGCAACAGCGACACGGTCACCGTCACGGGTAAGCATGGCGGGGCGGACAGTGAGCTGGAAATATACATCCCGGAAGACAAAACCCTGCTGTGGAATGCGGATTATCCGGCTGCGTATTATACTGGAAACTACGTTATCAGTGTATCGGGACATCAGAATCCGGACCGGGGCAGCGGAGAAATGGAGATTGGCGCCCGGGGAAGCATCACGAGCAATGTAGTTAGGGTCATGGTGCTAAATGATAGCGTGACGCTGAGCGTACTTAAAGACGCAGACGCAGACACGGCGATTTTTGTCTCGGGCAATACTGCTGTAGCCCTGATGGATGACAGCGAGCTAAACCTTATACGCGGCACAATCAATGGCCAGGTAACAGCCTCCGACAACGCGACAGTGCGTATATTAGGTGGCGTGGTGCACTTGGGGAACACGCTCGCCTCAGGAGGAGGACGCAGCATAGTGATGTCCGGTACTTCCGCCCTCATGCTCGCCGGCGGGAGTGTCACAAACATTACAAATACCAACGCCGTGCGGCTGGTGGGCAATTACGAGGGTAGTAAACCCTTCGTATACGTGAAAGACATCGGCAGCGGTATTGCGGACGACAGCATTAGTGTGGACACCCAAGGCGGTGCCACGGAAGCCGTCGCGGTCTATAAAACAGCTGAAGATGCGGCAAAATTCGATAGCAATTTTCCCTCGGTCAACCGCTTCCAACTGGACACATACAAGCTAACCACTATCGGCGATACAGTGTATAACTACGCAGGCGGCACAGAAAACGCCCACGCGGGCACGGTCACGGCCGCCTTCGTGAAGGAGCTAAACATCGAGGACATGACAGCCATCGTGGCGGACGACGATGATTTGATTGCGGGGGAGGAATATGTCGCCCGCGGCAATCAAGTGACCTTCATGGGGGTCTATGACACCGGCGAGGAAAAACTCCACCTGGAGATTTCCGGCACCCTCTCAGACGGCAGGATTCCCGTGGACTTTGAAACAGAGGCCTTCGGCGTGAACATAAACACGCCGATCACAGCCGTGACCGTGACCGCCCCGGGGAACTTTGTATACGGTGCCACGCTGGACGAGTCCCAGATCAGTGCCACGGCGGTGGAGGAGGGTGTCGTTGACCCGCAATACAGCTACGAATACCGCGGCACCTTGGATGATGAGAATAAGACAGCATACCCCCTAAACGCAAAGGCGCCCACCGAACCGGGCACATACACGGTGGTCGCCACGCTGACAAGCTCCAGCCACAGAGGCAGTGGCGAGTCAGGGCCGTTTAGGATCACTCCCGGACCCCTCAGCTGGAGCGAGGATGGCCGGGTGAGTGACAAAGCATACGACAGCGAGACGATCGCCACAGTCACCCACTCGCCAACACTCTTAGGCGTGATAAATAGGGACGATGAAAATGGCGGCGTGAGCGTGGTGGAAGGCGAAGCCCACTTTGCCAGCGCGGAGGTGGGTACTTGGCCTGTCACGGGAACAGGCTGGGGCGTGGCAGGAGTCAATGCCTGGAAGTACAATGAGCCTGCCGAGCAGCCGGTCTTTCGGCCTGCACGGATCACCGGCCCCGAGGTCACGGCCATCAGCGCCATCAGCATAAGCCCCGCATACCAGACCGTGCAGGCGGGGAAAGGGCTGGACCTGCTGGCCATCACCCTGCCGGAAGACGAAGCCCTGGCCATGGGGGCGGTGGATTGGTTTTATGACGAGGGTGCTTTCGAACGTATAATGCCCACACCGGGATCGGGGGGGAGACCCGCCCCGGGGGAGTTGCGCCTGCGCGTCCTGCTGCCCGGGGATATTCCGGGGAAAGCCGGGGCCGTGCCCGGGACCAGCTACCGTATTGTGGCACAGCTTGAATCGGCAGACGGCCACACCTACGAAAGCTATGCCGAAGTGTATGTCCATGCCGGCGAGATTACCGACTCCAGTGCTTCTTTGAAAGCCTTTGAGATCACCCCCCTGGAGACGGCCGTCCGCATCAACCGCGCCCAGACGGCCGGCGCCCTGCTGCCGATAAAGGTGGCGGACAAAACGTCCGACACCCTCTCCGTCACCTATGTGACCAATGCTCTGCTGGAAAAGATTTTCGTGGACCATGGCGTGGGTCTCTATACGGGCTACGGCACCGCCAAGGAACAACGCCTGGATCCGGAGACGATAAGAATCGACCTCTCCACCCGCGACCCCCGCGCCCTGGAGCTATTTGCGAAGGAGGGGGCAAAATCGGTCAAAAACGTGAGCGTCGTGGTCGCACCGGGAACCAGCGCGGCCTGGGACATCGGGCGCATCAACATCACGGTGGTGGAAAGCTACCCGAAGATCCGCATAAGCGCCAACAGTAGCCTCAATCGCTTTTACCCGGAGGCGGAGATGAGCTTTACTGCCACGGCGTCGGACGGGATCGAGGTACGCATCACCAAAATCGAGCCCACCGGTGCCAATGCCAACATGGTCATGGCAGGTAGTGACGCGGACAGCCTGAAACTGAACATGGCAAACGCCCAAAAGAACAAGACGGTGGGTGTGGATCTGACCCTGGATCTGGTCGGCTACGAACGCGCCTTCAAGGTGAACAAAAATAACGCGGGCGGCACCCTATTCCGCTCCAGTGTGCGGATTGTGGACACAGAACCCAAGCTGAGGCTTAGCCC
>Ga0099364_10004601_pt1 | contig 20851 bp, 21 predicted proteins | sample TergutTh196P3_FD_73070 | JGI IMG/M metagenome (GOLD analysis project Ga0099364, IMG submission 73070) | Microcerotermes parvus P3 segment gut microbial communities from Pointe-Noire, Republic of the Congo - Th196 P3 | ecosystem: Host-associated > Arthropoda: Insects > Digestive system > Gut ... | reverse complement strand
CGGCATCTTCAATTTTTATCGACTCGGCCATTTTCCTCTGCCTCACGTCTTTTTTTTCGACTCTCGCATCGAGCCTAGTAACCACTTGCCTTGTTTCACGGTCAAATATCAACGTCTGCAACACGCCTGTCTCGTCATATACCATAAGGCCAATCAGCTTTTGCGCCGTATTTCTAAGATCACTCGCGCCAGCGTCACCGACAGACAGCGGTTTTACGTCATAAATTCTATGCTTATCAAGCCCCTTCAGGCTCCTGAAAAAATCCCTATGCTCAACAATTTTCCTCACAATCGCCGGAGCTTCAACGGCAGCGGAAACCTCTCCCGCAAAAACCGCCGTCAAAGCCATCACAAGCGTAAAAATAATATATCTACCGCGCAAAGCCATTGATATTACCTCGCTTTCTTTTCCTGTACAACAGGTCGCCCATCAACGTCGTTAAAAAAGTTGTTGCATTTCTCGCACTTCCAAAAAGGCGTTCCATCGGATTTTTTGAAAAGCCTCACAGCCTCGCCTTTACAACGAGGCATAATACATTTCGTTTTTTCGATCTCTCGTTTTTCTCGGACGACAGGTTTTCCGTCAACGTCCTTGAACGTCCCCTCCGATTGACAAGAACACTTCCAGAAAAAGCCGAATTTTCCTGAGAACCTTCGCGCCTTTTTCCCGCAGTTCAATGGACAATCAGCCTCAATAACTTCTCCCGCTTCTTTCTTCTCACTTACAACAGGCTCGTTGTCCTTTTCCGAAAAGGTTTTTTCACACGTACCGCATCTATAAAACGGAGATCCCGCCTTACTCACTCGGCGCACCAAAAACCCTTTGCAGTTTTCCGTCAGGCATTTTTTCAGTCTGGTAAGCCCCTTCACATCTTCATTTTTAATCGACATGGAAGATGAAATTATGTCTTTGACAACCTTTTCATTTTCCGCAAGGAAATCCGAAAGTTTTTCCTTGCCTTCCTCGATCAAAGACATTTCTTCTTCCCATTGAGCGGTCAAATCGGGTTTGACAAGCATCGCCGCCTTACTGTTTTGCAAAGTATTTATCAGCGTCCGGCCCAAGTCCGTTGAGCGTATTTTATTCTTTACATCTTCAATGTACTTGACCACAAACAGCTTTTTTACAATACTTTCCTGTGTCGCCGCAGTCCCAAGGCCGGAGACTTCTTTCAATTTCTTCTTCACTTCAACATCGTCAACATACCGATGAACATTATTCATAGCGTCAAGCAGGGTCGCAAAAGTAAAGGATTTAGGAGGCGTCGTTTTCTTCGCCTCGATAATCCCCTCCACTTCCCCCGCGTTACCCTGTTTTACAGCCGGAATATCTCTCCTGTCCTCTTCCTCGTCCTTTTCCACGTTTTCTTCTTCCCTGTCCCAACCTATCCAGCCAAGGTTAATCACCGAGCGCCCCGTTGCCCGGAACAATTCTTCCTCGACCTCAAACTCCACCGTCACCTGTTCATACTCATAGTTCGGCAAAAATTGAAGGACGTACCGGAGAACGATCATTTCATATATATTCTTCTCCATTCCCCCCAATTCATTCGGTTTTGGAGCTTTTTTCGTCGGGATAATTCCGTAATGCTCTTTTACTTCCTTGTCGTTCCACGCGGGGCTCTTTCTCGTAACGTCAACATTTGGAAGGATATTTTCAAGGAAAGGACACGCCACGTTGAGGGCGTCGATAATTTCCCGTGCTTCTTCAAAACGCACTTCCGGCAAATGCCTTATATTCGTTCGCGGATAGGAAACATAGCCATTTTCATACAGCTTTTGAACGTGTTCGAGAACGTCCATAATCTTGTATTTTTGATTGGCCGCGATTTGCAGTTTGGACAAATTATAAGGCAGGGGAGGTTTTCTGGTTTTTTTCTCTTTTTTTACCTCTGTCACAGTCCCGATCTTGCCGTCAATTTTTTCTTTCAACGACTCTACACCGGCACGATTTACTATACGCCCTTCCTCGTCGAAAAAATCATATTCCTTGTTTTTATCCGGCTGCCACCTTCCGCGAACAATCCGGGTTTCATCTATTTTCAAATTCCCCAAAAGGACAAAGAAATCTTTCGGAACAAATTTCTCTATGTCTTCGTCGCGCCGCACCACAAGGCCGAGCGTTGGGGTCTGCACACGCCCTACGCTCAAGGCTTGCGAATCATACCCATAATCACGAAAATTTATCGTGACATATCGAGTAAGAGCCAGGCCGACGAGCCAATCCGAAAACGCCCTTGCGCGAGCGGCATCATACAAGCCCTTATATTCTCTATTTTCTTTTACTTTTCCGAGGGCCTTTTTTATCGTGTCAGGGTGTACGTCGTTCAGCCAAAGCCGCCGTGTCTTTCCTTTCCATTTCACATAGTCCAAAAACTCATCGACAAGCATTTGCCCCTCTCTGTCGGGGTCGCCTGCATTCACAACCTCGTCTGCTTCGCTCAGGAGGGATTTTAAGTTACTGATAAGGTACTTTGTACGCTCTATCTCTTTGTACTTCCAGGCCGATGGGACATATAAAATCGTCTCGCGTGTCCAACGAGAAAATCTTTCGTCGTAATCCTGCGGCTCATACAAAGCCAATACGTGCCCTTGCAGCCACGCTACAACATCTTTTCCGCATTTTTCATGTGTCTTGAAAGTTTTTTTGTCGCCGGTCAAAACCTTCGCAAGAGCGCGACCGACCGATTCTTTTTCAGCAATATAAAGTATCATTTTTTCACGCCATTCTGTATAATGATAACATGAAGAAAATTAAATATCCATTCTGGCTTCTTTTTTCGTGTGTCATAATGTTTCTGGTCTTTTTAGGCTATTTTTCGGGATACCGCTTTAACATCACCGATTCATCGCCATTCTATGTTTTTCGCCTTGTTCCTTTACTGCCCGCCGAGGAAATAAACCGCCATGATTTTGTCGCTTTCAGACCCGCGCGAATCCAACACGACGTTATCCCTTTAGCAATCGAACGACAATACATAAATCACCGTTATCTCATGGTAAAAGAAATAGCCGGAATCCCAGGCGATACCATTCTCCTAAAGAGCGGAGAAATTTTTATAAACGGCGTACCAAAATCGCTTGCCGTTTTAACGAAAGACAGCCAACAGAGAAATCTATCCCCATATCCTACCCCGCTAATCCTCGAAGATGGTTTTTATTGGCTTATATCAGACCCGGAGCGCGGCTTCGACAGCCGGTATTTTGGGCCTGTCAACCGCTCTCTTTTACTCTTCCGCGCCTTCCCCGTCTTTTAATAATTCATTGGATAGGGGAAGGGGAAAACTATATCCTCCTGCACGAACATCGCCATACGCCTGCCCGGTCTTATGCGTATTGTCGGAGGTATTTGAGCGGCCCTGTCCATCACCCGCGTACCCACCCGCAGCATTTCAGTTGCCAACGATTCAGCCGCCGCATCTTGAGGCGATTTTTGCTCGTTACTCGACCCTACGGTTGTCCTGTTATCCGTATATACAATCTCAGCGCCAGCGATAAAGACGGAAGAAATCAAAGCCGCCATAAACATTTTATCCCAATGCTCGTTTACCCTGCCTGACAAACCGGAATAACCAGCCTGATCCACGCCTGGGGAGCCCGCAATATTGAGTGTCATTCCATTGGGAAAAACAAGCCTGTTCCAGATCATCATAATGCGCTTATCTCCAAATTTCACATCGGAGTTATAAACGCCTAAAATCATCGTTCCTTTAGGGATAAGCACATGAGAGCCATTTGCGGTATCCCATATGTTTTCCGACACCTGGGCGCGTATCATTCCCGGAAGGCTCGAATCAATGCCGTTCATCAAAATAGCCGGTATTACCGTTCCCGCTTTCAATTCCCATCGGAATTGCTGAGGAAGGGGAACGCTTGTCGAATAACCTTGCGGCGTTCGAGAGCCGCCGCCACCGCCGCCGTACATGAAATTCTCTTTTTGCATCACCCCGCCAGGGTCAACAGGTACTCCGCCCGCGCCGCCCTGCAATGCAGCCAAAGCCGTTGAAAAATCTATTGGCGGCACATCACTCGCCGCCCTCACCATCATGTCTTGTCCTTGCGGAGCTTGTTGTTGCGTTTCGCTTGCCGTTTGAACAGACCTGTTTCTTGTAAAATCCTGTACTTCAGGACGGCCCAAAATCGCGCTTGTTTTCATTTCGCGCAGCATAGCCGCCGCAGATGCGTTATTTGTGTTTGAATAATACCGCTGTCTTGGTCGCCTTTCTCTTGGAACAACATTAGCCTGAACCACGTTTGGCCCCGGCGGTGGAAGCGGAGGTGAAAACGCCGGTAATTCCGGTAAAGGCACATCTTCTACAACCGGATCGGGGAGTACCCTTTGATTTGCTTGCCGCTGCAAATTCAATAAAAAACCAACAAACTGATTGTCGTCCCCCGGTCGTATCGGCGCGTCCCGCCCTCGATCTCCCGTTTGATTTTTCTGAAAGTCAGCTTGCAATGCTATCGCAAAAATAAGCACCGCAACGCCAAAAATAAAAACAAACACCACTCTTTTGGAGTATTTTTTGTTCTTTTTTTCGCTCTGAACCATATTCTCCTGATTCATCTTTTTTGCTCCATTTTCCTACCTCAATCTTCTGATCGTCACTCTGCTTTGCGCCGCTCCTGTGCCCACGATCAACGCGCCCACATCAAAAACCCTGTCTATTACCATCATGTCTTCTCTAAACCGGTAATTGACAATGATCTCACGCCGTCTTTCAAACACCACAAAAACAGGAGCCTCCACACTTCTAATTGTGCTCCTTGGAGGGAATCTAATGTATGTTTTTATGCCATCGTCATAGGCGGCAATAGGTTTCCATCTTAATGAATCGCTGCCTTCTATCGAGTACCTTAAATGCAGATCTTCGGGATTTATTTGATAACCCGCTTCAATTACCGTCTCTGTATTTCTTTGTTCCGCTCTCGCCCTTATAAAATCGTTCCATTGCGCCATTCCATCTTGCGGATAAGTAAACGATATCGACGGAATGAAATTAGTGGTACTCGAAAGAAGATCGAGGTGATAACGCCGTCTGTTGGTCATAATAATAAGGTTGGTACTGATATCGGCCACCAACGGCTTCACAAGAACGGATATTTGCCGGTTATTTCCCTCGCCTACCTCCCCCGGAACAAAAACCCAACGAGCCGTGTCGCCAGGGTGTATGCCCGTCACTATTTCGCCCGGCTCCAATATAATGTCGGTAACATACAAAGGGCGACAGATGACCTTTGGTATATAAGTCGAGTAAGCGACAACGACAGCGCCGCTTTGCCCAAGCGTGGGAGGCACCGCCCCCGTCGCGGCCTGAAATTCTCTCACAAGCTCCAAAGCCCTCTCATCAATCGACCTGATCTCTAAATTTTCTTGTATGTTGAACCAGCTTTGCGCTTTTTGCTCTTCGAGATACTCTTCTTGGGAAATTTCTCTTCTCTGCTGCCCTCCAATGATTGTCTCTTCTTCTTCAAAATAATACGCCGAAGGGTCGTATAACTGCACTCCGTTTTGCGTCAAAATAAGATCATCGAGACTGATTTCAATAAGTTGCCCATCGTACTCAAAACGAACAACCTCGTCCCTTCCATCGGCAGCATTCGCCACACTCGCAAAAAGGGAAAACATCACAAACACAAACACAAACAACGCTCTTTTCATAAACAAATACCCCCCATACCACAGAGAAATCAGAAGCGATTTATCTCGGAAAAATTGAAATCAATAATAAATATGCCTAATGGATTAGCCATTATTCCCTGCATCGACGTAGGCGTATTTATCGCTATATCAAAAATCCCTCGGTATTCCCTTCTAAATATTTCCACGCCGTTTCTTATGTCTAATCCTTGTTCCGTCCATTCACATTGCCATTTAGACTCCGACAAAGGCAAAATAGTGTTGACCGTCACGTAAACCGAATAGGTTTTTGCTATTTCCATCGGATTATTGTTCAAATAAAATTCTCTGTAACGAGTTTCGGCGGGAGTATTCGCCGGAGTGGTTTGATGTATAAAATTCATTAAATCCGTCTGCGCGTGAGTATCACTGTAAACCGTCTTCAAACTTTGCACATACCGCGCTATTCTCGCCATCACCAAACGCGCGTCTATGCTCGACGGAGCCACGGGAGCAATGGCAATCTCATAACCGTGAGAATCCACTTGAACAATATAAGGAACAACCGTTCTCGTGGCCGAAACACGTATAATCATAAATACGCATACAATACAGAGAAATATAAAAATCAAGGAAATAAAACGCCATTGCGCCGCGTTTCTCGCCAAGTGCCCATATCTTTCAGCCGCTTCAGTTCGCCCGGCAAGAAAAGGGTCTTTACTCAAAATAGCCGTTTCTTCACTAACTTTCTTCTTCATTTCAAGGCCCCTTCATTCCTTCACAAGCTACTTGTATTTTTTATATATACGGTCACGAACCGTTGGTGAAAGCCCTCGCCAAAAATTATCCGCGTCTTGCAATGTGCCGCTTCTTCCAATTCCATAACTTTGCGCTATTTTTATACGTGTTTCCATTCCCAATCCGTTCCAGAAAGACTCTTGAGCTTGTGGAGAACTTACAGCGCCCGCCCCAAAATCAAATCCGGAGCCAAAGATGTCACGCGCAGCGTTCATCACGCTTGCTCCTATATTCCGGTTTTGCTCATCGGGAAACGCCGTCTGAGCAGCATCTTGATTCAACATTCGAGCCGATATAGATTCGGGAGTTGAATTAGATGAATCCGGTACTCCTGAAAATGGTGAAGAAGCAGGAGAAGAACGCGCCGTAGGCGAAGTAACCGAAGCAGGCTGTGAGCCTGAACCTGATTGCTGACCTTTCGTTCCTGAGCCTGCCTGAGTTTGATTAACTGATTGCTGTCCTGTAGACATTGAACCCGATTGTGCTTGACCGCCTGATTGCTGCCCTGTTGCCCTCGAACCTGCCTGTGCTTGACTTTGACTACCCGATTGACCACCGGCAAACGTAATTGTATTTTGTCCTATCGGGCTTGCGCCGCCCCCCGTATCCGTCTTACTCCGTGTCACGCCCAACGCGCCAAATAAAGCCTCCTTTGCCCCGGCTACCCTTGCTTGCCCTGAACTGCCGCCAGCGTCTCGAACCGACTGACTGCCTTGCTGATATCCACGGGCGGCGTCCGATACTTTCTTTGCCGTCGCGGTTGCGCCGCTGCGTACCATACCGTATGTAGTCATGGCCAAAGCGCCGCCAGCCATCGCAGCGCCGGTAAGAGCGCCACCGCCCATACCGGTTGGGCTACCTGTCAAAATAGCCGACGCAAAAGCCGGCACCGAATTCATCAACATATAAAACACCACCGACGCGGCCACAAGATTCATAAGAAAAGGTATCGCATGTGTACCCTCCGCGCCCACCGCCGCCGCCGTCCCTATCCAACCCACCAATATCCCATTCATCATTCCCATCAACATTGTCAATAAAGTCAATTTTAACGAGGCTATAGCCAAGCCTTTCAAATAGCCCAAAAACATATCTCGAAAGAATGGAATATATAAAAAACCAATCGTAAACAATCCAGCCGTTTGTATAAAAATAACTTCCATATTTATGCAAAATATTGTGGCTGCCATCATAAAAAATAAGACATTCAACATGAATATTCCAATGGAGCAAACAATGTACAATCCCATATTGGTAATGCCCGTCAACGTAGCCATAAAATCGTTCATAGGGCGTAAAATTTCTATCTGATTGTCTATAAGCGTCTGCAAAGTAACCGGCCCCGCTCCCGTAATGCGTCCCCCTATCAACGCAATACTTCTGGGAATGACCCTTATATTAAGAGCGTCGCCTTGCAGCAGCCAAGCAATAAGGCCAATTATCATTAAATATCTCAATGCCGTGGCCACGATGGTATCCATACCTAAATTACCGGACACGGCAACGTCTTTCAATGACAACACGAAACCTATAGCCGCCAACAAAAAAGCAAAATACCTTGCAATGTTTATGGAATTTGTCATCCAAGGGCCTGTCGATACAATAACTTCATTGTGCATTTGGATTATCATATCGCGGGCGACGTTCACGGCGCATTCCGCTTTTTCTTCCAACAAAAACAAAGAGAAAGCCGTCAATAAAAAATATATACCAACCTTTGCCAAGTTACTTCTGCTCAATTCTTTCACCAGCCGAACTCGTTCACCGGTACATTACGCGCCCCATGATCTATATTCTGCATCATTCTCTCTTCCATAACTTTTTCAACGTCGGACTGCGCTTGTTCAGCCTCCATTGTCGTGCTGACCATCACCGTAAAATTTATTAGCGCCTGCCTTATTTTCATAGCTTGGTCTGCCTGAAAAGCGGCAAATTGATTGGCCACATCCAATATCTGATTACGCCCATCGGCTGAGCTTGCGGCCTGTTGTAATTGCCTCAAAAAATCAGCGTCAGTCTCTATTTCCTTACCGGATAAACCCAAGGCTTCAATCGTACTGCGTATTGTTTCACGTTGGCTGAAAGTTATATCGTTCAATTCCGCGCCGAAAGCCCTGGCGCCTCGGCCCTGAAAATGCGTCTGCAAGTCTCCATAGCTCTTAAAAGTATTTTTCAATTCCTGGTCAAAATTTTGCAAGGTATAAACAACTCCCATCGAGTTGTTCATAACGTCCTGCACTTGGCTATAAATGTTGGCAATCGGCGCGAATAATTGATTCGGAAATGACAACGTGTTATGAATCATGTCCTGAATCATCGTTATCTGATTCGTTATCTGCGTGATTTGATTGTTCACGGTTTTTATCGCCTGCTCAACCTGTTTTATCAATTCCGCTTTGTTCAGTTGTTGCGTAGACTCCAATGCGCCGCCGCTCATGCCTCCGCCACCGGCAAACGCAAACCCTATCGTGCCGACCACATATATAACCATCAAGACGGCAACACAGATACGCTTCATGGCACCTTCACCCCTTCTTCAAATTCGTCTTCAATTTCGCCTGCATTCTCCATTTCGTCTTCATTTTCTTTTACATCATTCAGATGCTTGTCTTTATAATCGAGGTACAGGTTTTCCCATAACTCGCCCCAATCGTCCAAATTCCTATTTTTAAGCCAATACCTCGGCCATAATTCGCCATATTGGGAGATCAAATACTTGATTGTTTTCAGTTCCTCTTTGCCCGAAGAGCCTACAAAAGACAACCCCACGCTACCCAAACCTAAATCAAATTTTCTGTAATTTCTACTGTTCGGAGCCGCATAATAGTAATGCCTCTTCATAATCCCTTCGGCGATAATTCTCACTTGCTTTCTGTTCAACGCGAGGTAATTCATATAGAGATTTCTCATATCTTCGTTCAAAGCCGAGGGATTGGGCAATAATATCCTCGTAAAACATGAGTCCAATATTGTCTGTCGTATAGGCGAATCCAATATGTGTGAAAGGTTTTGCGTCGCCATGATGACGGCACAGTTTTTCTTACGCAAAACAAGCAGCCATTCGGCAAGTTTTTCCTGAAACATCGGGTGATTTAACGCTGTCCACGCCTCATCTATAATAATCAAGCTGGGAGGGTTTCTCACGCCCTCCACCGTTTCGCTCAAACGCTTTTCAATCTCATGAAAAAGGAACAAAAAAATCGGAACAACGAGCTTTTCCGTCATGTTATAAACTTGTTCCAATTCAAAGACGGTCATATGTTTGTACTGTATGTCATTTCTTTCGCCATCCAACAAAATACCGCCCGGCCTGTCTCCCGTATAAAAACCCAAAATCTCGCGCATACCTATATCCTGCACAGTACCTATAAAATGCGTCATTGTCCTTTCTTGCGGTACTGTCGTCGTTTGTGCAAGACCTACAAGGGCATTGTGTATTGTTTCCCTTTCTTCCGGCGTACAGGGCTCACCCCTCGTCAACATAACGCACGTTTCAATCCATTCTTGAGCCGTCAATCTATCCGTGGGAGTATCTATTTTTGCCAACGGGCAAAAACGCATTCTTGCCCCTCTCTCATCAGCTTCGCCAATGTCATAATGCGCGGCATCGAGGCAAGCCGCCGCAAGCGGGAACATCGAATACCCTTTATCAAACACAAATACACGAGCCCCCTCATATCGCTCAAACTGCGATGCAATCAAAGAAAGCAGCGTAGATTTGCCCGCGCCGGTAGGCCCAAGAATCAAAGTGTGACCGACATCGCCATCATGTAAATTCAATCTGAACGGAGTAGAACCAATCGAGGCCGCCTGCAAAAGAGCGGGGCTTCTCGGAGGAAAATAGGCGGAGGGACAATACTCTTTCCCTGACCAATCCGTTGTCATTGGTATTATGTCCGAATAATTCAAGCTGTTTACCAAAGGTTTCCGTACATTTTCATAACCATGCCCAGGAAGAGAGCCAATAAACGCCTCAAATCCATTTCTTTTTTCCACTTTCGACATAAAACCCTTAAACTCAAACATTTTTTCTATTTCACGAGCGCGATCTTCCAACTCAGCGTCATTTTCCCCACGTACAACAACAACGCACGTATGATGACCGTAACACACGTCCCCGGAGTCCAAAGCTACATTTGCGGCGTCAATATCCTCGACCATCATCACAGCGTCAATGTTCACAGGCGCATCGGTCATATTGAACAACAACGAAATAAAACTCCTTGTTTTTTGAGCCCATCTTTTACGAAGGCTGTTCAATCTTCCCGAAGCATCGAGGTAATCGGTAAAAATAAAACGATTGCTAAAACGCATTTCATAAGGCAAAATCGAAAGGTCATGTAGAATCCCCGGATAACTCCCATGAGGATAACCAAGAATAGCCACAACAAGAATCTTTTGATCGTCATATATCAAGGGCGTTCCAACAAGCATGTCCCGCGCAAGCATAGTATCAAGATACGTTGGAGCCGGATTCGGCAATTTAATAGGGTGCCATTTGCCATTTATAACATAATTCAACGCCTGTAAAATTTCGTAATTAAGCTCTTCGCTTTCTTCTTCCGAGCTAAATTGCTTCACGCCCATACGCGAAAGTTTTATCTGTTTACTGGCCGTCAAAACCGTCTCAAATTCACCTATTTTATCTTCAAAATCGCGCAGCCCTTTTTCAACTGAATCCTCGTGAATTCCCTCAGTCTCGCCCAGGATAAAATTTACAAACTTACGAAATTTACCCGACTGCTCAAAAACGGGAGGAAGATATGTAAAAAAGAGGGCTATCTTGCTTTCAAAATGACCGCCCTCTTTAACCTTGTGTTGTTGTTTACGCTCCAAATCAATGACGAAATTCGTAGGCTCTTCAAAGTAGCCTGCCGGGTACGTCTCGGCGGGTTTGCGGATCATCTCTACGTGGAGCATCCAGCCAGCGCCAAAACGCAAAAAAGATCGACTGACAAAAGCAGACAACGCCTCGACTTCCTCTTTGGTTGCCGATTCCAAATCCGGCCCCTCGTACCAAAAACCCGCCAAAAACGCGCCGTTTTTGCACTGTACGACGCCTTCTGTTATGAGCGTCTGATAAGCCAATATCTCAGAGAAGCCCAATTCTTGTTTCGTCTGATTGGCATTCACTATCATCAATTACCACCGTTTTGCCTTTATTGAGATTTTCCAGCCCACCGTGCTGCTTGCCGGATAAAAAGACCTGTAGACAACACTTCTGCGAAAAATCTCCGACATTTGCGCGTCTTTCTTCGCCATATGAACTAAAATCATCCTGCCGACAAAGAACACAACGATGCCTGCCACCACGTTGAACATATTGCCGACGACAATGCCTCCCGGCATTATCAACAATGTCGCCACCATAGCCAGCATTAAAAACAAAAACCTTTCACAGCCCATCAGCAGTTGCGATCTTACAAGGCTACGATGTATTGGAATAACTCGTAATTCTTCCATAAGCTCAAATCTAAATTACTACCGCCGCCGTCAAGCCAAAAAGGTTAAGCACGTTGGGAGCCATGCCAAGCATTCCCGCCAAAATCGCGGCCATAGCAACCCATCGAACCCAGCCGCCCATATCCGCGCCCGTAAAAGCAATGGCGCAGAAACCGCACACCACCATGAACAATCCCAACGCAAACGCCACAGGCCCCGTCAATGAATTGGACAACACAGTCAATGCGTTTTCCCACGGGAGGCCCGTGGCTGTACCGGCTTCCGCTATACCGCAAAACGCCGTCACAAGCCACACCATTACCCACAACAAAACCACCATTGCACTTTTTTTCTCCATAACCGAAACCCCCTTCAAAAAATTAGTCTACTTCCATACTTCTTAGCTCATATAAATCCGGCAATTCGTAAACCATTTCCGTAACATATTTGTCGTTTTCATATCCCATGACCTTCAATATTTGCGTGACTTGACGCCCTTTTTCTCCAACGTTTTCCATGTAAACAACAATGTCAATCGCTTCGCCTATCAGTCTGGATTGAGGGCTGTTATTCGTCGCCTCCATATTCAAGTTTTCAAAACGCACGAGCACCGAAAACGCATCATTGGCATGGATCGTCGCGAGCCCACCGGGGTGGCCGGTATTCCACGACTTCAACAAATCAAGCGATTCTCTGCCCCTCACCTCGCCGACGATTATCCTGTCCGGCCTCATACGCAACGAAGAGCGAACGAGCATGTTCATCGTTACATTCTCTGCCGTCACCATTCTCTCTTTATTGTCTGTTTCGCACTTTATCTCGTATGTGTCCTCCATAATGACGAGCCTATCTTTAGGCGCAAGCCTTAATAGCTCTTTTATCAACGCATTTACAAAGGTCGTCTTACCAGAAGATGTGCCACCGGCGACAACAATATTTTTTGACCGTTTTATACAGTCACGTAAGAAATCTGCCTGCTTTTCCGGTATCCTCCCCCCCTCAACGTATTCCGAGAGCGCGAAAACCGCGCTAGAGTGCTTTCTTATAGTTATTGATGGGCCTAAAGGCGTGGCCGGAGGAACCAAACCCTGTACACGCGAGCCGTCAATGGGTAACACCGCTTCTAAAATCGGGTGATCTTCGTTTATCTCTTTGTCGTTCATCATTGCGATAGTGCCAAGAGCAATCATCAAGTCACTGGTCGCCATGATCTCCCCTGTATTAAAAAGCCCTGCCGTTTCTTGCTTTCTCTCCTCTTCTTCCTTTTTTTTCTCTTCTTCCGTTTCAGGAAGTTGTTTTCTCTCCTTCCTTCTTTTATCCAGCCATATATGGCCATCGGAATTAACCATAACTTCAATCACTTCGGGATCCGTCAGGGCTTTTACAATAAATGTTCCAAGTTCTCTCCTGAGTTTTTGATATAACCTAGTTTGTTGTTCTTTTGTTTGCAGCCCCACAAGGCGATCCCTCGATCTATTTGATTCTTATGTTTCAACTCTCCGCAAACATTACATAAAAATGAAGTACATAAACGCCACAAGCACCCCGAAACCCACCGACAACATTCCTATCAGAAAAGACCAGGGCCTTTCAGCAATGTTCTTGACCGCATTTTTTTTCATCAGCTCAAAAAACTTCGGCATTATAAACCTTTCCTTCCTTGATATAAAAAGTCAACAAAATTATGGATTGCGTTACTCTTTTTTTATGGTAAGTTTTTGCGCGTTTGAGGGTCACGAAAAAGTAAACTTATCCGTACACTTTTCAAAGTAACTTTTTCGTATAGATAAGTTGACTATTAGAGAAAACTAAAACTAATACAATGAAAAAATCAAAAGGCAAAAAAGTAGGTTATGCAAGAGTTTCCAGTAAACAACAAGATTTAACCTTACAGATTGACGCATTGAAAGAAGCTGGCGTCCATGACAATGACTTATTTGTTGAGCGACTATCCGGTGCTCTCATGCGTTCAGAGCGTCCGCAATTAAAAACGTGCTTGGAAAATCTACAGGCCGGTGATACTTTAATTGTGTGGAAATTTGATCGCCTTGGTCGTTCCTTGCATGATTTAGTATCTATCGTCCAAGAGCTTCGCAAAGTAGGAGTGGATTTTGTTTCCCTGACTGAAAAAGTTGATACCTCTACGAATATCGGTTGGTTTTTTTTCGAGCTAATAGGGGCTTTTGCTGAATTTGAGAGAAACATAATAAGTGAACGCACAAAAGCAGGGCGTGAGGCGGCAAAAAAAAGAGGGATTGTGGGAGGAAGGAAAAAAGTATTTTCTTCTGTGCAAGAAAGAGTTTTAGTGGCTATGTATCAAGAAGGAGCGACGATAAGCGACTTGCAAGAACAATTTAGAGTATCAAAAACCTGTATATATAGATACTTGAATAAAAATGATGTTGTGAAAACAAAACGGAAGGATAAAACTTAGTAAAGACGTAGGGGTATATTTATGGTACTATAGTCAACAAACTTATGTATTTAGTAAGTTGACTTTTTTTGTGGCCAAAACGGCCTTAAAACACAAGAAAAGCATTCTAACAGAAGGGTTTAAGGCGATATCCATAGAGGTATGCGCCCTAAAGTAACTTAAACCATGATTTTGTTTACTACCCTTACACCTGAAATACGGCCAATACTGCGTTAATCTCCGCTCTGTTTCTTCAAAATTACGCAACCCAGCAAAATCCGCATCCGTCGCTATAAAACAGGCAACCATCATGTTCCAGCACACCTCCATCCCCACACTCTCCCAAGAAGAGGGAGAGTCTTGCGGCTTCTACGTACTCAAATCGCTAAAGTTTACTTTTTGTCCCTTTAATCAAGCTAATTCTTTCTTAATTCAGTCTCCACGCTCTTTCTCCTCCAATCAGCGTCATTAAACTCGCTATTCGTCTATCAATTCCCTTCAAAACAAATAATTATTCCTTTGCGTCCAAAAATTATAGCACTCCTAAACTGGAAAAAAGTTTTAGGTGGTGACTATATTTGTGTACGAAAAAACGCCGACCGGGGCGACCTAAGATTTATGAATCCGCAGCCGCAAGAAAACGTGAAGAACGCGCTCGTATAAAGGCTGCTGGATGTAGAGAAATGCGTATTTCAGTACCGGAAGAATACAAAACGCTTTTTGACAGATTTTGTGCAGAAAACAAGATGTCTCAGGTTGGGGCTTTATGCTACCTGTTGGATTTGCATTACGATTTTCCGGATTCTTCGACGCAAACCACTAAATAGCCACGATAGGAATATATTTGTGTCTATTTTCCCCGCACTATTCTGATTTATCTTTTCTTGTTTTTATATAAAATTTTATATTTTTTATAATTGCTAACGCCCCTCACTCCCTATCCGATCTTCAAAATCAAAACCCAGCGAAGCTAATTCTTTATTGATTCAGCCCCTCCACTCTTCCGCTCCCAAACAGCACCATCAAATTTGCTTTTCGACTATACGTTTCCTCCAAAGCGATTATTTACGCCTTTGGTACGTCAATTATAACACTTTTAAACTGGTGAAACGTATTGGTGGTGGCTATATTTGTGTGAAGAAAAAAAACGGCCGGGACGACCGAGAATTCACGAATCTGAAGCCGCAAGAAAGCGAGCAGAAAGAGCCCGCGCAAAGATTTTAGGTTGTAGGGTATTACATGTTACGTTGCCGGAGGAATACAAAGCACTTTTAGATAGATTTTGTGCCGAAAATAAAATGTCTCAAGTGGAGGGCTTATGCTACCTGTTGGATTTGCATTACAATTTTTCAGATACCACGTCGTAAATCACAAGATAGCTACGATAAGAGCATAAACGATCTCAATCAGTACCGCGCAAGAATACAAAACGCTCATGAAGACTGGCTACCCATATTCACTATTGCTCACGGTATATTCATCTATAAAAACAACTATTGCGCCTACGCTAACCAGCTTTTTCCCTTCTCTCCGGGGCGCATTTCGGGCCACGCCAAAAAACCGGCGCGGCCCTTTCGAGTTCTTCTTTCTGACTGGCCCGCTTTGCGAACCGCTCTCCAAACCCTATTGCTTATATTATGTTTTCGTCTTCGCCGGAGCTTTCGCCCCTTAAAAACCAAAGCCAAGACCTCTTCGCATTAAGCATTAAGCCCCAGCCCACTCTGGCCTAATTGCCCCAAAAACAAATATAGGAACAAAAAGCTCTTCCAATTCCCGCCCACTACCCATTACCGCCGCCAAAAACAAAACATAAAAATACTGTGGAAAAAACCGGCAAGCGGTTTTCACAATTTAACAAAAGCAAAAGACAGAAGACAAGACCTTATGACACACAAAAAAGCAGGCCAATAGTCAGGCAATTCAGGCATAGGCTTGATATTAGTCAAATATTACGCGCAATTCTATCCATTAACACACTATTTTAATCCCCTCTTTTCCCCTGTAGCCTCATCTACTTTTCTTTCTTCGCTAAATAGAATAACAATTCGTTCTTATTCAGTTTTATATATTGTTTATTATATATTGTTTATTATATATTGTATTTTATACTTTATATAAAATCATGCTGATCTTTCCCGCGCCAATTTATCTTTTCTTCACTTTCATTCTTTCATTTTATATGTTGTTTTTACAATTACTTATTGACATATACATGTAATTACTGTATACTGTTCTTAATAACTCGAAGGGAGGCAGCAGCAATGAACACCCTCATCGAAATCCAAAGGAACAACGTCACTGTCGCCGAATTTCTGAACTATGTAAAAAAAATGTGCCAGAAGAAGGGAATGGACATAGGTTTTAGCAGAGAAGATTTTGAGAAGCCTGTAACTGAATATATGATTAGCTACAACATAATCGACGGAAAAAAACACGTCCACTTCGCCGACTATAGAACGACCATAGAACTCAAGAGAAAACACGCAAGCTACACAACCTCAGAAGGATTCACCCGTTACTATTACACGAACGAACTCAAAGAAGTTGAAAAGACCGAGCTTGTATATACCAGCCAAATATGGCCTGCTGACGATGCTCCCTGCAAGGCCGAAACCGTCAGATCATTTGCATACGACCACCAAACGTACGTACTTTACTTCGATGGCACCTGCTACAACGAAATATGTGAGTTTAGCTTTAACGACGAAAAGCGGGGATTTGGGTATTACTACCAGATAAACGCAGACCCTAACAGAGAGGAGGTGTAAGCGACATGAGATTTACCGCAAGCAAAACGACCGGCATATTAAGAGCCTGGAACGACGATAAGACAAAGTGTTATGCGATTGCCGGAACTATCAAGGCCCTGCTGGAAGCGAGAATACTGCTAGAATGCGACGCCGATCCCGACAGATGGTTGATTGTACCGCAAGACCTGGATAAGCCGGAGCAGCGCGGCAACACCTACAGCAGCAAGGAAGAATGCAAGGCAGCAATGCAGAAACTTTTCGGGTAACAAAGCGACACACACAAACCGGAGTCTTCTCCGGTTTTTTTAGTTTTATCCCTCACAGGAATCGCCGCCAATTTTTGCCCACCCGCCACGGCCGCGGTCATATAATAATTCTGATAATTGACTAAATACGATAATCCCTCCTAAATTCTCCAAGGCGCTCTAAAGAATATTCCTCATACGAGCTTTTTTGCCTTGCTGAGACGTTCTACGCGGGCTTGGCGAATATTAAACGGATTTCTTGGTTTTTGTACGTAAAGATCAATCACCGTGCAGAAGCTCTCTTTTTGATTCTGTTATCAAATCTCATTACATCCGAAGCTAGAAATACTTTGATTTTATATCTTGTTTTTTATATCTTGTTTTTACAATAACTTATTGACATATATTAGTATTTAGCCTATAATCTTATATATCAAGGAATGAGGGGGGAATCAGCATAAGGAATTGAGCTACACGCCGCAATGTTAAAAAATACACCGAGGAGGGATTGAAAATGTACACGGTACACTGGAATGTCAACGACGGTAGAAATGGTTATCCTAACATCACAGCCGATCTATCATGGACAGATCAAGCAGCGGCTAGTTACGAGGACGCTATACGGCGACACGCCAGCATTAAGAATGTGCGTTTTGTCGGCGATTCGGATTATTCCCCCATTGAAATCACACGAGGAAGGATTAACGGAATTAATTACAGGGATTATAAGGTTTTCTATCTTCCGCGCGACGCAAAAGACAGAAGCGTGATCTTATCCAAAGAAATCAGGATATTTTGCAAAAAATACAGAAAAGCTAAGTCATAAGCGTAAATATAAAAGCACGTAAACGCCCTTCATTTCAGCGAAAGAGCCGAGAAATCCTCCGGCTCTTTTATATTGACCTTAATTTTGATGTTGTATTTTATATATTGTATTTTATATATTTTTCTGGTAATTATTGATATACTATCTATGCAGAAAGATACAAGAAGCGGGAGGGAAAAAGAAATGTTGTCTCAGTTTGCTATTAAAAATGGTTATTTGTTTGTAAGGACGAAAGATGAAACCCATGCAATAAACTTATCAAGAATTGATTCGGTTTTATCTCTTGCCCATACGGATCGGCGCTCTCGTGATGAAAAAAAAATAAGAAAGTTAAAGGTTACTTATCATAACGGCACCTTTACCGAATACTTCGGGAGGTCGAAAGAGTTATTCGATGCTGTCGCAGAAGCAGTCGCTGGTAGTTCGGGCGGCTGGCTCGATGAAGAGAACACTCACAGGCCGGAATGGAAAGATGAACCGGCATACATGCCTATTTACCCCTCCGTTCAACAGTTGGAGTTAAGCCGAGGAATCCAAGTAAAGACCGGGGGAGACTATCGACGCAAGTGGGTAAATGCCACCGTCACCGAAGTAAAAATATCGGCGGTTGACACCGACGAAGAGCAGCGGACTCTCTATGGGCTTTCATTTACTGTTGAGTTCGATGACGATGGCAAAAAACGTGAGCAATCCATCGCAGACGCTTTTGGTTTTAGTAAAACCGAATGGCGATACAAGGACGAAGATACCGAAGATGATGTTATGGTGGAAACAAAAAATGAGAACTGACAATGTTGTGCGTGTGGACGCAATAAACGTGCTTTTGCTAACTTGGGAGAGCTTGATACTGAACGCTTTATCAGTATGATAAAACGCGACAATTTTGATTACACCGAATGGCGGCGCGAACTTTTCAAAGGTAAATCCATTGAGGATATACACGTAATGGCAACTGAACACGAGAAAGCTGAGATTCAACACTACTCCGTGCCTCCGCTGTTTCCGTCGCCTTCGATTATTTCCCAATGACCACCCTTATCTGGCCCTATACGGCGTATCTTCTCTTCTAATTTGAGCAAACGTAGGTTTTTCTCGACGCCAGCGATACTCAAGCCTATTGATTCAGCCAATTCTGATGTTGTGATACTCGGTTTTTCTCGGAGAAGGGCTATGATTTTCTCCTTACTTTTCTCCTTACTTTTCTCCTTACTTTTCTCCTTAGCGTTCCCGCCAATCTTGTTTTTGTTCACGCTTGCCATGACTTCTTTGTCATATGGGACTTGAACGTATAGCGTAGTATCCGTGAATTCGAATATATTCCGGTTATAAACTTCGAGTATTTCCCGGATACCGAAGCCCAAGGATTCAACTAATTCCACATCTTTAAAAATTTTCATCAGTTCGGGGTTACGAAGCACTGACACTCCTTTAAAGAAATCTTCCTTCGTAATTTCTGGAACAAGACCGCCGTAAGAGCGGACGGCGAACCTGTTTTGAAACACCTCGCAAATAGGCAACATTCCATAGGTATAATCGTTGTGGGCAAAGGCGTTTATTATAATTTCGCGCAGGGATTTAGCGTCAACAAGCCTCTTGTCTATTCTGTGCGGCGCTCCTATCAGCTTGGACAGGGTTATGTTCTCCACTTCGAAGCGGTCAAGGAGTTTTTGAAGGCCAGTCAACAGGCAGTTTTCGCCATATTCAATGCTCTTTTCAACTAGCTCAAACCCGGTGGAATCGTCGAACCGCGCGAATCGTACTGATATTTGATTTTTGTCGGCCATCAAATAGGCTAGGTAGTTGTATTTACCGTCTTCCGTCAGAAACCTCAAATTCCGCGCAAATGTATTTTCGTTGAGTGCTTTGTTGTAACGGCGATAGTGTATGAACAATTCCCCGAAAGTGAGTTCTTGTTCTGGGGATTCAATGCTTGTAAGCGTTTTCCGCATAGATCGTCGTTGAAGCCTGTATATCATTTCCTGCGTCATAGGTTGGGCTGCACTGCCTATGCGTATAAACGCGCCTGACTCTGAAAGCCCCTTGCTCCTGATGTAATATGGTGGCTCTGTGCCTTTTTTCAACGACACTTTTACAACCGCTTTCTCGCTCCTAATTTCAACGCTTATTGAAATAAGATGTAGAATGCTGGGGCTTATTCGCTGGACAAGCCTATCCTTGATTTGCAGTTGCAATTTGTCCGGGCTGGGAATCCCGGTCACCACCCCGTCGTCTTTTACTCCAATGTGAATTTCGCCACCCTCGGCGTTTAAAAAAGCGACGGCATCTTTTTCTAAAGAATCGTTTATTTTTTCTTTGTACTCTATTGTGCCGTCCTCTGAATTGGTCATGCGCTAACCCCTTCCGTTCAGTTTAGCCAATCGTATTGTAATTTGCCATAAATGGGAATACCCGTTTTATGTTGTTCTGCTATTTTTGAGGAATACGCACTAAAGTGATGCCTTTTGAAACAAAGATCATAGCACCAATACTTCTCCGCGAAAATTCCTTGAATATCAGTTTTTTAATGATGTTATCATTTTTTCTGTAAATTTATTAACCCTGTCTAAAAACAATTTTTGTTGCCTTGACAGGTCATCAATGTTGTTGTTTTGATTGAGTTTTATTCCAAATTTTCCAGCTATTTGCAACCAATCTCGTGGCAATATATCGTTGCCGATTATCTTAGAAAAATCTTTTACAGCCTCTAAAAATGACTTTACGGTTTCGAGTGTTGTCGGAGAAGGAGCAGCTTGCCTT
>Ga0099364_10004600_pt1 | contig 20852 bp, 18 predicted proteins | sample TergutTh196P3_FD_73070 | JGI IMG/M metagenome (GOLD analysis project Ga0099364, IMG submission 73070) | Microcerotermes parvus P3 segment gut microbial communities from Pointe-Noire, Republic of the Congo - Th196 P3 | ecosystem: Host-associated > Arthropoda: Insects > Digestive system > Gut ... | reverse complement strand
AGTCATTTGGTCAGTTTTTCACGTCCAAAGCGACGGCGCGTTTTATGGCTGGACTGTTCTGTGTTCCACAAAAGGATGTCGTCAGAATACTTGACCCTGGCGCCGGGTCGGGCATTCTTTCCGCGGCCGTGATTGAAGTGGTTGAGAAATGTTGTCCTGCTGTAAAAGAAGTTGATCTCACTTGTTACGAAACAAATTGCGACATCATTCCTTTACTCGAAGCGAACATAGAATTTATGAAGCGTTCGTCAAGAGTGAAGCTAACGGCAACAATAATAAAAGATAATTATCTGTTATCTCAAGCCAATGATTTTTCAAGCGCTTTGATGGTCTCTGCCGAGCAAAAAAAGTATGATATGGTTGTCGGTAATCCTCCGTATTTCAAACTTGCGAAAAATGCACCCGAAGCAGTATCCATGCCTGAAGTTTGTTATGGAGCCCCAAACATTTACTTCCTCTTTGCCGCTATGAGCCTTTTTAATTTAAGTGAAGACGGTGAAATGGTATATATCGTTCCACGGTCATGGACTTCAGGCGCGTACTTTTCACGTTTCCGCAATTACCTTTTGCGTCACGGAAAGCTGACGGATATTCATATTTTTGCAAGTCGTAAAAAAATTTTTGATAAAGAAAATGTGCTGCAAGAAACGATGATTATGAAGCTGCGGAAAACACGCACAGTTCCATCAACAATACGGATTACCTCGTCCATAGATTCCAGGAATTTCAGTGAAATAACTGAATTATCCGCGCCTTACAGCATGGTGGTTTCCGGCAGGGAGAGATATGTTTATTTAGTTACTTCGCAAGAAGAAGCAGATATCATTCGGAAAGTGAATGCTTTTGAAAAGCCAATGCCATTAATGGGTCTAAAAATGAAAACAGGATTGACTGTAGATTTCCGAAACAGAGAGTTACTCCGTAATAATTACGGCGACCACATTATACCTTTGTTTTATTCACAACACATCAAGGACGGGCGAGTGGTCTTTCCTATCGGCAAAGAAAATGAATACATTTCTGATGAACTACCAGGTATGGTTCAGCTTAACCGTAATTACCTTTTTGTTAAGCGATTCACGGCAAAAGAAGAGCGGAGACGCTTGCAATGCGCAGTATACCTTGCCAATCATTACCCTGAATACCAGAAAATTAGTACACAGAATAAAATTAACTTCATTGATACGATAGATAACTCTGAGATGAGCGAAGAGCTTGTTTGCGGTCTTTATATCGTCCTCAATTCAACACTTTACGATGTATATTACCGTATATTGAATGGCTCAACACAGGTTAACGCTACCGAGATGAACACAATTCCAATTCCCGCTCGCAGCGAGTTAGAACGCTTGGGGCTAAAACTGATGGAGTTTTGCGATTATTCAACGGAATCTTGTGACAGGATTTTGGAGGAAGTTATATATGCCTAAAAAGGATGAAGCACGGACAATTCTATCTTCACTTAATATGCAATCAGCACAGCAAAGTGACATCTGCTGCTACACTTTGCTTGCTATGAGTTCAATTACTGAACAATCCGAATGGGCATCTGCAAAAAACGATTGGATACGGATTCACGATATAATGCAGTTTACCGATGTAGCCTATAAGGTACGCTATGCGGAAAATAGCAGAGAAACATTTCGCAAACAAGCTATCCATCATTTTCGCAACGCAGCTATAATAGAAGATAATGGTGAAGCAACAAATTCGCCAAACTTCCGTTATCGATTAACAAATGAATTTCTGGAGATGTTAAAAAATTTTGGAAGCAATGAATGGGACACATTGATTCATGTTTTTTTTGAAAATCATCCTTCTCTAATAGAGATGTATGCTTCAAAAAAGAAAATGAAAAAGATGCCGGTGCAAATTAATGGGAAAGAAATGTCATTTTCCACCGGCAAGCATAACGAATTGCAAAAGAAGATTTTGGAAGAGTTCGCTCCGCGCTTTGCGTCTTTTTCTGAATGTTTGTATGTGGGAGATACGGCTGTAAAAGACTTATATAAGGACGAAGAAAAATTACGGCTACTTGGCTTTACAATTACGCTCCATGACAAAATGCCTGATGTGATTCTTTATCGCGCGGATAAAGATTGGCTCTACTTTATTGAAGCCGTCACAAGTGTCGGGCCGATGGATGCAAAGCGAATTATAGAAATTGAAGCCATGACCGAAAAAGCCACTTCCGGGAAAATCTATGTGACCGCATTTTTGGATTTCAAAACATTCAAATCATTTTCAGAATCTTTGGCTTGGGAAACAGAAGTATGGATTGCCAGTTTGCCTGAGCATATGATACATATGGATGGCGATAAATTTATTGGGCCTCGGTAGTATTTTTAGAGAGCTTAGCTAATCAAGGAGGAATAAAAATTGAAGAAAAAAGCACCGGCAACGAAAGAGGAAGTTTTAGAGCTTGCGATAAAAGATATTCGCGGCAAATTTGGCGACGGTTCCATCATGCGTATGGGGGAAACGGTAAAAGCTCAGATCGACGTCATCCCTTCGGGCATACTTCCGCTCGATGTGGCCCTTGGAATAGGAGGGCTTCCGAGAGGAAGGATAGTTGAGATATTCGGCCCTGAAGGCAGCGGGAAAACCACCGTGTCGCTGTACGCGATAGCGGAAGCGCAGAAAGCCGGGGGAGTGGCGGCCTTCATAGACGCCGAACACGCGCTCGACCCGCGCCTTGCGGCTGCGCTCGGGGTAAATATTGACCAGTTGTATCTTTCGCAGCCGGACAGCGGGGAGCAGGCGCTGTTTATTCTGGACACGCTGGTGCGCAGCAGCGCTGTGGATATAGTTGTGGTGGACGCCGTGGCAGCACTCACCCCCAAAGCTGAAATAGACGGCACTATCCCGATAGGCGAGAGCCAGATGGGGTTGCAGGCAAGGCTCATGTCCTATGCCCTTCGCAGGCTCACATCGGTGATATCGAAAAGCAACTGCGTCGTGGTATTCATAAACCAGCTTCGCGCGAAAATATCCTCAGGTTACTCGCAGGGGCCGACTGAGACTACGACCGGCGGGCGCGCCCTTAAATTCTATTCCTCCGTGCGGATAGAGGTAAAACGCGGGAAGAGTGTAACAAAAGGGGACGTGAATATCGGGCATGAATTGTCAATGAAAGTGGTCAAAAACAAGCAGGCGCCGCCTTTTAGAAGCGGGAACACGACGCTGATATACGGAAAAGGCGTGCCTAAAAGCATAGCAGTTCTTGATATGGCCCTTGATTTCGAGATAATAAAGCGCAAGGGTTCATGGATATCATACAAGGGAGAGAACCTCGGGCAGGGTAAAGAAACAGTGGCTCAATACCTTGAATCTCACCCCGATCTTATGGAGGAATTAACAAAGGAAGTCCTTGCGGCTGTGGGAGAGGGATTGAACATTAAGCCCCCCGCCGCGCCCTCCGATTTTGACGCGGATTTCACTACGACCACGGCGGAGGAAAGCATTGAAGAAATAGAAGAATCCGTGCTGGAACTGGACGAGGATTAGAGCCGTTGGCTCTTTTCTGTACAAACTTTTCGATACTAAATTTAGTTTTTACAGTATTTTATGTGTCTGAACTTTGTGCATGATTTTGAGAGGCGCTATAAAAAAAACTTAGCGTCAATCTTCTTTATGAAGCCTGTTGTAACCGCCGCCATTTCATTTTAAAAATTGAAAAGCGGCGGTTATTTTTGTAATCAATTTAAACGTGATATTATAAATACATTAACCGCAATTGGCGAAAAGGAGGAAAAGCAATTGGTAAATGAAAATTTTATAATAACTAAAGATAAGGATAAAACTCTCGGGCTCATCAGATTTACCGTGAAAGGCCGCGTAAATTCCAACAACGCGCCCGCGCTTCAATATAAGATAGAGGACGCTCTGAACTATGGAGAGCTTAATATAATTCTGAATATGGAACAGGTTGAGTACCTGAGCTCTGACGGAATAAGGGTAATTCTCAAAATTTATAAGCAGGCTGAGAAAGCAGGCGGCAAATTCAAAATTGAACGACCATCAGAAATTGTCAGAAATGTTTTGGGTTTAGTAGCGCTGAACGAATTACTGGTATAAACAAGTCAGGAGATAACATGCACTCGTTGAGGACAAAAATTTTAACTATTGTGCTTGTTTTTTTAGCGTTCATCGGCGCGGCGTTTGTACTGTACTCAATGGTAACGGCCATGAATTACGAACACATGCGCCTTGAAGGCATCACGAAAACGGTGCAGTTTGAAACGGAAAAAGTAAATAAAGTAACCGCAGGGTTAGAGCGCAGCGCCATATATTTAGCGCTGGGTGGGACGCTATACCACCGGACGCAATCGAAAGATGTGGGCGAAATGCTGGTGTTGGAATACCTTCGCAGTTTTCCGACTGCTGTGGGCGGCGGTTTCTGGTTTGAGCCTTACCTATATAAAGAGGACACTTTCCGCGCCGGTATCTATGCGTTCTTTGAGAGAGGCGAATTGCGCTTTGACTATTCCGGCATAGACGAATATGAATACCACAGCCTGAATTGGTATCGTGAGATTATTGACGAGATAACGCGGCCATATCAGGTCGTATGGACAAAACCCTACGTTGACGACAGCTCGCGCAGCCTGATGACGACGGCGGGCGCGGGCATATTCGACCGGCAGGGAAATCTGATCGGAGTGTCAATCGTAGATTGGGAAATAGATAAAGTAGTCAAGGAATTGACCGCCATAAAACCGACGGCAAATAGTTTTGTTCTGCTGTGCGTGCCCGAACAGGACTATATTATTTCCGGCACTCACGCAAACAGCGTCGCGGGCGCGTCCATTAAAAGCGTTCCATGGGACATAAACGCGGATTCTTTTGAGCTTGAAGGCGTTGAATATCTGCGGTTTGGGCGGGTCATGGACAACGGATGGTATCTTTCCGTGCAAATTCCCGAAGATGAAATTTCAGCCGATGTGGAAAAACAAAACAAACATTTCTTGATTTTAATAACTTTCTCGTCTTTCATAATGCTGTGCCTTGCGTATTATTTGATCTCAAAGCTGATAAACGCGCCTATAAAGCGGCTTACATCCGAGGTCTCCCGGTTTGCCCTCGGTAATCTTGACAGGCGCATTGAAATGGCTTCAAAAGATGAATTAGGGCTGCTCGCGCAGACATTTAACGAGATGGCCGCCGACTTAAAGGGATCCATTGAGGCTTATACCCGCGAACGCGCGGAAAAAGAACGGATAAGAGTGGAACTCAGCGTCGCGACCGAAATACAGGCCAGCATGCTTCCGTGTATTTTCCCGCCATACCCCGACAGGGCTGAATTTGACTTATATGCCTCAATGCTTCCGGCAAAAGAGGTAGGCGGAGATTTCTATGATTTTTATTTTGTTGACGAGCATAATCTGGCAGTGGTGATAGCGGACGTTTCGGGCAAAGGCATTCCCGCCGCTTTGTTTATGGTCATCGCGAAAACCCTTATCAAAAACGGCAGTTTCAGCAAAAGCCCAAAAGATATTTTTGAAACGGTAAACGTCAAACTCTGCGAAAACAATGACACAGGCATGTTCGTCACGGCGTTTATGGGATTTTATAATACGGCGTCCGGAAAATTTGTTTACGTCAACGCGGGGCATAACCCGCCGCTCGTGAAAAAGAGCGGGGGCGGCTATGAGTTCCTGAGAATAAAGCCGCGTTTGTTCTTGGGCTGGAAGAAAGGCGTGGCATATGAGGAGGAAGAAATTACTCTTGGACCGGGCGATGTTCTTTATTTATATACAGATGGAGTGACCGAAGCCATGAACGCGGACAAGGATTTATTTTCAGAACGGAGGCTGCTTGAAGCGCTGAACTCGCATAAAGACCGTCCGCCGGCGGAACTGTTATCCGCCATAAAGCGGGAAATTGACAGTTTCGCGTATGGAGCCGAGCAGGCGGACGATATAACGATGCTTGCGCTGAAAATAAACGGCTTGACAGCGCGGCAGGAGGCGGTTTCATGAAAGAATTGACAGTTGAAGCAAGCGTTGATAACCTTGATGAAGTATTGGACTTTGTAAACAATGACCTTAAGCTGCATAATTGCCCGCCAAATATACAGAGTCAAATAGATATCGCGGTGGAAGAAATTTTTGTGAACATCGCAAATTACGCATACAAACCGGCGAATGGCAGCGTCACGATATGTATTTCCACCTCGGAAAAAACGGTCATAAGATTTGAAGATACGGGCAAGCCCTACAATCCCCTTGAACGCCCCGACCCTGACCTGGATAAACCTCCGGCGGAGCGTAAAATAGGCGGGCTTGGAATTTACATGGTAAAACAGCTTATGGATGAAGTTGTGTACGCGCACGCTGATAATAAAAATATCTTTACAATCAAAAAGCGCTTGCAGGACTGATAATGGCATGGCGTACTTAACTCCTTAACTTATTCTAAAACAGATCCTTAAGCTCCCTTACTGACTGTTCCAATTGGCTGGCTCTCTCCTTTCGCTAAAGCCATCCTTACTTTTCTTATTGTTTCCGCTATCAGCATCTCCCTCTTTAGTTTTAGAGCTGTTGGCTCTTTTCTGTACAAACTTTTCGATATTAAATTTAGTTTTTACAGTATTTTATGTGCCTGAACTTTGTGCATGATTTTGAGAGGCGCTCTAAAAACTCTCAGGAACTTTTTTGTTTTTTGTCTTTCATCTCATAACTGCCTTTTTGCAATTTCTTAATATTCACATTAGTGATATTATTTTAAGCGTAATCAAATTTGATTTTATAAGGAGGAAATATAAATGAATTGTCCAAGTTGCGGAGCCAAAATAAATCCCGGCGACAGCAAGTGCGAATATTGCGGAACTTCCATCGAGGCCCGGCAGGCATCCGGGGAGAACGTTCCGCCGCAGGAAACAAGCCTCGTGAAGCAGATAGCGTTCAAAAGAGTATCGATATTGGTGATGATCCTTTTGTACATCGTCACACTCGGGTTCTATTCCGCGATATGGTATATCCTTCGCCGCAATGAATTTAAAGAAATCGCGAAAGGAGTCAATAAAATAAACGGGCTGATAATTGCGTACACGGTCGTAACAGTATTAAACTTTTTCCTGATACTTGACTCCGCGGCCTACTATGCTCCAGAGCTGGGCATTATCTCCTGGGCCTGTTTTGGCTTGGGGGCTTACCTTACTTATGTCATTCGCGGCGCCATAAGAAAGCACGTTTCCGATTCCGGAAACGGACAAATGCTTCCGTATGTTCTGCCGTCCGCGTTATGGGCGATTATTTTCCAGCAATTATATTTGCAGATACACATTAATAAATTGATAAAGTCGCGCGTATTTTACGAGAGATAGCGGCAATACACTAAGGAGGTTAATCATGGCCTTGATTCAAATAGTGGAATATCCGAAAAATCTGTCCCCGGATATCTTTGCCTGGCGTTACGCTGACCCCGCAAATCCCGCGAAAAGCGACGCGCTCGGAAACTGGACCCAGCTCATCGTGCAGGAATCTCAGGAGGCCGTTCTTTTCAAGGACGGGGAGGCCCTTGACCTTTTCAGCGCGGGACGCTATACCCTTTCGACCGATAACATCCCGATCCTCGGAAGGCTGTTAAACCTCCCTACAGGAGGGCAATCGCCGTTTAAGGCTCATATATGGTTCATTAATAAAGTCCATGCTCTGGACATCAAGTGGGGAACTTCCACCCCCTTGCAGCTCAAGGACCCTGAGTTTAAAATCCCAGTTCCGGTGCGAGCTTACGGGCAATTCGGAGTTCAGGTAAAGGACTCAAGGAAATTTCTTATAAAGCTCGTCGGAACGCGCCAGTTCCTCGATAAAGAAACTCTTGTGACCGCATTCAAAGGGCTTATACTGAACCGCATAGGAGACCTTATCGCCTCTTACCTGATAAAGAAACAAATAAACATATTTGAAATAAGCGCTTATCTCGGAGAAATGGCGGACGAGAGCTCGGCGCGCCTGAAGTCAGTGTTCGATGATTACGGCATAGAAGTGGTTAATTTTTACATAGGATCAATAAACGTGCCCGAAGACGACCCCGCCATAGTTGACATCAGGAAAGCCATGTCGGAGCGCGCCAGAATGGAGGTCGTGGGCTACGATTACCAGCAGATGCGCTCATTCGACACCATGGAAAAACTTGCCTCGTCGGGAGCCAATGGCGCCGGTTCCCTGATGGGGGCCGGAATGGGGCTTGGAGTCGGAGTCGGAATGGGAGGGGCTTTCGGACAGGTAGCCGGGCAAATGGCGCAGAATATTGACATATCGCAGAAACCTCAGCCGCAGACGGAGCTGCCGAAATGCCCGGCGTGCGGGAAACCATACGGAGAAGGCGAACGTTTCTGTTCCGAATGCGGAAATAAACTTGCGGAAGAATGTCCCAAATGTAAAGCCGTGGTCAAAGCCGGAACAAAATTCTGTTCAAAATGCGGACACCCGCTGCAAAAACTCTGCGAATGCGGCGCTGTCATACAGCCCGAAGCCGTATTCTGCTCAACCTGTGGAAAGAAGGTGGATTAAATGAAGCCAGTAGCCGGTAAATTCAGGCAGGCGGCAAATATTTTCCTGGCGCTTGCCCTTGTCTGCGTGCTTGCGGGAGTATTCATATATTTCTTCACTACCCCCGAACAGCGCGCGCGGACAACTTTCGTCATGTCGATGGGCTTCCTGCTGTTCTCTTTTATAATTTCCGGTTTATTCGCGGCAAGGATAGCGTTTTCCGGGGACGAAAGACAACCTCCTTACACCTTCACGCAATGCATGTTCGCGGTTTTTTATGCGGTTTTCGTCATCGCTTCAAGTATAACCAACATGTTTCTTGACATGAGCGTTATAAACTATTTTCTTCTTCATGCCACAGGGTGCGCGGTCTTTGTCCTGCCGATGCAATTTATAAACATGGCGTCGATAAAAAGCAGCAGCGCCAAGCAAATTACGAGAGAAGCAAAAAATAACCTCAGAGAATATTCCTCAAGGGTTTCAAATATAATTTCCCGCATAGAGAGAGAACATCCCGCCCTGGCGGCTAAATTAGGGGAGGTTCGTAAACTTTCCGATAATTTACTATACTCGGAAGCCTCGGACGCCCCTCTCGAAATTGAGGAGAAGCTCAGCAACTGCGTTGATATAGTTGAATTGGCGGGGAAAAAGCTCCTTGCGGCTTCAGAGCAGGAGTCCGGGACCGCCATGGACGAACTTTTAAAAGCGGCCATTGCCGCTGGATATGCTCTGAAAGCCCGCAATGAAGCCATTTTGAGGAGTAAATAATCAAAATAAATATTCAGAAATTCTTGATAAATTTTATTATAGTGTTATAATGAATATATTCATTGAAACTATTTAATGAATTGTTTTAATTAACTTCCTTATTGCCATGAAAGGAGGGCAGAAAAACCGGCATATTTTTACAAATAACACTATAAAGGATTGATATTTATGCGACAGATTACAACCAAACCAGAATTACTATACTATGTGATAACCTATTTTGCGATAATGATTCTTGTTGGGGCATATTTTTCCAAAAAAATCAAATCCAGCGACGACTATGCCCTGGCAGGACGTTCCTTGGGGCCAATAGTGCTTATGGGCACTTTAATGGCTACCTCCGTCGGTTCCGGCACGGTTACCGGGGGCGGCAACTCATTGGCTTATAATTATGGTTATTGGGCCGGCGTTATGTGGATTGTTCCTTATTTGGTGGTCTGCCCGACATATTATTTTATTTATAAAATAATTCGTAAGACCGGCTGTTACACAGTGCCGCAGATTTTGGGCAATACTTACGGACATGAAACAAAATTACTGGGATCCATCATCAACCTGATCGGTCTTGCGGGTATTATTTCCTACCAGTATCGCGGGTTAGGTTTTGTGCTGAACATAACAACCGGTATCCCGGTAGAGACAGCCACCATTGTTTCCGCCGCGGTGGTCATTGTTATCTCCATTTTTGGCGGCTTATTCTCAGTCGCTTATACCGACGCTTTAGGGGCCTTTATCATCGTCTTCTGCTGTTTGATAGGGCTTCCCTTTGTAATTGAAGCTGGCGGCGGCTGGGAAAAAATTACCGCCGCAGTGGACCCGGTCAAATTGACTTTTACCGGCGGACGGCAATGGTTCACGATCATCGGAGGCTATTTACCGCTGATAATTCTGCTTCTGGGTGATCAAAACTTTTATCAGCGCATTTCGGCGGCAAAAAGCGATTCTATCGCGCGTAATTCAACCATTGGCTGGGCTGTTTTGACAAACCTTGCCATACCCTGCGTTGCTATCATCGCTTTTACCGGCCTTTCCATGTTCGGATCCAATATCCAGGCAGGTATGGCATTCATGTCCATGACCACAGTGGTCCCCACAGTGATCGGCGGCTTATTGCTGGCGGCGGCATCCGCTTTTATCGTCACCACCGGTACATCATATCTGCTTTCCAGCGCTACCAGTATTACCTATGATTTTTATGTTACATATATTAACAAACAGCCCACGGACAAACAAACATTGACTGTGACACGCTGGGCTACTCCCATCATAGGTGTGGTTGCCTACGTCATCTTGCAGTTCTTCCCTACCATACTGGCAGTGCAGAACTGGTCTTACACGATGATAGGCGCCAGTATCACGCCCGTTGTCCTTGGAGCTTTGCTTTGGAAGAAGGTTACGCGTATAGCCGGTTTCCTCTCCATGTTCGTAGGTGTCAGCGCAACTTTGATTTGGGAATTGTTGAAGCTGCCGGGCGGGGTTGCCAGCGCGCTGATTGCTTTCCCCGCCGCGGTCATCGTGCTTATCGCGGCAACTTTGGTCACTCAGCCCCGAAATTCCGGAGTTGCGGACTAATTTGGTTTCGCTCTGCTGAGTACATGATCTCGGCAAAACTTGCGAAAATATTGATAAAATTTACGGCGGGAGGAAGGATTTCCTTTCCCCGCCGGTCTATGAAAACTATTTCCATCTTGGAGGGAAAACATGAAAACAAAATATTTCATTATTTGCGGAAAATTTTTTGACGGTGTTGAGCAAAGGCTGAAAAAAAATGTAAAAATGCTTATAGAAGGCGCGTATATCACGGATGTGGGGGAATCGCTGAATTGCCCGTCTGACGCGCAAGTGATAGATCTCTCTCAGTTTACTGTAACGCCGGGGCTGATCGATTCCCATGTCCATTTTGAATTTGCCGCCCCGAGCAATTTCAAAGATTTTGCCGTGACCGATACCGATGAGATGAAAACACTGGCAGTCGCGCATAATCTGATGAAAAGCCTGCGATCAGGCTATACCACGATCCGTACGACCGGAACATCTTTTCAGGGTTTCGGCATGATGGACGCCAAGCGGGCAATTGAGCGGGGTTGGTTTGCAGGCTCGCGTTTTCTGGTGGCTCCCCATGCTTTGGGTACCAGCGGCGGCCATTGGGATTTTTCGGTCTTCCACACCAATTCCAATCCATATGTTTCAGAATTTCTGGAGCAGCGTAATGCATTGGGCTCAGGAGCGGACGCTTTTAAAACATTGGTGCGTAAACAGGTAAAATACGGCGCGGAATTCATTAAAATCATGGCTGCCGGCGGATTCTCCTCCCCAGGCGATGATCCAAATGACCCGCAATTAGATAAAGAAGAACTGCGCGCCATCATCAAAACCGCCAAAAGCTTAAATTGTCCCACTATGGCGCATGCCTATACCTCGCCTGTCATTGATATGCTGATCGAATTGGGCATTGACGAAATTGAGCACGGTACGCTAATGCAGTCGCATACGGCTGATCTGATGGAAAAACATGATGTTTATCTGGTGCCGACAATCGTTACCCTGCTGCCGCCGGACCCCGAAATCGACCTTTCGCGGGTCCCGCCGAAAAGCGAAGCATATATCTTCAAGCAGGAGAAATATGCCTCTCAATTGCAGGAAAGCAGAAAAATTGTCATCGACATCATAATGAACCGCAATATCACCGTGGGGCTAGGCTCCGATATAGTGGCGCTTTATCCCAGCACGGACTGCTGGCGGGAATTTATGGCGTGGGTGGACATCGGAATACCGCCTCTGCGCGCCTTGGTGGCAGCAACCAGCGCCAATGCTCGCATTTGCAGGATGGACAATAAAATCGGCGCGCTCAAGCCGGGCATGTTAGCAGATATAGCCGCCTGGAGCCGTGATATCGAAAATGATAAACGCGCTTTATCTCAATGCGATTTTGTGATGAAGGAAGGGATCGTGTATCCAACGGCATAGTAATGCCATGCTGTAATATCGGCAGGCGGGAAACCGTAAGTCTTGCGGTTCCCCGCCTGCTGATTTATGTTGTTTGCGGCTTGATGCCATCTATAAAGCAGCGGATAAAGTCGCTGGAAAACTCTTTGATATCTTTGTCTCCGCCATTTATACACCAATCCATGATGCCGCCGCGGGCTACTTTATAGAAATTTTGCACTATGCTCTCCAATTGCATGTCTTTGCGGATAAGCCCCTGTTCCTGAGCTTCATGGATGAGGCTGCGGATGATCCGGCGGTAAACACGGTATGATCCGGCGTAACGCTCATTCGCTTGTTTGTTGCGCATGATATATGAATATGACACCGTGGCAAATTCCGCGCCGAGATCGCTATAAATCTCTAAGGAAAAGTTTAGCATTCCTTCCAGTATTTCCAGCGCGTTTTTGCGATTGGGCTTTTCTATTTCTCCTTCATAATAATCAGAATAATGTTGGTCCAGATTATCCGCCCAAAGCAGCAGCAAATCATCTTTATTTTGAAAATAGTAATAAAACGTTCCAATAGAAACGTCCGCCGCAGATGTGATATCCTCTATTGATACGTTATAAAAACCTTTTTCCCTGATCAGGCGAGTTGCCTGATTGTAAATGAGCTGCCTTGTTTCTTGCGCCTGTAACTTCCGCTTGTTCAGTTTTCTCATGGAATCTTCAACATTCCTTCCGTTATGTTTATTTAGACCAAGGTCTTCTTACAAACAGACCCAAATTTTATTTTCAGCTTATCACGATTTTGCCGTTTATCATCACCAATTTCGGTTGGCGCAGCGCCTGTAAATCCTCCAACGGATCGCCCGCTATCAGAATCAGGTCTGCCAGCGCGCCTGTCTTGATTACCCCCAAGCGGTCCTTTTGGCGTAATATTTGCCCTGCGTAAGCGGTAGCTGTACGTAGCACATATTCATTAGGCAGCCCTGCTCCGGCTAAGGCCAGCAATTCGTCCATCAGTATGGGATGCGGCGCCATGGGAGAACCGGCGTCTGAACCTGCCCCGATCAGTACGCCTGCTTCATATGAATGACGCAACGCCTGAAGATGACGCTTGATTACTTCTGAAGCTTTTTTACGGGCGTATTCGGGAATGCCGGGACTGCTGGCCAAATGCTGGTAAATAAAAAGCGTTGGGACATACGCAGTGTTTTGCAGCTGCATTTGCCGCGCCATATCCTTTTGGATGTAATGCCCATGCTCAATGCAGTCTATCCCCGCCGCCAAACAGGAACGTATACCTTGTTCGCCTATTGCGTGAGCCGTAACCGGCACGTTCCTGCGATGCGCTTCATTTATGATCATCTCCAACTCATCCTGGCGCAGTTCCGTGTCATCTACGCCTTCGCCACTCTCTCGGCCATAGACTCCTCCAGTGGCGGAGATTTTGATTACGGAAGCGCCCTTGGCAACTTGCGCTCGCGTCCCTTTCAACGCTTCCCAGGGACCGTCCACAGCTAAGCCGTGAAATGGGTCGTGCCCTCCTGTCATAATCAATGACATTCCGCTCGCAAAAATACGTGGTCCTTCGAGTTGCCCGGATGCGACAGCCTTTGCCACATACAGGCTGGCATCCTGAGGCGATCCTAAATCCCGCGCCGATGTTATGCCATGAGGCAGGTATTTTAATGTGTTGGCAACGGTTTCAAGAAGATTTTCCTGTTCGCTGGACACAGTAATGACTTGGGCAGGGTCTGCTCCGCCATTCCATGTAAGGTGAACATGCAAATCAATCAGTCCAGGCAATAGCCAAGCTTCTTCAGCCTCAACCGCCTGCCCTTGAAAATGGGCGCGCGTACCGGCTGGCTCAATGCTATTGATATGGAATCCTTCAACGATAACATCGTGCAATCCTTCCAACGCTTTCATGCCGTCAAAAACTCTGGCTCCTTTTATCATCAATGACATGTGATTTTCCTCCTTGCTATACCAATATTTACTTTCTAAAATACATATGAACGCCGAACATATCCAGTGTTATCGCGCGCAATGAGATTTTAAAAATTCTTAAATATATTCACTGAATTGATTTAATAATATTAAGAAATTCCGCTGTTGTCAATGAAAATCTGAATATCAATCTTTTTAAAAATAATTACGAAAGAGTAATCATATGCTATCATTAGAATGAGAAGCAAGAAGGAGTGACTTCATGTGAAATACGACGTTATTATAATAGGCTCGGGGCCGGCGGGAATTTTTGCGGGACTTGAGCTTATCCGATACGGAAAAAAAATTCTCATAATCGACAAGGGGAAACTGATAAAACACAGGAAATGCCCCATAGCTGAAAATAGAGCAAAATTCTGCATGAACTGTAAATCATGCGGCATAGTTTCAGGATGGGGAGGGGCGGGTTCCGCGTCCGACGGAAAGTTGACTCTTACCACCGGATTTGGCGGGAACCTTGAGCAATATATCGGGGATCAGACTCTTAACGATATGATCAATCATGTGGACGCTACTTTCGTTCATTTTGGAGCCGACAGGAATTGTTACGAGCCGAAAGGGAAATTCGTCGCGGACACCCTCAGAACGGCGGCACAGCGCGGGATCAGAGTGCTGCCCGCCCGCATACGCCACATTGGGACGGATGTTGCCCGCATAGTTTTGAACAACATTTATGAGAACATGAAAGATAAGTGCGACATAATCATGGAAGCCGAAGCGGAAGACCTGATAGCCAAAGGCAAGACCGTAAAAGGAGTCAGGCTGGCGGACGGAAGCGAATACTTTGCGGATAGCATAATCGCCTCTCCGGGACGCGAGGGCGCCCCATGGCTGCAAAAACTTGTGGAAAAACTAAAGCTGCCCATAGCGGCAATGCCCGTCGACATAGGGGTGCGCGTGGAAGTTCCCGATGGCGTGTGCAAGGAATTGACCGATCACTTCTATGAAATAAAATGCCTCTACAACACCCCCACTTTTGATGACAGATGCAGAACGTTCTGTATGAACCCCTCCGGTTTTGTCGTTTATGAATACAATCAGGCGCATAACCTTGTGACGGTAAACGGGCACAGCCTTAAAAGCGAAAAATCGCTAAACACCAACTTTGCGATTTTAGTGACGAAAAACTTCACTCAGCCGTTCAGCGACCCGATAGGATACGCGACTCACGTCGCTAAATTGGCTAACATGCTGGCAGGCGGAGGTTTACTGCTTCAGCGGCTGGGGGACCTCAAGGAAGGGCGCCGCTCGACCGCTTCAAGGATCGCGCGCGGGATGATAGAACCAACGGCAAGCGCGGAACCGGGAGACCTCAGCCTTGTCCTTCCGCACCGCTACGTAATGGATATAGTCGAATTCCTCGACGCTCTGAACCATATAATGCCCGGAGTAAACCAAAATGACACGTTATTGTACGGAGTTGAAATAAAACTTTACTCTCTAAGGCTGGAACTGAACGACAACCTATCCGTGCCGGCGATGAAAGGGCTCTGGATGGCGGGCGACGGAGCGGGAGTCAGCAGAGGCATCGTACAGGCGGCAGCAAGCGGCATAGTCGCCGCTAAGTCTATAGCGAGCAAGAAAAAATAAAAGATGAATATTTTAGAGCCGTTGGCTCTTTTCTGTACAAACTTTTCGATACTAAATTTAGTTTTTACAGTGTTTTATGTGCCTGAACTTTGTGCATGATTTTGAGAGGCGCTATAATTTGAAAGGGGAAGGTCAAATGAAAAGGATCATCGTAACAGGAGCATTAGGGCAGATAGGAACGGAGCTTGTCGTACACCTGCGGAAAATATACGGAAAGGATAACGTGCTCGCTACCGGAAGAAGATTGAAGGATCCCAACAATATCGCGGTTACCAGCGGAGAATTTCAGGTCTTGAATGTATTGAATCCAAAAGAGATAAGTGAAATCTGCGCGAATTATAAAGCCGATACAATAATCCACCTTGTAGGGTTGCTTTCGGCCAGCGCGGAGGCGGATCCCGCGCTTGGCTGGGACACAAATTTGATAGGGTTTTACAATGTCCTTGAAGCGGCGCGCGAATTGAACCTTGCGGTATTCTTCCCCAGCTCGATAGCCGCCTTCGGCCCGTCAACGCCTGCTGACAACACCCCGCAGGACACGATCCAACGCCCGACAACGATGTACGGCGTTACAAAAGTCGCAGGGGAGCTGCTGGGCGATTATTACGCGCTGCGTTTTGGGGTTGACGTGAGAGGGCTCCGCTTCCCCGGCGTGATCTCCTGCGAGGCCGAGCCGGGCGGCGGCACGACCGATTATGCCGTGCATATCTACTGGGACGCGCTCCGCAAGGGCGCTTACACAAGCTACATCGCGAAGGGGACGTTCATGGACATGATGTACATGCCGGACGCGCTGGACGCCGTGGTAAAACTTATGGAGGCCGACCCCGCAAAGCTCAAACATCGTAACTGCTTCAACATCACGGCGATGAGCGTTGACCCGGAGCGGCTCGGCGATTCCATCCGCAAATACATCCCCGGTTTCAGTCTTGATTACGATGTCGACCCTGTCCGCCAGAGGATAGCGGAATCATGGCCGAATTCGCTCGACGATTCATGCGCCCGCGCGGAATGGGGATATGCCCCTAAATTTGACCTTGACGTGATGACTAAGGATATGCTTGAGAAAATCAAGACCAAACTTGGTAAATAAAAAACGTAGGGGCGGCATTCTGCCGCCCGTGAGCGAACGATAAAATAGAGACAGGAGAGATTAATAATGGCTGTGCCGATGAATTTTATAACCGAAGAACTTGACCGCATGAAAAAAGAAGGGCTCTACGGGAATATCCGCACGATCGAAAGCCCGCAGGGGCCCGTGGTGAAAATAGCCGGAAAGGAATACATAAACCTCTGCTCGAATAACTACCTCGGATTCTGCAACCATCCCGAATTAGTCGGTAAAGTTAAGGAAGCCGTTGACGTATACGGGGTCGGCCCCGGCGCGGTCCGCACGATAGCCGGAACGATGTCCATCCACATTGAATTTGAGAAGAGAATAGCTGAATTTAAAGGCTGCGAAGCCGCGCTCCTCCTTCAGTCCGGTTTCTGCGCGAACCTCGCGGTGCTTCCCACGCTCGCTCCGAACGCTGAGGACATAATATTCAGCGACTCGCTTAACCACGCTTCGATAATTGACTCATGCAGGCTGTCCAAGGCAAAAGTGGTGCGTTACGAACACTCGGATTTGAATGACCTCCAAGCGAAGATAAAAGAATATGAAGGAGCGTCGGGACGCAAGCTGCTTGTAACGGACGGAGTTTTCTCAATGGACGGAGACGTCGCCAGGCTGCCGGAAATAGTTGACATCTGCGAGAAGCATGGAATAATCGTGGTCGTTGACGACGCTCACGGCGAGGGAGTCCTCGGAAAAGGCGGGCGCGGGATTGCCGACCATTTCGGGCTGCACGGGCGCGTGGATGTTGAAGTCGGGACGCTTTCAAAGGCATTCGGCGTGATGGGGGGAATAGTCGCGGGAAAAGCGGAACTGATCGACTTTATCCGCCAAAAAGCGCGCCCCAACCTGTTCAGCAGCGCCCTCACGGTGCCGGATGTCGCGGCGAACCTTGCGGCGGTGGACATACTGCTCAGGAGCGATGATCTTGTAAGGAAACTTTGGGAAAACGGACATTATATAAAATCCGAGTTTAACAAACTCGGATTCAACACAGGAAACAGCGGGACCCCGATAACGCCGGTAATAATCGGAGAGGCGAACGACGCCAAACAGTTCGGCGCGAAGCTGTTCGAGAACGGAGTGTTCGCGACCCCGATAGTCTTCCCGACGGTGCCGAAGGGGACCGCCCGCATCCGCGTGATGGTCTCCGCCGCCCACACAAAGGAACACCTTGACAGGGGCGTGGCGGTATTCGCAAAGGTCGGGCGCGAGATGGGATTGTTAAAGAGTAATGGACGAGAAAATTCTTATCGCTCTTGTTGAGCAATTAAAGACAGGGGAGCTTGCTCCTTCCGATTTTGTGAGCAGGCTGAAAAAACTTCCTTTTGAAAACGTTGCGGGCGGCGAGGTGAAACTCGACCATCACCGCTCGCTTCGCAAAGGGTTTGCGGAGATAGTGTACTGTCCCGGGAAAAGCGACTCGCAGATAGAAGGGATAGCGGAAGCGCTGAAGGACACCGGGAACAACATCCTGTTCTCCCGCGTGTCGAAAGAGCAGAATGAGATAATAACGCGCGTCATTCCCGACGCGGTGTATCACGAAAAGGCAAATATGACCGGCATCCCGCGCAAAAAATATGATGACCCGCGCGCCGGGATGACCGTTATGACAGCGGGGAGCATTGACGTGCCCGTGGCGGAGGAAGCGGCTGTGGCGGCGGAATATATGGGGTGCGGGGTGGAACGCCTGTATGACGTAGGAGTTGCGGGGCTTCACCGGTTATTGTCCCATTTGGATACCCTCCAGTCCTCAAAAGTGATCGTCGCGGTCGCGGGGATGGAAGGCGCCCTCCCAAGCGTTGTCGGGGGGCTTGTGTCCTGCCCCGTCATCGCCGTGCCGACGAGCGCCGGGTACGGGGCAAATTTTGGAGGGCTGTCCGCCCTGCTGACCATGTTAAACTCATGCTCGACCGGCGTGGCCGTGGTAAATATAAATAACGGCCTCGGCGCAGGCTTCCTCGCAGCGCGTATACTCATCGGCAATGGTTGATTAGAATAATATATAACAGGAAAAAAACATATGAAGTTCCCGATGACATGAAAGAAGCTTTCGGGGAAGGTTCTTTCCATATGTATGACATTTCGTTTTACTGTTACAACCTCCGCGCAAACGCGAAAAACAGGGCTGGAAAGTTTTTACAGAAAAATTGAAAAAGCCCTTTTCAGGCAAAAGTTAAACGGCTCAATCCATACCGTGTTATCATCAATATTATAGCGCCTCTCAAAATCATGCGCAAAGTTCAGGTACATAAAACACTGTAAAAACTAAATTTATAGCAGTTTCACTCTATGTGTATCATCGTAATTATTGTTCGTATCAAGATTTATAGATATATTATATAGTATACAATTCATGAAACTGCTATAGTATCGAAAAGTTTGTACAGAAAAGAGCCAACGGCTCTAAAACTCCCACCTCATCTCCAGCCTGCCCGTCACTCCGTCGCGCCTGCCGGTGTAGCCCTGTATGCCAACGTCGATGAACAGGGGCAGGTCTTCCGAGGGCCTGATGTTCAACCCGATCTCCCCTATGCCCGTGCCGCCCCGCAGGGAAGGCGCGTCTATGGAATAGCCGTAGGTCGCGGCCCCGACCCTGCCGTCAAACTCATGCTCATAGGCGGCGCCGATGTACGCGTCTGCCTGCTCGTTCACCGCGTGGGAGAAGCGGGTACCCAGGCGCAGGCGGCTGGAATCCGCGTCCTCGAATGTTACGGGGTCGCCGGTGGAGAGGATGACGGAATCGCCTTTCTGCCGCGTCCGGAAGTATTTGCCGTAAATGTCGAGAGAGGCTTTGTCGTTGATGTTCCAGACATAGCCCGCGCCGAGATGGAAGCCGTAATAGGCGGAGGAGGAATCAAAGCCTGCCCCGCGGCCCGTGGGATCGCGCAGATCGGAACTGTTGTAGTCGTTGTGGAGGCGTCCGGCCCGGAAACTGGCTTCGGTATAAAAATTGCCGGGGCCGGTATCCATGAAGTCCATGCGGCCCAGGATGCCGCCGCCGAGGTAATAGCTGTCGCCCTTGCCCCTGACGGACGCGGCATTGCTGAACGAATTGTAGGTGTCATACATTTACAATAAATATGCATGGTTATAGTGTGATATAAGTTGGCTAATAGCCTAGTTTAGCAGCACAAAAGTTAATGTAGGTTTTAAAATTTTTGCAGAAAAAAGCTGAAAGGAATATTTTTGTCAAGGTAACCAGCGAGTGGAAAGAAAACGACTAAAAAATTTCTGAGCTGCGCGGAGTTACGCCCTGGCCGTAGCACAGACGGCGCGCGTGCCCAAAGTTTACGTGTGAGCCGTTGCGGCGGCGTCTAAAAACAAACGGAAAGCCGGGGGTTATTGCTCGCCCTGGCTTTCTGATTTGTAATACAAATGTAATTTTATGTGCTACAATCCTTCCAAAGGAAGGTGTTTCATGTGATAACCAAGACCAGACAAAAACAAAAACCCCAAAAAACTGTGGGTAAAATCTCCGTCATACAAACTCGCGTGGATCCGGCACTGCGCGAAAAAACCGATGCGATCCTGACCAAACTCGGGCTGTCTGTCTCTGATGCAATAAGGATATTTTTGGAGCAGATTATCCTGCACAGGGGCATCCCATTTGAAGTCAAGCTGCCTGCGCCGTCGGCGAATTCAATTCTTGAAACCCCGGCTTGGAATGAGAAAACGGAACTCAAATTTCAGAGCGCCCTGAATTCCATCGACAAAAAATACGGTCGTGCGCTGAAAAAACTGGCAGATGCGGAATGAACCCTCAATTCATTCCGCTTGCTAAAATCTTAGAGCTGCACGAGCGACAAATTCGGCTGTATGGAGGAGAACCTTCCATAAGGGATATGAATTTGCTCGAATCCGCCCTTGCCATGCCCATGTCGGGAATGGGTGACAGCTATTTTCATGCTTTTCCGTTTGAGATGGCGGCGGCCTATTTGT
>Ga0099364_10004599_pt1 | contig 20859 bp, 14 predicted proteins | sample TergutTh196P3_FD_73070 | JGI IMG/M metagenome (GOLD analysis project Ga0099364, IMG submission 73070) | Microcerotermes parvus P3 segment gut microbial communities from Pointe-Noire, Republic of the Congo - Th196 P3 | ecosystem: Host-associated > Arthropoda: Insects > Digestive system > Gut ... | reverse complement strand
GCTACCTAATACGGCATTGGCTACGTTGCCTACGCCGCTCTGTACCGGAATAAAAGAAGTCGGGATGCGGCCTGCCTTTATCTCGCACACTAAAAAATTAGCAACATTTTTTCCAATAGCTAATGTGACGTCGTCTAATGGGGTAAATGCACCGGCATCGGTCGGAAGGTTTGTTTCGACAATGCCGACAATTTTGGCAGGGTCAACTTGAACGACCGGCGAGCCAATCCGGTCGGAAGGCGTGTAAATGGGTATTTCACGACGCACAGGCGGGTCGGCCGGCTCATAAATATCATGTATACCCCGGATTTCTTTGGGATGGTAGTGATTCAACTCAATTAAAATTCTATCTGCCAAACGACAAATGGTCGGGGAAATTCCGGCGGCATCGGTCAGTACGATTTCACCGGCCTCCGTCACGTCGGCAGCCTCAATCACAGCCACATCTACACCTAAGAAACCATAACGCAGGTATTGAGCTATTTCGGAAAGATGTAAATCGAAATAATCTGCGCCTCGTGTGTTTATTAATGCCCGCAAATCTTTATTTGACTGATAGGGCGTACGAAATTTGACGGCGTTGGCACGTGCCAAAGCGCCGTCTAAACGGTCGCCGGTAGAGGCGCCTGTATATATCCCTATCTGAAACGGGTTCCCTTTAGCGTGTTCTTCTGCGGCACGTTTCGCTATTGCCAAAGGAATCATTTTGGGGCACCCGGATGGAGTAAATCCACTGAAACCAACATTGTCGTCATGACAAACATACGACGCAGCCTCTTCGGCTGTCATAAATTTTAAGGCCATAATTTCTGAATCTAATTTTTTTGCGGCGCAAAGATACGAAAACAATTGAGAATAGAGAGTTGAAAGTTGAGAATGAATTTAAATATATGACGCCCTGCTCCCCCTCGTTTCCTGACCGGAAAAACTTAACGCAAATCATAAATAAATCCAATACCCACCCTTGAAAAACGAAAATGGGATTTCCACCGAATATCTACCAAATTAACATTCTTTTATCACTTTACCCCCCAATTTCGCCAAACCGCTCGTTATCTGCTGGCATTTAGTAGGCAATTTTCCGTTTGTTTAATTCTACATGAAAGTTGACTTTTGCACCTAATGCTTCAAACACTTTCAGGATTGTTGTAAACCTTGCATCGGTCGTGCTGTTTTCAATTTTAGATATTTGGGCTTTCTTAACTCCTATAAGTTCGCCCAATTCTTCTTGAGTCAGGTTACGTTCCTGTCGTGCCTGTTTGATGGCTTGCCCTAATAAATCAAGGCGGAGTTCATTTTCAAAGTCATCACGTTTTTTTGTTCCTTTTTTACCAATGTATTGGTCAGTCAATTCTTCTAAACTGTATGTTTTCATTTCTTACCTGTTTTTTCGTTAAGTCCGTCCAAAAAAGATTTAGCATCATCTAAAAACTCAACCCTGAATTTATAATCTTCCATTTAATCTGTTTTTGCCGCAAAGATAAAAGTTTCTTATTTAGGAAACAAGAAATATGTGATTTTTTGAAAACTAATTTCAACTATCGCTTTGGTAGATGCTTCCGCCCGCTTGCACCTAACATGAGCATACGCGCATTGCTAAAAACGCGACTTCTCCCGCATAAAAAATCATATAAAACTTTACAGATTTCCTTACGCAAATCATTTATAACATTTTTTTCTCTGTGCAACTCCGTGTTTTCTCTGTGAAACTCTGTGAAAAATTACACAGAGCGACACAGAGAAAACACAGAGATCCACGGAGTTTTTTACAGTCTTATGATTTTTGGCAAATTCCAAACCATTTTTTGCGTGCCATACATAGATTTCCTGAACGCAAACAATACATAAAATGCAACACCCGCCCTGAAGAGACGAAAATGGGATTTGTCCGGAATTGGTACCAATTTAACATTCTTTAACGCTTTTTGCCCCTTTTTCGCCTAAAAAATCATATATTTATATGATTGACACGCGTATTTTTTGTATATATCTTTGCAGCGGAGCCCCTCGTTAGGAAACGAGGGGCAGCAAGGAAACAAAAACAATGGTTAATGATTAATGATAAGAATTTTCCGCTCCCCATCGCTTCCCAGCGAGGGGGAAATGGTGTGAAGTTTCAAACTTCGATAGTTAGCGCGTTAGAAACACGATACCATAAGCCCCTCGTTAGGAAACGAGGGGCAGCAAGGAGGAAACGAGGGGCAGCAAAAGGAAACGAGGGGCAGCAAGGAACATTAAACATTGAACAGACGTGATAAATCGCGTCTCTACGATAAACTATAAACTTTTTAAACATAAAAAATGAATTATGGAAAATTTAAACTTTACAAAAAGAATGAAAAAGAGATTGATGCCCTTACTGACTGCAATGATGGCAGTCTGCCTGTTTGCAACCATGCCTGTAACGGTAAACGCACAGATTTGCCGGATCGGTGCGACTGATTACATGACTTTAGAGTCTGCTATAGCAGCCGTACCTGCTTCTACGCCAACGGTAATCACATTGCTGAGCGATATCGCCCAGCCATTGGTGATCACCATTAATGGCAACAAAATTATCACCTTCGACCTGGATGGATATAAGTTGAATATTGAAAATCAACTTATCATCGACGGCAATTCTGTTGTTGACTATACGGGAGCAGGCGAATTTAAAGTGGCGCGAAGAATGACCGACACAGGAAACAACCGGACTTCTTCTGGTTTGTTTGTTGATAATGGAAGCTCCTGTGAGTTGACAGGCGTTAAGATTACCGATGATGGATTTGGAGCCGAACGTGTAGCTTACGCCATCATGTGTGATAATGGTTCAGCCGTCACCGTAAACGGCCCAATCGAAGCGACAGGCAATGGCGGCATAAACAGCTACAGTGTTGGTATAGTCTTGGAAGCCGGAAGTACTGCAACCGTGAACGGGAATATCACAACAGACTTCGGAGGTGTATACCCTACCGGAAGCGCCGTAACTGTGACCGGGAATATCACAGCAGACTGCTTCGGTGTATCAGCTTTTGCAAGCAACGTAAGTGTGACCGGGGATATAACATCCACATTATCTGATGGTTATGGAGTAAGTGCAAACGATTTTTCGACTGTAATCGTGACGGGAGATATTACCGCATACTTTGGTGTAAGCGCGGGTAACCTCGTGAGTGGAAGCGTCGTAACCGTGATCGGAAATATCACAGCAAACATCTTAGGGGTAGCCGCTGTTGATGGAGCGACCGTAACCGTGACCGGGAATATCACATCAGACGACATTGGTGTAAGCGCTGGTGGTGGAGCGACCATAACCGTAGACGGATCAATCCTCGGGACTTTGTCAATATCATATATCTGGATAGATATTACCGCTAAAGCGATTGGCGATTACGAAGCCTCTACCACCAAAGCCGGTTATCTCACCTATACAGACGGCACAAGCACCGTATGGGTGCGCGACCCTTCCGTCGCAGCCGTTACATGGAGCAACCTTACAGCCAACGGCACAAGCGGCACGGTCACAACGACAGAACTGACCCTGACCTTTGACGCTGACCCGACAGCGCTCAACTTAAGCCACATCACCGTGACAGGCGCAACCAAAGTGGCATTGACCGGCTCAGGCTTGACGCGCACACTGGCAATCTCGAATATCACGGTGGCTGACGGAGTCAATCTGACTGTGGCCATAACCGATCCCGCCGGATTTTTCATTACGCCATCCAGTATGACGGTTGCGGCTAACGTCTCGTCCATACCTGTCCCGCCAACGATTACCGGCCCCACCTCCATGACGCTGACTGTGGGTTACGCAGCGACTTCCACCGCCGCTTATACCATCGGCGGCGCAGGTGTAACGGTTACAGCAGTTGGCAACCCGGCTATCACATGGAACAACGCCACGGCAGTACTGGAAATCGGGGCAGGGCTGACGGCAGGGACATACCCTGTCACACTGACAGCAAGCAACGGCACACTGCCCGACGCCATACTGACCTTTACGCTCACCGTCAACACCGCAGCGCCACCGCCGTCAGTACCCGCCACTCCGCCGCGTATCACAGGCCCCGCTTCGATGAGACTCACCGTAGCTTATGCCGCTACTTCGACCGCAGCGTTCACCATCACAGGCATGTCGCCCGTCACGGTCACCAAATCAAAAGGCGACAGCCGGATCACCTGGAACAATATGGCGAAGACGCTCGATATCGCCGCAGGACTGGCCATCGGCACGTATGAAGTCGAACTGACCGCCTCCAACAGCATCGGCACATTCCGCTTTACGTTCACGCTGACGGTTGCCGAACAGGTATATTACCTTGACTTCCCCGCCTCAGTAGAGGGCGGAACGGTAGAGGTCGTAACCGAAGTACCCTACCTTGCTACCAAAGGCGAAACAGTGACACTGATTATCACCCCCGATGAAGGTTATGTGGTCGAATCGGTCACAGTCCACAGATACGGCAACAAAAGTATTGTCGTACCGGTCAACTGCACCGGCAATGTCTGTACCTTCACCATGCCCGGACATCATGTCACCATCTCCGTCACGTTCACCAATACGGCAACGGGCAATGAACAGTTGACAGTTGACACCGGACAGTTAAAGGCCTACGCGCGTGACGGTGTGTTGTATGTAAGCGGTGCGACAGCAGGCGCGACGTTGCAGGTATACACGATCCTCGGCACACTGGTATATCAGGGCGCAGCCTCAGCCGACAAAGCCGAAATTGCACTGCCCGCGAAAGGCGTCTATATCATTACCGATGGCAAAAACGTGGTGAAAGTGAGTAATTGAACAATTATGAATGGTTAATGATAAATGGTTAATGGTTAATGATATGAATTTTTCCGCTCCCCCTCGCTTCCCAGCGAGGGGGAAATGGTGTGAAGTTTCTAACTTCGATATGTAGCGCGTTAGAAACGCTATACCATAAGCCCCTCGTTAGGAAACGAGGGGCAGCAAGTTGAGAGTTTTTCTGAAAACTGAGAACTGAAAACTTGTAGAGACGTGATTAATCACGTCTCTACGATAAAAACTTTGAACAGACAATAACATTATTAATAATATTAACATTTTAATTATTTTACGATGAAAAAATTTAATTTACTGATACTGGTAGCTGCGATGATAATGGCGGCAACCTTTCAAAACTGTAGCGATGAGAAAGACCCAACCATCGACGTTACAGGCGTAACGCTCTCGACAGGGGCAAGTATTACGATGACGGTTGGCGAACAAATATCGCTTACCGCAACCATTCAGCCGGTGAACGCCACCCTGAGAGACGTCACCCTGACCAACACCGACCCGACCGTTGCCTCCATCACCGATTGGGTACTGATTGCCCACAAGGCAGGCGAGACCACCATCACGGCAACGGCAGGCGGCAAGTCGTTTGCCTGCAAGATAACAGTCGTAAACCCCGCCCCTGCATTTGTTGCCGTAACCGACATCACCGGAGCGCCCACGGCGGCTGTCGTCGGTACGCCGCTCACGCTTACCGGCACGGTAACGCCCGCCAACGCCACCAATAAGACCATCACCTGGACGGTGCAGAGCGCAGGCACGACCGGCGCCACGATAACCGGCGGCAATACGCTGAACGCCACCGCCGCAGGCACGGCAACGGTGCGGGCAACCGTCACCAACGGCGCAACGGCAACGACCAACTACACAAAGGATTTCACGATAACCGTATCCGCAGCGGCCCCCGCCTTTGTTGCCGTAACCGGTATCACCGGCGTGCCGACCACAGCCACGGCAAATACGCCGCTCACGCTTACCGGCACGGTAACGCCCGCCAACGCCACCAACAAAACCATTGCATGGTCGTTGCAGAGCGCGGGAACGACCGCCGCAACGGTAACGGGCAATACGTTTAGCGCCACCGCCGCAGGCACGGCAACAGTGCGGGCAACCGTCACCAACGGCGCCACGGCATCGAGCAACTATACGCAGGATTTCACCATTACCGTATCCGCCGCCACGCCTACGCCGACCTACTCCATCAGTGCAGAGCCCGCGGCGCTCAATTTCGGTTCGTTGAATGCCCCTTATGCGCAACCGGCGGCGCAGACCGTAACCATTAAGAACACCGGCACGGGGACGGTAACGCTCAACGCACTGCCAACGGTAGAAAACTATACCCTTACCGCGCTTATGCCAACGACGCCGCTTGCGCCGAACGAAACGGCAACATTCACCGTCCGTCCGAATGCGGGACTTTCGGGGGGGGGTACGATGAGGTTCTATAATACGACATTCGACGTTACCGGCTCAAACAGTACAAAAGTTACGGTAAGCCTGGCCTTTTCGGTAAGAAATATTGTTGCGGGACTACATATACCTGTAACAGGCATCAGCGGCGTACCCACAACAACAACGGCAGGCACACCGCTCGTCCTTACCGGCACGGTAACGCCCGACAACGCCACCAACAAAACCATTGAATGGAGCGTGGCGAGCATGAGCACAGCGGGCATGGGCGCTACTATAAGCGGCAATACGCTCAATACTATTAGCCAAGGCACGGTAACGGTGCGGGCAACCATCACCAACGGCGCAAGCCCCACAAGCAACTACGTGCAGAACTTTACGATTACGGTAAATGCGGCAGCGGCTGAATTTAGTGGCAGCGGCACAAGCGCCTCGCCCTACCTGATTAGTACCGCCGCCCATTTGAACAGACTGAGCCAGTTGATTAACGCAGGCAATACAACGTACGCCGCCGCAACCGTACACTACCGCCTGAACAGCAACATCACCATGTCGAGCAATTTTAGGCCCATAGGGACGAATGACAACCCGTTCCGCGGCACATTCAATGGCAACAATCGAATTATTTCCAACCTTACCATCAACAGGGCTGGAGATTATAACGGACTGTTCGGTTATGTGAGCGGCGGAAAAATTTCAAACCTCGGCCTGGCTAATGTGAATATTAAGGGCGGTCAAAATACCGGAGGCGTGGCGGGTATGATTTCCAGCAGCGATGCAAGTATTACGGGTTGCTATGTTACCGGCACGGTAAGCGGCAGTAACAGGTCAGTCGGCGGCATAGCGGGTAGTGTTGTTGCTTCTGCCACCATAAATAACTGTTATACCACCTGCTCTGTAAGCGGTAGCACCACTCATGTTGGCGGTATAGCGGGTAGTAGTTTCGGCGCCATAAATAACTGTTATGCTACAGGCGCCATACGCGGAACGAATTATGTCGGCGGCATAACAGGGCTTAATTACGAAGAAAGTGGAAAAGTACTTAACTGCGTAGCGCTTAATCCAAGCATCGACAGGGAAGGCAGCGGCTCCGGTGCGTATTTTGGACGCGTGGTGGGCTACATCACCAACGGCACGGTAAACAACAATGCGGCATGGAGCCGCATGACTACCAACAGCGGCGCAGACTTAGACAGCGGCGATAAAAACGGTGCGCGCCTCGCCTCCCCCATGGCCAGTCGACAGAGTACTTACGATGGACGGGGTTGGAACTTCACCAGTATATGGAAAATGGGTACCGGCAGTTACACCCTGCCTGTACTGCAATGGCAAACAACCATGCCCGCAATGCCAACACACCTTTGACAATTGATAATTGACAATTGACAATGGATAATTAAGAATTAACAATTAAGAATTAAGAATTGAATGAAACCCGCCAGCCGTCATTCCGACCGAAGCATGCGAAGCGTCAGCGGAGCATGCGCAGTGGAGCCACCGCTCCCCCTCGCTTCCCAGCGAGGGGGAAATGGTGTGAAGTTTCTAACTTCGATATGTAGCGCGTTAGAAACACGATACCATAAGCCCCTCGTTAGGAAACGAGGGGCAGCATTGAGACATTGCGTTTGCAACAACGAGACACTGCATTTGCAACGACGAGACGCCGCGTTCGCAACAACGAGACACTGCATTTGCAACGACGAGACACTGCGTTCACAACAACGAGACGTTGCAACATCAACGACGAGACGTTGCGAGTTCAACGACGAGGCGGGGAGAATTGACAATTAATAATTAACAATTAATAATTAACAATTAAATTTTTAAATCTTTAAATCATTAAACTTTAAACAAATAATAACATTTTAATTAAATTAACTATGAAACAAAGAATTTACTTTTTGATTATCGCCCTCTGCCTGTGTGCAGTGGCGAACAGTGTGCAGGCACAGACCATTACGACAAACCCCTCCGATGTAACAGTTGTGGTAGGTGATTCCGCCATTTTTACTGTAACAGATCGAATACCTCCGGGTGGTGGAGGCATAATCAGGTCATGGGAAGTTTCCGCAGATGGCGGCGAACAATATACTACCTTAACAAACACTGGTATAGTATCCGGCGCTACAACGACAAGATTGAAACTTTATCCGGTGCATTTAGCCTATAACGGGTATCTCTATCGTTTCAAAGTCACCAACAGCGCCGGAGGTAACGCTCAGGTATCCACTCCCGCCAAACTGACGGTAAGGGCAGCCGTTCCCGTACTCAGCACAGGGGTGACTCCAGCATCTGCCACGCTGACCGTCGGAGGAACACGAACGCTGACAGCAACCGTAAAGCCCGATAATGCGACCAACAAAAACGTCACATGGAGCAGTAGCAACAATGCCGTGGCCACGGTCAGCGCCGCAGGCCTGGTAAGGGCCATCACCGTAGGCACGGCAACCATCACCGTAACGACCGAAGACGGCAATCACACAGCCACGTGCGCCATAACGGTAACAGGAGGCGGAACATCGCCCACGCCTGCCCTGACCGCCTCGCCCGCCCTACTGGAATTTGATTCTTCAAGCGACGAACTGCCCATCGCCATTAACTCCAATATCGAATGGACAGTAGTCCGCAGCGCTACCTGGTTGACCGTATCGCCGGCTGAAGGAAATAACAGCGGGACGGTCAATGTAACGGTTCAAGCCAATACGACAGGCATTGAACGGTCGGCCACCATTACCGTCAACGCCAAAAGCGCCACAGGCGTAACACCTGTCAATATCACCGTCAATCAGAGCCATACGAAAGTAAACAGCGAAAACATAATGCCGCCATCGCTGACCGCCTACGCCCGCGACGGCGTGTTGCATGTCAGCGGCTTGACGCCGGGCGCGACGTTGCAGGTGTATAATGTACTCGGTATATTGGTGGCCTCCCCCAGCCCCTCCGAAGGAGGAGAGTTGGTACTGCCATTGCCGGGCAAGGGAGTGTATATTGTTACCGATGGCAAAAACGTGGTGAAAGTGGTGAATGGTTAATTGACAATTAATAATTGAACATTGAACAATTGAGTGTTGATTTCGCTCCTCCCCGCTCCTCCCCGTTTTTCAACGGGGAGGAAATGGTTGTACGTTTGCAACGTATGCAATGACGAAGTCATAAACACTAAACCATCACTCCCCTCGTTAAGAAACGAGGGATAGCGGAAGTAATAACTGAAGTATGGCAAAAAGCGACCGCTGTGAGGCGGTCGCTTTTTTTTGTGATCATAAAAGAAAGATTTGATTTTTGCAGATTTCAAATTGCATACTTCAGAAATAAACTGCATCTTTGCAGTAGCAAAAACAGTAATCATGGCAACAGTCAGCAATTCCAAAACAGCCAAACAGTCTGATTCAGCGAAGGCAGCCGGTCTGCATACAATCTTCGAAGATGCGGGTGTCTATATCAATCCCCTGACGGATTTTGGTTTCAAGCGTCTTTTTGGTACGGAAGCCAACAGGGATTTGTTGATGGATTTTCTGAACGCAGTATTGGATATAGATGGCGGTATCAAAGACTTACAGTTCAGGAATACAGAAAAGCAGGGGCGTGTAAAAACAGACCCTAAAGTTGTCTTTGACCTGCATTGTATCACAGGCAAAGACGAACGCATCATCATCGAAATGCAGAAACTTCCACAGGAATACTACAGGGACAGGGCGTTATATTACGCATCATTTCCCATTCAGGAGCAGGGTGAAAAAAGAAAGAACAGAAAGAAATGGAATTATATGTTATATCCGGTATATTCGGTTAACATTGTAAATTTCAAATTGAACAAAACCCGCAAAGCCCAAAAATACACATCGTATATCCAACTGATGGACAGAGATACCTGTGAAGTATTTTATGATAAACTGACTTTTGTTTATTTGGAGTTACCTCGTTTTAACAAAAAGGACGATGAGTTGGATACCGGTGTTGAGCATTGGATGTACGTACTCAAACACCTGTCAAATCTGAACGACTTGCCCGCCACTCTCCACAGTCGGATTTTCAAAAAACTGTTTGAACAGGCTAAAATAGCCAATATGAGTAAAGAAGAAATGAACGATTATCAACAATCACTTAAAAATTATAGAGATATGTACCTGATAGAAGATGAATGGAAAAAAAAGCTTGCCACAGAACGAAAAGCCCTTGCAGCAAAGGACAAACGCCTTGCAGCAAAGGACAAAATTATTGAAGAAAGAAACAAAGCCCTCCAAAAAGCGCTTGCAAGGATTGCAGAACTGGAGCGGAAATTTGGAATAAATTAAATGATGCTTCACACAGCAAATCAGGACACGGAGCGAATCTTACATCTTCAAGATAATTCGTTCGCCCAATTCTTTGCTTAATACTTTTTTGATTTCGTTCAATCAATTGTATTTATACATTACAAACGAATGGGAGCAAGGGTTGCCACCTCACCACGGTCACTTTTTTTGCCGGTAAGAAAAGAGTCATAAACACTAAACCATCACTCTCACTCTCTCGTTAAGAAACGAGGGATAGCGGAAACCATCACTCCCCTCGTTAAGAAACGAGGGATAGCGGAGAAAGAAAAGCCCTTCTTTTACGCAGTCTTCTACATATTCATCCCCCCACAACAGCAAATCACCTGCCCGGTCACATAAGAAGACAGGTCGCAGGCAAGGAATACGGCTACATTTGCCACGTCTTCCGGCGTACCGCCGCGGCGCAACGGAATTTGTTTGGCCCATTCTGTGCGGACTTCTTCCGACAAGGCAGCGGTCATATCCGTCAGAATAAACCCCGGCGCGATGGCATTGGCACGTATGCCGCGTGAACCCAATTCTTTGGCAACAGATTTGGCTAATCCAATCAATCCTGCCTTGGATGCTGCATAATTGGCTTGTCCGGCATTACCCGATACGCCCACCACCGAAGCCATATTGATAATGCTTCCGGATTTTTGCTTCATCATCACAGGGGTGACTGCATGGATAAAATTAAAAGCAGATTTGAGATTGATATTGACTACCATATCCCATTGCTGTTCATTCATACGCATCATCAGTCCGTCGCGGGTAATGCCTGCGTTATTCACCAGGACATCAACACGTCCGAACTCCTTCACCACCTCTGCTACTACCTGATGCGCTTCTTCAAAGCTGGCTGCATTGGAAGCATATCCTTTTACCTTAACGTTATGTGCCTGTATCTCCTGCTCTGTAGACAAGCCGGTTTCATCAATAACGAGGTCGGTAAAAGCAATATTTGCCCCTTCGGCTGCATATTTCAATGCAATCGCTTTCCCAATACCGCGAGCTGCTCCTGTAATGATCGCTGTTTTTCCTTCCAATAGTTTCATACGTCGAACTTGTTTTTTGTTTTTATTCCGTTAAAAATTAAATTCATCACATTGGCTTTTTGTTTGGTGCGATCTGCTTCCGAACTGCCAAATTTGCCTCTGATATAAGGTACTTCAAGACCTTTCAGCGCTTGATGGATAATGTAGGCAGTCGCATCCGTATCAGGCATTTCGAATATACCATCCCTGACGCCTTCATCTAAAATATTTTTGATTAGAACAGTTTCCTGTACGCTAAATTTTTTCCGTGCCTGTTCGACCCGCCAGATATCCCTGAAAAAAGTAGCCTTGAGTGTTCCGTTACGCGAAACGACCATTTTTACGGCATCCAGCCGGGTATAAAAAAAAGCTATCAATTTTTCGTCGGCAGGTAAATCCTGATCGGCAAGATTTAATAATACCTGGTGTACATGATCCATTTCCGACTCAATGACCGCCGAGAAAATATCTGCTTTGCTTTTAAAATACGTATACAGTGTTCGCCTTCCTTTCCTGGAAGCCTGTGCGATGTCGTTCATGGTCGTATTGTCAAAACCCATGCGGGCAAATAACTGCCTTGCCACATCTACCAAAATATCACGTGTTTTAGAGACTGTTATCGTCATACAATAATGCACAATTTGATTGTATTTGTGCACAAAAATAATAAAAAAAGTTATTATTTTCTAAATACAATAAGAAAACTTGCGAAAAATTTGCTTTCCTGATATTTTCTCACTACTTTTGCCCGCGAAATTGAAATCGCGGAGTGGAGCAGTGGTAGCTCGTTGGGCTCATAACCCAAAGGTCGTAAGTTCGAATCTTGCCTCCGCAACGAAAAAAACGCTTGATTTACCGGGCGTTTTTTTTATTCAATTGTTTTGATTAAATTTGCAACAATTAAATACATAAAATCAATTCGCATGATTAATCAGGAGCTAATTAATCCACAAAGCATTGTGGTTGTGGGTGGTTCGAACCATACGTCCAAACCTGGCGGTAATTGCCTTCGTAACCTGCTTAACGGAGGATATAAGGGTCAGTTATATGCGGTTAATCCGAAAGAAACGGAAGTGCAGGGTTTAAAATGTTACCGCCATGTATCCGAAATACCTCCGACCGATTTGGCTATCATTGCGATTCCGGCATCGTCCTGTCTCGAAACAATAACCATTCTGGCACAGGAAAAAAACGTCAGGGCTTTCATTATGTATACCGCCGAATTTAGCGAGACTACAGAAGAAGGTAAAGTACTCGAACAACAAATTGCGGAAGTAATCAACACATACAATGCCAGCCTGCTCGGTCCGAATTGTATCGGATTGTTGAACCGGTATCATCACAGTTTGTTTACCCTTCCCATCCCTGAGATGGATCCTTTTGGGGTGGATATGATTTCAAGTTCGGGAGGTACGGCTATCTTCCTGATGGAGTCGGCTATCCGGATGGGGTTACGGTTTAATTCGGTCTGGTCGGTGGGTAACGGCGCTCAAATCGCAGTAGAAGATATTCTGGAATATATGGATACCCGGTTTGATCCCGATATTGATTCCAAAATCAAACTGTTGTATATTGAAAGCATCACCGACCCGGATAAACTGCTCTATCATACCGGTTCGCTGATACGTAAAGGCTGTAAGATCGCCGCCATCAAATCCGGCACTTCCGAATCGGGTCTGCGGGCTGCCTCATCCCATTCCGGCGCCATGGCCAATCCTGATCTGGCTGTCGAAGCGCTTTTCCGTAAGGCAGGCATCGTACGTTGTTACAGCCGGGAAGAATTGGCGAATGTAGGCGCTGTATTTACATTGAAAGAATTGAAGGGTAGTAACATAGCCATAGTGACCCATGCAGGCGGGCCAGCAGTTATTTTAACAGATGTCTTGTCAAAAGGCGGAATGACTATTCCCCAATTATCCGATACCCCGGAAGCGGAACAACTCAAAAAACAACTTCTTCCTGGCTCGTCTGTCAGTAATCCGATTGATATTCTCGGGACAGGAAGGCCTGAGCATCTGGCAATCGCCATTGATTTTTGTGAACAAACATTCAAAGACATCGACGGGATAGCTGTCATATTCGGAAGTCCCGGACTGACAAGGGTTTATGAGGCTTATGATGTGTTGGACCAAAAGATGCAGTCGTGTACGCTGCCCATTTTCCCGGTGCTTCCGTCCGTAAGTACGGCATGGGATGAGACCAACTTCTTTACCAAAAAAGGGCATGTGAACTTCAGCGACGAAGCAGGTCTGGCAAATGCACTCACTAAAATATTAAAAACTCCGCGTCCGTTGACCAATACCCTTGAACTGAAAGGTGTCGATATCCCACGGGTCCGTAAAATCATTGATAATATATCAGAGTCAGGTTATATTGCGCCCCATCTTGTTCAGGCAATTTTTAAAGCCGCCAATATTCCGATGGTCGATGAATTAGTATCCGATGAATGGGAATCTGTCCGCGATTTTGCAGAAAAGGTCACGTATCCCGTTGTAGCCAAAGTAGCAGGTCCCATTCATAAATCGGATATCGGAGGGGTAGTTCTGAATATCCGTACCCAAAAACATTTGGAGATTGAGTTTGAGCGCCTTATGGGACTTCCGGAGGCACGCGCCGTGATGATACAGCCGATGTTGAAAGGCAGGGAATTATTTATCGGTGCAAAGTATGAAGAACGTTTCGGACATATTGTCCTTTGTGGGTTAGGGGGGATCTTTGTAGAGATATTCAAGGATGTAGCGTCAGGATTAGCGCCTCTTGTAACAGAAGAAGCCTTCTCAATGATTCGCTCGCTCAATGGGTATAAAATGTTTCAGGGCGCGCGTGGACAAAAAGGAATTGACGAATTTCAGTTTGCGAAAATCATCGTTCAACTATCCTCATTACTTCGTTTTGCCGTCGAGATCAAGGAACTGGATATCAATCCCCTGTTGGCGACCGACAATGGAATCATAGCGGTAGATGCCCGAATCAGGGTCGAAGTCTGAAGCACGCAGATAACAAATATATAAATCTGCGTCATCTGCGTGCTTCTTGTACTTTCAATCTTATTTCACAAATGGAGCATTCAACAAATAATCGGCACAGCCTTTGACACCTTCAAACTGCGTTCCTACGGGGGAATTTTCGAGTTCGACAAAGAAGGTGTTTATGACGTTGGCATACGCTGTTTCGAAAATCTTCTGGAAGTTCATCATACCGGATTCGCCCAGTACGGCAACGTCCTTGATATGAAGCAGCCGGATACGGTTAGGATATTTCTTCATATAAGCCACCGGGTCTTGTTGTCCTATTACCGTCCAATAAACGTCCATTTCGAACTGGACTAATGCCGGATCTGTTGCTTCCATCATACCATCGTAAATGATTTTGATACCTTCCGGTTGCTGTCTTCCGAAACCTCCTCTTCCAGAAACCGGTTCTGTTCCGCCCGGTACAACACGGGCAAATTCGCCGTCATGGTTATGGTATGCGAAGATAAGTCCGGCGGCCTTGGCAATCTTGCCTGCCTCGTTGAATACTTCTCCCACATAAGCAACTTCTTCAGTGCTGCGCGTTGAAGGTTGTCCGGGCTGAATAAGGTATTTACAACCAATGGCTGCATGATGGTCGGCAGCTACTTTCCAGAACTCCTTGATTTGTTCAATGTTTTCCTTGGTATACTCACGTGCGGGCGGATTGACATGCGTACTGACGATTTTTAATCCGGCATCGTCGGCATACTTTTTGAACTCAGCCATCGGAACTGCTCCGATTCTTCCTTCTGCGTTATAGCCAGCTAATTCGATTGTTGAATACCCCATCCGGGCTACTCTTTTCAATCCGTCGGGCACGTTGGTAGAAAATTCCCTGTCTCCTCGCATTTCCGCTACTGTGAGCGAATAGATCTGAAGTCCAAAATTTTTGGTTGCACTGGCACCTGAAATAATGGGTGCATTCGTTGCATTCATCACATTGGCTTTACTTGCCAATAAACCTCCGGCAGCAAGCAGTGATGTGTTTTTTAAAAAGTTACGTCTGTTTGTCATATTTTGAATAATTAGATGATGATATAAAATGCAAATGTAATAATTGTTTTTGGTATTTCACCCAATGATCAGGGAAAAAAGTTATTTCAACTCCCGCTGTTCAACCCCTTCAAATGTGATTTTTACCGGTTTGATTCGTCCGTCTGCATCGAAAAACATCCGATCAATACAGGTAACACGGCGGTTTCTGTCGCTCTCACCCAACGGACGACGATGGTATACAATATAATAATCTTCCGTATCGGGAATTTGAATGACAGAGTGATGTCCGGCGCCTGTGGCAATCGTCGAATCCTGCTCTAAAATCCTGCTTTCCCTTTGAAACGGACCAAAGGGCGAATCGGATATGGCATAAGCCACCGAATAACGAGGTCCCGTCCAGCCTCCTTCACTCCACATAAAATAATATTTTCCGTTCTTCTTAAACATAAAAGGGCCTTCTACATATCCTTCCGGAGTCACTTCTCTGTACACACTTCCGTCGTCGTGCGGGACAAGACCGGTAAAATCGTCGTTCAAGCGAACAACATTACAATGACGCCATCCTCCATAATACATATAATACCGGCCGTCGTCGTCCCGAAAAACGAACTGGTCGATGGGTTGCGCCCCGTTGATAATTTCATTAATTAATGGTTTGCCCAGCAGGTCTTTGTAAGGCCCTTCGGGTCGGTCGCTGACAGCCACTCCAATACCTCCGATTTCGCCTTCATGAACGTCGTTTGCTCCAAAAAAGAAGTAATATTTCCCGTCTTTGCGTATTACGGCAGGCGCCCACATGGCTCGTTTTGCCCATTTCACTTCGGTTGAATCCAAAATGCGTTCATGCCTGGTCCAGTGAACCAGGTCTTTAGATGAAAAGCAATCAAAAAATACCTGATTTTCATACACATCACTGTATGTTGGATAAATCCAGTAGGTATCATCGTAGATAATCCCTTCAGGGTCGGCATACCATCCTTCGAATACCGGATTGCCACTCATCAATTTTTCTTTGGCAGGTTGACTGCCGCAAGCTGTCGCAAGCAGACAGACAATCGCCAATGTAATTTCTTGTTTTTTCATACGTTATTTTATTATTTGAGACGATTTATATGCGCTACGTTTGACAAATCCACACAGACTGTAGCGCCTATCTGTTCGATAGTCAACATCAGATATTTCTTTTTGATCTTTTGAATTTTTCCGGAAACACGTTTCAGTGCGCCGCTTAAAATTTCAACCTCTTCCCCTACACACAGTTCATGATTGGCAGCCTGTTCAAGGAACAACCGGATGGCGTCAATTTCTTTTTGGCGTACGACTGCCGGTCGATTGCAATTAAAAACAATCCGTACCACACCATAGACATTTAAAAAGGAAAATAATTGTGATTCGCGGCATTGAACAAAAATATAGGAAGAAAACAGCGGCTTGTCAATTAATTTAATGCGATCAGACCAGACACGAGGCGTCCGATGCAACGGTAGATAACATGCAACACCCATTGCCTGCAGACGTTCGGCTACTTTTTTTTCTGCACGTGGTTTTGTATATAAGGCATACCAGTTATTTTTCACCACATTCTGTTTTTTACGCTGTTATCTTCACAAAATAAATACTTATTTTTCATACCTTGATAAAAAATAATATGTTTCGTAAGAAGGTTTACTTTCGACCCGGTACCGGTTGGAAGCCGTCACACAAAACGTATATTCCTTTTCGACGGAAATATCTACCGGCAGATAAATCTCGGTCGTCCGTATACCGGTTGCTAAAATGGATTGCGCCCTCTCTGTATCTACTGCATCTGACTGTGAAAAATAGACCGTATACGAATGTTCTTCCTGTCCAGATCGTTCCCACGAAAGTTTCAGGTAGTTGTTTTCACGGGTTACAACGATTTCACGCGGAGCTTCGGGAATGACTGCACTCATCCATGTCAACGGAGGCAATTGGGCAGGATATTTGAAAAAATTGTTTTTCAGTTCATAATACAATCCTTTCTCGTTTTCGATCACAAATTGCGTCCGGAAAAAAGCCAATCCGTCCACCCCCTGACTTCGTGCATAATTCATTTGGTCTTTAATCTCCGACAGGTTCCAGTTGCCTTCCTGCTCGTTCAACCGGTAAGCGCCCAAACCAACCACCCGGTTTCGCTCTGTCGTCTGCTCCATCCAGTTATTGACAAACGGGTAAAAATCATTTTGCCGATAATACATCATGGGAACAATCATATCTTGTATTTCGTCCCGTAACCAGGCTTTAGGGTCTTGATAGACGTCTTCGTAGGCTGTCCATCCGGCTCTCGGATTTTGTGGAATCCTGCTATATTTGCCTAAAGGAGAACTGCTGACCTGAACCCATGGTTTTTCCTGTTTGACCCAATCATGAATATGTGCCATCAAACGGTTGATATTGTCGCGTCGCCAATCAGCCAGATTCATTCCCCTTCCATATTGTGCGTAGGATTTTTGATCCGGAAATGAATTGGCTGCTTCCGGATAACGGATATAATCAAATTGGATACCATCAATATCATAATTGCGAACCACCTCCTGTACCAAAGAAAGGATATAATCGGCGGTCTCCGGTAAACCGGGGTCCAAATGCCATTCTCCCCTGTGATTCAGGCAAAGTTCCGGTCTCCTGTACACTACGGAAGATGACCCTTGCTCTCTGACTACTCTTTCATTACCAACAGGAAAGGTGACAAAAAAAGCATGACATTCCATTCCTCTCTTATGACACTCTTCAATGACAAATGCGAGTGGGTCGTAATTGGGAAGAGAATCATATCTTCCTGTAAATACCTTCGATACAGGTTCAATGCGGGAAGGATAAATCACGTCTCCCCTGAGGCGTGTCTGTACAAAAACCGTATTGAAATTGGCTTCTTTCAGACGGTCTAACATATCGCACAAATCCTGCTTTTGCCAAAGCTGTTCTGTTTCGTTCGAGGCTGTTCTGACCGGCCAGTCTAATCCATATATTGTGGTTAGCCATACGGCGCGTATTTCCTGTTTCGGATAATCGAAGTCGCCAGCCAGCATATTTCCGGTGAATAAAAAGAGTACCAATATGGAATAAAAAAGTCTCATTACCAATTGATAGAATTAATAATCCTGAGCGCTTCAACCGGGATATCCGTTGTAATAAAATCCGCACCATTCTCAATCATCTCACGCATCATTGTCATATCATTGACTGTCCATACATTGATACCTAAACCCAACCTTTTGGCTTCCCGAAACCATTGCGGGTTTTTTTTCATCACATCAAAATGATAATCCAATCCGGCAAAACCTAATGATTTCAATTCTGCCGGTGATAAATCGCCATTCAGATAATAAACGTCCGACTCAGGCGCTAATCGAATCAGTTCTTTGGCTGCATCCAGGTCGAACGTAATGTATTCTGTTCGCAGCTGCAACTTCTTTTCCCTGACCAATTCTACTGAACGACGGGCTGCTTCGCGACTCCATTCGGGGTCTGATTTTTTCCCTATTTTTAATTCAAAAATAAATTTGATCGAACCCATATACCTGGCTGCTTCCAAATATTCGCGTGCTGTAGGGATTTTTTCTCCGTTTGATAACACAATATCCTGAATAGCGGAATAGGGCGCTTCTTCAATCCGGATATTGTTCACCACTTCATCATGAACGATGACAAGTACGCTGTCTTGCGTCATGCGAACATCAAACTCCGAGCCATAAATGCCAATCCGGGCTGCATGTTCAAGCGATGCGATAGAGTTTTGAGCCGAACCTCTTGTCTGCCAGTATCCACGATGTGCAATCACTTGAGGTTTTTCCTGTGCAACTAAATATATACTTAGAAACAGGGAGATAAGGATGAAACAATATTTTTTTTTCATGCCATTATTTTTTTGATAATAAATATTTTTCTGCTTCAATTGCCGCTGTACATCCACTGGCGGCGGCAGTGACAGCCTGTCGGTAGACCGGATCGGCTACGTCGCCGGCTGCAAATATGCCGGGAAGATTTGTCAATGGGGTGCCCGGTTTGGTTTTGATATAACCTGCTCTGTCTGTTTCAATCCATGGTTTAAAAACCTCCGAATTGGGTGCATGCCCGATGGCTAAGAAAAACCCGTCAACGGCAATATCTGTTTTTTCTTCGTCAGGTTCTCCCATCCGCCTGACTAAATGAACTCCTTCAACGCCTCCTTCTCCAAACAAACCAACTGCATTATGTTCAAACAGTACGGTAATGTTGGGAGAACGAAACACACGTTCCTGCATTACTTTGGACGCCCGTAAAAAAGGTTTCCGTACAATCAAATATACCTGCGCCGCCAAGCCGGACAGATACAGCGCTTCTTCACAAGCCGTATCGCCTCCTCCGACAACCGCCACCGTTTTCTTTCGGTAAAAAAAGCCGTCGCACGTAGCGCATGCCGACACGCCCATCCCCGCATATTTCTGTTCGTCAGCCAGTCCGAGATATTTCGCCGTAGCGCCTGTGGCAATAATCAGGGCTTCTGCTTCGACAGTCTTCGTTCCGTCAATGACAACCTTACAGGGCATTGTTGATAAATCAACAGATGTGGCCATACCTGAACGGATATCTGTTCCAAAACGGGCGGCCTGTTTTTTCAAGTCTTCCATCATCTCAAATCCGGAAATACCTTGCGGATAACCCGGAAAGTTTTCTATATCCGTTGTTGTCGTTAACTGCCCGCCGGGTTGAAGCCCTTCGTACAGGACAGGATGGAGGTTAGCGCGCGAAGCATAAATAGCAGCCGTATAGCCTGCCGGCCCCGACCCGATTATCAAACAACGTACTTTTTCATTTTCCATATACTTTTTTTTATCTCAAATCTATTTCAACAACATCCGGATAGTCCGCCGGATTAAAAACAAAGAATGAATCCGGTTGATTGACGCCGGTTTGCATTTTGCTGATCCGGATAAGGTTTCGCAGTCCGTTTTTCATAAATACGGTCATCCTTACCGGCAATGAAGTTGTTTTTTCGATTTGCACGTCCATTTTTTCGATGTCGCTGTTTCCCTTTGCGGTAAGTTGCAAATCGTGAGCCATTCGTCCGGTTTCTGACGTACTTTCGCCAATATATTTCAGATTGAATCCTGATTTGTAAGTGCGAAGCAATATCATCGGATTGACAAATTGCAGGTCGTCGCCGGTAGGCGTCGTCAGGTTTACTTCGTTTGTAGGGATTACGTATGTCCACTGCGTCTTGCCATCGTACCATGTTCGCGTATCGGGAGTTATCAAAACGAATTTATCTCCTTTCATCTGGATTGTCCCTTCGAAACTTTCTGAAATACCCT
>Ga0099364_10004598_pt1 | contig 20860 bp, 20 predicted proteins | sample TergutTh196P3_FD_73070 | JGI IMG/M metagenome (GOLD analysis project Ga0099364, IMG submission 73070) | Microcerotermes parvus P3 segment gut microbial communities from Pointe-Noire, Republic of the Congo - Th196 P3 | ecosystem: Host-associated > Arthropoda: Insects > Digestive system > Gut ... | reverse complement strand
GACGATATTTTATTAACCGCAGGTTTTAACCTGCGGGCAGGATACATCGGATTAGTCTTAGTCCCGCCAGGGACGGCACTTGATATAACCGCAAAGTGTCGTCCCTGGCGGGACTTTGTAGAGCATGTTACATTCAATTACCGTAGGTTGAAACCTACGGTTAATAATTCAACTGAAAATAAGGGAATAAGGGAGGAGGTGGTAGGTATCCGAATTCTATTAAGGCTGCTTTTCGAGAATAAGGTTTCTTGGCAATATTATTTTTTGAACCCATTTTTTTGAATAAAATTCCTTATTTTTCACATCCAACCTTGCGGGCGTCGTTCCTATTCGACCGCCTTGGTGCAAAACCATTCCCCTTGCCTTACTTCTTTGATAACTTTATGACTGACCAATTACTCTGAACTGCAAGCCAAGCGGAAGCCGTAGTAGATGTAGCTGAGGCTGGGGTTGCCGCTGTTGCGAGCCGACACGCGTGTGAAAGGTGCGCCGTTGCCCCAACTACCGCAACGGATAACGCGAAGAGAGCTTCCACTTTCGTAGAAATCTTGACACCATTCCCAAACATTCCCACTCATATCGTAGATTCCCAATTCATTAGGTTTCTTCGTACCCACAGGATGAGTTTTTCTTCCGCTATTGCCTATGTACCATGCCACATCATTAACATTATTACTACCGCTGTATTCGTATCCTTTGCTTAAAGTCCCTCCTTTTGCGGCAAATTCCCATTCTGCCTCTGTTGGTAATCGGTAATTTTTACCTGTTTTGGCATTTAACTTGCGAATAAACTCCTGTGCATCGTTCCAACTTACCTTCTCTACGGGCAAATTGTCGCCTTTAAAATGTGATGGATTGTTGTCCATCACTGCTTTCCATTGTGCCTGCGTTACTTCGTATTTGCCTATGTAGAAATCTTTTATGTTGTTGTTGCCTTTCACAAATATCATTTCAGGCTCGAAGGGTTGCTGTTTTGGTTCTTCGTAGTCTATTTCTACTTTAAACTGTACGTTTCCGCTAACTTCTACATTTCCAAATTCTTTGAATATGTCGAAAATAATTTGTTTATTTCCTGATGTATTAATGTTTGCCAAGTCTCCTGTAACGCTGCTTACTTTTCGGTATGTTTTGCCGCCGTCTAATGATATGTAAACCTTTGCGTTGGTAACGCTGCATGCTTGGCAAAGGTTCAGGTTATAGGTAATTATTACCTTTTCGGTTTCGCTTTGCCACCTAAAATCTACGTTTGTGATTATGTTTTGTGCGGAGGTTAGCGTTGCTATCAGCCAAAGTGCTAAAAAAAATAGTTTTTTCATTTGTATTTTTCCATTATTAAATATTCATACTTGTGTTCTAGTGGGAAAAACAAACGCAACACCATAAAAAATCAGAGTGGTAAATAATATTATTTTTTTCATATATTTATTTTGTACTACAACCCAAACGACAGCCTAACCTTAATACCTACCGACATCAAATTTGCTTTTTCAACAAATTTTGTTGTTTCGTTTTCGTTGTAGTATGATGTTAATATACTGTTTGTTGTAAAGTTTTCGGGGTTTTGTGGGTCGTAGTTGATAAATGGCACGTCTTTCTTTCTAATATTTATTATCCCGCAATCGAAGTAAAATCCTGAATAGAGCATAAAATCATTCTTGAGGAACCACTTCATGCCTGCTTCCAAAGATAGCATCGCTGCAATTCCAAGGTCCATTTTTCCATCTGAATTTTTACCTCTGAATGTGCCATAACCTGCAAATTCCTGTGTTTCAGCCGTGTTATCCAAATCTGTATAATAACCTTTATTGGTAAGTATGGCATCTTGCGATTTGTACTTACCATTTAGTGGAATGCCTATTTTAAAGCCACCACTAAAATAATACATATCTATCTGATAAAGAGCCATTATTGGAATATTCAAATACATTGCACTTTGCGTTTCTTTATAACCCGAAAGTGTTGTGTGCATATCAAAACGGTCTCCCTCATTATCAGTTAGATTGGACGATATAGTTGTTATATCGTGGAGGTCGGCTTGAGCGTTGTAAAAGCCCAGTTCCACTCCTGATTGAATACCTAATTGGTAATCAATAAAATAGGTATAACCTAATCCAAAAACTGTACCAAAGCCACCTGACTTATTTCCCGAAGATAACTTATAAGTAATTGGAGAAAATCCTCCGCCAACGTGGGCAGAAACTTCATGTGTTGCTTGCGAAAAAGCATATTGACAACTAAATGTTGCAACTAAAATTAATAATTTTATTTTTTTCATTTTTTTATTACTATTTACTATTATCGACAATATCACAGCGTCCCGTTAGGGCTGCCTTTACCAAATTTTACTCTCTTAAACGATAACCCTTTTATTAACCAAGTAGATAAAGGTTTTTTGGGGTCTCTTTTTCTCATATCAATTGCTATGTTAAATTTTTTAATTAACGGAACTCTGTGAGTTTCAACAAATTCAATCAATGTTCCATCTAAATCTTCCAAGTATCCCCAGCCTCCGTTTGTATCACCCATATCGAAAGTATCCGAACTCTTTACGCTGAACGGAAATCCTGCATCGCTACATTCCTGCATCAAAACGTTCATATTGTTGATATCGAAACAGATATGTATAAAACCGATATCACCCCAATATCTGCCTTCAAATATTTTTTTTGGTTTAAAGTCGTCAACTGCTTGAATAAGTTCTATTTGACTGCTTTTAAACAAAGGACTAAAACCTCCTGTGCGGTTATTTTTATGAGTTAAAAGTGTTCGGCGAAATTTACCGTTACCGTTGGGCAGTTCTTTAAAATCTTCAAAATAACCTGTTTCGTCAAAAATAATTTGGTCGTAACCCAAAATATCTGAATAGAGTTTTTTTGATGCATCAATATTTGAAACTCCAATGCAGCACCCAAAAACTCCGCCTACCTCAATCTTTACATTTTGAAACCAGTCGTCTGATTCTTTTATTTTCAGTATGTTGCCACATAAATCTTTAAAATAGAAACATTTTTTCTTATCTGGCTCTGTAACGATTTCTGAAATAATATTTATATTTTTGTTTTTCAGGCGGTTGAAACTTTGTACGATGTTTCTTGTTTTGATTTTTGCTGTAAAAATTCCATAATCACCCAATCTGGGTTCTTCTGTCGGAAATGAGGGGGTGCGGTCTAAATATTGCCACAGTTCATAACCGCTTCCGCCTTGCAAATTTAAGGCAAAAATTGCTCTTTTTTTATGCGGCTCTCCTCCCATGTATTGCGCCATATAAGTAGCGACATTGCTATCATCAAAAACAGAAATATCAGCACCGAGTAGCGTTCCGTACCATTCAAACGCTTTTTCGACATCATCGACCCCTACCCCGATTTGTTGTATTCCGTTTATTAGTTTTTCTTGCATACTATTGTTTTTTAATATTTTATGTGGTTTTTATTTTTTTTGCTATCAAAAAGTTCAATTTTGGAAACCACCGTTTGAAAACTATCATCAACAGTTCAAAGCCACCGACCCATATTTCATGTTTTTTTCGACGGATACCTTTTATAATTTGTTTTGCTGCTTTTTGCGGAGTAATTCCGTTTTTTTGTCCGTCGTCCATTTTTCCGTATTCTGAACCGTCGCTTGTGATTGCGTGTAATGAAATCTGGGTATTTATCCTTCCGCCAATAATAATGCTTACATTAATGTTTTGGTTGTAATATTCGGTACGTAGCGATTCAAAAAATCCGTGTAGCGCATGTTTTGCCGCAGAGTATGCTGACCGTAGCGGAAACCCAAATACTCCAACCATACTGCTTGTGCAAAGAATATGCCCTCCTCCTTGTTTCAACATCAACGGAAGCACTTCTTTGGTAAGTATTACGGCACCGAAATAGTTTATTTCCATCACCTTACGGTCATTTTCAATGGGAGTGTCCAAAACCAATGAACGCTGACTAATTCCTGCATTGTTCATCAAAATATCAATACGGCCAAACTGCGCCGTAACATCTTGAACAACCGCCGCTATCGTTTCAGATTTGCTTAAATCCAAAGGAAATATATGAAATTTTTCAGGAATTGGTGCTTTTGCCTTACTTGTTTCCAATTCATCAATAAAAGGTGCTGACGCTATGATTTCAGCTCCTTGTTCAATCATAGCAAACGCCGTAGCCTCGCCAATACCCGATGATGCTCCCGTTATCCAAACTATTTTATTGTAAAAAAACATGATACAAATTGAATAATTTAACCTCAAAGTACAATTTCTGTTTTGTCATTTATTACCGAAATTGAATCCAAAACGGTTTCGGCATCAATCATTTCGGGTACTGACAAGTTTGTTTTTTCAACGTTTTTTAGTGCTCTATTTTTTGATGCTTCAGGACTATAATATAATCTCTGAATGCCGATAACAATAAGAAACGCCGCAATCAGAACCAATATCAACTTATAATCTTTTTTCATTATGTAATTAAAATTAATTAATACGAAAAGAAAAGATTAAAGTTTCATAATTGAATAAACTATGAATAATAGTTTCTCTTTATATTAACTCAATACTTCTTTTCACAAACCTGTTAAGTGCTTCACCTTTCAGCATATTATTTGATAGTAGCGCCAAATCAATTAGTTGCGAAACAAGTTTTTCGTTTGAGGCAAAATTTTTCAACATTTCCTCTTTTTTGGATTTTTGTTCCTCAATCTTTTTGTTTGTATCTTCCAACTCTTCTTTTTCGGAGTATGGGATTTCTTCTTCTTTTTTATCTTTTTTGGCTGCTTCTAACTCTTTTACACGTCCTTCCAATGATGAAATTCGACTGCGTATCGATGACAACTTGTCGCCCAATTCTTTTTCAACCTCTTCAACGATACGTCCAATGTGATTATGATTTCCGTTTACTACAAGGTTGTAATTATCAGGCATTTCGCCATAGAACGACATCATTCCTCCACCCATTGAACTCATATCTTTCATACGGCGCATAAATTCGTGCTGGGTAATCATTATCGGGAAATCATTTTCGCCGAGCGCTTCAAAAGTAACAATAAAATGTGCCTTATTTATTTCGGGCATCTGTGTTGTGAAAATCGTTATTAAGTTTTCGCGCTGGTCGGCGGTCAGTTTTAGTTCTTGTTTCTCTTCTTTTGCGATTAATTTTTCGGGGACGGCACTATCTACTCTTACGAAACGCGTTTTTTCAAGTTTTTGTTCTAAATGATTTACGAAGTGCATATCAAAATGACCGTCTAATAAAAGTACGTCATACCCTTTGTTTTTTGCGACATCAATAAAACCGTACTGCTCTTCTTTGTTTGTACCGTAGAGATAAATCAAATTTCCGTCTTTGTCGGTTTGATTTGATTTCATTAGGTCGCGGTACTCATCCAACGTGAAATATTTGTTGTCGGTATTTTTTAACAAAACGAACTTCATCGCTCGTTCATTGAATTTATCTTCCGTCAACATACCATATTCGATGAAAAGTTTAAGGTCGTCCCACTTTTCTTCGTAATTTTTGCGGTCGCTTTTGAAGATATCTTCCAAACGGTCGGCAACTTTTTTGGTGATATGGTTGGATATTTTCTTAACGTTGTTGTCGCTTTGCAGATAAGAACGCGATACATTAAGCGGAATATCGGGCGAATCAATAACACCATGCAAAAGCGTCAAAAATTCGGGAACAATACCCTCTACCGAATCGGTTACATAAACCTGATTACAATATAGTTGTATCTTATTTTTTTGAACTTCAATATTGTTCTTTATTTTCGGAAAATAGAGTATTCCCGTCAGATTGAACGGATAATCGACGTTCAGATGTATATGAAACAGTGGCTCTTCGCTATAGGGATACAAATCGCGGTAAAAATTTTTGTAATCGTCATCTTTCAGGTCAGCGGGTTTACGCGACCACAGCGGACTTGTTTCGTTAATGACGTTATCTTTTTCTGTATCAACTTCTTTGTCATCTTTCCATTCGGTTTCTTTTCCGAAAATAATCGGAATTGGCAGATAACGACAATATTTTTTCAACAGATTTTCGATTTCGTTCTTTTCGGTGAACTGTTTGTTTTCGTCATCAATATGAAGAATGATTTCTGTGCCTCGTTCTTCTTTTTTTACTTCTTCGATGGTGTATTCGGGGCTTCCGTCACAACTCCACTTAACCGCTTGCGCATCTTCTCGATACGATTTTGTGATTATTTCAACCTTTTTTGACACCATAAACGAGCTATAAAAACCCATTCCGAAATGCCCAATAATCGCATTTGCGTCATTTTTGTATTTTTCGAGGAATTCATTAGCACTCGAAAATGCGATTTGATTGATAAATTTGTCAATCTCGTCGGCAGTCATACCAATTCCGCGGTCTATTACCGACAACGTTTTCTTTTTTTCATTAATTTTGACTTGAATATTCAAGTCTCCCATTTCACCTTTAAATTCGCCTACGCTAACCAAAGTCTTTAATTTTTGCGTTGCATCAACGGCATTTGATATTAACTCACGAAGAAAAATTTCGTGGTCTGAATAAAGGTATTTTTTTATTATCGGAAAAATATTTTCCGTGCTGACACCAATTTGTCCTTTCTGTTTTTGCATATTAAAAAAGATTTTAGTTTATTAATTATTAATGTTATACATCAAATATTTCGTTTAAATTAATTTCATAATCATTGAAAATATGAACGGGAACTTTTACGTCAAATTCGTAGATTGTACCGTCATTATATTTTCCGTCTTCCTGCAAAAGAAAAACATTTATAGCTTTGTCATTAGGATAAACGACCCAATACTCTTTTACGCCCGATTTTTCATAGAGGTCAAATTTTAGGGTAACATCTTTCTTATGCGTTGATGGCGATGTAATTTCGACAATCATATCGGGTGCGCCGCAGCATCCTCGTTGGTCAATTTTAGATAAATCACAAATAACGCAAATATCAGGTTGAACGACTGTATCTATTTTGTCATCGCAGGTTTCACCCTGTTTGGGAAAGCGAACATCAAAAGGGGCGTGAAATACTCTGCATTTACGTTTATTTTTTTTAAGAAAAAAACTTAAATGATAAAATAATTCAGAACTTACTCTTGCGTGTATCGAACGTGGGGCTGGGGACATTATTTGGATAAATCCGTTTATCAATTCCCTTGTTTTTTCGTCCAACCACGTTAAATAATCGGCGTAAGTATATTGTTTATTAAGGTCTAATGTTAGTTCCATAATGTTTTTTTATTAAAATTTCGGGTGCAAAATTATGAATTTTTTTTGAAATAAAAAATTTTTTTTGGTTTATGTAATATATACCCCAAAACCACACAAACATCCACAAAGCCCACAGAAATTTATTCTGCGAACTTTGTGAACTCTTTGTGCAAATTATGTTAAGTTAAATAGTCTCTAATTACTTCACTACAATGTACTCAAATGGTACTTCTACGATGTCGGCGTATTCTTCGCCGGCTTCGAGCATATCTTCTTCGTCTTCGTTGTAAAACCATTTTATTACAACTTCTTTTCCGTTTTCAACGAGTTCTTCAAATTTTAGTAGTATATCTAAAATTACTTTTGAGGATGCTGTGTTGAAATAGTCTAGTTTAAAATTAAAGAGTGTTTTGTCGTTTGGTTGTTTGATATAGTCGTCTATCCAGTCAAGTATTTGCTGGTAGAACATTGTAACGTCTTCGGGCAACGAGCGCCCTGACAGTTCTAAAATTCCACTCTCTTTGTCCAAGTGTACGCTTGGGGTATCATCTGTACCTGCTATTTTTATTATATTCATAACTTTTTCTTAATTTCGATTAATAGATGATGTTAAAATAAAGAATGAAGCGTCGTCGGTCAGTTCTTTGAACTGGTAGATAAGTTTGCTTCCTGTTTTTTTCACGATGTCGATAAATCCGAGTCCGGCGCCGCCTTTGTCGGATAGCGTGCCTCCTTTGATTTGCTGTTTATACAATGCTGAAAGACCTTCTTTGTCGAGGCTGTTGATATGCTCTAAGTTTTTCCTCAGTTCGGGGACTTTATCGTTATTGATAATGTTCCCCGTAATGACGTTATAACTTTCTTGTCCACGGCATACCATCACGATTCCGCGTCTTTCGTCTTTATCCTCGCCGATTGTGTCGGCGTGTTTGCTAATGTTTTGCAGACATTCAACCATCACGTGAAATACTTTGCGCTGAACCGAATTTGACTCAGCACTTTTCTCAAGACTTTTTTCGGTCATTGCGGTGAAAATTTTCGTTATCTCATGCGTTATTTCACCCTCATAGACCAAACTAATCTGGTTCTGTGTCATCGTTTTATAGAACTCATATACAAATTCTAAAAACATTTGGTTTTCTTGTTCCATAACCTTTTCTAATAATTTGTTAAATATACAAAAAAATTTATAATTCAAAATTTATAATTCAATACCAATTAATAGAACGTCATCAACTTGTTTTTCGTTCCCCATCCAGTCATAAAAATCTTTAGAAAAATATTTTGAAAAGAATGCCATCGATTCTCCTGCGTTCTCTGTCAAGGTTTCGCGTATTCTTTTCGCTTGATATTTTTTTCTTTCGTTTCCGCCAAGTTGGTCGGGCATCCCGTCACTGAAAATGAAGAATTTCTCTCCTTTTTTATATTCTATTATTGTATTTTCAAAATCTTTCTCAATTTTTTTGGCGAGTGGTATTCCGCCGATTGCTTTTCGGCTGCCTGAATACTCAATTAGTTCGCCATCTTTGAGATAATATAATGGACGGTGCGCACCCGCATAATCCAAAGTATTATTTACAGGGTCTATTTTACACAGTGCCAAGTCCATACCGTCCCGTCCTGTTGCGCCTTCTTGGTCTTGGCGTAAGGTTTTTCTGACTTCCAAATGCAGTCGGTCGAGGATTTCTGCCGAACTAAAATTATTGTCAGAAATATTTATTATGTTGTTGAGCAAAAAATGTCCAATAAAGCTTATCAATGCGCCCGGTACGCCGTGTCCCGTACAATCTACCGCTGCAACGTAATATATACCGTTATTATCTTTAAACCAAGGAAAGTCACCGCTTACAACATCTTTTGGACGATAAAACATAAACGACCGCGGAAAATATAGTTGCAGGAACGGCTCGTTTGGAAGTATTGATGTCTGTATCCTTTGCGCATAGTTGATACTGTCAGATATTTTTTTGTTCTTTTCTTTGATTTCGGCTTCGATGCGTTTAATTTCGGTCATATCGTTGGCAACGATGAGGACTGATTCTAGTTCGCCATCCTCGCCAAATTCGGGGATACATTTTACGCCCATTATTCGCTCGCCAGTGCTTGACATAATGGGTACTTCCGACACGACTTGCAACTGATACTCTTTTATTTCACGTAACGTCTCTTTGACAAATTCTATGAAACGACTATCAATGTTAAGTTCCGAAATACGTTTTTTGGCAACTTCATTTACTGATAGTCCCACGTAGGAGGCTACCACAGGGTTTGCATAGACAATTTTTCCGAGTAGGTTGATACGAATAATCATATCAGGAGAGTTTTCTGAAAGGCTCTGCATACGGCTTTTCATTCGCTCTTCTTTTTCGGCGCGAATACGTTCTGTAATATCCTGAGTATTAAATATTATGCCTCTAATAGCGGGGTCGTATAACAGGTTTTTGCCTTTTGTTTCCAAAAAGAGTTTTTCACCTGTTTTTCTGATGTATGTATATTGTGCAACTCCTTCACCGCCAGGGGTTTCAAGTAGATGTTGAAATAGATTATTTATAGTTTTTAATCCCTTCGGAGTAAGATATTCGGGGTCCATACCAGATATTTGGTCTTCGTCAGAATATCCCAAAATCTTTTTTACCGACGGACTTTCAAAAATCAGTTCCTGTTGTTCGCTATATATTGAAATAAATTCGGAAGCGTTTGCGAGTAGTTCTTCGAGCCTTTTTTGGGAATGTTCCACTTCTCGCATTTTTTCTTCGAGTTTACGGTTGCTTTTTTCGAGTTCTTCGTGTGTTTCGGTCATTTCGGCGGCGTTTTTGCGCAGCTGTTCTTCGTTTTTCCGTAAGGTGCTTGTCATTTTTCTTGACTCTTCGAGCAAGTGTTGCGTATGGGTTGTAATTCTGAGGCTAAAAATTGTTTGCCCTATTATAGTGCCTACTTCTTCTGCAAAAGTCATCATATATTCTGGTAGCCTTTGAGTAAGGAATGCAACTTCAAGCACTCCTTGCAAATTTTCTTCCTGTAAAAGCGGAATAACAATAATACTTTTAGGTTTTTTTTCGCCGAGCAAGCCCGAAGTGATAGTAAAATAGTCGTCAGGGATTTCGGAGCGGAAAATAATCGCTTTTTCGTAGGCAGCGGCACCGATTAACCCTTTTCCCATGGGAATTTCGTCATATTCAAACCTTCGGCGACTATAGGCGTACATTGCGCTACGTTTCATCATTTTCTCCTCATCTTCAGCAAGATAGAACGCTCCTTGAATACCACCCATATATTCAATAATAAATTTGATGACGTTAAAAGAGAGGCTTTCAAGGTTTAAAGAAGTCCTTAATATATCAGAAAGTTGTGCGCGTCCCTTTGATATCAGGTTTTTTTCAGCGTCTTTAATTCTGCTGGTGCGAATATCTGAACCTAAATCGTGTAAACTTTTAGACAAAATATCATTTTGCTGCTGTTCGAGGCTATCCCATTTTTCTTCGCGCAGTTCGTTTGCAAATTTAATATTTTGTTCAATTCTACTGTTTAGTTCTTTGATTTTGTTTGTCATTCTTGCTTTTGCCTTGCGGGAGAGGTTGTATCCCGCTACTATTACGGCGGCAAGCCCTATTATCAGGAAGTCGGTGAGCCATACAAGAAAATATTTATGAAGTGCTATTATATTAAGGAATGAAATATATTTTTTCAAAAACACCGAGAATCCGACCCAAAAAATAAACAACAACGATAGTGTAACTACCGTCAACAATATCCTTTCCGAAGTTTTTAAGTGCTTCAGCGTAAATATTTCTTTAAGATTAATTTTATTTTTCAGGTCTATTTGCATCAATTTTTGATATAATTTTATTTGTTTGAAATCGTTTAAAATTTGTGGGCAATTGTTTTTTCCCAGACAATTTCCAGGTCATTTTTATGTAAGCTTGCGAGTTCAATCAATGCCACGCATTCTTCGTTTTTCATAATTGGCAACAGATAAATAAATTTAGGTTTTGTTCTTCCTAACCCAGAAATAACATCAAAATATTCTTCTGGTATTTCTTGGATAATCATCGGTTTACCGTTCTGTGCAGTTTGTCCGTTGAGACCTTCTCCCATTGAAAAAGGTTGTGGTTCAAATTCATCTGGCAGTCCGAAGTTCGCTTTCTCGACAAAAGTTCCGTCTGGTCCTGTTTTTGTATATAAAATAGCAGCCATTGCATTGTAAATTACGGCGATACAATACAATATATCAAATTTATTGTTACTACTTTCAAGAAATTCGGTTACAATTTTTTGTAGTTCGGCTTCCTGTGATTGATGTTCGAGTTCTTTATCTTCGGCTTCCTGGATTAGTGCCATTTTGTGTTCTAAATCGCGGTTACGCTGTGATAATACTTCTATTTGGAGCTCTAATGTTTGTTTAACGGTTTCGGTTTCTTGTCGATGTATATTTAACAAAAGTTTCCCCAGTAATCCAATGATTGTCAGTAAAACAGCAACTCCCGCAATGTTAATAAAGAAATGCAGGATGCCCGTTCCCGCAAAAACAGTGTATTTAATAGCGGCAAATATAAAAAACAGCGCAACGGCACCTGCCATCAAGTTAATAATCTGTTTATCAATTAGTTTTTTCATGTATGTAAACTGTTTAAAAAATTTATAATTTCAGTAGGGGACATAATTTTGTCGGGAGTAAAAAGTTTCAGTGCCGATTTAGGCATCGTGTCGATGTCGCTTGTGGCGGGGTCTTGCACTATTGTGTATCCTTTTCTGTCGTGAATATCTTTCATACCTTGCGCACCATCTTTATTAGCGCCTGTTAGCAGTATTCCGAGTGTTTTTTCTCGGAACGCAAAACCAGCCGAACTCAAAGTATGGTCAATAGCGGGACGACTATGGTTTAGCGTCTCTTCGACTGAAAGTGAGAACGTTCCGTCAATTTCAACAAAGAGGTGATAATTTGAGGGCGCAATATAGACACAATTTTGTCCTATTTTCTCTTTATCGTGCGGCTCTACAAGTCTGAGAACCGACTTTATACTTAATCCTTCAATAAGCCCAGAGCGGACGTGTTTTAGTCTGTGGAGGGATAATACGAAAGGAATTTTGAAAGTAGGGCTTATTTGTGCCAATATTTTTGACATCACGGTAAAACTTCCCGCAGAACCTCCTATCACAATCAGGCTGAAATCTTTATCTTTATGTTCCATAATATTTAAAACTTTTGAAATATTTTTTCAGTTTCACTTATGACATTCATTTTGTCGGCTGTCGATGTAGGCATTTTTTCTTTGATACCAATAGCAATGTAGCCTCCGGGCATCAATTTTTCGTGTAACATTTTAAAATATTGCGCCGAAAAACTATGATTGAAACATAACGCTTGATTTCTGGCAAAAATCAACGCTATTTTGTCATCTTCTATTGCGTTGGTAAAATCGGTCTGTTTACATAAAATGCTATCTGTCAGTTCTTTAACCGCTGTATAACAGTTAGTATCTTTTGTGAAATAGTTTTCAAACAAATCAAGGTTTTCCAAGCGTTTGTAATTGGAATGGTTAATTTCAAAATTTGTTGTTTTCAAGATACCTTTTCGTATATTATTACAACAGTAATTCGTTGGATTATTGCATATTATCTTAATGTCGTCGTTCAGGTTCATCTCTTTCAACATAATCGCTAATGACAATATTTCGTGTCCGCTTGTTTCGCTTGGAAACCAAATCGTTGTGTCGGTCGGAATAGTTTTTAATACGTTATCCCTCAAAAACCTCCAAAATGATGGGTCTCGGAACATTTCTGTCGCTTCTACAAATATTTCTCCGATAACTCTGTCCCTTGTATAGTCCTCTTTTATAAGCTCATAGAACTGTGAAATTTTTCTTATGTTATACATCTCAAAAATATTTGTAAGCCGTCTCTTCATAAACGAAATACCGTACCCGCTATAATCCATATTTTTATACATCGATACGGTTGCTACTATTTCTTTTATTTCTATGATACTAAAGTTCATGACGTTATGTAATTATTTGAAATGAAATGCGTTACTTTTATTATAAACTAATCCGTTTTTCAGGAATTTTGTTTTGTAAAAACCTGTAATAGTTTCGTGTATTCCAAGAATTAACATACCTCCGGGGAATAAGTTCTGATAATAACAGTTAATAATTTTCGATTGCAGGCTTATATTAAAGTATATCAGGACGTTACGGCAAAAGATGATGTCAAATTTTGTGTAAAAAGGGAGTTGCTCTTGCACGAGGTCGTGTTTGATGAATTTCACTTTTTCGGGCAAAAATCCTTTTATCATCAATTTATCTTCTTGTTCGTTGATGTCGATGTAGTTTTTGAAGTCTATCTCTCTGTGACTGAACACTTGATTAAAATTGTCTATATACCCTTTGTTGAAATTATATTTATATACTCCTTTTTTTGCTTGGTCTAAAACCTTTTTGCTGAGGTCGGTAGCAAAGATTGTTGTTTTGTCAAGCAGTTTCATATAATCAAGCAGTATCAGGTTTGAATATACTTCTTGTCCAGATGAACATCCTGCGTGCCAGATGTTTATGTTTGCTCTTTTTTGGAAAGCGGGGTATATTTTTTCCATCAAAAATTTCCACAGTTGCGGGTCTCTAAATAGTTCGGTAGTGTTTACGGCGAGTGATTGTACTATTTGTTCGACGAATGCGCCGTCGTTTTTAGTTTTTTCGATAAGCTCGTCAAATGAAATCCTGAAATCCCGCATCACTTTATGCACTCTTCTCGAAATGGAATTATCCGAGTAGTCGCTGAAGTCGTATGGCGAATGTTCTTTTAGGACTTTTAAATATTCTTTAAAATCAATTTCTTCTATCCCTTTTTGCATATAGGCATTTAGTTAAAATAGTTCTACTTCAATGTTTTGAATAAATGCCGTAACAGAATAGTCATCTCCGACTGAGGCTTCCGACAAGAGAAACAATACGGGTATATCTTCGCCGAACTTGTTTTTGATAGGCACTTCACGTCTTTCGCCTATCAATTTTGGTTCGCCCGGCGTAACTAATTTTGTAACAAAAGCATTATTGTTTGTTGTATCTTCTGAAAATAGTTTGGACACGCTTTGACCAAGTACTTCGTTTCGGTCGTATCCCCACAAGTTTTCGGCAGCGGCGTTAAAGAACTCTAAATTTCCTTCTTTGTCGATGGTGATGATTGAGTCTAAGGCACCTTCTAAGGTCAATTCGTTTCGGATTTTTATCGCTTCTACTTCTTTAAATTGTTCTTTGACTTCGTTTCTAGCATCTTCTAACATTAAGCCTAACTCGTCTTTTGAACGTTTTAACGCTTCTTCCATTTTTACTTGGTCGGTAATGTCGTTCTCTAATGTAAGGATTTTTAATACGTCTCCATTATGGTCAATAACAGGGCTATAGGTTGAGAACAGGTATATTTCTTCGCCTGTTTTTTTCCTTCTTTTGACGCGTCCTTTGAATGTTTGTCCGTTTGTGAGGTCGGCTAATATTCTGTTTAGGTCGTCTGCTTCGTGCTTAAAGAAGAATATCCTAATGTTTTGACCTTCAATTTCTTCGTGCTTGTAACGGAAGGCGGTTAGGAAGTTTTCGTTCACTGAAATCAATGTTCCCTCGGTATCAAATTCGGTGGAAATTGCTGCTGAATCAATTGCTTCTAATATTCCTTTTCTCTCTATTTCTCTACGGTCGCTCTCTTCTTGCGTTGCTCGCATCTCTTCGATGTTCTGACGTAGTTCTTCTTCTTGCTGGGACATCTTTTCTGCCTGTATCTGTGTTTCTTTCAGCAGTTTGTTGGTTTGGATGTTGTTCCTAACGGTAGAAATCGTTGAGGCGATACTCTCGGCTGTTTTTTCGATAAATTCTATTTCAAATTTTTGCAGTACCTGAAATGACGCTAATTCTATCACTCCAAAGAGTTCTTCGGGTGTTTTTAATGGTACTAATAAAAGTGTTCCGGGATTAGCGTCTCCAAGCCCTGAGGTGATATTGACGTAGTTATTGGGTACGTCTGTGATGAAAATTGTCTCTTTTTCGAGGGCGCACCTTCCGATTAATCCTTCGCCCCAGTTGATTGTTTTATCGGCAAATTTACGTCTATCGTAGGCGAGGCACGATGTCATCTCAAAAAATTTCTCTCCTGATTTTGTTTTGTTGATAAGAAAAACGCCGCCCTGATTGACTTTGACGTAGTTTACTAAATAATTAAGGATGTTGTAGGACAACTCTTCGATGTTATCTTCGTTTTTCCGTAGTATTTCGCCGAACTGCGCTAACCCTTGCGTTACCCAGTTGCGCTGCTCGTCTTCTACGCGCCGTAACTGCTCTTCGGACTTGCTCTTAATCATATATTCCCGTAGGTCAATCAGTTTGGAAACAATCTCAGCACTCTCGCCTTCTTTTGGTTGTTCTATCGACTCGTCAAGATTGTTATTCAGGACGTTCTGAATAAAAGAAAGTACCTGCTTTTTGAGACTACCCTCATTTTTAAGGATTTTGTCTCTTTTTTCTACTTCTAAAATAAATTTTTTGGCAACATAACGCGTACCAAAACCACTTACTATCGGCAAAATCAGTACTACCCACAACCCCGGAAAAATAGCAAAAAGAGATTTTCCCGACTGCATCATAGACGAATCAAGGTTACTTAAAATAATCAAAATGGCAACCGCCACCCCCGCAAATACTCCCTGTATAACGTATTTGCTTATTAATGTACTATACTTATTTCTTTTCATTAGCAAAGAATTTTTTGGGTTTTACGAAAATTTTTTGGGGAGGTTACAAAAAAATTAAAAAAAGTTTAAAAAAGTTTAAAAAGTTTGTGGAGTTTGAGAAGTTTAAAAAGTTTGTAAAGTTTATAGGGTTTATAGGGTTATTTTTCCGTCAAATATTTCCAAAATCTTTTGGGCATAAAATTTCTTTGCTGCAAGAGGTTTTTTCTTTCGGCAATAGCAATTTTTTTGAAATATGTCCGCCATATTTCTTGCCATTTCTCTTCATCATTATGGCTGGCATCTGCAAAAAGTTTTCCTGTTTCGGTGCTAAAAGCGGGGTCGTTGATTTCTACCTGTTCGATGGTTTTTGTGTCGTAATAAAAGCCATAGTTTCTAAGCGTATCATAAATAAGCCATTTTCGGTCAGCAAATCGTGCTTTGAAGTGTGATAATGTAATCGAAAGCAGGTCATATTTTGGTGCGTATGGTGCAAAGTAAGTTCCATCTGCTGCCTGTTCAAACCGCAAAAACATCAAAATACGGTGCGCCTCCCGTGATACTGTGCGATAAAGTTTATGTGTTCTCAGCACGTCAGGATTTGCAAAATCTCCCATTATGTTTCTTTTACACTCAAAAAGCCTTTGAATATAGCGCAAAAGTGTCATTTCAATATCCTTTTCGCATGATAAAAAAGAGTAATAGAGATGCGTCCCCGTTTGTTCACCACCAATTTTAATAATTCCGTTCCATACTCTATCGGACTTATTGCTATCAGTTTCTACTTCATATTTTTCTGTAAACAACAGCGTGGCATCCTCAAAACGCAAAATAGCTTCAGGTTTTTCCTTTCGTTTGTAAACATCGAAAACAGCGGTAAGAAATCCCGAAAAAGTACCGTCATATCTGTATTCAATAGACATTTTTTTTATTCAAAAATTCAGTTATTCAAAAAAGTTTCATTTGCAAGGCATCGGGAAAACCTTTTTGGGGAGTTTTGGTTGTCAGCAGCATACGCATAAATTCGGGATTATAATCCTGAACGGATTTTGTATTAATTTCACCGCAGGTTAAAAAATATTTTGCACGTTTCATAACTATTCCCATTTTTTGCAGATTTTCTGAATTTAAGCGTCTAAAACGACGTGCGGTCAAAATCATTTTTGCCGATTTGACACCTACTCCGGGTATCCGCAAAAGTAAGTGATAATCGGCTTTATTGACATCAACAGGGAAAAGATGAGGATTACGCAAGGCATAGCTCAGCTTTGGGTCAAGTTCCAAATCAAGATTGGGATGAACGTCATTAACTATCTCATCTACAGTAAATTCATAAAAACGAAGCAACCAATCAGATTGATAAAGTCGATTTTCGCGCTTTAATGGTGGAGTAGAAATGGCAGGTAACCTATTATCATACAGATTTGTAGGATTATATCCCGAATAATAGACCCTTTTCAGATGATTCCTTATATATAGGTTTGATGCAAGGTTCAATATTTGTTTATCGGAGTCAGGAGTGGCGCCTATAATTAATTGTGTGCTTTGTCCCGCAGGCGTAAATAATGGTGCGTGTCGCATCTTCTGTCTCTCTTCTCTATTTTGCTCAATGCCTGTTTTGATAAAATTCATAGGTTGAATTACGCTTTTGTAATCTTTTTCGGGCGCAAGAATTTTCAAGTTAGGTTCGGATGGAATTTCAATATTAACTGATAATCTGTCGGCATAAAGTCCTGCATCCCTAATTAGGTCATGATTTGCTCCGGGTATTGCCTTCAAATGTATATATCCGTTGAATTTATGCTCAAGCCTCAGATGTTTTGCTATACTTCCCATTTGCTCCATTGTATAGTCGGCACTTCGGATAACCCCCGAACTCAAAAACAATCCTTCTATATAATTTCTTCTGTAAAAATTTATTGTCAGGTCCACCACTTCTTTAACGGTCAAGCATGCTCTCGGAATATCGTTTGAACGTCTGTTTATACAATATGCACAGTCATAAATGCAATAATTTGTATAAAGAATTTTTAAAAGCGAAATACATCTTCCGTCTTCGGTAAAACTGTGGCAAATACCTGCTTTAGCAGCATTCCCGATGCCTCCGGGTATATTTCGGCGGGTGCTGCCGCTTGATGAGCAAGATACATCATATTTTGCTGCATCGGCTAATATTTCAACTTTTTTTAGTGTGTCCATTAGATAGATAAATAATCAAGTGTGTTCTTGTAGTGCGCAAAGCCTAAATATAGATGTCCACACTCCTCGCCGTTAAAATCTGCAACATTAGGCAGGTGCCCCCATTTTTTAAAGCCAAATTTTAGCAACAAATTTATACTTGCCTCATTTTTATCTAAAATAATAGCGAAAAGAGTCTTGTATCCCATTATTTTACTTGTTTTTAGTGCGTGCTCAATCAGGTGGCTACCAATACCTTGCCTTTTAAATTCAGTATGTACATAATAGCTGATTTCGATGGTAAATCGTAGGGCTTCACGTCCTTTACGGTATGGGCTAAAACTAATCCAACCCAAAATTTTGCCATCTCGCTCATAAACAAAAATCGGATATTTGTCCTTATTATGATTAGCAAACCATTCAAGCCTGTCAACTGCTTTTATTTCAGTAGTTTCTGCCGTTTCAAATTTAGAATTTACTGCTTGATTATAAATTTCTATTATAAATTCTAAATCATTGCGGGTCGCTATTCTAATATTGTTCATCACTCTTCCCTGATCTCAATCATCACACTTCCTTTTGGAATTTTTTCGCCTTCTTTGACAAAGATTTTATCTATTGTTCCGTCAAAAGGCATTCCGATTTCGTTCATCATTTTCATTGCTTCGAGGGTCATAATTTTTTTTCCTGCCTTAACTTTTTGACCCTCTTTAACAAAAATCTTTATTACTGTACCGGGTATATGCGATTTTATTTCATTGGGATTTGGGGCAGTATAAAACTTACGGTTCATATATTTTGTTGTAAGTGTAGTTTTATACTTCCTCACAAGTATCGGAAAATCAACCAATTCTATATTTTGTGTTCGTTCCATAATTTTTAAAAATTAAAAAGGTGGTATTCCGTGTTTTTTGGTTGGTCTTAGTTCGCTTTTGCTGTTTGAAACTTCGAGTGCATGAAGCAGTAGCGCACGTGTATCTTTCGGTTCTATCACCGAATCGATGTAGCCCTTAGATGCTGCCACGTAAGGATTTGCAAAGCGGTCGATATACTCCTGAACTTTAATTGCTTTCATTTTGACGGGGTCGATTGCTTCGTCTATCTCTTTTTTGAATATGATGCTTGCGGCACCTTCGGGTCCCATCACGGCGATTTCTGCTGTGGGCCACGCAAACATAAAATCTGCTCCGAGATGGCGCGAGTTCATTGCGATATAGCCTCCTCCGTAAGCTTTTCGTAAGATAACGGTTATTTTGGGAACGGTTGCTTCCGAATAAGCATATAACACTTTGGCACCGTGGCGTATAACTCCAGCATGCTCTTGGTCAACTCCCGGCAAATATCCGGGCATATCTTCCAAGGTAATAATCGGAATGTTAAAAGCATTGCAATAGCGTATGAAACGTGCCGCTTTGTCGGAACTGTCGCAATCTAAAACGCCTGCAAGTACCATCGGCTGATTGGCTACAAAACCAACCGTTTTTCCGCTCATCCTACCAAAACCTATTACAATGTTAGGTGCGAAAAGTTCCTGAATTTCAAAGAAATCCGAATCGTCGGCGATTGCTTTTATCACGTCTCTAACATCATACGGTTGTCGCGGGTCGGAGGGAATAATATCTTCGATATTTTTTTCGAATTTCGGCTCCCGTGGCGGAAAATCTTTTGCTTTCTGCCCGTTATTCCAAGGAATGAACGAAATAAGTTTTTTTATTTGCTCAAAACACTCTTGTTCGCTATATGCAAAAAAATGTGCATTTCCTGTGATTTCGGCGTGAATACGTGCGCCACCTAAGTCTTCCATAGAAATTTCCTCACCAAGTACAGTTTTGATAACGTTTGGACCTGTAATAAACATTTTTGAAATTTGGTCAACCACGAACACAAAATCTGTCAATGCGGGTGAATAGACGGCACCACCTGCGCACGGTCCTAAAATAACCGATATTTGCGGAATAACACCCGATGCGATTGTGTTTCTGTAAAAAATTTCGCCGTAGCCGGCAAGCGAATTTACTCCTTCTTGGATCCTTGCGCCTCCCGAATCGTTGATTCCAATCAATGGAACTCTCATTTTAAGGGCATGGTCCATTATTTTAGTGATTTTTCGGGCATGCATCAACCCCAAAGAACCGCCCGCAACTGTAAAATCTTGCGCAAAAATACAAACCGACGAGCCGTAAATTGTACCTGTACCAATTAATACGCCGTCACCGTGCAGTTCTTTTTTATCCATTCCAAAATCTCGACCTTCATGCTCGACAAAAAGGTCATATTCGGTAAAAGATTTGTCGTCCAATAAATAAAGGATGCGCTCGCGAGCGGTCATTTTACCCATTGCCACTTGTTTTTCAATGGCTGTTTCACCGCCTCCCTGTTCGACCTTCTGCTTTCGGCGCCGAAGATCAAGAATGTGTCTTTTTAAGGACATAATCAATTTATTTTTTAGTTAATGCTAATTATATCAATACATTATGTGAATATTGACAACACAAAACAAAGTGCATAGATACAGCTTATTTTTATATTTTTGCACTTTTTTGTAGATTTTTTTAAAATTTTTTTGCAAATTATTTTTTAATATATTGATAACTAGCATATTAATAAATTTATAAAGTTCAGTTATTAATTAAGAATAAAAAATTCAATTGCGACCTTAGCGAAAAACCTTTGCGCCTTTGCGTTTAAAATCAGAATTCCTGACCTCAGCTACTTTTGTTTGTTATTTTATAAGGAAAAATCTATTGTCGCAGGGGAAACCAAAATTTCCTACATTTATGTTTTT
>Ga0099364_10004597_pt1 | contig 20863 bp, 15 predicted proteins | sample TergutTh196P3_FD_73070 | JGI IMG/M metagenome (GOLD analysis project Ga0099364, IMG submission 73070) | Microcerotermes parvus P3 segment gut microbial communities from Pointe-Noire, Republic of the Congo - Th196 P3 | ecosystem: Host-associated > Arthropoda: Insects > Digestive system > Gut ... | reverse complement strand
AGAAGCGCTGGATCAATCTCCGCCAGCCCAACATAAGTATTTTGAAAAATAGGCAAGAGCGCATAAACAATCAGCGCAATAATCGTAGGCACTGTCCCAATCCCCACAAAAGGAATCAAAAGCCCCAAAATAGCAAGTGAAGGAATGGTCTGAAAAACACCCGTCACCTGAAGTAAAATCCCAGCTGCGCGTCGTCTATGCGCCACCAAAATCGCCAAAGGAATAGCAATAAGTACAGCAATCAATAAGGCAAGTAAAGACATTGACAAATGCTCAAAAATGGCCTGTAAAATCTCCCCTTTTTGCTGTGATAATGTTTGTAAAAATTGATTCATAAATTCTCCTATCAATAAATTCAAGACTTATTTGTTAAACTACAACACCCCACCTCACAACCATAACGCTATAAACAGCAAGTACAAAACGCAGTTTAAGAAAGTTAAGTAGCATCAACAAGTCAAAAAACTATATGTAAATTTCAAACCACTATTTTAATAAAATAAGGTATATTAAGTGTATGTTTTAAAATTAAAAATATCAAGAAAAAGCATCTTTTTCTTTAAAATAATATCCTATAATTGCGCTGCACCAAATGAAGCCGCAATTCCCAAAGTATTTTCAATCAACTCCGAAGCAATTTTCTCAACCAACTCTGATAAATTATAATCTTGATCAAGAAATGGAACGAGTGTTCTAAATTTACTGTAAAGCTGTTGACTCGCAACACCGAGCCGTTTGACATGGCGCAAATCTATCGCTTGCGCTGCTGACAGCCCCTCAATCGCTAAAATATAATTAAAATAAGAAAGAATTTGCGCATTTTTGGACAAAATCAAAAGTAAATTTGTCGCATAATCCTCAATCCCAGAAGAAATCGGATAAAAATTATTAATCGTTGTGTTGGTTAAATCATTGATTTGTACTTCCAATCGTACAGCCGTTTTTTGCAAAGTTTGAAAACCTAACATCTGCTCATTTGCCGCCAAAAATCGTGGTAAATCCGTGAAACTTGAATCCCCCAATTTAATGATTCTAAAAACGCTCATTCGTGCAAGCTGTGACAGTGCAGTATTTACCATTTCGAGAGCTAGTGCGACTGATGTTGTATCATAATTACTCGTTGATAAGATTTCCTCACGTTCCAAATCCACATAAGGATTTTCATCAGAAACTGTCAAATTTGACGCAACGATTTTTGACAAATAAGCCAAAGAATCATAAAGACTTGCGACAACACTAGGAAAATTTCTAAAAGAAAGTGGGTCTTGCATTGACTTACGCTGATGATTTTCAAGCAAATAAGAATCTGTCAAATTTGTCAAAATTTTCTCAGCGGCAAGCCGATAACCACTTCCCTCAGGAGCCGTCTTACGATAATACAAAAAAGGCGTAATATTTCCATCGACAGCTTCCAAAGTCAGCGAATAAATCAACTCCATATTTGACAAAAGTCGCCTCATCTCATCAATCGCAAAAATAGATAAAGCTTGCGAATAAGCGTTAGAAGAAACAATAGATAAGCCATCTTTTACACCCAGCACCACGGCTTTTAGTCCCTCTTTCTCAAAGACTTCTGCCGTTTTCAAAACTCTCCCTTGATAATAAACTTCTCCTTCTCCCATCAAAACGAGACCAAGAAAAGCCAGCGTTCCCAAATCCGCCTCTCCGATTGACGATGTTGCTTTCATCACAGGAGTAATGTGGCGGTTAAGCAATTCTTTCAAAAGAAAGATAATTTCCTCGCCCACACCAGCATTACCACGTAAAAATGAATGAAGCTTTATCAAAACAACAGCACGCGCCTGAACTTCTGGAACCAACTCGCCAATCGCCACCAAGTGAGAATAAATCAAGTTCCGATTGAAATTTTCAAAAGAATCTAAGGCAATAAGCTGGTCTTTGTTTTGCCCGACACCCGTATTTAAACCATAAATTCTTTCTGTTCCATTGGCTTTTTTAAGCACAATTTGCCGCGCTTTTCGGACATTTTGCATCGCTCTTGAATCAAGTTCAATCACATAATCTTCGCGCGCAATTCTTAACACATCAACGATTTGAAGGTCAAATCCTGTCAAAATAATTTTATGTGCCATCAAAATCCTCTCTATTTTTCAGGAAATGAATAGCGGTAAAGCTCAATTCCCAGCGCCTTTTCTACATCTGGATATACCCCAGGGTCTTTTGCTCCAGTTGAAAGCTGAAAATGAGATTGATTAATCTTAAAGACGACAACTTCCTGTCCTTTTTTTATCTCATTGGTAGAAAGTGGGAAAGCATCTTCTGCTCTGAAAACAGTCTGAACATCAGGATAAGTCGAAATTCTTTCGCCTTTTTCATTTTCAATCGCCATAAACTCATTTTGCGCATAGAGTGTGAAGCGTTGTCCTTTCTCATCTTCAACAACAATCGTTCCAATATCAAACGCTTGATGAGTATATCGCATACGCTTTGACACCACACGCCCTCGCGCCACAATCTCGCCTTTTGTTTCCTTCACGATTTCATCAATCACATGAGCGCCACCTTTTTTCTCCGCCTTGATGATGGTGTGTCCCAGATGAATCGCCTGAGATAAACCACCGATGACTGCATTTTCTTTGACATATTTCACAGGCAAAGGATGTCTCGCTGTCGCAATGAAGCCGCCGCCTTGATCAGAAGCTGCGCGCAATATCTTTGAAGTCGTTTTTGAAGCACCTTTGACTACGACTTCAACATATTTCCCTGTTTCATGCTTTCCTCCAACTGCTGCCTGAGTTGTGATATATTCTGCTCTGGAATTTACCCCAATATCTCCCATTTCTCCAGTAGGATGGGCGCGGATGTCTCCCGTCACATCAACAATATATAGCCCCAGAGCAGCGGCTGTTATCCAGCCATTCGTTGATGAAGACTTCCCATTTTGTGGTGTCCATAAACCAACAATTTTCTCTGAAATTTGTTCCTGTACGAGCTGAACAGCCTTGATATAGTCTTTCCCCTGCATTTGCCAGTCTGTCGTGCCAGCAGGTGCTCCAATCGCCGTTTGAGTCAATAAAGTTGCATCATCAGGCAACTCATCAATCGAGATGAGATGAACATCGCCTAGTGACAAAGCAGCATATCCCATCTCAAGTCCATGCTCATAAAAAGCACCACCGCCAGAAGCAAAGACTGAGCCACCTTTTACCGCTGCCAATACATCTGTTTTCGTTAATTTTCTCACCATTAGAGTTCCACCCTCCGAATTCCTTTTTTCTCTATCTCATCTAGTGAACGCTCATAGCCTGCATCCGCATAGCGCAAGACACCAAGACTCGTATCATTATCTAAAGCCAACTTCAAACGCTCAGCCGCCTCTGCTGTGCCATCTGCAACAAGCGTTAATCCTGCAGACTGCATATAACCAGCGTAGCCGCCACCTCCAGCATGAATGGCAACCAAATCTGCTTTTGAGCTACTTGCCACCATTGCATTGATTAAAGGCCAATCAGAAATGGCATCTGAACCATCATTGAGATGTTCGGTCATAATATTGGGATGGGTCATCGCTCCCGCATCCAAGTGATCTCTCGTAAAAGCCACAGGTGCTTTTAACTTTCCTTCTGCGACAAGTTGATTGACCGCTAAGGCTAACTTCGTGCGCTCTCCGTGTCCTAGCCAGCTGATTCTAGCAGGCAAGCCTTGTACGGGAACATATTTTCCAGCGAGTTTTATCCAATTTGTCACGATTTCATTATCTGAGAAATTTTTGAGCAAATAGTCATCAATCAACTCAATATCCTCTACTTCACCTGATAAAGCAATCCAGCGGAATGGACCGATTGCTCGCTCAAACAGTGGACGTAAGAAGGCTTCTGTAAAAATAGGAATCTCAAAAGCATTTTCTACACCATAAGCCTTAGCTTGAGTTCGGATATTATTTCCATTATCAAAGACGATAGCACCCTGCTCCTTAAACTCTAAAATCGCACGGACTTCTTTAGCCAGACTCTTTCCTGCCTTATCAATCACTTCGTCCGGATTGGCTTTGCGTAACGCTGCAAGATCCGATAATGCAATGCCCTCTGGAACATAGCCATAGAGCAAATCATGTGCTGCTGTTTGGTCACTGACAATATCAGGGATAATCCCACGATTGAGCAGTTCAGGATAGATTGTTGCTGCATTAGCAATTAAACCAATAGAAAGTGGCTTCTTAGCGCTCAGAGCTTCATCAATCCAAGTCAAAGCTTCCTCCAAATCATGCGTCTTTCTTTGTAAAAAACCTGTCGCAATCCTCTTATCTGCCTTGCTCTCATCCACATCGACATCTAATATCACGGCGCCAGCCATCACACCAGCCAAAGGCTGTGAGCCCGACATCCCACCCAAACCTGCTGTCAATATAAATCTCCCTGCAAGATTACCCTCAAAATGCGTTCTAGCAATGGCTTGAAAGATTTCGTAAGTCCCCTGAATCACTCCCTGAGAACCAATATATTGCCAATCTCCTGCAGTCAAACCTCCCCACATCGTCAGATTTTGGTCATAAAGCTTATAAAACTCCTCACTATTTGCCCAATGACCAACTAAATTACTGGTCGCCATGATGACAAGCGGAGCGTCTTTATGTGTTTTTAGTAGACCAATCGGCTTGCCAGATTGAATAATCAATGTTTCATCTTCTTCAATTTGCTTTAAAATATCTACAATCGCATGATAGCTTGGCCAATCACGCGCTACCTTACCGATTGAACCATAAACCACCAAATTTTCTGGATCTTCAGCATTTTCAAGATTATTTTCCAATAATCGCAGAAGCGTCTCTTGTCGCCATCCCTTTGCGCGAAGTTTATTTCCGCGTTGTGCAGTAATCGTCATATCTTTACCTAATTTCCATTGACTTAATCAGTGCTACTAACATTTCTGGTACAAAACATTCCCGATGATGAAAGTAATCACATTAATTTTTTGTATATGTTCAAAATTTTAACATGAAAAAAATGTCTAAGACATCAGATTTTTTGAAACTTGTGATAATTTTTAACTATTGAGAAAATAAAAAAAACAAGAAGTTATTTCTTGTTTTTAAAAAGTTTATTATAACTTTCCTGATTAAGCACCATGTTCAAATCAAGATTTCCATTGTAACCGGGTAAACTTCCCTTATCAGTATACTGCTGTACACCATAACCTAAACTTGTTTCTGGCGATGCATCCCATACACCTGTATTACGTCCATAAGCTGCAATCCAAATTGCATCAAATTTGTCTACATTTATTTGGTTTGCTTTTAAAAACCAATCTTGAGCGTAAATTCCAATATTTTTTGCCCCTTGTTTTTGCAATTCTGAACGAAAGGCTTCAATTCCTTCATTCATATTTTTCATATTCGTAACTTCAACATCAAGCCAGTAATAAGTTGGATGATAAACACTTGCCCTTTGATAAAAATCTTTCGCTTGCTTTTTCATCTCAGCTTCTGTTTTTCCTGTAACAAATGCATATACTGCCACAGGAATTCCTCGCTCTTGAAGTTGTTTAATATGGGTTCTGTATGCAGTATCTTCTCCATGTTTATTTGCAGAATTATCCGCCTGCCCATAAGAACCATTAACACGAATAATTGCACCAATAATGTGCTGACTCAGTGTATTATAATCAATTTCATTAGGAGGTTGCCAGCCCGATAAATCAACCACTGGTTTATTCAAATCTAGAATTTTTTCGTTTAGAATATCGCTCATCACAATTTTAGGCTCGGACAATTTGGAAATAGAAATAGGACGTATCCTCACTAAACCAAGTAATCCAATAACTCCAACCATGATTGCTAAGAAAAAAACTGCTCCTAATGCTTTCAGTTTACGTCTCATTTTAGATTTCATTAACTATATTGTAACAAAATTTTCATCAAATGTCATCAAAACTCTCCAGATTCAAGAAGGAACGCCTCAAAGACATTATTCCCTAATTCAAAACCTTTATCTGTCATACGAATTTGTTCGTGGTCATCATAAAGAAGACCTTGAGCGATTAATGTTTGCACTTGCTTACCATAGAGTTTTTCAAAAGATAAAGAAAACTTTGATTCAAATTTCATTACAGAAACACCTGATTTTTTTCGCAACCCAAGGAACATTTCTTCTTCAATCTTTGATTTTTTTGACAAAACTTCTTCATTAACTCTCTTATTAGTCGCTTCAAGATAATGGTGAACAGGTCCATGATTTTTGTAACGAATCCCCTCTAAATAGCCTGAAGCACCAGCACCGACACCATAATATTCAGCATTATCCCAATAAGTAAGATTATGCTGACTTTCAAAACCAGACTTTCCAAAATTAGACACTTCATAATGATTGTAGCCATTTTGCGCCAAGATATCCATGATATATTCATACATATCGGCATTTTTATCTTCATTTGGTAATCGCAAAAGTCCTCTACGCTGTCTATTCATAAACACCGTGTGGTCTTCTAGGATTAAACTGTAGAGTGCAACATGCGGTAAGTTTAACGCAAGAAATTTTTTAACATCAGTTTTAACCATATCCATTGTCTGATTTGGAAGCGCATAAATCAAATCAATTGTGATATTTTCAAAACCAGCCTCTCTCAACTTTTTTATAGATTCATAAACTTGTGCTTCAGTATGAGTTCTTCCAATTTTTTTGAGTAGTTGATTATCAAAAGTTTGAACACCCAGCGAAATTCGATTAACTTTTGATTGAGCAAGAACCTCAATAATTTCATCGGATAAATCACCAGGATTAGCTTCCACAGTGAACTCTTCTAAAACTTCAAGATTTAGATGTTCCGTAAGTTTTGAGAGAAGTTTACCTAATTGTTGTGCCGAAAGAACTGTTGGAGTTCCTCCACCAATATATAGTGTTTTTAATTCTTTGATATCATAAGCTTGATATTCTGCAATAAGTGCATCAATATAATCATCAACAGGTTGTCCTTCCATCAACACTTTTGCGAAATCACAGTAATAACAAATATGTGAGCAAAACGGGATATGAACATAAGCAGCTAGAGGTTTTTCAGACATTTGCTTTTCCTTTCCAAATTTTCTTCCGTAAAATGATTAACGCAAGTATTCCGTTAATGATAACTAAATAAATTGGAAATGCCAAACTTGTAAAAGTCCAAATTGTCATCGCAAAAAATCCCGTCCCTGCGTTAAATACTCCTGCAGCGAAGGGTTCCCACGTTTCTGTTTCAGGATAACGCCATGCTTTTATCGCTGTAGGAATCGCCGCCATTATATCTGACAAAATTGCAAAACAAATTGCAAGATTAGGATTGCTTGTCAGTCCCCATACTAATAAAGCCAAAACTGACACAGCACCACACATAATGTCAAAACGTTCAATCGCCCAGTAAGATTTTCGATTAATAAAAGAACATATAAAAATTAATGCCGTTGTTGAGAAAGAAATTAAAACAGGAAATTGTCCCCAAGTCCACCCTTTTGAAAGTGCAGCAAAAAAGCCGATTGCAGGGGCAATCGTCCATAAGAGCCAAGACACTTTATTAGGTCTTACACGACCAGTAATAGTTGCCCAAGCATAAGGGATGTTAAAAACCAGCGATATCGCTGCTCCAATAAATATCAAAAATTGCATAAGTTCATTATAGCAGAAAATCATGTTTAAGGGATTCTTTAGAAATTTAATAATACTGTTTAATTTCTTGGAAAAATCATTCTCAAACAGGTCCTAGATAGTGGGGTTATCAAAGTAAGTGCGTGCTATCTCCGCCTTACGGCTACGCTGTCGATGCTCGCTACGGTGCTGAAGCACCTAGTCGGAATGGCAAGCCTTGAATTTCGTCCGACTGCCCTAGGGCCTAAGTGCTTTAGCACTTAGGCTTCTGGGACAGGATGACCTCATATCGAAGATATGAGGTTGTGTCCTAAATTCAATGGTGAGTCGAAACTCCCACTGAATAAGTCTTGACTTCATTTTTTATTGAACACTGTTACTTTGCCATCTTGCTTAATTTTGAATGTTTATAGCCATATAGAAAATAGATGATACTGATTATAGCTAATAAAATGAGCAATGTTAGCCAAGTTGTCCAGTGATACTGGATGATTAAAATTAAACTTATCAGAAAAGATAGGGCAGGGAGTATCGGAACAAAAGGAACTTTAAATTCTCCTTTATCAGGTGTGCCAAAATCGCGCCGTAGCTTAATAATTCCTAGAGAAAGCATCATCAAATAAATGAGGGTACTTAAATTTAGAAATTCTGATAGTTTATCGATTGGGAAAAGACCCGAACCTAGCATTGCTCCTATCCCCATTAGTAAAGTCGCATTTTTGGGAACTTTATACTTTCCAGATATTTTACTTAAACGCTTTGGCAAAAGACCATCTCGACTAATACTATAGATTATCCGTACCAAAGCATACGCCATCGAAATTCCTACAGTAATCAAAGTAAGCATAACAACAACAGAGATAAGATTTGCCACCCATGCTAATCCCACCGAACGCAAAGCAAAAGCTAAGACATCTGGAACATCTAACTTAGTGTAATTTACCATACCCGTCAACACTACTGTAACCAAAATATATAAAATTGCTGTAACAAATAAGGCACCCAGTATTCCTTGGGGCATCGTTTTTTTCGGATATCGTGCTTCATCGGCTGAGGCAGATACTGTTTCAAAACCGAGAAATGCCATAAACATTAAAGCTGCACCTGCTGTTACACCGTTACCACTAAGAGGATCTAACCAACCAAAAGGTGCAAAATTATTCCAATTATCCAGATTCAAATGGAAAACTCCAATAACAATAAAAACAATCAACGCGGTCAATTTTAAAATCACTAGAACATTATTAAAACGTAACATTGCTCTAGCACTTAGAAATCCCAAAGCTGTTATTATTGCAATGACCAACATTGGAATCAAATCAATTGAAAAATGCTGACTTGACCCTAACGGACCATTAAAAACTGTTGGTAATTTCAAACCAAACAAGCTTTTAATATATCCTGCCCATCCACTGGCTGTAATCGAAATAGCTGTGAAAAATTCTCCAATTAATAAGCAGCCTGCAATCCAAGCAGGAAATTCTCCAAACACAACATAAAGATAGCCATAAGGACCGCCTTGAGTTGGAATTCGCGATGAAAATTCTGAGAAAATCAAGGCAGATAACGCTACTGCAATTGCTGCAATAACAATCGAAATCATCAAAGCAGGTCCTGCAACTTTAGCAATGGTAGGGCCTACTATGGTAAAAATACCCGTCCCTACCATACTTCCGAGTCCTAATAGAACCAAGTCCATGCTATTTAAACTACGTTCAAGTTCGGTTTTTTCTAGCCCAATTCTCTTTTTTCTAAATAAATCCATAGCACCTCTATATCAATGACATTAAATTTCAATCATGTTACTTTTCAATGTTATTGTATCATATTATTCGCTTTTCTCAAAGGTATTCATTGTGCACCACGATGGTTTTTTAGATATCTTCTTCTACCCTCTATGATGATAAAAAAGCTTAAACTAAGTAGGATAAGATAAGTTGGGAAAGCAACTTCTGCTAAATTCCAATTTTGGATTTCAGTAAAAGTTGTGCTTGCTGAAAAAAGTGTCCCTAGATAAAGAAAACCATTTTCTGTTTCTGGATAGCGCCAACCTTTAAACAAAGTTGGTAACCCTGCTAACACATCAGATAAGATAGCCAATATAATTGCTACGCTAGGATCTTTCGTGAGGTACCAAGCAATTAATGCCAAAATCGAAACGAAACCGCAAATATAGTCAAAACGTTCAATTCCCCAATAAGCTTCTTTTTTTAAAAAAGAGGCTGTAAAAACAAGTGTAGGACCAAAACCTGACATAAAAACGGGTAAAACTGCCCAAGTCACACCGCTAGAAATAGCTGCAGCAGCACTAATGAGAGGAGCAATCGCCCAAATAAGCCACGTTACCCGATTGGGTTTCACTCTTCCTCGTATAATGGCAATAACTGTTGAAATTGAAAAGGATAGCGAAATAAACGCCCCTAAAATTACAAATAAATGCATGATAAATCCTAATTTTCTATTTTGACCAAGCAAGTGCGTGCTATCTTCGCCCTTTGGGCTACGCTGTCCATCCTCACTACGGCGCTACGTGCTTCGCACACCGTTCTGCGAACGGTCTACCGCCGCTGTCCGTTTGATTGCCATTTGGCGTTGCCTCTATTCTTGTCACTTTAGTGACTTAGAGATAGAGGGCAAATGTTCATCGGCACTTTAGTGTCTTACAGCCAATGGTCATGCGAAGCTAACTGCTAAGCAAAAGGCAAGGCGATAAGGCGAAATGGCAAGCTTTGCTTTCGTTCTACTGCCCTAGGGTCTTAGCGCTTTGCGACTCGACTTGTGGCTTTATCCACTTAGCGAGAACCATTACGACTCGGTGCTTCAGCACCGTAGCGAGCATGGATACCCGTGGTGTGGACAGCATAACCCAAAGAGCGGAGATAGCGCTTAAACTTCAGGGACAAGACCACTTCGCCTTGCAACTTTAGTCGATTACGATTTGAACTTGCCACTTTAGTGGTTTAGTGAAATCGACAGCGTAGCAAAGCGGAGATAGAGCTACTGGATAACGAAGTGAAACATATCTTTGATGTGAGGTTGTACCCTAACATCAGTAGGGGAGAAAGAATCTCCTACTGATGAAGTAATCACTTTAAAACTCTAGGTTTTCTGATTAGCTTTAGTTCAGCTATTCTGGAAAACGATAACTTGTGATGCTCAAATCATTATAACGTTGCAAATAAAGCCTACGGCTTGTGACATCTACTGCACTTCGATAAACAGTATAGGTATCTGAGCGACCATCTGATTTTGGTACAGTCACACCATTCAAAATATGCCAAGTTTCAATAACATTTTCTTGTTCATTTATAGGTAATATCGCTCTTTCTTTAAAAATAGCAGCACGAATAAATCGAGAAGTTGGTGTGAATCCTCCTGGAAATACTGGTTTACCACTGAAATTTCCTGTAGAAATATGATTTAGACCGACAGCCTGCTCTGATAAGTCCATATAGGTAGCTAATTTTTCAACTTCACGCTCAAACTTTGGAGCATTAGTCACCACACCGATTGGATTATCAATAATCACCAGCTTTCCTTCTCTCGGTTCAATATTTATCATTTGTCCAGTTGGATCGGTCGCCGAAAAATGCAGGTCATTACGCCCATACTTCATTTTTGCATGGTCATCTGTCATAAGTTGTACCTTTTTAATTTTTTCTCTAATGTCAGCTACTGACCGACAATTTCCCAATATCCACATGACAAATTCAAAAGCTGCAAGTTGAATTTTATTTCTGTCAGCACTGACAGAATACTCCGAATGATTAGAGAATGTTAATTTTTGTGCTGCTAAACCAAATTCATTGACCCCATCAGAAATATCCGCATGATGCTCTGGTGAATCACGACCCACACCTAAAATCGTATACAAATTTGTAATCAGATTTCCATCATACACTGCTCTCCATGTATAGTTTTTAGGTAAAACAAGCGGTTCAGCACTAAAAGTATGCCAATCCATAGTTCTTGCAAAAAGTAAGCTTCCATCACTTGATTTCATTTGAAAACTAGTACACATGATTGATCTCCCCGTATCATTTCTATTTTTGCCCTGTATCTTCCATACTATCAAAAAACTTCACTTTTTGCTTACTGACAGATTTCTGTCAGCACCCTAGTTTTAGGATAATGATGCAATTCAAATTCACAGCACACAATCACTTTCACGAATCACTAATTCAACTGCTGATAGGGCAGAATTAATATAAAAAAGTCTGTCAGTATGCTGACAGACTTGACTAATCTTGAAATGAGACTTCCAGATTACATATACATTTTAAGCAAAGCAAGGAATGAATCAGCTTCAAGTGATGCACCACCTACAAGCGCTCCGTCAATATTTTCTTTACCCATCAGTTCTTCAACTGTTTCTGGTTTTACAGATCCACCATATTGAATGCGAACAGCTTCTGAAACTTCTTTACCATAAAGCTTTTCAACTGTTGAACGTACAACACCACAAGTTTCATCAGCAATTTCAGCCGTTGCAGTTTTACCTGTACCAATTGCCCAAATTGGTTCGTAAGCGATAACCATGTTAGCAACATCCTTACCGTCAATGCCAGCAAGACCAGCTTCGATTTGACCTGAAACCCATTCAGCTGTTTTCCCAGCTTCAAATGTTTCCAAAGTTTCACCACAGCAAAGAATTGGTGTCACACCTGCAGCAATAAGAACCTTGGCTTTTTTGTTAATATCTTCATCAGTTTCATGGAAATATTCGCGACGTTCTGAGTGACCGATAATCGCATATTCAATCCCTTCAGCAGCGAGCATTGCAGGTGAGATTTCGCCTGTAAATGCACCTGAATTTTCAAAGTAAACATTTTCAGCTGAAACTTTAAGTGGATTTTTTCCACGATGATGAACAAGTGGTACAAGGTACATTGCAGGAGCAGCCACAGCTACTTCTACTTTATCTTCTGATGGTAATTTGCCATCAATATTAGCCATGAATGCAAAAACTTCTTTAAGGTTTTTGTTCATTTTCCAGTTACCAGCGATAATTGGTTTACGTGACATTTTATTTCTCCTTTGAGGCTCTGTTTCATTTATCACAGATGCCTTAAATTTTGAACTATACAGTTCATCTTTACATGATTAATTTTATCACAAAGTTAAATTTTTTGCAGAAATCAACTCAGAATGGAATACTTCTATTTTTCATAAAATACTCATCAGCATTTTCAAATATAATCTCCTGTATTATCTCTTAACTCTTGATAAATTGCCGAGAAATTAACTTTTCTACTTCAACAAGCACAAACAAGATAAGACCAGCTAAGAAAGCATAATTCAAATTATGCAAGCCAATATTCATCGTTCCTAGTGCATTGCTAACTACTGGGACGTAAATAATCATCAGCTGTAAAACTGCCAATATTATCAAAGATATCCAAAGAACATGATTTTTCAACATATCTTTATCAATAGAGAACTTGTGAATACTACGACAATTTATCATATAAAATACTTGACCAAACACAATGGTCATCAATAGTGTCGTCTGAGCTACCGCAGTGGGAACACCTTCAGATATTACTACATTGTTTACTAAAAAGCCTAAGAAAGCTAATACAATTGATACATAAATAGTTCTAAAAATCGCATACCTATCTAAAATATTTTCATTTGGATTACGTGGTGAACGGTGCATCACATCTTTTGCCTCATGTTCAAAACCTAAGGCAAAAGATAATGTAATTGTTGTTACCATGTTTAACCACAAAATCTGAACTGACGTCAGCGGGAGAGGTCTATCAATCAATATTGACACTACAACTAGCAGCCCTTGAGCAAAAGCAGTCGGCAGTGAAAAATAAATCGTTTTTTTCAAATTATCATAGACACGACGCCCCTCACGTACAGCCTCTGCAATAGTTGCAAAATTATCATCTGCTAACACCATATCTGCTGCATCTTTTGTGACTTGTGTTCCCTTTTGTCCCATCGCAATCCCAATGTCAGCTTTTTTCAATGCTGGAGCATCATTGACACCATCTCCAGTCATTCCCACAATTTGTCCATTGGACTTAATAGCACTCACCAAACGTAATTTATGCTCAGGGGTTGTTCGTGCAAAAATATCATGGCTCATCACAATGTTCGATAATTCTGTATCAGACATCATCTCAATTTCTTGTCCAGTCACAGCTCTATCAGTATTTTTTAAACCAATTTCTTTGGCGATAGCGACAGCTGTATCCTTATGATCTCCTGTAATCATTTTCACAGATATACCTGCCTGATGACTTTCACGAACGGCTTCAATTGCCGCTGGTTTTGGTGGGTCAATAATACCATACATTCCAACCAAAATCATATCATTAAACAACTCTTCATGGCTGATCGTTTCTTGATTTAAAGGAACCTCCTTAAATGCTGTTGCCAATATACGTTGTCCCTTTTTGGCTTGTTTTGAAATCATTGCTTCCCATAAATTAAAATCAATTTTCTCTACAGCATCATTTCCAAACTGGTAGTCCACTATGTTAAGTAAAACATCTGGCGCACCTTTTAGGTAGATGAAACGTTGATGATTTACTTCAACTAAAGTTGCCATATATTTATAACTTGAATCAAAAGGAATTTTATACAACACTTTCTCATCCTGAATAAATTCCATATGGTAAGCCCAATCCAATAGAGCTCCCTCTGTCGGATTTCCAATCACTTCTCTCTGACCATTGTGATAATCAATCTTTGTATCATTACAATAAAGCGCTGTTTCCACTAAGCGTTTCAATTGCGCATCATGATTGAACACATTGATTTCATCTTTCCATTGGTTCGTTTGACTTTTCTCAAATACTTGCTGCTTAGTTAAAATAGCAAGCACAGACATTTCATTTTTTGTAAGTGTTCCTGTTTTATCCGAACAGATTACTCCCATACTTCCCAAGGTTTCAACGGCCGGCATTTTTTTGATAATGGCTTGTTTTGTAGCCATTCTTGTCACACCAACAGATAAAATGATTGACAGTACTGCCGGTAATCCTTCTGGAACAGCAGAAACAGCTAAAACGATCATCCAAGACACCATTTCTTCAAATGAAAAATCACGATGGAATTGGCTAAAAATAATTAATCCAATCACTAATATCAGTAAGATAATGAAAATTTGTTTATTCAAATGTTTCATTTTCTTGATTAGTGGTGTTTCAGTCACACCCACCTCTTTCAAGTGAGTACTGATTTTTCCTATCTCAGTGTTATCTCCGACTCCCACAACAACAGCTTTTCCGCTACCACTATTGACTAAAGAGCCCGAGTATCCCATATTAATCCGATCTCCTAGATCAACCTCGTCTCCAATAGCAATTGCATTCTTTTGTACTGGTGTTGACTCACCTGTGAGCATTGCTTCATCCACCACTAAATTATAAGCTTCCAAGATTCGGACATCTGCTGGGATAATATCACCTGAGTTAAGTAAAACGATATCGCCTTTTACTAACGTATCTGCTGGAACCACTTGTTTTTCGCCACCAATCAAGAGTGTAGCATCAGCTCCCATCATGCTTTTTAAGCCATCCAACGAGTTGTTTGCTTTAGCTTCTTGAATAAAGCCAATCAGTGCATTGATAATAACAACTGCAAAAATAATACTCATATCAATGTAATCACCGCTGATTCCTTTTAAGATTCCTGCCACAATCAACACATATATGAGTAAATCATTGAAATGCTTAAAAAATTTCTTTATTGAACCTTCAACTTTCTCGCCAGTTAGCAAATTGGGACCGTCTTCAGTTAAACGTTGTTCACGTTCCTCTTTTCTTAGTCCCTGTTCTTCTATTACTTGCAAGTCATTTAAGACTTGTTCCTTGGGTAATTGATACCATTTCATTGGTGTCCTCCTTATGAACATATCGTCATGTTTCCTATTTCTATATCGTTGCTTGTAGTCCTTCCTCCATTACCTATTTTAAGCAGACAACATTGTCTGTTTTTTATTACATCGTTTGATTTAATTATATACAACAGCTCTGTTTTTTTCAAATCTTCCTTTTCAGAAAATGTAAAATTTCTAATTTTTCTGATTTCAATTAGAAAAATACAGACTAATAAAAAATCTTTCGAGATGAGAGAATTTCCTATTATCAATATTTATCAGTATAAGAAATATACCTTATATTCTATCTTTAAAATCATAAATAAAAAGCCCATCACTGAGCTTTTTATTTATGGTATATTTTAAGATAATTCTTGATAGAATAACGACGAGGTTGCATGATGAATAGACTTCGCGGTTTCAGCATTATTCATTGTATATAGATGGATACCGTCTACATCTTCTGTTGTTAAATCTATGATTTGGTCAATTGCAAAAGCAATTCCTGCATCTTTCAAAGCAAGAGGATTATGCTCATACTTTTCTAAAATTCTAACGAATTTCTTTGGCAATGGGGTATTACAGGTTTTTAAAAGTCTAATCGCTTGATTTCGATTAACAATGGGCATAATTCCTGCAAGAATAGGAACCTCTATCCCCGCAATAGCACATCTTTCTTGAAAATCATAGAAAGTATTATTATCAAAAAACAGTTGCGTGATTAATTTATCACATCCTGAATCAACTTTTTCTTTTAGATAATGAAAGTCTGTCACGCGGTTCTGAGATTCAGGATGAATGTCTGGATAACACGCTCCTGATATTTCAAAAGTTTCATCATACGCTCTGATAAAACGGACTAAGTCACTTGCAAAATGAAAATCATTTTTGGTCGGTAAAGTTGTAATATCTCCTCTAAGCGCTAATATTTGGTGGATCCCCTTAGTTTTTAACTGCTCCAAAATCTCTTTCACTTGATTTTTATCTAAATAGGCAGCAGATAAGTGAGCCACCGCAGGAATATTTAAAGTATTATTGACATAATCTGCTACTCTAATCGTAGTATGACCTATATCTGTACGATTATTATTACTACACGTTACACTTATAAAGTCTGGTGATAATTCTTTTAACTCATCAAGTGTCTTAAACAATTTTGATGTGCCTACCTCAGTATTTGGTGGAAACACCTCAAACGAAAGCATTTTCTTTGGATTGTTCACCATGCTCGTTAACCCCACTTCTAATTAAATTCGTCGCTTCGACTAAATGTTCAAGACTTAAAATAGTTTCTTCATTTCCACGCGTCTTTAATCCACAATCTGGATTAATCCATACCTGTTCTAGAGGAAGTTTGTCTAAGATTCGCGAAATTTGCGTTTTGATTTCATTGGTGCTAGGAACTCTTGGAGAATGAATGTCATAAACCCCAGGTCCTACAAGCGTTTGGAAATGATGGGTCTTTAGTGCATCAATAATAGATAGTTCGCTACGACTTGCTTCAAAAGAAATAACATCGGCGTCCATTGCATCAATAGATGAAATAATATCTTCAAACTCTGAGTAACACATATGAGTATGAATCTGGGTTTCTGGTCTTACTTTTGAATGAACAAGTCTAAACGCTGGAATAGCCCAATCTAAATATTCACTATACCAATCACTTTTTCGTAGAGGTAGTTTCTCTCTCAAAGCCGCTTCATCAATTTGAATGATTTTAATTCCTGCTTTTTCTAAATCTAAGACCTCTGCCTGAACAGCCAAAGCCAATTGCAAGGTACTTTCACGTAAGCTTATATCTTCTCTTGGAAAACTCCAATTTAAGATGGTAACAGGCCCTGTAAGCATTCCCTTAACAGGTTTAGCAGTCTGCTCTTGAGCAAAAGTTGACCAACGAACAGTCATCGAATGTGGTCTAGTAATATCTCCCCAGACAATAGGCGGTTTAACGCAACGTGTACCATAGGATTGTACCCAAGCTTTTTGAGTAAATACGTATCCGTCGAGTTGTTCTCCAAAATATTCCACCATGTCATTTCTTTCAAATTCACCATGAACCAAAACATCTAAACCTATTTTCTCTTGAAGTTCAATACATTCACGGATTTTTTCTTCCAGAAATGTATCATAGGCTCCATTGCTCAATTCACCTTTTTTATGATTCAGCCGTGCTCGCCGAACTTCTACGGTTTGGGGAAATGAACCGATTGTTGTCGTAGGTAAAAGTGGCAAATGTAATGCTTCATTTTGAAGAGTACGACGTCTTTCCAAACTGGGTTGACGGATAAAATCTTTCTCAGCTAAATGATCAATCGCTTGTTTCAATTGCAAATTTTCTTGTATTCGCTTTTCATTAAACAATGCTTCATTTTGATGGAGTAATTGTTCATTTCCTGTGAAATAGATGTCAGCGAGCTGGCTAATTTCTTCTAGTTTTTCATTTGCGAATGAAAAATGTTTTAAAATATTCTTTTCTAGCTTATCTTCATTTTTGGTCGTTACCGGCACGTGTTGTAGAGAACAACTTGTATTGACAATGATTTGCGCTTCTGTTTTTATAGCATTTAAAACTTCAAGTGATTGTTGATAATTATTACGCCAAATATTTTTTCCATTAACAACTCCCGCAAATAACAATTTATCCTTAGGAAAACCATATTTCTGAATGAGTGCTGCGGTTTCTCTTCCTTCGACAAAATCAAGTCCGATGCCATCAAAATCGAGTTCACATACGCTGGTATAACTATCACGGATGTCACCAAAATAGGTTTGTAGTTGTACTTTAACTTTATTTTTGTGCTTTAACAGTTCTTGATAGATTTTTTCAAATAAGACAATTTCTTCTTTGCTTTGATCCAAAACAAGAGCAGGTTCTTCAATTTGTAACCACTTTACATTTTCTTGATTAAGAGATACTAGGAGTTGCTGATAGGCATTAATGACTTCCGATAAAACAGTTTCTACTGTGGTATCTTCTAGATACTCAGCTAAAGTTAAAAAAGTATAAGGACCGATAACAGTTGGTTTAGTTTCAATGCCACTCTCTTTTGCTTCTCTATATTCGTCAATAAGTTTAGAGAAGTTCGCTTTGATTGTTGTTTCACGATTTATTTCTGGGACTAAATAGTGATAATTTGTGTTAAACCATTTTTTCATCGGTCTAGCCGTTACATCGTGTGCTTCGTCTTGAAAACCACGCGCAAGGGCGAATAAGGTGTCAAGCTTGTTTAAATTTAATTCGTTGTAACGCTCAGGAATAGCGTTGAGGGCAATAGACAAATCTAACGTTTGGTCGTAAAATGAAAAATCGTTAGAAATTGGGAAATCAATCCCGGCATTTTTTTGCTGTTGCCAGTTGGTTAAACGAATAGCCTTGGCGACTTGTTGTAGTTCTTTTTCTGATATTTCTTTACGAAAATATTTTTCAAGGGCAAATTTTAATTCACGATTTTCACCGATACGTGGGAAAGCAATAATTGATTTTTTCATAGTTAAACGCTCCAAAATTCTAATGAGTCTATCTTATCAAATTCGCTTGATCATTAATAATACTTTTATAATATGCTTTTGTATAGTTAAAAACTATATTATCTACTACCTATTCCTAAATATTGGATAAATAAAAAAAATAATACTCCCAAGGTTGGATGTATTATTTCTATGATTAGTTTTCTTCATTCATTGCCCACTCTTGAGATAAAAATCGTGAATTATCAAGATGATAGTCTACTTTGCTTGGCTGTTTCATAAATTTCTTTATAGATTGGTCTACGGCTAACCAGCCTCTATATCCAAAGTGAATCGTATCACCAACAGCATATGGTGTATTATACATTCCTGTGAAATCTGCCACTTGATTAAAACCTTGAGTATTCAATTGCTGACGAATCTTGACACTGAAGTCTTGTAGTGCTTTTTCAGATAGTCCTGAGTAGCGATACCAATTACCATTCACGGGTTGAATAACAAAGAGAACATCATCATGATTCGCCGCAAATGTATTTAACAATTGTTGGAAATCTGTATACTCTGGACTTCTTAGATAGTTTACCCTTCCCATCCGATTTTTACGACTTTTATAAATTGCTTTCATCTTGTTTTTCCATATCGTATTGTTAATACAGAATGGATTATTGTCGGCGGCTTTTCTTCCTTTTAGATATGCTAATCGGTCTAATTTTTCAATATTCCATATCTGAGGAAGATGGTGTGATAAATTCCGTATTTTTGGAGATAGGCCAATGTGATTTGCTGTAAGCTGTGATATTCCTGAAAATAGTAAATCTTCTTTACGCCAAAATTGTAGTGACATTGAAACTAAAAGATGTTGCCAGCTTGTCATGTCTTTACCAACAGCTAGTCGTTCAAGCACTGAATGAATCGTTTTTTCAGCTTCAAGTGATTTAAAGCTTAGTAAACGTTGTGCCATTTTTTGAGTTGATATTGATTTTGAATTTGCATTTTTTATCCAAGAATAAATTTCCCCCTTGGAGATAAAATTTTCAAATTCTGACTCTGTAATTCCCCGCTTGGAGAACCACTGAGGGCTTATAATGAAGACTATTTTCCGATTTTTTAATTGTTCAGCTACTGAATTCACATAAAAAAAATGTGTCAGCGTTGTTGTGCCTGGTTGCCCTGCTAGATATGGAGTAAAGCCCGCTGGATATTTCGAAAAATAAGCACTGGGGTGAAAAGGATCAATGTGTCCTAGCTCTGATGATCCTAGAATGGGTAAAAAATTGGGATTTGAAAATGCCTGTTTTTTTACTGAGTAGCCTGTGAAACTTGGCGTATTGTAGGGAGCTTGGGCAAATTTTGTAAGTTGTTTTTGTGAGTATCTTGTTCCGACATTGAGGGGAATAAATATCAAAATACCTGTCAAAACGAGCGCTACGAAAAAAGGGCCCAAAGCTTTAATAATTTTAGTTTTCATTGACTTTTTCCTGAACACGCTTAACAATTTTATTCGCTGTATTCCAGTCTTCCCTGTCCATTTCAGATGGTGGTAAGCTGATATTGAAATTTCCCTCTAGATCGACAATGAGCATAATTGCTTTCATTGAATCAAGAATTCCCTCTTCAAATAGGTCCATATCTAAATCTTCTCTAAATTCATCTGTAGCTGCAATTGTTTCAATAATGTCAAAAATTTGTTCTTTCATTTGATTTCTCCTTGTGTACTTTATCAAAGCAAGTGCGTGCTATCTCCGCCTTACGGCTACGCTGTCGATGCTCGCTACACCACCAAAGTGGCTAGTCGCAATCGCAATACCTCTACCTCTTAGATAGGAGATAAAGCAGCACTAAGCCTTGAATTTCGTTCGACTGCCATAGGGCGTTGGCGCTTTTAGCGCCTAGGCTTCTTGGACAAGGTGACCTCATATCGAAGATGTTAAGCAGACTGTTGCAGCTTTAGCTGCGTACAGGTCGCTTAGTTGTTACACCTAGA
>Ga0099364_10004596_pt1 | contig 20865 bp, 19 predicted proteins | sample TergutTh196P3_FD_73070 | JGI IMG/M metagenome (GOLD analysis project Ga0099364, IMG submission 73070) | Microcerotermes parvus P3 segment gut microbial communities from Pointe-Noire, Republic of the Congo - Th196 P3 | ecosystem: Host-associated > Arthropoda: Insects > Digestive system > Gut ... | reverse complement strand
CCCTGACAAAAATTTCAGAGACAAAAACTGAACTGAAAAAAAAGAAAGAAATACTTAATAGTCTCTCACCGAACAATATGCTCCGAAAAGGATATACTATGATTCAAAAAGACGGAAAAATCATCTCTACAAAAAATGACTTAATGACAAAAGACAATATTACGATTTTGCTTCAGGACGGACAATGCACAGCAGAAATAAAATGATACAACAGTTGCCCACCTCATGTAGTGCAAATCTCCGATTGGCTTATAAAAGTATAAAGATGAAAAATCATCCTCCATTTTCCATTATATCATTAACCCTCTTATTCCTCTTTTTCTCAGTCAATCTCCATGCCCAGATAAAGGCTTTATGGGTTACACCTTGGGATATGAATACAAAAGAAAAGGTTTTGAATGTCATTGATTATTCGATAGAATGGGGTATTACCGACCTTTTAGTAGAGGTGAGGTATAGAGCAGATGCCTTATATGTACCAAATAGAATAATAGCTGATTTTCCCAATCCAGAGCCTACTTCATACCTTTTGAGAAATAATCCAGACTTTGATGCCCTTGAAACCTTTATCCAATACACTAGAGGCACAAATATCAGGGTTCATGCTTGGGTTACAGTCAATGTCATCACTACTCATAGACTTGATACTCTACAGTATAACCATCTCTATTTGACACATCCTCAATGGCTTACCTATCATACAAACGGCAGAAGAATAGTGCTTGACCAGTTTGAGGGTGCTTATGTCGATCCTGGCATTCCTGAGGTAAAACAATACATCGTCAATGTTTTCTCAGATATAGTGCAAAACTATGATATCGATGGACTTCATCTTGACTATATACGCTATCCTCACCCCGATTATGGCTACAATAGAGTTTCAAGAGATAGATACAATACTCTTCGTAATCAACTGGATATAAATAGTTTTCAAAGATGGAAAGAGTTACAATTAAAAGAACAAGTCCAAATGATTGGTGATAGTATAAAAAGAATAAATCCTGATATAATCTATTCTGCTGCTGTCATCTCAAACATCAGCAACGCTAGAAATAGTTACGCTCAAAATTGGCACGAATGGCTGGACAACGATTTACTTGACTATGCCTATATCATGGCATATCAGACAAGAAATAGCAATTTTGAACAGATTGTAGCAAATATACCAGAAAGATTTCGAGAACGCATTGTAGTAGGTATGAGAGCTTGGTCAGACGATGGCTCGTATTACGCTTCAAGCATCACCCAAAAAATCAATCTTATTCCAAGTGGATATGCAGGCATCTGCTTTTTTTCTTTTGGTGGCATCATAGACGGAAATTACCAATCTGCAGTTATACAATATGTAGTAAATAACCCAGTTCCAATAACACGACCAGCAAGACAACAACAATGGCTCGAATTGAAATTAAATCACGACCAACATATTACACTCGAAATTATAAACACTTACAATGTGAGGGGGAGTTGGAGTTTACTTGATATGTCGGAAAATACCATTGCAGAGGGAGTTTTAAGCAGTTTTGATAGAGTCATAGTCATACCACGAACATTGCTCGACAAAAGGTATTTAGTCCTGCGATATGAAGTCAATGATGTCGATTATACAAAATTAATTGATTTGACTGAATGATTAGGAAGTTGTGAATTGTGAGTTTTGAGTCGTAAGGAGGTAAAATGCGAATAGATATACTTTTAAACAAACTATGTATAGTCAAAACACGCAGTATAGCCAAAAATGCCTGTGATAAAGGAGTCATCTTTCTAAACCAAAAAGCAGCAAAAGCAAGCCAAGAAACAAGAACAGACGACATCATCGAAATAAATATGTTTGGCTATAAAACTACCATCAAGATAAAAAAAATCCCAGAGGGAAATGTCTCAAAAAAAGATGTCCTTGAATACTATGAAGTTATGTCAAGAGAGGCAAGCTACTAATAACTGATTAAGCGGTAAAGAAAATGCTGATATATTTCCGCATTCTGCTTTCTTATTTCTCATTTCTTTAGCTATTATTAAAATAATATTAAAGATTATCATTAGATTTTCCGACATAAAGAGTAGAAAAGATAAGGAGACAAGGATGTCGAATATATCATCAATTCAAAAAACAGAGCAAATTAGCCCTTACACACCAGGTGGTCGCATAGACCCTTATGCGATATTTCAGCTAAACTTTGAAGCACTTGGGGGAGAAAAGGAACTTAAAAAAGACAAGACATTTCATTTTATCGGTGAAATGAATCTTGGAGGCGTAACCTTTGATATACAAGAGTTTATAAGTATCCCTTTACGAAACCTTACTCAAATATCAAGCCATTTTACATTAGTTTATCAATCAGGTGACGATGGCAAAAATGTATGGTTTCATCAAGATGGTAATACCTCAAAATTTGACGATAGTAATTCACCAGAAAGGGAAATTCGGCAGCTCTGGGAAGAATACGCTTATGCTGACCCTAAAAACAAAGTATTTAAGAGCCAAGCAACCAAAAAGATAAGCATAGACGGGTCAAACTGTTATGAGATAATCATTAAAAACAATAAAACCAATGAAGTAGTAACCCACTATTATGACACAGAGACATTTTTGTTAAAAAGAGAAATCAAAGATACAGGAGGTCAAAAAATACAAAACGATTTTTCTGATTATCAACTTGTGGGAAATACTAAAATGGCTTTTCAAAAAGACATCACCTATCTTAGCTCAGGGACAAAACAGAGTATCACTTGGAAATCTATTAAAAAAGGACTTTATATTTCAGACTCAAAATTTCTGCCTCCACCAGACCCCAATATGCCAGATGAGGAAAGTTCATTGACCGGGTTGGGAACAAAGGTGAATAGATACGCTTGATAGGATGAGTCAAGAAATGAGAAATTAGAATGCAGAATGCAGAAATAAGAATAAACTACAGAGATCACAGAGAAGAATGAATTACAAGTTACAAGTTAAATGTGGCTACCAACTAAAAGAAGAAAGGACAGTGTCATAAATGATAATATGATAATAAAATGGTTTTGTAGGGGTAACCGCAAGGGATTACCCCTACAAATTACAATTATTGATTAATTCAACACAGCTAGTTCTTTAGCTTCGTCTACAGTATCTCCCTCTTTTACGAGTAGTTTTTGGATAGTTCCAGCTTTTGGAGCAAAAATGTCATTTTCCATTTTCATAGCTTCGAGGACAAAGATAGGCTGGTCTTTTTGAACTTGCTCACCCTCTTTTACAAGGATTTTGAGGACAACACCAGGCATTGGGGATTTTACTATAGTTTGGCTACCTGATACAGATACGGTTTCCTTTTCTTTAACTACATCAGCTCTCTCCTTAATCTCTGTTTTCAAAGCGGGGCTGGGGTCTTTGCTTTTTGGAATTTCTGTTTTTTGGACAATCTGCACACCACCATCTTTACTTGGTTTTACACTCACATTGTAGTCTTTTCCGTTCACAGAGACGATAAAGGACTGAGGTTTATCTGTCGACTGCAGGGATGCTGTCTGTGTTGTTTCCTTCGGCACAGATTTCTCTTTGTAGTATACAGATAGTGGAGCTTTTCCCTTTAAATAATCAAGCCCTTTATCTTTACAAGAGGCTATGATAAAGATGTTTTCCTCTGTAACATGCAAATCGTTTTCCTTTAAAATCTTTTCAGCGATAGGCACACCAGATGAAACTAAATCAAGTGGGTCTCCTGTATAAATATCTTTTTTGAGCTGTTCTTGAGCGATTTTGATGATTTCTGGGTCAGCTGGTCTTGGTGTTTTGCCAAAATACCCAAGAACCATATTTCCATAACCATCAGTCATTTTTTTCCATTTACCCATCGTAACGTTCATATAGGCTTGCTGGAAATAAAACTGCGATACAGGTGTAACACTAGTGCCAAAGCCACCGAGAGCAACTACTTCAGCCATTTCTTCGATGACTTTGGGATAAAGGTGCAGTGTCTTTGTGTCGCGCATCATCATAGTATTTGAAGTCAAAGCTCCACCTGGCATTGGTGAAAGGACAATCAAAGGTGAAGTTTCTTTTGCTTCAGGTGGCATGAGATATTTTGCCATAGTCTCTTCAAAAACTCTTTCTGCCTGTAAAATCTTTTTGTAGTCAACATCGAGTGTATAATCTGTATAACGAAAAGCCTGCCAGACGGTCAAAATGTCGGGTTGGCAAGTTCCACCAGAAACAGGCATTTTTGAGAGGTCAATGCCATCGACACCTGCTTCTACAGCTGCCATGATAGCAGCTACACCGAGACCAGCAGTATCGTGTGTATGAAACCAAAGTATGACATCGTTACCTGCAAGCTCTCTTGCTTTTTTGATAGTGTCTTTGACTATTTGGGGGGGAGTAGTTCCAGTAGCATCTTTAAAAGCAATAGAGCCAAAGGGAATGCCTCTTTCCAAGACTTCTTTCACTTTTTCAAGGTAAAAATCAGCTGTATGAACGGTATTATCCTGTATACCAGGCGGTAAACCCATAAGAGAAATAGCTACTTGATGATGAAGTCCGTGATTGTGTATACAACGACCAGAATAATCAAGATTTTGAACATCATTTAAGGCGTCAAAATTTCTGATTGTAGTAGTTCCATGCTTTTTAAATAGTTTTGCATGTAGGTCTATAATATCTCTTGGTTGCTGGTCGAGTGCGACAACATTTATACCTCTTGCGAGAGTTTGTAAATTTACATTTGGACCTGCAATCTTTCTGAGTGTATCCATCATATCAAAAGCATCTTCTTGTGTGTAAAAATAAAGGCTTTGAAACCTTGCTCCACCTCCAAATTCAAAATGCTCTATACCAGCTTCAAGAGAAGCCTCAAAAGCAGGTAAAAAGTCCTTTGTAATAACTCTGGAACCGTATACAGACTGAAAACCGTCCCTAAATGATGTATCCATAAATCTAATTTTTTTAAGTGCCATTATTTACTCCTATTTTTTCCTTGTATATACATATTCACCGCAGCTGTAATCACCGCTGTTAGCTCTTTATCATCAACCTGGTTTTCTTGCATGCTATCATTTTTAAGGATAGGTTTTACAGAAAGTGAGACTTCTATAGCTGCTTCTTTTCTCTTTATCTCATTTTGTTTATAATACAGCCACGATTTTTGGGCTGAGTAGTAAAGTATCATAACAATTGGTAGAGACACCAACATCATCGCAATAACTATCATCATAATAATTACCTCTTATTAACCGAGATTCTTAAAGAGTTCCAGCAAAAACCAGATTATTTTGTTTATATCGTCTATTTTGAGTTTTTCTCTGGTAGTATGTGGAGATTTGACAGTAGGTCCGATAGAAATCATCTGCATACCAGGGTATTTAGCACCAATGACACCGCATTCAAGACCTGCGTGGATGACTTCGATAATAGGTTCTTTAACAAAGATGTTGTTGTAGGAAATCTTTGATTTTTCAAGAATCTGTGAAGTCCAATCGGGTTGCCAAGTAGGATATCCCTCATCGATGGTAAAAATAGCATCAGCATCAGTAGCAATCTTTTTTATCATATCAGAAAGTAAATCAATTTGAGAGGCTATACTACTTCTTAGGCTGAGTAAGACTTCTATTTTATTTTCAGAAATATCTATTTGGGCTAAATTGTTTGATGTCTCTACTATATCTGGCATTTCTTTACTCATGCAAAAGACTCCATCAGGCAGCTCCATCAGCATATTTAATGTCTTTTTGGAAATATCAGTAGCAATGAACTTTTCGCAGCTAATTACTTTCTTAAAAGAGACTTCCATGTTTGGTTCGTAAGGTCTTACATCTTTTTCGAGGTCATCTATAAGCTGATTTACAATTACTTTAACGAGAGATTCATTAGGACAAGAAAAGCCAATCACAGCATTTGTAGGGATAGCATTGTGAGCGACACCTGCTTTTATTGAGCATAAATTAAAGATTTCTGTGTGTGTTGCTACATTGTTTATGATGTCAGCAGCGAGCTTTATAGCATTTGGCTTGTTTTCGATAATCTGTATACCAGAATGACCACCGCTTAATCGGGTGATTGACAGCTCATAACAATCGTTTTTTGTGCTGTTTTCCTCATAAACAAGGGGTATTTCGATGTAAACATTTTTCCCACCAGCACAACCGATAGTAAAGACACCCTCGTCCTCAGAGTCAATGTTTATCAAGTATTTGGCTTTTAAAATACCAGGTTTTAAACCTTTTGCACCTGTCAAACCTCTCTCTTCATCTGAGGTAAATAGCAGTTCCAAAGGTGGATGTGAGATAGACTTTTCAAGAGCAATAGCAAGGGATATTGCAATAGCTATTCCGTTGTCAGCACCGAGAGTAGTGTCCTTTGTTCTCAGCCAGCCATCCTCTTGAAAAATCTCAATAGGGTCGTTTGTAAAATCGTGAGTGCTACCTTCATCTTTGACACAGACCATATCGAGATGTCCTTGCAAGACAATAGCTTCTTTATCTGCAAACTCACCTTTACCAGGCACTTTGAGGATGACATTCATTACTTCATCTTGAATTGTATCCCATCCTTGTTTTTTGCCTAAATCAATCAACCAATCGCCGATAGCTTTTTCATTTCCAGAGCAGCGAGGAATAGAGTTTATTTCCTCGAATAGCTTTAATACCTTTTCAGTAAAATCCTTTTGAAAACCGTCTGTAGACATAGTAAACTCCCATTAATTAGTAATTAGTAATTAGTAGTTACTAATTTCTTTATCCACTTAAAACAAAGATTTTTATTTAATCTATTTTGTCAAACAGAAAATAAAAAAACAGATAAAAATTATGAAAAGTGAGTTGTAGTGGCTTATTGCATAAGCCTGATATTGATTAAATAAGGCTAATGCAATAAGAAACTACAACTTATGCCTAAACTCCATTTCAAGTAGCTTTTTTTTCCTCCAAATACCACCAGCATAGCCTGTAAGCCTGCCATCTGAACCAATGACTCTATGACAAGGAAGTATGATAGAAATTTTGTTTTTTCCATTTGCATTTGCTACGGCTCTAACAGCAGTCGGAATACCCAGATTTTCTGCCTGTTTTGTATAGCTAATAGTTTGTCCATAAGGTATATTTAAAAGACTTATCCAGACCTTTTTTTGAAACTCTGTGCCGACTAAATCTAAAGAAATCCCCCCTCTCCGAGATTGCTTCGGTAGAAATTCAAGTAAAGAACCTCGCATTGACGAAAGGTGGGGCAGATCGAATCCTAAAGAAATGTCAAAATCTGTCCTCTCACCTTTGAAATACTCCTCCAATTGCACTTTTAGGTTTATTAAAGGGTTGTTAAGGCTATATATTAGATCAGCCTTGAAATATTTCTTTAATTGAGATATATTCTTGTCAAGTAGCTTGTTGTCGGCAAAATCAAGCAAGCATATTCCTTTTTCTGATGCAACTGCTATCATCTCGCCTATTTCTGTGTTGATAAAGGATTTGTAAAGACTATTCATACTTATGGTAATGGACAATTGATTTATTTTGACAGAATATATTCTGTCGAAACTATTCACTAATGCCTTATGTTTCAAATAGTTTCAGAGCTTCATCCATGCTCTCTTTGTTTTCTGAGAGGATACTAATCCTGTCATTTTCGTGTAGCTTTGTTCCACCGTCAGGGATGATAAACTTTTTGTTCCGTGAAATCATAGCAATGATGATATTTTTGGGTAGATTAAGCTCATGGAGTGCTTTATCCACGACAATAGAGTTTTTACTTATTTTCACTTCTTTCATGACCGCTTTTTCGTCATCGATAAATCTATCAAAAATGCCGACTAAATCTTCCATAGGTTGGTCTACTTTTAAAAATTTGGCAACCAGAGGAATAGAAGTGCCTTGGACTATCAAAGAGATACTGGAAATAAAGAAGACGAGATTGAAAATAGTCTGTGAGACGACTGGATTGAAACCGCTTTCTATCAAGGGATATGTAGCAAAGACTATGGGAACTGCTCCTTTTAAACCAACCCAAGAGACAAAGCATCTGTCTCTATAGGACATTTTCTTTATTTTAAAAAAAGCCAGACTCATAAAGACTGCCAAAGGTCTAGCAATAATAATCATAAAGAAAGAGAGGATTAAACCTACTATTATGAGAGATTTTAATTGACTTGGAACAACAAGTAAGCCCAATGTCAAGAAAAGGACTATTTGCATGAGCCAGGCTATCCCATCAAATGATTTCATGACAGATGTCCGATGCATAAAATTAAGGTTTCCGAGTGTCAGACCAGTGATATAAACGGACAAAAAGCCATTACCACCCATAATATGAGCTATACTAAACGAGAAAAACATGATAGCTATCACGAGGACAAAATACAAACCCTCATAATCGAGTCTGATATAGTTCATAATCAGCTGTGATAGTCTTCCCCAACCAAATCCAAAGCCTATACCGAGTAACATTTGTTTGATAAAAATAGCAACAGTTCCAACTGCTCCGACTTTTGTAGCCATTATCAGCGAGATGCAGGTGATAGTCAAAATATAAGCCATTGGGTCGTTACTACCGCTCTCAAACTCTAACATAGGCTTTAAATTGTTTTTTAGTCCAAGCTTTTTTGACCTTAAAACAGAAAAGACCGCTGCGGCATCTGTAGAGGACACAATAGAGCCGAGTAAAAGTGATTCTAATAGCGTAAATTGAGGTAGTGTCGGAAAAATTACTCCTAAATAATAAAAGAATATTCCAGTGATAGCTGCTGTCAAAATCACACCAAGAGTAGCGAGAGAGAGACCTTGAAAAAAGATAGGCTTGGTATCTGACCAGTTTGTCGAAAGACCACCTGTAAACAAAATGAAATTTAAAGCAACTATCCCTATAAATTGAGCAACACTATAATTGCTAAAAGAAATTTGTAAAAACCAGTTCGGTCCCTCTGAACCTGCAAAAATACCTACCACTAAAAAGAACAAAAGAGTAGGCATTCCAAAGCGATAACCTGTTTTACCCGCTAAAATCGATAAAAACAATAATACCGCACATACAAAAACTATACTTTCAGTAGTAATTCCCATTTAAAATCCTCAAATTTATTTTCTGTAGGGTGCTGATTTATCTGTTCCATAAAAATGGTAACTATAATTCAAAGCGGAACAGATAAATCAGTTCCCTACAGTATCAATTTCCTCATTATTACTCTAAACTCTTTTCCTTATAAAAAACTCTTTTAATATCGAGCTACATTCTTCTTGTCTAATCCCTGATACTATTTCAGGGTGATGATTGAAATGCCTATCTGTCAAGACATTGTAGATTGAACCACAGACACCTGTTTTTGGGTCAAAAGTGCCGAAGACGAGTTTTGACAATTTGCTCAAAATGATAGCACCACTGCACATTAGACAAGGCTCAAGCGTAACATAGAGAGTATAACCATATAGGTATTTCTCAGTTTCTTGTATCTCCTTTAAAATGAGCATTTCAGCGTGGGCAAGCGGATTGTTTAGCTGATTTGTCCTATTATGATTTTTCAGTACCAACTGATTGTCTTTAATCAGGACTGCACCTACTGGAATTTCATCTTTTTCCATAGCAGCTCTTGCCTCTGAAAGTGCGATTTCCATCCAGTAGTTGTGCGTTTTTTCCATAACCTAATGCCTTTTGCCTAATGCCTAATGCCTAATGCCTAATGCCTTTTGCCTAATGCCTTTTGCCTAATGCCTTTTGCCTAATGCCTTTTGCCTATCCCCTCATTTCAACTCAAATTCCCCAGTCATAGTAACAGAAATTTGTTTTCTACGAGTGTTGGTGCTAAAAATCCCCATAGATTGAACTTCGACAGACAAAGGCTCTGTGATTTGAAAAACACCTACACGACCATTTCTGAGTTTTCCAAGTCTTGTATTGGTAGTTCTCGCTACCTCTTCAGCTCTTACTCTTGCGTCTCTAGTAGCCTCTCCAATGATATCTATCTTAATGTCTGGAAGCTCTGAAAGATAGTATTCAAGAGTACTATTGCGGATGTTGATACCTGTGGCTGCAATATCTGTCAAATCTACGGCAAAATGCTCGACTTCCTCAAATCTTGCAACATCACGCAGAGTAAAGGCTATCCTTTGCTCAAAATTATAGTTCACTATGTTTCCATCCCTATTGTAGTTTGGCCAGTTATAAGAAGGATTGATTTCAAGCCCGTTTACATCAAAACCATTATTTCCAAGAAATTCTCGAAATCGTCTGATGTCGCGTGTCAATGCTTGTATGCCTTGAATCTGGTTGTTGCTGGGTGCTGTGGCTGAAAGAGTCAAAACCCATTTCAAAATGTCGGAATCATACTCCCCAGCAGCATAACCTACTACTCGGATGATGTTTACAGGTCTTCTCGCACTATAAAAAAAGCTTCCCAGTATGATGGCACAGATTATCATTGCTATAGCTATGATTAAAGCTGTTTTCTTTTCCATTGTTTATCCTCACAATTATCTTTTTTAAACAAAGAATTTTTATTGGCTATTTTTGTCAATCGATTTCATAGTATTAAAAAAGGAAAAGAGAATTTATTTGAGAAAGCTACCTGTTTGAAATGAGGATGGTAAGAGTACGTCCGACATACTCTTACCATTCTCATTTCAAACAGATAGCTTGTCGGTAACTTTAACTGGGAACGCAGGCATCTTGCCTGCAATCAATGATTATTCTGGTTTTTTTGCAGGCAAGATGCCTGCGTTCCCAGTAAATAGCTTGACATAAAAAGCACTTTTAAAAAATGTGTAATTAGTTATTACTAATTACTTATTTAATGTATGATAAAGATAAAAAATATATCAAAAAGGTTTTATGCCGAAAAGTCCTCAAAGTCGCAGATTGTAGAGGCACTCATTAATGTCTCAATGGAGATAAATAGAGGAGAGGTCATTGGACTGATAGGACTTAATGGAGCTGGGAAAACTACATTGATAAAGATTTTGGCAGGGTTGTATACACCAGATTCTGGTAAGGTAGAAATGATGCAGATAAATACCCCCCCCTTCCCCCCCCACTCATACTTCATGGGGGGAGCAGAACGAAAGTCCCCCCCCTCCCCCTCCCACTCCGCAAGCTTCATGGGGGAGGCAAAGCTGCGGACATCACTCCTTTCTGCTGGTCAAGGCTTATACAGAGCTTTAACTGTGGAGCGGCTCATAAACTATTTTGGTATTTTACAAAATAAGGATTTTGATTTTCAAGATCATGAGGTGATAGAGCTTGTAGAGTTTTTGGGTTTAAAGCCTTATCTACAGAAAAAAATAGAGACTCTGTCCTCTGGATGGCGACAAAAGGTCTTGGTTTTATTAGCTTTTTTAAATGACCCAGATTTGATTTTACTTGATGAACCTTCGAGCTTTCTCGACTTTTTGGGTCAAAGGGAACTGTTTGAGCTAATAGATAAAGAAAAAAAGAAAGGCAAATACATAGTCTATGCCACTCACAACCTTTTTGACATAGAAACAAGATGTGATAAAATAGCTCTGCTCGACAAAGGTGCTTTGAAGTTTTTTGAGACAAAAGAAAACCTCTTTAAAGAGTATAATACTCAGAGCCTTGAGGAAATAGTTTTAAAATTATTAGTAATTAGTAATTACTAATTACTCAAGGAGGATTTTTTGAAAGGATTTTTTGCATTTATCAATGTTTTTATCTTGATATTGTTAGTCATTTTTGTCTCTGACGACATGACAACCTTTATGGTGGTTTGGCTGATATTGTTCACTCTCATCACTATTTTGCTGCTTTTAGTGGGCAAATATCTTGGTTATGTCCTACCTGCCGAAATGAGTCTGAACTATTTGATTAAACTACCTTTTACTCGTGTAGGTTTTATGGCTCTATTTGACATAGTAGGGTTCTTTATTTTAGTATTGAATATTTTCCCCAACCTTCATCTTTTTGTGGTCGGTTTAATTGCTGTTTTGCTCACCATAGTGATAGTGATGTCGACAAGAGTGCTGCAAGTGAAGTTTGGGAATAGGGATAATCAGGATTATTAAAATGAAATACATTATTGGTGGAATCTTATTTCTATTCTACATACTTTTCTTTTTGAATGTTCCAGGTGACCACGAAAATTTCGCTGTAACTTGGATTATAATGGCTGTTTTAATGCCTTTATCATTTTATTTATTTAATCAAGGCTGGACTATCATATTTCCTCAAGGTCTCATGTTTTATGAAATTTTGAGGTTTCCTATCTCAAAGATTGGGATATTGGCAATTATTGACCTTGTGAGCTTTTTTTTAATGGTGCAAAATTGGTTTCCCAAACTACCGTATATAATGGTTGGTATTATTTCTTTTTTGCTGACTGTAGTGATTTTGATGGGAACGAGGATAATCCAGATAAAACTTCGTGGGTTTAAAGATGCGGAAATACCTGAAGATTTTTAAAAACTGGGAACGCAGGCATCCTGCCTGCAAAACTGAAAACATAGTCATCCTGCCTGCAAAAAAGAATGATGCGGACAAGATGTCCATGCTCTCAGTCTTTTTAATAGTAAAAACCGAGCTTTATCAGCTCTTAAGAGATAGGAGACTGATAATTGCTATGATAGTCTTTTTGTTGATATTTTTGATAGGTCTTTTAAGCTTGCTATTTTCCTATCCAGAACTAAACTCTCAGCAATTAAAGTGGACATCAGAGTTTTCGGCTATATTATTTTTATTTTGTCTATTGTCATTTTCTATGAGTACACTTGTCATAGCTGACATCACAGCAGGTGAAAAGGAAAGAAATACACTTGAAAGCTTGTTTATGACACAATGTCCACGCAAGATTATCTTTTGGGGTAAATTCTTGGTGGGGTATTTGTTTTCTTTACTTCCTTTGGTGATAGGTGCTTTATTTATGCTCTTTTTTTGCCCTCCCCATGTAGTGCCAGAGCTTGCCTCCGTGCTTGCAGGGGGCATATATCCCCCTACATTTATGGGGGGGGCAGGGGGGGGAATTAAAATATTCAGACTGTTTTTTTTGCTTTTACCCTATACCTTTTTTATAGTGAGCTTACTTATACACAATGGTTTTAAAGCAAAATCTATCAGGTCTGCCAAAAGTTCTGAACTCTTAATCTTTATTTGCATCCCTTTTTTTAGTATCTTATTAAATCAGCTTTTAAGTGCTATAGGAGTAACAATTTATATTTGCTTTATAATAATTCTCTGTTATTTCTTAAACAAAAAAACTATAAGATTTATAAAATCAGAAAAAGCCCTACTTAATTAGTAATTAGTAATTACTAATTGTTAATTATCCAAAGACCTTTTCCCAGATGTCCATCTCCAGACCTATTTCGAGCTGGCAGTCGGGACAAATGGGCAGGTTGTCTCCTGAAATCGACAATTCCCGCAGAGGTATTTCAGTGCTACAATTTAGGCACTGGACTTCATTTTCTCTTTTTGAGGTATTTATCAGACAAAACATGCTTTGTAAAATAGGCTGATACTCTTTATCAGAGTCTATAAAATTTTCTTTTTCACTTTCTCTGAGATAGCTCGCATATTTTTCGGAGCTATAGAGTTTGCTATAAAAACGAAAAGCAAGTTTTACAAGGAAATCTATCTTGATTTTTTCAATCACGAGCTCTGGGTTTTTGACATACAAAATCCCTTGATTGATAATAAGCTGGTCAATATAGTCCTTTAAATATTTTATATGAATATTTTCTAGTGCCATACCTTAAAAATCCAATAAATTTACTAAGCCATCCGCTATGCTTTCTATCACTTCTCTTGAGTTGTAAAATCCACTCGCCACCTTTGATTTGATTTGCTCAATTTTTGCTAGGTCAAGCGGTGTCTCTGCATCAAGTTTGTTTAGCTCAGGAACATATCTTTCTGCTCTCATACGCACCTCAATAGTTTTCCTCAAATCAGCTTCTGAAAAAATCTCATCTACGACTTTTCCAGCTACTTCTTTTTTGTTGTAGAAATCGCTATCAATTTTGTCTTGTATCCCTATTAAGTTGGTCTCATTGACTTCGTCCATGCCTTTTAAAATCTGTAAAGCATTTTGAAGTATGACCTCTATTTCTTGCAATTTCTTTGCATCTTGTGAAAATATCGCCTTGTCTTCCAGACGAGACATTGTATTTTCTTCTGTCTTGGTAGTTTCCTTCTTCCCTGAAGTAGCCTCGTTCACACGATTTTGTGCGATTTGTCGGCTTTGGATGTCATTGTTAATTCTGTTTATAGTCATTTCATCCTCCATTGGCTACTAAAAAAAAAAGCCTCTTATTTTGTCAAGCAAAACCTCAAATTATTTTTTTGATACAGTTTTGTGCTTGCTCCATCTTGTTTATGCTCTGTGCTTCCTGATATTCAGGATTTTTCATCACTTCATCAAAAGCTGAGTGAAGTCTTTCAAGGATTTGAATAGCCCTGTCTATCTTTTCAAGGCTGTTTTCAAAATTTGCCTGGTTTAAAAACCTATCAAGAAATAAGTATAAGGACTTTAGATTGTTCGCTATTTCGCCACCTTTTTGTAAATCAAGAGAAATGTTTAATTCATCGATGATATTCAATGCTTTCGTCAAATATTTGCTCTTGTTTTCATAGTCCTTTTTTTCCATATACATTCTGGTTTTGTTTAAATAGGTAATAGCTCCAGAATAAAGCATTACTACTATTTTGCCACGATTTGTAGTGCTTACTTCTACTTGCCGATAAGTCTGATATCTGTTGTCCATTTTTCCCTCCATTAGAGAAATAATTACTTTAAGCTCCAGCTGGTAAAGACCTTATTTGCTGTTGCAATCGCTCCATCTGTCCGTTCCAATTTGCCATATTCGTTTCGAGTCTCGCAAACCTAATCTCCAATCTTTTTTTGACTTGCAAGATTCTCATGTATTCTCGTTCTATCCTTTTATCGATGTTGCTAATTATATGTTCGTAATTTCTTTCCAAAACTTTAGTAATTCCTGTCGTTTCATCAAATAATTTATTAATTTCTTCATCAAACGACTTTGCTTTACCATCTTTGACAGTCATTGTAAAGTTTTTTACAGGGTCTGCGATACCTATCTGGACATTGTTGATAATCATGTTTTTCGCTCCACCTACATGGATTGAAAAACTCATTCCATCATCTGAAATTCTTATTTCTTGAGGCTCTATAGTGCTACCACTTCGATAAGTCTGGTTTGTGGTCGGGTCATACATTGTTACTGAAGCTATCTTATTGTCGGTGGTATAAGTAATGTCAAAGCTATAATTACCTGGTAAATAATTATCCATACCGAGAATACCAGGCTCAATACTAAAACCTCTTGTAGAGAGACTTGCCTCACTATCTGCAGAAAAGAGACGAACTACATCGCTTTCATTTGTATTTAGAGCTTCGATAAAGACATTTCTGTCAAAATCGAGCCTTCGTGTCAGATGATTTGACTCCAAACCTACTTGCGTAAGCAGGGAAAACATATCACCATCAGCGTCAAATCCTGAGGCTCTTCCACCTACAAAGCTTCTTAATGCCGACCTTAGCATATTGACGGCATAATTACCCACTAATACACCAGCCGCTTGCATTTGAGCCTCGCCATCCTCGTTAAGAACTACTTTGGTGATTTCATCGATGTAGTCGAGGATAGAGTTGTATTCATCGACAAAAGCCTGCACTTTATCTGCCATATCATCATGATCGGTAGTGATATTAAAAAGCGTGCTGCCAGTATCTTTTATCCTGATACTCGCTCCATCTATCAAGTCAGTGATGAGGTTTGTGCTTCTTTGAACCCAGCGACCTGAATCATTGAGACTTATCACAGCATTGGTGGCTTGTCTATTTAAATAAAAATCATCATTGCTAAAGATTGGGTTGCCATAAGTATCATCATCCATTATCTTTATCTGATTTGCAGCTCCAGATTCATTGCCTGTCAAAATAAAGGAAAAGCCTCCCTTACCATCGTTCATGACAGAGGCTTGGACTCCTGGGTTTTCAGGGCTTTCATTTATCATCCAGACGAGCCTTTCGAGGGTTGTATCGCTGGAAATAGGGATAATATGCAGCTCACCTGCATAAGAGTAAGAAAATGTCCCACCTGCAGGTGAAACCAAATCATTGAGACTATTCCATTTTTTGACACTTTCTATCTGAGCAGACTGGGCTAAACCTTTGTCTTGTCCAAGCTGTATATCTGGTGCATAGACATTAAGCGAAAATCTTGTATTTGCTCTTAAATCTGTTCTGTCAAAATCTGTAGGCAGTTTGAAAGTGATGCCTTGTAGGACTTCAAATTCATCTCCCGCTTCGGCATCCGCTGGTATTGTAATCACACCTACTTTACCTTCCTGCGGGTCTTCCCATCTGATGCGGATTTCGTTTGTGGCAGTTCCGTTGTTTTCTACTGTGAAATTTATTGTTTTTGAAACATGACCAGTATAAGAGCCACCTATCTCAAGAGTGTCAAATTCTATAGGCTGTCTATCGCTATCAGTGGTCATAAAGGTGCTATCCATAGAAGCTTTATGAAAGGACAAAAGTCCTGAGGAGCTGTCATCAAAGACTATGCTTCCGCTTTGTCCAGCTTCGTTTGAGGTGATTACTATCCGAGAAACTGAGCCTACTGTCTCTATCTTGGCTGTAGCATTGGCTGAAGGTTCGTTGTCTATAGCATTTTGTATCTCTGCCCTTGCTGCTTCAAGTGTCATCGGAGTATCGAGTGTGAGAGATATATTGCTACTATTACCGACCCTGAAACTCAAAACTTCATTGTCAAAATCTATATCGTCATTATGAACATCGACACGAAATCCTGAGCTGCCTATACTATGGCTCACTTTTTCGGCTACATCAAGCTGAACATTGCCTATCCTGACACTACTATCGACCGTTATCTCTGCCACTCTTGAATCCGTTGAACTTGCAAGCCTTGAAATAAAAGAGCTTGCTATCCGCAGACTATCATTGACAGATTGCAAAGAACTTACCCGCGAGCTCAAGTCCCGCAGAGCATCAATCTTGTTTTCCCAAGTCTTTCGCCAATCCTCCAGCTTTTTTGCCTGATAACGCTCCGCATCGAGCATTTGAGCTATCAATTCATCAAAAGCGATACCCGAAGCGAGACCAGAGAGTTTAATTTCACCTGACATCATTCCTCCACTAATATTTTCGACATAAAGCTAAATTTCTTTAACTCTATGAGAAATATTTTCTCTTTTTTATATCTATATCAAAGAGAAAGCAGCAAGATTTGTGCCATATAAGAAGTTAGTAATTAGTAATTACTAATTACAAATTACTAATTATTATTTAAGCAAAACCATTCTCCTCACACTACTTACCTCGCCCGCCACCATCCGATATAGATAAACACCACTTCCCAGCTCTTGACCATTATCATCTCTACCATCCCAGACCACAGTGTGTGAGCCACTTTCAAAAAGCCCATCCAAAAGACTTCTCACCTTTTGTCCTCTGATATTGTAAATGTCAATGGAGACTCTCTCAGATTCAAAACTCCGAACTCCGAACTCCGAATTCCGAATTATAAACTCTATAGTAGTCTCTGGATTAAAGGGATTAGGATAATTTCCCAGTAGCTCCGACCGAGCTATTGGCAAATCTATATCCTCACCCTCTGACACTGTATAATCGAAATCATAGACCCAGATGCCTGATGCTGTATATTGAATCATCTGCTTTCTTTCTGGGAAAAAATAGGTAAACTGCACCTGTCTATGTGAGTCGTCTTTTTCTCCTATATTGTGCATCTGACCATTTATGATTGAATAGTAGCGCGACATACTTGTATAATATCCATTTTCAGTGATGATTTGATTAAAAGTATTTATAGCTGCTATGTCTGTTTGAGAAAACAAATGAAGCCTTTCTAAATAGTCATCTTCAGAGTTAAAACTAAAAACACCTGCTTGAAAATTGCTAAATGACAAAAAGGAGTTATCGTCAATCATATCTAATCCATTAAAACCAGAAGTCAATCTTTTACTAAAAAGGACTTTACTGAAATCATTTATATCTCTTATATAAAAAGTTCCATTATTGACATTCATTATCAGGCCTTTATTATTATTAAACCCAATAGAACCTTGTATCTGACCTATATACTCAAGCTCAGTTCCGTTTAGAAAATAAGCATCAGTTCTTGAGGGTAGACTATAGCTAAAGAAAACTCGATTTCCCTCCATTTTTAACCAACCGCTATCATTATTGACATTGAATGATTTTAATAAGACTGGTTGATTATCTTCTATTTGATAAATTTCAAAGATATGAAAGGGATTACGGTCCTTGTCATAAAAATTTCCAGCTAAATAAAGCATGTTACCCTCAATATAGAGATTTTTGAGGAGAAAGGGACCATCATGCAAAAACACATATTTTATTTCCTCATCAAATACTGAATACACAATATTTCTACTTTGTGTTTCATTGTTATTCCAAGAGTATGCTTCATCAAAATATATGTAGAGCATGTCATTATTGGTATAAGTGAAATCACATAAAACTCTGAATTTTCCATAAGTAGTTATTTCTTTATAATTGTCGCTGATATCATATACTCTAAACCATATCCCCTGATTCATATATAGATATGGAGAGGCATAATAAATGTTTTTATTTAGAGACTGGGGAAATATGGGATTTTCACTATGAGTCAAAGCAACACCACCAGTACCGTCGAGAGTATAGACAAGTAAACTTCCAGAATCTTTGTTTGTAGATAAGAAAAGATAATCCTCTGTATAAAAAGTATAATCTACACGAAAATCAGAGTCAATTTCATACAATATTGTCGGATTTGTCAAATCATCTATATCTATGACTACTACTCCTCCAAAAAAAGAGGCTACATATTTACCATTTTGTATCTCAGGCACATTAGACATAAATTTATTCTGTATAAGCATTTCAGAAACAAGCTCTCGCTCATAATTGTTTTCTATATCTACTTGATAAAACCTCAATAATGTGCTTGCCCCATCAGTCAAAGGCACAATCATAATTGACTCAGATATAACCATGCCCCATCCATATAAATCGGAAATATAGCCATCAATTCCAAAGGTTTCTTTGTTTATCAATATCGTCCTCTCTTCGCTAAAGTCTGAGATCATCAGATGTTTTTCACTGATCATGATACCATTATAGCCTGTGTTTATTTCAATGCTTTTTAATCTTTGCATAAAGGGCTGAGATATGTCAAAAACAGTAACAAGATAATTATTTATATCTATCCAAGAGACGCTATATATCCTATCTTTATCAAGATAGCTTTCAGAACTAGATTTAGTTTCTTGATAGCTAATTCTTTCAAGATGTCCATTAGATAAAATCTCAAACTCCTCTATTTTGTATTGATTTTGGACATATAGTCTGTTTTCATATTTAAATACAGAACCTGTAAAGTGGTCATGCTCAAATACCATCTTACCATTGGATATATTGTAGATACTGTCGATACTTCCGTTTAAAGATGAAATAAATGTCACCAATAAAACTGCGATTAAAAAAAGGTTTTTCATAAGTTTACTCCTATATATATTTTTTGTTTCATTTCTATAGTGGAATTATCTGAATTCCTTTTGTAGAGTCAATCTCTGATTGACAATATCGAGTGTCAATCTGAGATTGACGCTACAGATTAGAGACAACACAACGAGCATTATCCTGCTTACTGTTTTGATGAGTTGGCTTATACAATAAGCCACTACAGATTTCACTGACTTCATATATTCCTCCTATTTAAAGATTTTTTTGTCTCCTCATATATAGAGTCAAAAAAGTCAAAAGGTTACTTTTTTTTTCATAAAAATATTTTTTTTTAAGAGGTTAATTTTTTTTGTCTTGTTGATGGTATGTCCCACCTGGTTGCAGCATATTATCTGCAACCTCTTATGTATGAAGCCCTTATGCTTCAAATCTTAAAGAAAAACTTATTTGTTAAAATTTCATGCCCCCCTATATGTACTTAGGGTCTCTTTTGAGCGTTTTTGGCTCACGGATCAAAAATATTTTTTATTTTTTTAAAAAAATGCTCATAAAATGAGGTATAATGCGAATAATTTTTTTTTGCATCAATATGAACTTATTTATGACCGCAATTTGAAAAGCATATTTTCATAAAATCATACCTTACACACACCGAAAGTGTGAGGCTCTTAATAGAAAACAGTCTAACCAACCACATCCACACTGAATGGGTGGAACTCTTTAAGATACAATCAGTTAGTTCCACCCCTTCAGGGTGGGTGATGTGGTGGTAATCGTTTTCTATAAAAAGTCACATCTCTCCGAGATGTGCAAGCGGTTCAAGAGCTTGCTCGCAGTTAATGCTTGAACACGGAGTGAATTACCTCAAAAAAAATCGACTTTTCAGAGTGGACTGTTTTATCTGTTCCGTTATTAACATTGAACATATTATATCGTGAGGAATAAATCCTATCAATTCAAAATAAATTTATCTTTGAGTAATATTTCCACTTTTTTCATTCTCCATTCTCCATTTTCTCTGTGTCCTCTGTGTCTTCTCTTAAAATCTCTGTGTTAAAAAGAAAAACTCACGACACTCCACTATTTTTTTTCGTAGATTACCCCTCATTATTCCGAACTCCGAACTCCGAACTCCATTATCCATTTTCCATTATATCATCAATCTTTTCCATTTCAAGATGAGTAGCAAATAAAACCTTGATAATATTTTGATAATGACAGACATCATCAAAAGATAATTCTTTACCCTTTCTGTCTTTGAGCCATTTTTGAGCTGGTTGGTAGCCACCGATATAAAACTCCCAAGCTACAAGAGGGACATTGTCAAAGTATTGGGTATCGTTGATGTAGACTTTGCCTCCCCCCCCTTCCCCCCCCCCAACCCAAGAGGAGGGGGGGGCGTATACACAATACTGCCTTTGGGGGGGGGGGGAGG
>Ga0099364_10004595_pt1 | contig 20865 bp, 21 predicted proteins | sample TergutTh196P3_FD_73070 | JGI IMG/M metagenome (GOLD analysis project Ga0099364, IMG submission 73070) | Microcerotermes parvus P3 segment gut microbial communities from Pointe-Noire, Republic of the Congo - Th196 P3 | ecosystem: Host-associated > Arthropoda: Insects > Digestive system > Gut ... | reverse complement strand
CCCCTGGATACGAGCCTGACGGCTCGATCCCCCCCTCGCGTTGGCACGGCAAACGCGGCCGCTCGGCGGGCAGTTGTGTCCTACGGGGAAGTGAATTCCCCTTCGGACGATTCAATCTTTATTCATGAATCAGTTGACACTACCCTACTGGCCTTTGATGCGGTGATATTCAAGTCATTATACCACATCCTTTTCTCCGTGATGCAAAAAGGATAAAAGATAATTCTTACAAGCAATGCCATATAATTCTTAAGAAATAATTAAAATAAGACGCGGATCATAGCAAAACTAATAGCAGTATTGTTATTTTTACGTATTTTTATTTACCGGGAGCAGTATTTTGCTTGACATCAAAGGATTTGTCGTGTAGAATCCTGTTAAATTCAATATAACAAAATGCAGGTTCGCGCATTTGAGCGCGATAATAGGGAATCAGGTTTAAGTCCTGAGCAGTCCTGCTGCCGTAATGACAGAGCGGATATCATGTACGAAAACACACGTACGGCCATTGGTTGTGTAACCATCCGAGAAGGCGATATCTTAGCGTTGATGTCTGAGCCGGAAGACCTGCCTCATTTTGACGGCTTGCGCCGTTTTCCGTAGTGACTCCACAGTGCATGGAGACAGTATGGTTTATTGCGGGTTTTGATCCGGCGCGCGAGCGGTGAAAAGAAACGCCGCTTTATTTTGCGCCCCTGCATCAAATCTGCTGTAAATGATAGTCTTCCTGCTTACTGCGAGATGTCGCTGTGAGCAGGAAATTTTTTAATTCATTATGCATTCTGCATTATGCATTATGCATTATGCATTGCGGTCGCAGACCGCCTGGGGGTATAAACATGTCGATTGATGTTATAAGAGGGTATATATCGCGGATAGGGGGGCTTGATGCTCCGGCTATGCGTTTGGCGCGTGAGAGGTTGGGGACGCTGGCAAAGCCGCCCGGAAGTTTGGGGAGGCTTGAGGATATCGCGGAAAAACTCGCAGGTATAAGCGGGAGTGTCCTTAACTGTATGGATAAGCGGTGCGTTATTGTGATGTCTTCAGACAACGGGGTTTTTGAAGAGGGTGTAGCTTCTGCGCCGCAGTCTGTGACGCTTGCTCAGACCATCAATATCACAAGGGGGCTTACGGGGCTTTCCGCTATCGCGAAGGAGTTCAACACCGATACGATAGTTGTGGATGTCGGGGTCAATGCGGATTTTACACATCCTCTTGTTAAAAACAGAAAAATCAGGAAATCCACCTGGAACATTAACAAACGCAGCGCTATGACATACGAAGAAGCCGCGCGGGCGGTGCTGACAGGTATTGAAACGGCAGTTGAGGCAGCCGGAGACGGATACAAACTGCTGGGCGCGGGAGAAATGGGGATCGCTAACACAACGACGTCATCGGCTGTTTTGTGCGCTCTTACGGGCTTGCCCCCCGAGGATGTCACCGGCAAGGGGGCGGGTCTAAGAGAGGAAGCATACAGGCATAAGATCGGTGTCATAAAAACAGCACTGAACAATAATAAGCCGGACGCCGGCGATCCGGTCGACGTTCTCGCTAAAGTCGGCGGTTTTGATCTGGCTGCTATGGCGGGCGTGTTTATAGGCGGCGCATATGCAAGGGTCCCGGTCGTGATCGACGGGTTTATATCAATGGTCGCCGCGCTTGCCGCAGTCCAGCTTGCCCCTGCTGCGAAAGACTTTATGTTCGCTTCGCATATGTCATATGAGCAGGGATTCAAGCACGCGGCAAACGCTTTGGGGCTCAGGCCATATCTGGATTTGGACATGCGGCTGGGGGAGGGGAGCGGATGCCCGATCATGTTTGCTATTATTGACGCGGCTTGCGCGGTCATAAGTAAAATGGGAACATTCGCCGAAGCGGAGATAAACGACGATTATGTTGAAGATCTGAGGAACAACGACCGGTTTACGGTAAAAAAGGCATGAGGGTGTTTATTTCGGGCGGGGTGAAAAACGGGAAATCGTACTATGCGCAGCGCTTGGCAAAGAAGCAGGAGGCGCGTCCGCTTTACTATATTGCGACGATGAAGCCGGCTGATGGCGAGGACTATGAGCGGATCGCACGGCATAAGCTGGAACGTGAAGGATGGGGCTTTATAACGATAGAGCAGGACAGAAAAATTGCGGAAATTTTAGATAAATGCGATACCGGCGGGTCTTTTTTGCTTGACAGCCTGACAGCCCTTCTCGCGAATGAAATGTTCCGGCAGGACGGCAGTGTGGATACGGGCGCGGCGGAGAGGGTAGAAAAAGAGCTTACGCGGGTGATCGGGAGTATCGCAAATATCGTTATAGTGTCTGATTACATTTACAGCGACGCGAATGTTTTTGACCCGTTTACGGAGAAGTACCGGGAGTCGCTGGCAAAACTTGACCGCGCGGCGGCAATAAGCTGCGATACCGTGCTTGAGGTCACGTTTTCGAATGTTATTGTGCATAAGAATGAATTCGGAATGCGGAATTCGGAATTCGGAATAATAGACGGGGGAGAGGTGTGTTAGTTGAGATTCTTAAAGGCGTTTTGTATGACTTTGGGGATGTTTAGCGTTTTGCCTTTGCCTAAGCATTTTTGGGATGAGGACTGCGCGGGACTGATGATGCCTTATTTGCCCGTTGCCGGAGTGATCATCGGCGCTATATGGTGGGGGGCTGCGGAACTGTTGCGATATATGCAGATAGTTCCCGCTCTCTCCGCAGGACTCATGACGCTTGTGATGTTTTTCATGCCCGGCCTTATCCATCTCGACGGGTTTATGGATACGAGCGACGCGGTGCTGTCGAGGCGACCGGTTGAGGAAAAAATCCGTATACTGAAAGATCCGCACACAGGCTCATTTGCGGTGATAATGATCGCGGCGCTGTTTATCATGCAGTTTGCGGCTGCGCTGGTTTTGTTTGGGGAAGGATGGAACGGGGCTTTTAAACTGTTTATACCGATCACTGTTATTTCTCGCTGCTGCACCGCATTCGCGGCGTTATCGCTGAGACCCGCCGGGCACAGCAGTTATATAAATATGTTTAGAAAAAATGCTAAAACCGCCTATAGCGTTTTCACTGTTTGTTTTTCGGTTTGCGCCATAGCGTTTGCATATTACACAGGGGGAGTTTACGGGCTGATCGCCGCGGCGGCGGTGGCATTGGGGTATGTAGTATCTATGACATGTGTCTACAGGAGCATGAATGGCGTTTCGGGAGATTTGGCCGGGTTTTCGCTTGTAGTGAGTGAGCTTTGCGGAGTTATTGCGCTGGCGGCGATTTAGATTAATGCATAATGCATAATGCATAATGCATAATGCAGAATTAATTCGGAATTCGGAATTCGGAATTCGGAATGCGGAATAACACAAATGCGGAATAATTGACGGGGAGAGAGCGATGGTTTTGGTCTTTGGGGGGGCTTATCAGGGGAAGCTTGGGTATGCGTTGGAGCGGTTTGCTTTGTTAGATGAGGATGTGTTTCGTTGCAGCGAAGATGGTGTTGGCTTGCCTGAAGGTAAGAAGATAATCTATGAAATCGATAGGTGGGTGCTCGCGCTTGTTAAGGCGGGTGTTGATACCGATGAGGCGGTGCGGCAGTTTATTGGGGGTAATGGGGACTCTGTTGTGATATGTAACGATATCTCGTGCGGTGTAGTTCCTGCCGATCCGACTCTTAGAAAATGGCGGGAGGCAGTCGGTAGGGCGCTGGCAGCGCTGGGGAGCGCGTCGGATGAAGTTGTGCGTTTGTTTTGCGGAATTCCGACGAAAGTAAAGTAACTCAAGTTTCGCAGATGCGAAACTTGAGAGGGATTAGGTGTTAGGGAATAGGGATTAGTAGGAAATTTGAAGGTTAAATTATTGGATTATAGTGAATTTTACCGCAAAATGGGGTTTTTACTTTTTCTACTAACCCCTAATCCCTAGTCCCTAAATCTTGAGAGGAGCTTTAAGATGAAAATAGTTAGAATTACTGTGTTGGTATTGGCTGCGCTGGTTTTTGTGTTTTTGGCGGGCTGTGGTGAGGGCACGCAGGTTCCGGAGGGGTTGCCGGAAACGCCAGGATCGACGGAGGCGCCGGCTCAGCCGGTCGTTGATGGCGCTGAGCCCGGTCAGAATACGCCGGATGAGGGGCAGACGCCCGGAATAGAAGTCAGCTTTGACAGAGACGGGAACCCGATAGAAATACCGGATAAGATCGAAAGAGTGATGTCTATTGGCCCGTCCAACACAGAAGTGTTGGTTGCACTCGGGTTTGCCGACAAAATAATCGCAACGGATGAGTATTCCAATAATATTCCCGGTATTGACCCTGCTTTAGCAATGTTTTCCATGATGGCGCCGGACGGGGAAAGGATCATAAGCATGGCGCCGGATGTGATTTTTGTGACCGGCATGAGCATGTCCGGCGGCGACGATCCGTTTGCTATCATAGCAAGCGCCGGTATCTGCCTGATATATATACCGTCAAGCACGAGTATCGAAGGCATAATCGAGGATATCCGGTTTATGGCGGCGGTAATGAGTGTGCGGGAAAAAGGCGAGGAACTGGTTGCAAACATGGAAGCGGAAATAGCCGAAATCAGGGCGGTCGGAGAAACTATAGCCGAAAAAAGATCGGTGTACTTTGAGATTGCCGCCGCGCCGTTTATGTACAGCTTTGGTTATGGCACGTTTTTAAACGAGATGATAGAAATGATAGGCGCGGTCAACATTTTTGCGGACACAGAGAGCTGGACGTCAGTTTCGGATGAGGTGGTACTCGATGCTGATCCGGATGTTATCCTCACAAGCGTGAACTATATCGACGACCCCGTCGGAGAGATAATGTCCAGATCCGGATGGAACGGGGTAAAGGCGATCAAAAACAACGAGGTACATTACATAAGCACAGATGCGAGCAATCGTCCGAGCCATAATATCGTAATTGCCATGAGGGCAATGGCGGAAGCGATATATCCGGAGCACTATTAATGCAGAATGCGGAATGCGGAATGATACAAATGCGGAACTACGCAAATTCGGAATGCGGAATAGCGTAAGTTTGGAAATTGGAGTGAGGGGCGGGATGCTGGGGAATGGGTAAAAAGATGAAGACTAAGACGGTCGTCTCTATAATTGCCGCTTTGGTCGTGATAATTGTTGGTATTGCGTTTGGAAGCGTTTGGATCTCTCCCGGAGATATCTTGAGTATTGTGAGGTACAGGTTGTTCGGGACCGAACCGATCGGGGGCATTAACGAGGCTTCCGTTGCGATCGTCTGGAATCTCAGGCTGCCGCGGGCTTTGCTTGCCTTTATCGTGGGTGGCGCGCTTTCAGTCAGCGGCGCGATCATGCAGTCGGTGCTGCGCAACCCGCTGGCGTCGTCATATACGCTTGGAGTTTCATCAGGGGCTTCACTGGGGGCTTGTATAGTTATCCTGTATGGGGTGACGCTGCCTTTTCTGCCGGTCCTGACACTGCCACTGGTTGGTTTTATTCTGGGTATAGGGACGATGCTGCTGGCAATATCATTTGCCTCGCGCATAGACGGGCAGATGGAAAACAACACCATTATTCTTACAGGCATGGTGTTTTCCCTGTTTGTCAATGCAGTTATGACGCTGCTGTCTTCTTTGTCAAGGGAACATCTGCAGCGGCTCGTTTTCTGGCAAATGGGAAGCTTTTCCGCAAGAGGATGGACGCCGGTATTCATTCTTGTTCCGGTCGCCATCGCGGGGGTTGTTTTTGTCATGCATTACAACCGGGAACTGGATATGATGACGTTTGGCGAGGAACAGGCAAAAACCATGGGCGTCGACATCAAAAAGGTGAAGTGGACGCTGCTGATAACCGCAGCGGCGCTCACCGGAAGCGCAATATCATTCGTCGGAGTGATAGGGTTTGTGGATCTGGTCGCACCGCATATTGTACGCAAGCTTTTCGGCTCGTCGCACAGGTTTGTGATACCGTTGTCCGCGCTGTTCGGCGGAGCTTTTATGGTGATATGCGATCTTGTCGCGAGGACTATCGTGTCCCCGGGCGAGTTGCCGGTTGGCACCGTGACCGCGATAATAGGCGCACCGTTTTTCGCCTACATCTATTTTGGGAGAAGGAGAAATCAATGTTGACATTGACAAATGTATCAGCCGGGTATAATGGGACAGACGTTGTTAGAAATGTTTCCCTGAGCGTTAACAACAACAATAACCTGTCGATAATCGGGCCGAACGGCTGCGGTAAAACGACGCTCTTGAAAGCGGTAGCAAATATTCTGCCTTTCAGCGGCGAGATCGAAATCAGCGGCAAACCCGTCCGTAAAATGAGGCATAAGGATGTAACCCTGAAAATTGCGATGCTCTGTCAGGTTACCGGAGTATATTTTCCTTACTCTGTGTACGATACGGTCATGATGGGGCGGTACCTGCATATCAAAGACAGGCTGCTGGGGCGTCCGTCCGAACAAGACGAGGAATACGTGATGCAATGCCTGGAGACAGTCGACCTTGCCGGAGAGAAGGACAGGATGATAACGACTCTTTCCGGAGGCCAGTTACAGCGTGTATTTTTAGCCCGGACACTCGCTCAGGAACCGGAAATCATACTACTTGACGAACCCACTAACCATCTTGACCTGAAATATCAGATCGAGTTGATCGAATACCTGAAAAACTGGGCTGCGGAGGGAAATCGCGTGGTGATAGGGGTGATGCATGATATCAACCTTGCAATGAAGCTCAGCGATAAAATCATGGTCATGAAAGACGGTGAGATAAGAGTTCATGGCGACACGGAAGACGTCATAACCGACGAGCTCCTGGAAGACGTATATGAGATCAATGTCGCGCAGTACATGCGGGAATCGTTGCAAAGATGGGTAAGCTGATCATGATTCAGGGGACAGCGTCAGGCGTAGGCAAAACTACGCTCGCCTTGGCACTGTGCCGAATATTCAGACAGGACGGCTATAAGGTCGCGCCGTTTAAGGCGCAGAATATGACGCAAAAAACAATGCGGACAGAGTGCGGCGGGGAGATTGCCATATCCCAACTAATGCAGGCATATGCGGCCCAAGCCGAAGCTGTCACAGAAATGAATCCGGTAATTCTTAAACCGGCGCCATGCGGGCAGGGCATACAGGTGATACTGAACGGCCGGCAATTTGACACGCTGGACGCATCCGGGTTAAAAGAAATAAAAACCAAAACACTCCTCCCCGAGATAATGAGGGCGTTTGATTCACTCAGTAAGCGTTATGATATTGTTGTGATCGAGGGCGCGGGCAGTCCTGTCGAGCTTAATCTGAACAAGGACGACATTGTCAACATGGGAATCGCAAAACGTTTAGACGCGCCGGTGCTGCTTGTGGCGGATATCGACAGGGGAGGGGTTTTTGCGTCGCTGTACGGTACTATCAGACTCCTTGATGAGGATGAGAGGAAGTATGTAAAAGCAACGGTAGTTAACCGGTTCAGAGGAGAACTCGCCAGTTTTGAGGATGGCGTGTCTGTTATTGAGAAGATCACCGGTCTGCCGGTGGCGGGAGTAGTGCCGTATATCAGCTTCGATTTGCCTGAAGAGGATGAGGCATTTGACGGGGGGCGGAGAGAGGAAATAGGGGAGTTGGCGGTCCATTCTCTCATTTCGAATGGCGGCTTTGAACGGGAGTTTGATGCGATTGCGGATCATGTGCGGGGGGCGCTGGACATGGAACTTATATACAGGATGGTTGAGCGGCAATGATTGAAGATAGATTGAAGGGCAAGAAATTTGTGGCCTCGTATAGCGGGGGCAAGGATAGCGTTTTGGCGATATATAAGGCTGTAAATGAGGGGATGGTACCCCTCGGGCTTTTGACGGCATATAAGAGCGACGCGTTTTTTTCGTGGTTTCACGGAATGAGCGGGGAGCTTCTGCAAAAAGTATCCGAGTCGTTGAATATCCCTCTTACGCTGATAAGGACGACGGGTGAGCAGTATAATGTGAACTTTGAAAACGCGCTGATCAAAGCCCGGGACGAGGGAGCGCAGGTGTGCGTGTTCGGGGATATTGATATTGCCGGTCATCTGGAGTGGTGTACGGAGCGCTGCGGGAATACGGGGCTGATACCGTACTTTCCCCTTTGCGGAAAAAAAAGGAAAGAGGTCGTTTATGAGTTCATTGACGCCGGTTTTTCGGCGATCATAAAGATCGTTGACACGTCGCGCTTACCGGATGATTTTCTCGGACAGACGTTGTGCAGGGAAGTGATAGACGAGATAGAAAAACACGGCGCGGACGTATGCGGCGAAGAAGGTGAGTATCATACATTCGTGTACAATGGTCCGTTGTTTGCCAATAAAATAGATTTCACCGTCAAAGGACGGCTGACAATGGGTCAGTACGCCGTTTTGGATTTAGGAAGTTGAGAGAAACGTTACTTTCAGGCACGTCTCATCAAAAGTATGTATAGTATTGATAATGAAGTTTAATACGAACGAAAAAGCAGAATATGCCCGCTGGTTGTCAAGCGGAAACCTTGACAGCCGGTTGCGTGACGAACTGGTTGGCATAACGGATGACCAAGCGGCTGTCGCGGATCGCTTTAGCGGTCATCTCTCGTTTGGTACGGGTGGACTGCGCGGCCTTTTAGGCGCGGGTACAAACCGCATGAACGAACTGACAGTTCAAAGGGCGACTATCGGGCTTAAAGATTACATGGTTGCTTGCGGCGGAAAACGGGTTTGCGTAGCTTATGATACCCGCAACATGTCAAAAGAGTTCGCGGAAGCTGCCGCAGAGACGTTGTGCGCTGCGGGCATTATTGTTTTTTTGTTTACCGGAACGCGGCCCACGCCGATGCTTTCGTTTGCGGTTCGTGAGAAAAGCGCTTTTGCGGGCATAGTGATCACCGCGTCGCATAACCCACCGGAGTACAATGGTTTTAAAGTATACGGCGCTGACGGTGGTCAGATCACGGATGGTGCGGCAAGGGAGATATCATTATGTATCGAAAAACATGATGTTTTGGCAGCGCCGCCACGTATGGCTCTCGCCGAAGCTCGCAAACAGGGTTTGCTCTTTGATCTGGACGGAGTCGATCCCATATACTATAAAAAAGTCCGTGCATTGACGATCCGCAAGGACATGGTCAGGCAAAACTCGAAAAAGCTGAGCATACTCTATACCCCGCTAAATGGCTCCGGGAATATACCGGTGCGGCATGTGTTAAAAGAGTTGGGATATGAAAATCTGATAATAGTACCCGAACAGGAGATGCCGGACGGCGGTTTTCCCACTGTCCCGTGTCCTAATCCTGAAGAACCGGAAGTGTTCGCGCTTGCCCTGAAACAAGCGGAAATGCAGCCCGTGGATATAATCCTCGCGACCGATCCGGACTGCGACCGCATTGGCGCTTTGACTTCGGACGGGGAGGGCGGGTTTGCTTTGCTGACGGGCAATCAAATAGGATGCCTGCTCTGTGACTATATACTCGGCGCGAAAAAAGAAAACGGAGAGCTTTTTGAAAACTCAGCCGTTATAAAGACAATCGTTACATCGGAACTTGCCCGGAGTATATGCGAGGATCACGGCGTTGTGCTTGTTGAAACATTGACCGGTTTTAAGTACATCGGCGAAAAAATCAAAAAGTGGGAGGATAGCGGCGAGTACAAATTCCTGTTTGGGTTTGAAGAGAGTTATGGCTATCTTGCCGGGGATTTTGTAAGGGATAAAGACGCCGTTATCGCTGCCGCTTTGCTCTGTGAAATGGCGCTGTACCACAAACTGCGCGGCATGACGCTGCAAGACGCGCTTGAAAAGCTATACTCGCGTTGCGGGTATTTCGCGGAACGGCTTTTATCCATCACCTTGGACGGCAGCGGCGGCGTAGCAAAAACAGCGGCGGTCATGGGCAAACTGCGTGCCGCCTCCGATGCGGAACTTTTTGGCGCAAAAGTTGTCACTACTATAGATTATTTAAGCGGTAACACGGACTTGCCAAAGTCGGATGTGGTGAAAATACACTTTGATGACAGGAGTTGGCTGGCTGTCCGACCGTCGGGGACTGAGCCGAAAATAAAGTTCTATTTCGGTGCGAGCGGGAAAGATATGATAGAGGTTAATGCTAAACTGGACAGGATAGGGGAAATAGTTCATTCTGCGGTATAACACTTGCATTTCAGTCTATTATAATCAACAGACTATTCTTGAGTTAAAACTCTTCCACATGAGAGATCAAGGCCTCGGTGTTGCGGCTTGCTCGGACAGCTTAATGTCAAAAGCCATATTTCTTAATCAACCTTGCCATATCCGTTTGGTTGCAAATTATCGTTTTGCAACCAAAGAGTTAGGGTCTGAAAAGCATTTTATCTTTGCTTTTCAGACCCTAACTATTATAACTGTTACTTGTATGATCCGTACTTATGAACGGTGTCAAACATTGCGTGCAGGTTTTCTTTCGGACATTTGTCGATCGGTATTGATGTGTCCATCATGAAGCCGCCGCCCGGCGCACAGATGTCGAGAAGCTTTTTGGTTTCGTCGGAGATTTTCTCCGGTGTACCATACATCAGGAGCGCTGTCGGGAGGTTGGCGTTGATACAGGCGACCTTGCCGACGGTTTCCTTAGCCCTCTTCATGTCCACTTTCTCGAACATATAGACAACTTTACCCGGAGGTACGTCACAGAGTTGTTCCAGCCTGGTGTTGTAGTTGCCCTCTGTAAAGACGTATGGTGTAATGCCGTTGTCAATACATGCCATAATCAGGGCCTTAAGTCCCGGCCAGTAGAATTTGGCGTAATTCTCGGGACTCATGAACTCGTCAACGCCCATATGCAACGGGATGAGGAAGAATTCTCTCTTGAGGTGTATTGCCGCACCCAGCGCATTTCTCAGCATGAGACCCTGCATGACATTGACGGCTTCCATCAATTCTTCTGGTCTCTCATAAACGTCTGTAATGGTGTTGATCATGCCGCGGAAAGTGTCCGCGAACATATCAAACGGACAGGTCGTGCCTACTTGCGGGCCAAGGACAAAACCTTCATCCTCGATGATATGCGCGATCTCTCCTCCGCCCATCAGCCATTCAAGCGAATATTTTCCGGCCAATGAAAGCGCGTCAAAGGCTTGTACTACTTCTGGGTCGGAAAAAGGTACTGTCGATGTGTAGAGACCGAATTCAATGGGGTTTTGGAAATTGATCTTGGCGAGGCCGGCAAGATTATTATTTCTGCGCGGAAGCCATTTTGTCAGGATAAAGTGAGTCGGGTCGAAGCAAAAGTCTTCAAACTCGTCCTCGTGCAGATATTCGCCGTCTAATATCTGGAAGCTTTCGTTTAATCCTATGCCGTCGGCATATCCGGGGAACTTGATAAAGTTTGACCCTAATGCGTTTGCCGCTTTGGCAGGGTATACCGCTGGCGGCCATACGAGGTCAGGTTGAAACTCTTCCATATACGCTTTTATTCCGGGGATACAGTTTCTAACGTCGGTAAGCGTGGCGTAAGTGGGAATACCATAAGCTGTGCTTGCAAAGAATCCTGTTTTTGGGGCTAAGGGAACGCGGTCGTATTCTGTGAGTGAAACTGCTGCGTCTATCCGCTTTCTACGATCGTTGGCCAGCTCCTGTTTTGTCATATAATATCCCTCGCTTTTTTTATTTTTACCCGGCCGGAGACCAGGTACATTACGCATCCGCCAGATAATATGTATATCATTATACGGCATAAGGGAAATATGTCAATAGTGCAGTTAACAGAAAGTCTTAAAGTGGTAAAAAGTGTCAAATATGACAAAAATAAAGGGTTAAAACACAGAAAGAAACATTTGACACGGCGTTATGAATGTGTTATCATGCGCATCAGTTGAATAGCAGTGTCTTCGGGGCGGGGTGAAAGTCCCCACCGGCGGTGAGAAAAAGTCCGCGAGCGCTATGTGTTATTGGCGTTGAATTGGTGTGATTCCAATACCGACAGTTACAGTCTGGATGGGAGAAGATGGGATAAAGTTTTGCGGCTGCATGCCGGCAACATTATCCGCATATTATCCGCATGTTGCAAATACACCTGAAAGGCGCGCTTTTCAGGTGTATTTATTTTTACCGGAGGAAAGAAAAATGAGATCGGAAAGAACAAGAAAACTTGTTACACTTGCAATGCTCAGCGCCCTGGCTTATCTTATTATGCTTGTGAAGACGCCGCCCATATTTCCTGCAGTACCGTTTTTGCGGTATGAGGCAAAAGACGTTATAATTGCAATAGGCGGATTCATTTTTGGCCCGCTTTCCGCCCTTGCCATGTCTGTGGTAGTAGCGTTTATCGAAATGATCACCGTATCAGAGACGCTTATTTACGGAGCCGTTATGAATGCGTTGTCGTCATGCACTTTCGCTTGCACAGCGGCGTTCGTATACAAAAAAAGACGGACAATTCTGGGCGCGACGGCAGGGCTTGTATGCGGCATAGTTGTCACTGTCCCGGTAATGCTGCTATGGAATTATCTCATCGTACCGTTATACCTTGGAGTCCCGCGCACAGTTATAGCGACTATGCTCGTTCCGTACTTTTTGCCGTTTAACCTCATCAAGTACGGACTGAGCGCCGCAATCACAATGCTGGTGTACAGACCGGTCAGAGCCGCGCTGGACAAGGCCCGGCTTCATCCTGTTTCAGTAGTCGAAGGATCGAAACCGTCAAAGAAGTTGAACATCGGCGCAGTTTTGGTGTCTCTGTTCGTTATTATCACATGTGTCCTGTTAATACTCTCATATCAGGGGATAGTATAGTTATTAAAAACAAAGATAACAAGAGTTGACCGTTTTTCTTGCATTATTATGCGACGCATACTATAATGATATGAAATAACATATGGGGGAAAGTGTTATGAAAAAACTATCAAGTATCGCTTTAGAGGTGCAGGCGTCTACTACTCTTGCGGTAGATGCGCTTTTTAAGCAAATGAAAGCGGATGGGAAAGACGTAGTCGGTTTTGGCGCGGGAGAGCCGGACTTTAACACACCGGAGAATATCAACGAGGCGGCGATCAAGGCGATCAGGGACGGACAAACGAAGTACACCCCTGTAAACGGGATACCGGCGCTGCGTCAGGCTGTCGTGGACAGGTTACAGGCTGATTGCGGAATAAGCTACTCGGCGGATCAGATTGTCGTGGCAAGCGGAGCTAAGCATAGTATTTACATTGCCCTGCAGGCGCTGCTTGATCCGGGTGATGAAGTGATCCTGCCGGCTCCGTATTGGGTGACATTTGCCGAGGCGGTGAAGATGGCTGGCGGCGTACCGATAATTGTTTCCGCGCCGGAATCAAACGATTTTAAAATAACAAAGCAGCAGCTTGAGGCTGCTGTTACCGAAAAGACAAAACTATTTATCATCAATAATCCGTCGAATCCGACGGGGATGTTGTACAATACGGGTCAGTTGCGCGATTTGGCTGAAGTCTGCGTGAAAAATGATATTTATATCATGTCCGACGAGGTATACTACCAGCTTGTATATGACGGTAAAAAGTTTACCAGCATCGCATCGTTGGGTGATGACGTCAGGGAACGTACAATAATCGTAAACGGCGTTTCAAAGACATATGCGATGACCGGTTGGCGGGTTGGCTACACAGCGTCAAACTTGCAGCTTGCGAAGGTCATGAGCAATTACCTCAGCCATTCGACAAGCTCGCCGAGTACAATCTCGCAGTTTGCGTCTGTTGAGGCGCTAAACGGTCCTCAGGAGGGCGTCATAACTATGCGGGACGAATTTGAGCGTCGCCGCGATTATATAGTAGAGCGGGTCAACGCCATTGAGGGGCTCAGTTGTCGTAAACCTGACGGAGCATTCTATATAATGATCAACATCGAAAAGCAAATAGGAAAAACCCTTGGCGGCAAGGTGATAAAAAACAGCGACGACTTCTCTCTGGCATTCCTTGAAAGCGGACTGGTCGCTGTAGTTTCATGTACCGGATTTGGGTGCGATAACTTCCTGCGCCTGACATATGCCGCTTCAATCAAGACCATAGAAGAAGGGATAAACCGTCTGGAAAAATTCGTAAAAGGATTCTAGTGCTTTGGGTTTTCTCTGACTATTCGGATAGCCAGCGACATGTTTGACATCATATCTATTTTTGTCTGAGGGTCAAAGTCGGTCATTTGTGCGAATAGGGCGCCTTTGTCGGTGACCACATAATGGGATTTCATATTGTTGAGCATTATAGCCATTACGTCAAGACGACAGCTCTCGCATTGGCAAATGTCTGCTTCGGGAAGCCATCTTTCCACATAAACGCGGACTGCGTCCTCAGTGTAGTTTCTTAATTGTTTCATTAGTTTACACCCCCGTAAACCGGACAAGCCGGATTTGACTACAATAATTATAACCTATTTTATCGTAATTGTATAGCGTAATTGAGAAAAAGTCCCGGAAAAACCGGGACTTTTTTCTGATAGTAAGAGTTAAGTGGAAGTTAGCTTATGATACGAGCTCAACAGCCTTGACAGCAGCGGAACCGGCATCTGTTGTGTATGCGTCTGCGCCGATCTCATTCGCGAAGTCTTGAGTGATCGGGGCGCCGCCTACCATGATCTTGACCTGGTTTTTGCATCCGGCGTCGATCATTGTCTTCACGGTGTTTTTGAGGGAGTCCATCGTCGTTGTAAGGAGCGCGGAGGCACCTACGACCTTACATTCTGGATTTGCTTTGATGGCTTCGACGAATTTCTCGGCGGGTACGTCGACGCCGAGATCAATGATCTCAAAGCCGGCGGACTCGATCATGAGCGCAACAAGGTTCTTGCCGATGTCGTGCAGATCCCCTGCGACTGTGCCGATGATGTATTTGCCGTTTTTACCAACGCTGTCGCCGGCGAGGTGGGGGCGCAGGATCTCGACGCCTTTTTTCATCGTCTTGGCGGCAACGAGCATCTCGGGAACGAAAATTTCGTTCGCCTGGAATTTCGCACCCACGATGCCCATGGCGGCAATCATGCCGTCGTTGAGGATGGCGCCGGGGTCATCGCCAACGTCAAGAGCTTCCTGCACAAGGCCTTCGATGAGTTTGACTTTCCCGCTTTCCACAGCGGCTGCGACTTCCTGGATTTTTGACATAGAACTTTCCTCCTAAAAATAAAATATAATAATATTGAGTATTTAGTAATTATTTCGCGCCGAAAATGCCCTCGCGGTAGGCTGCGGTATACTCTGCGCAGAAGTCGTCGAGACCCATCATTGCTTCGGCGGCATAGATAACTCCGCGTAAATCATGACTGAGCGGATCCATGACAGCGCTGCTCATGCCGGCTGATATCGCAAGAGCGGCAAACGCCTGATTGACAAGTCTGCGGACAGGGAGATTGAAAGAAATGTTTGATATGGCTCCCGATATGTGTACCTTCGGATGAGTGGTCCTGATATGGTTCATGACTTCAACGACCATGGATATGCCTTCGCCGTCGTCTGTTGTGCAAAGCATTTCGATGAGGGGGTCGATATGGATACGGCTATCGTCTATGCCGTTTTCCTTTGCTTTGGCCATTATCTTGCCAAAGACCTCGATTCGCTTTGCCGCGCTCTTCGGAATGCCGGTATCGTCGCAGAGGAGGGCCATGACCGCCCACTTGCTGTTTTCGGGCTTTGCCAGGATCGGGAACGCCAGATCAAGCTTTCCGCCTTCGTCGGAGACGGAGTTGAACAAGCCGGGCTTGTTACAGAACTTCATCGCGTCGATAACGATCTGAACATCCGGTGAGTCCACGGAGATCGGGCAATCGGTAGCACTCTGGATAGCGTCGATCATCCATTTGAGAGTTTCAAGTTCGCCCTCGTTGACAGACGCGCAACAGTCGATATAATCGGCGCCGGCGTCCGCCTGACGTTTAGCCATGTCTTTGATGTACTCGACGTCACGCGCGGCAATCGCTTTGCCGCAAGAGGGGATTGAGCCGTTTAACTTTTCGGCAATAATGATCATAGTTAAGACACTCCTTTTATTAGCAATTACAAAGTTCTTTTCGCGGCTTTTATCACATGGGACACAAGCACTGATGTGGTTACCGTCCCAACTCCGCCGGGAACGGGAGTGATAGCCGCGACAATCGGTTCGGCGTCCTCGAACTTAACGTCGCCGCAGAGTTTGCCTTTTTCATCATTCCAGTTAATGCCGACGTCAATGACTACCTGACCGGGACTGAAAAACTCCTTGGTGATGCCTTCCATCTGACCCGCGGCGACTATGAGAATCTCAGCGTTTCTTGCTACGGATGCCATGTCAACCGTGCGGGTATGGCATACTGTTACAGTCGCGTGTTTGCCCATGAGCATAATGGCGACGGGCTTGCCAACCACCAAGCTGCGGCCTATGACGACCGCGCGCTTACCCTTGCATTCTATATTGAAATAGTCAAGGATCTCTATGCACGCCTGCGCGGTACACGGGGCAAAACCCTGGCCGCCGCCTGTGAACACTCCGGCAAGCGAGCCGTCGGTGATGCCGTCAATGTCTTTTTCCGGCGCCAGCGCGTTACGAACGGCTTCTTCGTTAAGATGCTTGGGCAGGGGGCGGAAGAGGAGCACGCCGTGAACCGATTTATCTTTGTTCAACTCGCCGATGCAGCTTAACAGAGTATCCTGATCGACATCCTCCGGGAACACGATGCTCTTAACCTCAACGCCTACTCCCTCACAGCGCTTTGTCGCGCCTTTTTCATATGAAATATCGTCGCTGCGCTGTCCGACACGCACGATAGCGAGTGTCGGCGTCACGCCTTTTGACTTTAGCTCTTCCACTTCCGTTGTCATTTTTATGTTCAGTGCGTCAACAACGTCTTTTCCTTTTAGGATCTCCGCCATGCTTTAATTCCTCCTAATACTATCTCAGCTTCGCTATGACCGAACCGAAGATATCGTCGGCAAGAGCGCAGCTCTTGCTGATCAGTTCGTCCGCTTCTTTTTCGGCATTTGCCGCGTAGTCTCTGTCGGTCATATATTTTGTGTTGATAAATACATTAAGACTCGCACCCTGGATCGCCGCTTTGCAAAACACAGCTCCGACGCCGGCATCAGAAATAGCTAGGGCTGATCCCTTAGCCGCAAACTCGGCTATCACGTCTATAGCTTTTGCGCATGCGCGCATGATGTCGAGCGGTGTGGCGGTCGCAACGCGCAGCGCGTCCTCCATTATCTTCTCGCGGTTCGGATCGTCCTTGGGGATGCCGTAGGCTTTCGAAAGGGGCTCAAACGCAACGGCGTCTTCATCCACAAGACGAAGCAGTTCCGCCTGAAGCTCGTCTGACTTTGCTTTAAGAGCTATTATGTCGTCCTGAACGTCGGCATACTTTTTCTTGCCGACAGTAAGTGAACCAACCATGTTTCCCAGCGCCGTACCGACAGCCCCGACAAGCGCAGAAGCGCCGCCGCCGCCCGGAACCGCATCGCTTGAAGCCAGCTTCGTTACAAACTCGGTAGCGTCAATTTTTACAAAAGACATTTGATTTTCTCCTTATAGATTGGGGATTAGGGATTAGGGATTAGGGATTAGTCTTTTAGTTGCATAATTCTGCATTCTGCATTTGCCGGCGTAGCCGGCACTAGAATATTCCCGAGACTTTGCCGGTTTCTACGTCGATGTCTATACGACGATAGGCCGGATTTGAGCCGGTGCCGGGCATCATGCTTATCGCGCCTGCCATTGGGCAAAGGAACTTTGCGCCGCCGTAAACAAGGATGTCACGGATCGGCAGTCTCCAGCCCTTGGGTACGCCTTTTTTCGACGGTTCATGTGAGAGTGACAGATGCGTTTTGACCATCATGGTACAGAAATCGGCATAATGGGGGTCATTTTCGAAACGTTCCGCTTTCTCAATAGCAAGGGGAGACCAATCGACGCCGTCCGCCCCGTAGACTTCTTTTGCGATGAGTTCAACACGCTGACGGAGGGGTACCGAAAGGTCGTAGAGATACTTGAGCTGAGTCGGTTCCTCGCAGGCTTCTACGACGAGCTCCGCCAGTTCGCGAGCGCCTTCGCCGCCAAACTGCCAATGCTCACTGAGAGCGCAGCGTACGCCCTTCTCCTTGCAGAGACGCCTGAGCAGCGCAATTTCTTCATCGGTGTCTGTGTAGAATTTGTTGATGCACACAACAGGCTGAATGCCTGATTTCAAGACGTTACCAACATGGTGGAACAGGTTCTCTGCGCCTTTTTCAAGCAGGTCGAGATTCTGTTCGGTGTATTCCTTGGGAAGCGGACGTCCCGGGACGACATCCGGCCCGCCGCCGTGCATTTTAAGGGCGCGTATGGTCGCAACCAGAACGGAGACATGAGGTTTGAGACCGGAGAGGCGGCATTTGACGTTCCAGAATTTTTCAAATCCGATATCGGCAGCAAAGCCGGACTCGGTGACGTGATAGTCAAACAGTTTAAGTGCAAGGCGATCGCCGATGATGGACGACTGGCCGATGGCAATGTTGGCAAACGGGCCGGCGTGAACAAGACATGGCTGATGTTCGACAGTGTAGCACAGCGTCGGGTTTATCGTGTTACGCATCCAGGCTGCCATAGCGCCGTCAACTTCGAGATCTGCCGTTGTGACGGGTTCGCCTTTTTTGTTGTAGGCGACTATTATCTTTCCTATACGCTCGCGCAGATCTTTTAAATCAGTGGCAATGGAGAGAATAGCCATAAGCTCGCTTCCTACGGCGATTCCGAACTTGGAGTCCATTTCAAAGCCGTTGGATGTGCCTTCGCCAAGACCGATCTTAATATTACGCAGACCTTGTGCGCAGAAGTCAAGCACCCAGCCTGCTTCGATACGCTCAGGGTCAATATCAAGACGCTTGAGTCCGATGGAGGCTAGTTTCTCGTCGTCGTAGTTGCGCTCGTGCTGCATGCGGGCGTTAAGCGCGACCATCATAAGGTTATGCGCGTTCATGATATCGTTGATGTCGCCGGTGAGACCAAGCGAAAACTCAGTCATCGGAATGAGCAGAGCGTTGCCGCCGCCCGCCGCAGTACCCTTTACATTAAAGGTGGGTCCGCCTGAGGGCTGACGCAGACAACCGCCAACATTCTTGCCGATCTTACCAAGGCCCTGGATCAGTCCGAGCGAGGTTGTGGACTTTCCTTCGCCAAGGGGGGTCGGGGTGATGGCGGTCACTTCAATAAATTTGCCGTCCGGCTTATCCTTCAGGCGATTCATTATTTTGATAAAGTCTAGTTTCGGGGTCTTTCCGTAGGGGATAATCTCTTCGGGTAGAAGCCCCATTTTCTCACGGAAGAACTCTACTCCGGGGAGGGTTTTTTCCGCCTCTTCGGCAATTTCCCAGTCTTTGTGTTTAATCGGGTCCAGCATTAATAATAGCCTCCTTACAAAAATGGTGTAACAGTTTGAAACATTATGTGTAATTTTAACATCTTATTTTGATTAAGTAAATATGAAACAGGCCGAAAATTTAAGGTTTTCGGCCTGTTCATATGAATCTTCAAAAAGGTAGGAATAAAGTACAAAAATATATTTATTGTATTGTTTTTGAAATAAATTGTAAATTAAGTCAATTCTCGTCGTCTTCTTCGTCATCATCGGAACTAAACTCTTCAAAATCGGCGTCGTTAAAACCGCCGCTGTTTTTCAGGTCATCCAGTTCTTTCTGTTTTGCGGCGATGCGATCCAGCGCGGCTGTTATATTTTCGCAAAGCTCCTTAAGGGGTTCGGCAGGATCGTCTTTGTAAGTTTCATAATAGATCTTGCCGACTTCACTGCGCAGACGCCTCACCTGAGATCTGTCGAGTGTTATTTCCGTGTTTAGTTTTGTCCATTTTCCGACTATTTTTGCTTTTTCCTCAGCGAGTTTATAAGCCTCAACTGAAACGTCGGTCAGCGTATCGAACGCCTCTTTTGCAATTTTTTTGAAATCATCAATGCTTGTCATGCCGGTTTTCCTCCAAAATATTTTTTTTGCGATAATGATTAAGGATCAAAAGCACCACGGCGGCGGCGCAACTCAGGGCGGCAAGAATCTGTGAAACGCGAATATCAGTGCTCCCTAAGTACAGGCTGTCGATACGAATTCCTTCAATGAAGAAGCGGCCCAGCCCGTACCACGCGACGTAGATCAGAAAGTACTGGCCCAAATACTTTCTTCCGCGCTTTTTTGAAAAAATGTGTAACAATATCAAACCGGCAACATTCCATAGGCATTCATAGAGGAAAGTGGGGTGGACATAAATCGTGCCGGTGCGCGTTGTAAGGCCCATACGCCAAGGCAGAGCCGTTTCAACGCCATAAGCCTCGCGGTTAAAGAAGTTGCCCCAGCGACCGAGAGCCTGACCGACAAACAGCCCGAATCCCGCTGCGTCAAGCAATTTGCCGACGGGTATTTTTTTTACGCGGCTATATACCCAAAATGCGATCCCTGCCGCGATTATACCGCCGTAGACAGCCAGCCCTCCTTCGCGCAGCCTGAAAATGTTATGCCAGTTGCCGGAACCGAAGTAGCTTGAAAAGTTAAAAAGCATGTAATATATCCTAGCACCGACCAGTCCGCACGGAACAGCAATGATGACCAGATCAAGCACATTGTCTTTAGTCAGTTCCAGCGTGTCGCGGCGTTTATATAAGTACAATGCGGCAAAAACAAATCCCGCCATAACAAAAAGGCCGTACAGGTAAAGCCTGAAGCCGAATATAGAAACGTGAGACGGCGGGTTAAGCACAAAACCCTCGCCGAAGATAGGGAATGATATAGCGGCATTATCCATTTATTGTACTCCTTGTTTTAAGCTAGCGTGAGTTTACAAGTTACAACCCGATAATTCTAAAAGCCCTTGCGAAGTGGAGGTTTGTGGGAGCAAAACGTATTACCTAACTATATATGGTAGATAACACTTGACAATAAAGGCTGTATATG
>Ga0099364_10004594_pt1 | contig 20867 bp, 13 predicted proteins | sample TergutTh196P3_FD_73070 | JGI IMG/M metagenome (GOLD analysis project Ga0099364, IMG submission 73070) | Microcerotermes parvus P3 segment gut microbial communities from Pointe-Noire, Republic of the Congo - Th196 P3 | ecosystem: Host-associated > Arthropoda: Insects > Digestive system > Gut ... | reverse complement strand
GAACGCACAGATACACCCATGCGCGTTAAAAGCTTTGGGCACGAACCAAAGGATACCCTGCTCAGTGCGGAAACTGTGGCATACAGATCTTTGAGCGTGTTGATCGGCGGAACAACAGGCATGGTTTTTGATGTGAAAAAGACAGATGATATATGTGAGTAATTGTATAATCTAAATATGCAAAGGACGGGTTAGCCGTCCTTTTTTTGTCAGATGATAACTATAGTCTCCTAACTTGAAAATCAACTGGTCTTTGCGGTCTATTCTCGCAAATCCTGAGCCGATTTTCAACTTAATCGACTAGATTTCCCCAAAAAATTTAAAAATCTATAAAATCTTCACCAATTTGAAAATAAATTTCCGATTTTACTTAAAAAACACTTCTTTTTTTCGCCATAATGTGTTATAATGTTAGTGAGTTCAAAAAAGGGGAACGGAACCCCCGGTTTTGCGCGTCCCGTGTACCTTTTTTGCAGAATTTGTCAGTCGTTGGATGGGCTTTTGGAAAGTTTTTCACTAGTAGTGATTTCATGGAAATTCTGCTAGTCAGTTTTCAGATGCGCCCGAAACGTCGATTTTGGAGGTTTTTAATTTGGCAATTCTTTCCCAAGGCACAGCATTGGAACGCGCCGACTTCCCCGAACAACTGGGAGTCAGTTCGCAAAAACTACAGGCATTTTTGGACGACCTAATTACCAACCACATCGAAATTCACTCCCTGATGGTTCTGCGTCACGGCAAGGTGGCGGCGGAAACTTGGCGTAAGCCCTATGAAGCCGACTTTCCCCACATCTGCTTTTCCGTCAGCAAGAGCATCGTAGCCATCGCCATCGGTTTTGCAATTGAGGAGGGCTATTTTACTCTGGACAGCAAAGTACTGGACTTCTTCCCCGAATGGCAGCCCAAACGCAGTGACCCAAAGCTCGAGAGCATGACCGTCTTTCATCTGCTCACTATGACTGCGGGAAAAGACCCCCTTGTCACGGACAGCAAAATGGCTGTAGACTGGCTCAAGCAATTTTTCCGAGCCATTTGGGCTTTTGCCCCCGGCGAGAGTTGGAAATACATCAGCGAAAACCAGTACATACTCATGGAAATCCTCCACCGCGCCACAGGGAAAACCGCCACGGAATACCTCACGCCGCGGCTTTATGAGCCTTTGGGCTTTGGACGCGTCCCGTTTTGGGAGACCTCACGCACAGGCATCGAGGCGGGGGGTTGGGGCATCTACCTGAAGACCGAGGAGTTGGCAAAAATTGGGCAGTGTATGATGAACAAAGGGCAGTGGCAGGGCAAACAAGTGATACCCGAAAAATGGGTGGCAAAAATGCAGGAAAATCTGGTGGACAATACTCCCACCAACGAGAAATATCACGACCAGTGCTGCGGTTACGGACTTTGTATTTGGCACAACCCCATCCAAAATTCCGTGCGTATGGACGGAATGTTCGGACAGTTCGTCATCATGCTTTATGACTATGACGCGTTGGTGGTTATCACCTCCAACGAGATTAACGAATACAAGGAACGCGGCTACGTTTGGCGGCACATCGAGGGCTTTTTCTGTGAACCCTCAGACACCAAGCCCGCCCACAGCGTGAGCCTGAGGGCAAGGGAAATATCCCCCCCAAAGAGCCGTCCGCGCAACCCTGAAATGGAGCAGGAAATAAACGGCAACGTCTACAAAATCCGCCGTCCTGTGCTGAACAATCTTGTCCATATGCCCTTGAGCGTGGCGACGCTGCCAATCCTCCAAATGTCCGGTATGAAACACGGGAATATCAATAATGTGAGCCTGACGTTCAGCGATGATGGCTGCATATTTAAGTGGACAGAGGACAGCGAGGAGGGCTTCCAGGAGAGTACTGTCCTGTGCGGAATGGACGGCATGGCGCGGCAAAGCCCCGTGACAATCGCGGGTGTGCCGTACACTATGAACTGTTGGGGGGCGTGGGAAAGCGACAACTCTATCACCTTGCATCTGCGGCCTCTCCAGTCCCTTAACGACAGCAAGCTGAACTTCAGCTTCAAGGGGGAAAGGGTGAGAATTATGCCGGAAATGTCCAGAGGATTTGTCTATCTCATGCAAAATATGTGCGACATATTCCTTGAGCCTTTCATGCCCATGCCAAAAGTTTCCCTACCCGTGATCAAGCTTTTATCCCCTGTGTTGGGGATGGTTGCGGAACCGGAGCTTAAAGGGCGCAAGCTGACTGATTAGACTGATTAAACAAAGGGCTTGTTTATAGTCTCCAAACGAAAGGAAAACCCATGTCACAGCTAACAGAAACCCTAAAAAATTCCCCCGTCGAGGTAATCCTGACGGTACTTTGCCTTGTGGGGATGGTGGTGTTTGTACCCTTGTTCCTGAAAGCCGCCTGGCCCAAAAAGAACCCAAAATCCCTGCTCTTCAAGATGATCTGCGCCACTTTTTTTGTGGCGATCGCTGTCCTCCAAATGCGCATCGCCAACAACCACAGCACATTCGCACTCTATATGCTCGGCGGTTTCATCCTCTCCTGGTTCGGCGATATGTTCCTGCACATACCCAACGACAAGTACAACAAAATCTGTTACCCTTTAGGGGTGTTGTCTTTCCTCAGCGGACACGTTTTCTTTGTTTTGGCGTACGTGACAGCGGGGACACAGCTCCTTGACACAGGGGTCTTCACTATCTTTGAGCTTGCAGCGCTGCTTCCGATTTGTTTGGGAATTTTCATCTACCTCATTCGCAAATCCAAAGCCACAGGCAACAAAATCCTACCATTTTTGGTGATTTACGCTGTGGCAGTAGTGGCGATGATGGTAAAAGCCACTAGCTTGGGTATAGGACTGTTTATCGGCGGCGAGCAAAGCCTGCTCGTGGCATTTTTGTTGGCGCTTGGCGGAATTTTGTTCGTCACAAGCGACTTGCTGCTCTTGCTTATCGACTTCTGCGACACCCCCGGCAAGCCCGTGAGGTTCAAAACCCCCAAGATGAAAAACATCAACATCTGGACATATTTCACGGCTCAGGTTCTCCTTGCCATGAGCATACTTTTTATCAACACCAATGTGGGTTAGCACACCGATTGGGGCGTTGAAATTCGAGATTGACGGCGGCTGTATAGTTCGTTGTCGGTTTCAGGATGCAACAAACACACAGTGCAAGACAGAAGATGAGGAACATCTTGACCCGTGCTTCTTGCCGCTTGCCTCAAGCATCAACGCCCAACTTAGCGAATATTTCAGCGGCAAGCGAAAATACTTTGACCTGCCCCTTGCCCCAAAAGGGACGCCATTTCAGCGTGATGTGTGGGACGCGTTGGCAGAAATCCCATACGGGGAAAAGCAAAGCTACAGCGGCATCGCCGCCAAAGTGGGCAGACCTTGCGCCGCGCGAGCTGTGGGCAACGCCATCGGCGCAAACCCACTGCCAATAATCATCCCCTGTCACCGTGTACTCCATGCAGGAGGCGGGATTGGCGGGTTTTCCTGCGGCGTTTGGCGTAAGAAATGGTTGTTGGGGTTGGAAAAGAGGAGTTGATCTCAACCAAGCACACGCCTCAGAACCTCAATTGCGCTATCAATATCCTCATAGCTCACATTCAGCGGTGGCAGTAGGCGCAGCTTTTCTTTTGCGGTGAGAGCCAACAAGCCCTCCTCACGGCATTTGTCCGCAAGGGCGTGGGAATCCAGGCTCAAGTCGGTGGTGATTCCAATCATCAGTCCCGCGCCGTAAAGACCTGTGACGTGGGACATTTTGCCGAGCGCGGCGCGTATGTAATCGCCCTTTTCATTGACGGAACTCAAAAATTCAGGGGTCAGCCGCTCAACAACGCTGATTGCCCCCGCGCAGACCACGGGGTTACCGCCGTAGGTGGAGCCGTGGGTGCCGTAGCCTAGCACGTTGGCGGTTTTTTCGCTGAACAACGCCGCCCCGATAGGCAGTCCGCCCCCCAAGCCCTTTGCTGTGGTCAAAATGTCAGGACGCTCGATGCCGAACTGTTCCCAGGCGTAGAGCGTTCCCAAGCGTCCGTTGCCCGTCTGCACCTCGTCGGCAATGCACAGAATATCCCGCTCTTGGCAGAGCTTTTGCGCTGCCTGAAGGTACTCTTTTTCCATGGCGATAACGCCGCCCTCACCCTGTATGCACTCGAACAAAAACGCGCAGACGGGGTTTTCGTCCAAGGCTTTTTGCAGTGCGGCGATGTCGTTGGCGGGAACCGTCACATAGCCTTGAGGAAATGGGTAGAAGTGTTTGTGGAAATCGTCTTGTCCTGTGGCGGTGATTGTGGCATGGGTGCGCCCGTGGAAACTTTGCTCCAGTGACACTACAACGCCGCGGTTTTCGCCGTATTTGTCGCTAGAGTATTTCCGCGCCGCCTTGATTGCCGTTTCGTTGGCTTCTGCGCCGGAGTTCATGAAGCACACGTTGGTAAATCCGCTCTTTTCGCAGAGTAATTGGGCTAATTTCGCACAGGGCTCGGTGTAGAAATATCCGCTGATGTGCTGAATTTTCCCCGCCTGTAGGGCGACGGCTTCCAACCATTTTTCGTCGGCGACGCCGAAGCTGTTCACGCCGATTCCGCTTGTGAACTCGATGTACTCACGACCTGTGTCGTCCCAAACTCTTGCGCCCTTGCCCTTGACGATTGTCAAGTCGTTGCGCTTGTAGATGTTGGCGATGTATTGTTTGTCGGCTTGTTTTGTGTTCATGTGTTACCTCATTTGTATTGTATTATTGTGCCGTCTCTGGTGATAAAATAACTGAATGTTTCGTCAAATACGCTTCGAGCTTCGAGCTCGAAATTGTATTTATCATAGCGCTCATAAACCAACTCCATTTTTCCAGTAAAAACAGAACTTGCACTGCTGAGAATTGGCTCGGTAATTTCCTCGTTTTCATCGGACTTTAATCGCGTACCTGTAACAACAAATCCATCGCTCCAAAGGGCAGTAATGCTGTTAACCGCATAGTCAAGTTTAAGTTCCTTAAAAAGCCACCAACCACTATTATAGCACTGTATCACATCTTCCTCGTCAGCATCCCGCAAATGCAGTAAAATACCATGGTCACCCAAAATAGCAACATTAACCAAATTCGATGTAAACTCTCTGTAATTGGAAATATCCAAGTCTAAATCAAGCTCATAGATGAAACTATAATCAAATACGCCGTTTTTTATAACATCGCCATAAAGAAAAAGGTTGTTGTTATTTCCAGAAATTACATTGATATCTTCGATATCTTCCTTTAGTTCAATGCTGTTTATAACACTAAAGTCCTCGTCTAAATTAGCAAAATATTTGATTTTAGTATTGTCCGTTGGAGTATATACAGCCCAAAAACCAGTTGGCGGCGGTGAATCCAACAAAACGGCATTAAGCCAACTAAATTGCTCAAGTGGTGGTTGGTCTGTCAATTTCCCGTCTTTGTTTATGTGATATTTGTAATCTACAGGATTTTCTAAGAGCCTGGTGGTAAATAAATAAGCTCCGCCGTCGTTATCTGAAAATATCGTTTGCACAAGTTGACGCTTCCAAAACTTATCCCTTTTCCACAGCCGTTTTCCGTTACTGTCGATGCGCATTAGTCCGTCGTCTTCACCATCTTTGGCGGTGAAAAGCAAGAAGCCGTAGTTTTCTGCTTCAAATACGCAAGTTCTATTGCGGATAAGCTCGTACTCCCAAACAATCTCGTTCTCCAAATTCACGAACCCCAAAAAATGCAATTCTCCTCTGTAGTACGTAATCAAATAGCCGTCAAACCATTCCCTACCTGTAGCTATTAAGTCGACATCGGGTAAAGAAAGGCTTAATACTTTAGCTGTATCTAAGTTAGTGATATCTCCAAACTCACAAGCGAAAAACGTACCGCAAACGGCAATAATCAACAAAAGCGAAACTAGTTTTTTCATGAGATCCACCTCCTGAATATCCAAATAAATTGAAACACAAAGGGGCGGAAAAACCGCCCCTAAAGTTTATGCCTCAACGGGATATACGCTGACCTTTTTGCGGTCCTTGTCGTAGCGTTCAAATTTGACGCGTCCGTCAATCAGCGCGAAAAGTGTGTCGTCCGAACCGCGACCCACGTTGTTGCCGGGGTGGAATTTCGTGCCGCGTTGGCGCACCAAAACGTTGCCGGCGGGTACAAATTGCCCGTCAGAACGTTTCACGCCAAGGCGTTTGGATTCGGAATCCCGTCCGTTGCGGGTTGAACCCATTCCCTTTTTATGGGCGAAAAATTGCAGATTAAGTTTGAGCATGAGGTGTTTCCTCCAATGTTAAATTTTGCGGATATTGTGCGGAAATTTCCCGCAGATGTTGGGCAAAGCCCTGTAGTAACAACTGAATTGACTCGCTGTTTTCGTCAACTTCAAGAGTGATTTCACTCTCCCCCTGGAAAGCTCGGCAACCGCCAAATCCCTCCGTCAGGGCATTGCATACCAGATATACCGCCGAGGATACACTGGCGCAGACAAGGTCGTACTCGCTGTTTTCGTCGTAGCTGTCGGCGTGACCGCTGACCGCGAATCCCGTATATTGTCCGTGTTTTTTGTAGAGCCGTGCGGCAATCATCAGGCGTTGACAGCGGTAATCTCTACCTTTGTGTAGGGCTGACGATGTCCCTGTTTACGCTTGCAGTTTTTGCGGCGTTTGTAGGTCTGAACCACGATTTTCTTCGCTTTTCCGTTCTTGAGAACTTTCGCTTCAACACTTGCGCCGTAGACATACGGCGTACCGACCTTGAACTCACTGTCGGTCTTAACTGTCAAGACGTTCTCGAAAGAAATCGTTTCCTGCTCCTCGCTGTCAAGCTTCTCAATATACACCACGTCGCCCGCTTGTACTTGATACTGCTTGCCCCCGGTTTCGATAATTGCGTACATTTTTTAACACCTTTCGGTTTAGACTCGCTATTGTTTAGGCTGATTACAAAATCATTGTGGCAGGACGAAACCCGCCGCCCAAAATACGCGGCTGTGGTATTATAGCAGATTTTGCGGAAAAAGTCAAGTTGCTTTTTGGGGGGAGCTCTTTTCTTCTTAGGGTGAAAAAGATATAATTGACAGTGAGGTGAGATGAGAGATGAGTCAGTTTGCAAATTTTGAGGAAATGTTCGCTCAAAGCATCGGTCTTCAAGATCCGTGGAGCATAGAAAAAGTGGAGTTTTCGGAGAAAGAACGTGCCGTACATATCTATGTTAAAGCAAGAAAAACTGCCCGATATGCCTGCACAGAGTGCGGAAAAATGCTGCCCGTTAGGGATTTCGACGAGGAGCGGGTGTGGCAACACGGTGACGTGGTGTTTTTCCCGTGCTACGTCCATTGCCGCCGACCGAGGGTCAAGTGTCTCGACTGCGAGAAAATTCATGTGGTTGAAACGCCGTGGGCGCGCTCGAGGTCAAGATATACCTTGCTTTTTGAGAGCTATGCCCTAATGCTCGCCGAGTATATGCCAGTGGAACAGGCGAGAAAATTCCTTCGTATCAGCCACACTTCTTTGACGAATATTTTGGCGTTCTGGGTGAAAAAACGTGTTGCAGAACAGGATTTCAGCCGAGTTGACAAGCTCTGTGTTGACGAGACAAGCTTTCTGCGCGGACAGAGCTATGTGACGGTAATAACTGATCCCGATGAGCGACGCGTGATTGATGTAGAAGACGGTCGCGGAGCACAGCAGGTCTGGGATTTTTCGCTGAAATTCGAGAAACAGGGCGGCGATTGTCTGAGGGTAAATCACGCTGCTTGCGATATGTCGGCGGCGTATCTCCGCGGAATCCGTGACTGTTTTCCGAATGCTGAAATCGTCATTGACCACTTTCATGTCTCTCAGTTAATGCGTAAAGCGATGGACGAGGTTCGGCGTGATGAGCAGGGTAAAACTGTATCCAGAAGCCGCAAATCTGGCAAGAAATTATTAATGAAGCCGCAAAGAAGAATGGACGAGCAACAGGAGAAAAAGCTAGCTGAAATCAGCAAAATGTATCCGAAGACAGGGCGTGCTTTCCGCATGGTTCAGGCACTTGATGAGGTCTATCTTTGCAAAGATGTCAAAGAAGCCGAAACAGTTTTCGACAAGCTGTACAGCTGGCTTCGCCGCTCACGTCTTGAACCCATGAAACAAGTCGCCGCAACACTTTTGAAGCACAAAACCGAGATTCTCGCCTACTACGCTCACCGCCTGACCAACGCCATCGCCGAGGGTATCAACTCTTTGATCCAAGCCGGAAAACGCAAAGCTAGGGGCTTTCACACCTTCAGAGGGTACTCAACCATGATTTATCTCCAATGCTCCAAGCTCAATTTTGCTCCGCTGCCGCTCTTTCCTTGATTTTCACCGAATTAGGAAATGAGCCTGCATTCAACTTCCAACAAAAATTTCTCACCACCACGCCATCTTCCTGAGCATTAACACTGACCTTGATCAGCTTTACGTCCTGGGCAATCATCATGCCAAACAGCATTTCGCCAACGAAGCACGTATCGGCTTTGTTCAAGTCACAGCGCATTTATTTGCCGAAAGCCAGTACGCTGTGGCGTATGTTTCAGGCGGCGTTGTATATTGCTTATCTTTCTTACCCATGTCTATATTATACTAATTCTATACGTTTTGTGCAAGTGTTTGCTTGGGGGTTACGGGAAGTTGAATACAAAAACACTTGACACAAAAACCATTTTGTGGTATACTTCTGTGAGTGGTTGCAAGGTGTAGATTAGTTTGCTAGAACGCTGTGTTCGTGAGTGTAATACCGATATACTGAATCGCCCGAAGCGCTTTGTAATACGCTGTTATTTGGCATTTTACAAAATTACGAACTCCATCTGAAATCGTGCTTGACCACAGCTTTGGTCGTAGACGGAACAATAAATTAAATAGAATCGAGGTGTGGCTCAGTTTGGTAGAGCACTACGTTCGGGACGTAGGGGCCGCTGGTTCGAATCCAGTCACCTCGACCAAAGTACCACGACATGAATGATACAATTTGTGATTGCCGAGAGTCCCACAGTGTGGGGCTTTTGCTTATTTTGGCGTTGATTGGCTCGCTTTTTAGCCTATAAATTTGTTACCTGACCAGACTTCAGCACAAAACAACTGCACCACAACTCAGATAAATTACTTTACTCACCAATAAAAACAAAGCCATCTACACCACTAGAATTAAGTTTACGATAAAATGCAAACACTTGCACACGAAAATCTCTGCCTCCTCTGCATCCAAAAATATAATCACAACGATTATATATAGTCTCCTAACTTGAAAATCAACTGGTCTTTGCGCCCTATTTTCCATCTGACTTCGTCAAAAATGCTCGCAATACGAAAGTATTACTGCGCTTTTTTCCTTGACAGACGAAAAATATTCTCGCAAATCCTGAGCCGATTTTCAAGTTAATCGACTATAAGAATAAATTGTAAAATATGTCAATTTTTAACATTTCCCACGATCATCATAGTCTCAAATATAAAATCTTTGTAAAGTGTCGAAAAAAGCTTGACATTAAAGCCCCTACATAGTTTATACTTTACATTGAATAAAACAAAAACCACAAAAAAGGAGACATTCCCATGTCACAAAAAATCAAATTCTTCACTCGCACTTTGTCAATCATGTTAGTGTTGACAACTCTAATTACCATTGCCCCATTAAACGCATTTGCATTGGATGCAAATGAAATTTCCGATATGAAAGAAACTTTCACAGAAGCTCTTCCTGTTGAAATTCTAGAAGAAGATGTATCACTCCGCAGTGAAAACACCAAGCATTTCAGAATGTCTGATGGCAGAATGTTGGTTGCACAATATGGTATTCCTGTACATTTTGAAGATAAAAAAGGTGATTTTCAAGAAATCAATAATACTTTAGCAAAATCAGATTCCGTATATACCGCAACAAACGGCACAACTGAAATTAGTATACCTGAAAATCTCGGTAATGCTGAAAAAGCTACACTGACTCGTGATAAGCACAGTATGTCTTTTTCTTTAAGCGCAAAATTATCAATTATAGAAAATGATTATGAAAACGATTGTGAGAATGGAGAATCTGAACAAGCAGCTGAAAGCGTAATCCTTGAAACTATTTCAGAGGCTACTGCTGAAATAAAAGAAGTTGAAAAACTTTCCTCGAATGAAATACTTAATGACGTAGAGTTAAAAGCAACGCTTATTGAACAAGGTGTTGGAACAGATAAACTCGAAACTGCTGTAAATAAAGAGAAAAAAGCTAGACAAAAAGCCGAAGAAAAAGCGGCAAAGAGCAGCGAAAACTTAAACAAAGTTGAAGCGAAAAAAGCTGAAATTGAACAGAAAAATGAAGAATTCACCACATTAGATAAACTCTTATCTGCGGTGGAGTATAAAGGAATTTTACCAAAAACTGATCTTGAATATATTGTTATACCTAAAGGGATTAAAGAAAATCTTGTAATTAATGTTTCTCAAGAAAGTTATACATATCTCTATGAGCTTGAAGTAGGAGACTTAATCCCTGAAAAACGGGATAACGGCACTATAACTTTTACCCCAAAAGGGAAAAATGAAAAGCCTGTTTTTATATTACAAGCACCCTATGTTTATGATTCGCTAGGTGAAATTTCTTATGCCGTAACACAAGAGATTGAAAAACTTGACGATATATGGCAATTGACAGTCACAATTGATACTGATTGGATGAACAACGAATCTCGTTTATTTCCTGTTGTGCTTGACCCGACTTTTGTATACGCAGATGAAGAAAGCGATGTTGTAATAGATACTTTTGTAACAAACACAGCGTTAATGACCGGTGATAACTCTTGGGGACCTGTGATGTATGTAGGTGCTACAGGTGCCGTGGGCTATCGTGGCTTCGTGGCTATGAATATGCCCAAACTACCCGATAATAGCGTAGTTGTTAATGCCAATGTAAAATTTAACTTAAACTCTGTTTTAGGTGGTTCCTTGCAAATTAATGCGTATGAAGTTCCCCATAGTTGGATCGAAAATAACACAGGTCGAAGCTACACATGGAATAACCAACCGTTTGGTCAAGGACGCAACTCGTATCTTGGGGAGTCCGTTTTAGATGCTCAAATGGTTGTTTCGAATGTGGATTTTTATACTTTTGATATTACAAAAACCGTGCGGGAAATTTATGCATTAAATAGAAAATCAGTACACATAATGCTTGCATCTTCAGATGAATGGATTGGACACAGCGCAACTTTCCGTACTCTTAATACAAGTCTATGTCCTCCTGTTTACAATCTTGTTTATGAATATCCCTCTGGCTTAGAAGACGACTTTTTCACCCATGAAGATTTTGCTGCAGGCCGTGCAGGTACTGTTTCCATCGGCGACTATTACCGCGATATTAATATCGTCCGTGATGAACTGTCGCTTGGCGACGTAGAAATCTACCGTACTCATTATCAAAACTGGGCAAGCGAAGGTATTTCCGAAGCTATAAAAAACGAGGATTTTCCCTACGGCACAAATTGGAAACTTAACTACAGTCAATCTCTTACCCAAAATGGCAACGGATATATCTACATCAATGCAAAAGGCAACCGCATTGAGTTTGAAAATAGCGGTGAAGTTGTTGAGAATAAACAGCGTTGGGAGATTTCAGATAAAACAATCACCGATGAAGATTACACCTTGTGGGTTCCAACTTCAGCTGCAACGCTTGCTAATGTTATGCTTAAAACTGATGAAGGTTTCTTGAAATTCCACGCTACCGGCTACCTAAAAGAAATTAGAGAAACAGAACACGCAGCACAGGCTGTAACGATAAATTATGTGTCTGATACAGCAAGAATTTCAGAAATTATTGATACCAGTGGACGCAAATTCGTTTTCGGTTACAATGGCAGTAATAAACTTACTTCAATTGCTGCTCAAACCTCAACTGGCAGTGCTATAAAACTTGACGGCAGCGAACCGTATACTATTGAATACACCTATTCGGGCGACAATCTTGTTGGAGCAAGTTATCCGGACAACGAGGAAGTTAGCTATAGTTTTGGTGCCAACCAAGTTAGACTAACTGATGTAGATGGCTATAATTTGCGCATAGACCGTGAAAATAACTTTGTAACCAAAGTTCAAGAATATGCCGGAAACACAGCCGGCAATTGGTTAAAATATAAAAAAGACGACTTTTACCAAACCACTCTAACAGATAACCTTGGCAATAAGATTATTAGACAATTTGACGAAATGGCACAGACCGTGTGTACAATCGATGGCGATGGCAATTATATATCCGAAACCTATGAGAATTTTGATACTGTAACTGGCAAAAAACAACGCGGCGTTATTTTGACCAGAAGCGGCAGTGATACGACATCCATCAATCTGCTGAAAAACCATAGCGGGGAGTTTGACGACAATAGTTGGATGCCTCATAGTTGGGGCGGACCATCTACAAATGATATTAACTTGTCGGATGCAACTAAAAGCTATGCAGGAGCAAAATCGCTGAGTATGCAAAACGACACAGACTTTACAACCAACGGCGCACTACATATTGAGCAGGTCATTCCTAATAATCTTTGGGGAGTTGGAAAAACTTTCACGTTTTCAGGTTATGCCCTTATTGATGGCGAACTTGTACAATGCACCGATAACGCGGAGCCTTTTTATGGAGGATCTTTATTCCTTTCTTTCCGTGACAACAATGGCAATATATTAAATGAAGCTAACTCAGAAATAATAACATTAACTGATGACGAATGGATACGTTTGAATCTAACGGCTACTGTTCCAGAAAATACAGAGGCTGTTTTGTTCGGCATGAAGCTGCTAAACGCCAAAGGTAAAATATACTTTGACGCCTTGCAATTAGAAAAGGGTGAATATCTCAACACATACAATTATGTTGAGGATGGTGATTTTAACAGCAATTCTGCTTTTTCAACCACCACAGAAGAACCGTTCAGCATCCCGATTGCTGTAGCACCACTTAACAAGCGGCAGGTACAAGCCAACACAAGTGGCACAAACGCCAACAACAGCGGACAAACATTATGGGGAACAACTGGAACGTTCCAAAGCCGTTGCAACGGCGGTTTTCTTCAAGGCGCCAACTCTGCCTGGCAACACGTTGCCATAAAAGGCAGTGATGTTAAAAATGCGATTAATTCTACCCTTACAGCATCTTATCCCACCTTGACAGACTGGAATGTGAGCCATGCAAAGTTTCAGGTTGTTGGCAATTGGGGTGCAGACACAACTGGAATGACATCAGATAATTCTGATTACAAAATGGATATGCCATCGTCTTGGGGAACTGCTACAAATTACACGGCATTGCATACTGACTGGTCAGATGCAAAGAAGCATGATGTAAAATATGCACGTCTATATACTTTGGACGGATACAACAAGGCAAGAACACCAAATGACGATAATGACTGGCGAGTCGGCAGTTACGTCAGTAGAAGAGCCATGACATCTACGGCAAGGCAATACACACTAAATATGAATCACAATGATACAAACATTGTTGCTACTGGGGCTTTAACCTATCCTGGTATTTCAATTGAAACTCAAGACAACAGCGAGAAAACTCGGCACAATAAGTTGACGGATAATGCGCTGCGCCTTTTTGGCAATGTTACTCAAAATTCGAAATCTACTGTTATTGTTCCAACAGGCGCAAAGGCTGGTGAGAGCTATCTGGTTGGCGTTTGGGCTAAGCCTATAAATGCCTTGCCAATTCATGAAGAAAACGGCACTGACCGCAGTTTCGGTTTTGTTATTAAGAATGACTTGGGGACACAGCTCAATGAGCAGCTTGATTTTAACCCAAACAACCCTAATTGGCAATATGTGCAAACTGTTGTTGAAGTTGACACGAATACAGATAATCTTATTGTTGAACTTAATTTCAACAAGCAATTGGGTGCAGCTTATTTCGACGGTCTGCAGGTGCAGCTTGAGGATATAAATTCCGCTAAAACACCAGAGGAAGATAAAAAACCAGGGATTAAGTCAGCAGATTCATTTTCACGACAACGAACACAAAGCAGGAGCGACGCAAATAATAATACGATTGCCAACAGGATAACTGATGGTTTTGCATCGCTATATGAATTTAACGAATATGATCTGCTCGGAAATATAGTCAAATCAATTGATTCTGTGGGTAATAGCGTAGAGTATGTTTATGATCCTGACAGCGATTTGCTGAAAACTGTCACCGCAGGTGGGAATGAGTTCGTAGAGTTCACTGAAATAAACCTTTTAGAAAATGCAGGATTTGAGGATTCGCATTTCAGCAAAGTAAATGATGAAGATGAATATGCACAAGACACAAATCGTGCTGACAGTTGGCTGCACGATGCGAATACAGATGATAGTTGGGCAATTATCCGCACTGCTGATGCCGCCAAAACAGATAGTTTTGGTTACAAGCTTTCTCGCCAGGCATCTGGAACTGCTGCGGTTCAGCAGGTGTACGGCGGCGTTGTGCCAGGAGAGAGATATAATCTTTCTGCTTGGCTTAAAGTACCCAACGAAACTATCGTTGGTAATGGTGTAGCACTAACATTGGAAACGCTTGATGCTAACATGGAAATAATTGACAGTAGTCACTATAGCACTCGTAAAACTACAGGTTCAAGTTGGGAAGAGCTCTCATTGACTTTGATTCTGCCCGATGACGGACGCTATTTGCGCGTCGGAGTGGAGCTTGACGGTATAGGTATGGTTTATGTTGACGATATTATGCTTGAAGCAGTTTTAATTGAGGGCGATTCATCGGAAGTTGCAACGTCAAGTTCCATCACTTATAGCTACAATGCAATGGGTGAGTTGGTTCAATCGCAACAGCTTGTGAGCGATCTTGACGGCGGAACTCATATTGAAAATAGCTATACCTATCAACATAACCGCTTGCAGTCAATCACCCATAACGATATGACCTACAACTTTGAGTACGACGGCTGGGGAAATATGGCGGCTACGAAGGTGGGCTCGCAGAACTTAATTACCTACAGCTATACTGATGATTGGCAGCGCAATTTAGACACGATAACTTATGCCAATGGTGATACGGTTTCACATACATATAATCAGGATAACAAAATCATAAAGGTATCTCACAACAATGTAGAGAGATTTGAATACGAATATAGCAAAGACGGTGAATTGGCAAAAGTAATTGATAAAACTACAAACACTATTTATGAACAAACAGCGGACGAGATCGTGATAATTAAAGGCGAAGAAATTGTCTACTCTAAAGGTTACTTAAACGAAACTTTCCGTGGGTTGACGTATAATATCATTCGCGACGATTCACCTGAAGATGATATGCTTTCTGAAGATGAAAAACAGTTAGATGAGCTGATGGGTATTAGCGCTAGCATAACCAATGTCTATGGTGCGGCGAATTACACAACAATACGGCGCACGGATTACTTTGGAAGGACTCTAACGGAAAAAGTTGATTTCAGTGGTAATACGTTGCTAAAAAGTTTTGGCTATACTGATTTGCCTGGCGGCAGAACAACTAATCAAGTCGAAAACATTATAAACACCATTAATGATGAATACTTTGAAAGCTATAGCTATAAATACGACACGGCGGGTAATATCATTGAGATTCGTGATGCTGAGGATAACTTGATTGCCATTTACACCTATGACGAGGCAGGACAATTGACTAGCGAAAGCATATCTAGTGCTACGACTAGTTTTGTCTATGACAAAGGTGGAAATATAGTTCAAGCCGGTGATAAAACCTTTACCTATGACTCCGTTTGGACGGACAGATTGACGTCTGTCAACAGCTTGCCTTTGACTTATGATGTGCTGGGAAATCTGACTGCATATGATGGAAATACTCTGAATTGGCAAGGTAAGCAACTTGTAGGCTTTAACGATATAGCCTATGCTTATAACCAAGACGATTTGCGTATTTCAAAAACGGTCGACAACATGACGACTGAGTACACTTGGGACGGCGAAAAGTTTGTTGGGCAGTTTGATGGCACAGATACCTTGTTATTCTTCTATGATGATGAAAATGAAATCATTGGATTTAACTACAATGAGGAAACCTATTTCTACCTAAAAAATCTACAAGGCGATATTGTTGGCATTGTTGATGAGAGCGGTGAGGTAGTAGCCACATACGCCTACGATGCTTGGGGCAATGAATTAAGCGTACAAACTACTGGCAGCATTGGCGATATAAACCCAATGCGTTATCGTGGCTACTATTGGGATGCTGATATCCAGATGTATTATTGTCTTAGCCGTTACTACAACCCGTCTTGGTACAGATTTATCAGTGCAGACAAACATTTTGATACGGAAGATGGCATTCTTGGCACAAATATGTATATTTATTGCCATAACAACCCTGTAAGCCATTCAGACGGGCATGGTGAGGGGATTACGAACCCCAAATCAGTGACGTTAGATAAAGAATATATAGTTATGAGAAAAAACAAAAGCACTAATATAACTGCGACTACTAATCCAAAATCAATTTGGAATAGTAGTGTGAAATGGTATGTTAAGAATAATGCCATTGCTACAATTGATAAAAAAACTGGCAAAAAAAGAAAGATTGATTCAAAAAACCTATTGGGTTGGGCTTATATAGAGGCTAAAGTTAGCGGACCTAAAACGTCAAAAATGGACCATGTAATAGTCTATGTTGCCGACAAAGTTAGGATTAAGCGTAACAGTAACGGAAAGTATATCGACAGTTCAATATCATATCCGAATGATGGTGTAGGCAGAAAACTGATCCCAATCATCAATGACAGTCTATTGTATGAGGGTTCTGACGTAAAATTTGAAATAACCTCAGGTTCGGATGTGATTTCGCAAACCATAAACACCGCCAGTGACGGATCAAAAACCGTGACTGTTAAACCTAGAAAAGCAGGCACGGCAAAGCTGAAGATGACAATAACCTGCGTTGGCGGAAATTTTGAGAAAACGATTACGATTAATATCACCCAAGGCATAACGGATTACTTAAATAATATTGATAAGAGCAGCAATATTACATCCGCTAAAAAAGATTCTAGCAAAGCAATAGCAAAAGAGATGCTTGATGCTGGACTTGAAGTGGCTTTTGTTGCGGGTATGTTGGCTAACCATCATCATGAGGGTAATATTGGACAATTTGAATATTACAGTTCAATAGCATACATGCAACCCATGCAAAACACATATAGTTACAAGAGCAATTACTCTGGGCAATACATTTACAACAAAAACGTAAACACAGTCAATACTATGGTTACTACGCTGCACAATAACGGTTGGGAAATAAACGGTAGTACCGCCAAGTTTGGCTTAGGAAGTATCCAGTGGACAGGGACACGCACAAAAGACTTGCTAGATAGGTATCGTGATGTCAATGGTAAAAGTAAAGATATAACATTAGAACAAGCACAACAAGCAGAAGGTAAAATGATCGTGAATGAGTTGAAAAAAAGTAGCGATTACAAAAATGTACACCCAAACTGGAAAAACGCTGTTGGTTCAAATTTAGATACTCAAAATGCAGCATATGAGGCGGGATACAGATTGTGCTATTACTATGAACGTCCTACCGACAAAGCGACTAAATCTGTTATAAGAGGCAATCTTGCTAAAAAAATCTATGCGGATTTGATAAAATAAGTTGTTCATACATTTTTCATGACCATGGCATGGGCAATTGTGAAGTGCGACATATCGTTCAAGGTGTTTCGCAATTGCCCTCTAAATTAATTATCAATGGAGAGTCAATCAATGAAAAGACATATTATTATATTGGCTAGCTTTTTGTTGTTTTTGCTTTTTGTTTCATGCAATGCAAGTTCAGATATGCCATCTGAACAACCAACAAACAGTGAAGCTATAACTGAAGACCTAACTTCGCAAATGATTAATATTACAACTTCTATGCAGGCTGAAACGACTAAAAAAGAAAAAAAGCAAATTGCTGATTTGTTAGATAGCACAAAAATGAAAGAACTCATTACAAAGGAAGTTACTATTGAGGAATTAAACGATGAATATGATTTACCTAAAGGAAATGAGTATTTGGGGGCTATTACAATCAATATTACACCTAATGTTGAGTTTTACTTTGGTGCAGATGAATTTACACTATTACAAATAACAGCACCTACCGCTATTATTCTTCCTGAATATGTAAACACGCCATTGGAGCAATTGCCTTTTGATTTAGATAGAGATACTCCCATGGGAACGTGTCGTATGTACAATGATAAATATCAATATTATGTAAGATTATCTAGTCTTGATGTTTTGAGTGTCGAAGATATAATTACCATGCAGGAAGTAGGTGAATATTATCTCGAGAAATGGAATGAGAGTCACAAATGAAAAATTTTCACTAAAATAAGCACCGCTAGCGACGGCTCAAAAACCGTAAGGGTTAAGCCTAAAAAAGTTGGCACGGCAAAGCTGAAGATGACAATAACCTGCGTTGGTGGAAATTTTGAGAAAACGATTACGATTAATGTCACCAAAGGCATAAGGTCTTTTAATACAAGTGTGTGGTTTCACGTTGGTAAAAAATTCCCGAGTTGTTTGAGCAAAGCGTGCGTAGCGTCGGCGATACTAGGGGCAAGTTCGGCGAGTAGGGGATTCTCTTTATCCACATAAAGCTCAAACGCCTTCAAAAAACAGTCTGCTTTGATATACTCGGCAGCTGCGCAAATAAGATCGGGATCGTTTAGAATCGCCGCCCCCACTTCTTCTATAGCATTTGTCCTCTCCTCGGTCTTACCCTTGGAACTTGGGATAAATGCTGTGCAGACACTAGTCAAGATTTTTTTCGATTGCATCAGCCCTTTCGTTTCCGTTGGAGCGAACAATTTCCGGCAATACCCAAAGAGGGACACGGCAAGATTCTTTCTCAATGCGGGTTTGTATTTGTCCCAGAACGCTCTCGACCGTTGCATCCGGCATAGGCATTATGCCGAACATTGCGGGGGCTTTTTCCACAAATGTCTTTGCCTGCTTGGAAAGACGGCAAAGCGTTTTTTCGTTGCGCATATTTTCGTTACCATCATTTTTAACCACGGATTCAATGATTTCGGCAAGTGTATCGGCATCGAGAAGCCTTGTCATTTGCCCGTTCATCCATTGATAATTTCTGCTTAGAATATCGCGCAAAACAAAACCCAACGCCAACGCCGATAGTGCGTTATATCTCATTCCAAAAGGCGCGCGTTGCAGTTCAATATAGACTTTACGAATGGACAATATTCCGTCTTTGCTGATAGAATTGGCGATTTTCTTTTCGAAGAGTGTGTGAATTTCAGATAACGGGTGTTTTGGATTTTGTGCAAATCAATCGTCTTCGGATGCGATGCCTTGATTCTTGAACTTGTCTACTAGCTGGCGATGTTGACCAGATGCGGTATCAAACTGAATTCCTGCAGCCGCCCAAGATTCCAACCCGCTATTACCAAACGCCGTATGCTGACCTTGGGCGAGGTAATCGACGCAACTGCCGAGTGTTTTGCGAACATAATCCGACAAAAGGTCTTTGAAACTGCTCCAAGATGTGTCGTTTGTCACAATTTGCCCGTTTGCATCAGCAGAGTAAACTTTGATGGTCGCCCCATTCTTTTTGATTTCATCGAACCACTCACGCTCCAACCGCTCATATACAGCTTTATACGCAGCTTTAATCGAGTTTTTAGAAGCATCTCCATTTTCAAGCAAATACTGTGCGCATTGCCGTACATAGTCGTTCCACAAAGTGGTGTTTTCGTGGCAAAACGACCTTTGTGGGAAAGTGAACATTAAAATACGATACTCACGAAGCTGTCTGAGAATACTATGGATTTTTTCGGGTATAAGGAGTTGCTCGTCTTTATTTTTGGCGACAACAAACCAAAGGCAAACAGAAGCATCATCTTTGTTTTGCCCCTTGCCATATCTATCACGCACGGATGATGTAATATTTGTCAGCGTAGTGTGGCTTGCATCCGAAACACGAATCTCAAAGCGTCCTGCCGAATGGGACGCTCTTGCGCTTTTTGTATGCTCCTCAAGCATAGCCGTTACTTTAGGTGACAGAAGTTCGTGGAATTTTCTTTCTAGCTCTGCGACTTTACTCAGCAATGTTGAATTCTCCACATTGGTAGAAAATAATTCGATATTGCCCGCCACGACGGAAAAACAATGTTTTTGCTCCAGTTGCTTCACTATACCGACAACGTCGGCGATAGTTCCGTCACCTTTGAATGATAACTCTATGTTCTCAACAGTCGGTTTCAGGCGTTCGTGGCCATCAGGTGACAATTGCTGAAGTAGACAAAATAACAATACAGCTTTGAATACCCCACGCCAATATAGTTTTGTGAGGAAATGTCACAAGCGTGTAAATATGGTATAATAGAAAAATGAAAGAATTAGAAGATCTACAAAAAATGCTAGGCGAGGAAAAAATCCTTCGCCCTCACAACGGATATTTCTATTCAACTCGCGATGCGCTTTTGATAGCTTTGTGCGACTCATTTTGTGGATTGCGTGATTTGAAAAGAATCCATCAATGGGCGAAAATTCTCGCAGCAATTTAACACATTTGCCTTGCTGAAACCGTAAATCTGACCGACTTTTCGCGCCGATACGCCTGTCAAATACATCTTGACAGCCTGTTTTTTGGTTTCGTTGGGGATTTCGCGCGTTTTGGGGTCAAGAGCCAAAATGATTGATATTGAATTCCAAATGATTAATGAGGAGAGAAAACTTGATTTTATGCATCTGCAAAGATTTGGAGTAGCAGATAGTTTTTCGAGCCAAAGACTTTAATCTGGTGCGAAAGGTCAAATGCTTACGCTCAATTTTCTGTGTGTTCCGCTTACCTGTTTCTAACAGATTTCTTGGAATTAGGTCGTGATAAG
>Ga0099364_10004593_pt1 | contig 20870 bp, 19 predicted proteins | sample TergutTh196P3_FD_73070 | JGI IMG/M metagenome (GOLD analysis project Ga0099364, IMG submission 73070) | Microcerotermes parvus P3 segment gut microbial communities from Pointe-Noire, Republic of the Congo - Th196 P3 | ecosystem: Host-associated > Arthropoda: Insects > Digestive system > Gut ... | reverse complement strand
GTTTTTTTAACACAGAGGATTTTAGAGGACACAGAGTGCACAGAGTATGAATGATAATTAATTTAATAATTAAAATACATTCTCTGTGCTCTCTGTGAACTCTCAAAAAACTCTGTGTTAAAAAGAAAAAAACTCAAAACCTCTGTGTTAAAAACTTCATGCGTTGACCCTTGGGGCAGGAGTGGATTTTCTGCATTATCATTTCTCATTTCTAAAAATTTCTGCATTCTGCATTCTGATTTCTGCTTTCTTGACATTTCTGCTTTCTTGACATTTCTGCTTGACAAAAAAACATATTTGAAAAAAATGGTAGCTATGAAAATATTCCAAAGAAAAAAAGAAAAGATAAAAGTTGATGTAGGCGGGAAATCGGAGAAATCCGTTACATTAAGCCAATCGGAGCTTGGCACTACAAAAAAGAAATCGGAGATTTCTGTTACAATAAGCCACTCAGAGTTTGGTAATGCCTTGCTACGACAAGAAGTCATAGAAGTAAACAACGAAGAAATATCGGAGTTTATAAAAAACAAAATAGTCATGGTAACAGGCGGTGGTGGCTCTATTGGTTCTGAACTTTGCCGTCAAATAATAAACTTTGAACCTGCAAAGCTGTTAATACTGGATAACAACGAAAATGGAGCTTATGAAGTGCAGCAGGAGATACAGAGGAGGGTTGCAAGATACGAGTCACAAGTTACAGATGAGGAGTTACAAGATACAAGTTACAAGTTACAAGATGCCCCTCCCGCAAGCACAGAGGCAAGCTCTGGCACTACAGCAAGCACAGAGGCAAGCTCTGGCACTACAGCAAGCACAGAGGCAAGCTCTGGCACTACAGACGGAACAGATAAATCAGTTCCCTACACAACACAGGGAAGGCAGATCGAGGTAGTCATTGGTTCAGTGCAGGATAAGGCACGAATGCAGCGTATATATGAAAAATATAGTCCTAATATCATTTTTCATGCTGCTGCACATAAACATGTTCCTGTATTAGAAACAAACCCTTTTGAAGCTATCAAAAACAATGTTTTTGGCACATTGAATTGTGCAATACTTGCTGATAAGTTTAAAGTGGAGAAATTTATTTTACTTTCTACAGATAAAGCAGTAAATCCTATCAATGTCATGGGGTTAACCAAAAGAATCTGTGAACATATCTGCAAAGAAATGAATAAGATAAGCGACACTGCTTTTACAGTCATAAGATTTGGAAATGTGATCGGTAGTCAGGGTAGCTTGATACCTCTGTATGAAAAACAACTCGTAGAGGGTGGACCTCTGATAGTAACTCATCCTGAAGTAACAAGGTTTTTTATGACTATCCAAAATACAGTAAAATTGATTTTACAGACAGGAGCTTTGAAAGAAGAAGGTGATTTGTTTGTTTTGGATATGGGTGAGCCTATAAAGATAGACGACATTGCCAAAGAGTTTATACGACTATCTGGACTTGAACTTGGTAAAGATATAGATATAAAATATACCTCTTTACGAGCTGGTGAAAAGTTACAAGAAGAGCTGTATTCAACCGAAGAGAACCTCTTAACTACTACTCACAAAAAAATACTCTCTGTAAAATCACCTGATATTGATACTGAGATGTTTTTTGAACAAATCGATAGGTTGCATGAAATAGTGGAAAATGAGGATGAAGATAGGTTTAATTTGGAGTTCGGAATTAAGAATTAAGAATTTACAATTTATAATTTATAATTTACAATTTATAATTTACAATTTATAATTTATAATTTATAATTTGGAGAAACTTTCTCGATTATAACTTGATTTGTAGGGAACTGATTTATCAGTTCCGAAATATAAATTCCCCCCCCATAAATGTATGGGGATTTTCCCACCCACATTTATGGGAGAGGTAGGGGGGGGGAAATTTGAAGTTTTAGACGAGAATAAAGAAATAAGGAATTAAATAAATGAAAAATGAATTTAAATTTTTGAGGATAGCGAGAGTAAGTAGTTTAGCAGTTTACATAGCTCTTATAGTCCTATTGCTTTTCTCTATGTTGGGAGCTGATGTAAACCAGATATTTTTGGCTCGTGTGCAATATGATGGTGGTGGAGATTGGTACAACGACCCAGAAGTATTGCCAAATATGGCTGGCTTTTTGACAGAGCATCTGCCTATAAACATAAGTTTAAGAGAGAGAGTGGTTCGACTTTCTGATGCCAATCTCTATCAAAATCCGTTTTTATATATGACAGGACATGGCAATATAGTGGCAAATGATATGGAAGTTAGCAATCTCCGTAGGTATCTTTTGCAAGGTGGCTTTTTGTATGTAGACGATGATTATGGTCTCGATGAGTCATTTCGTAGGTTTATCGCTAGAGTATTTCCAGAGAAATCTCTTATAGAGTTGCCACCTTCACACTCTATCTTTTCAAATTATTTTGAATTTCCTGCTGGACTGCCCAAGATACATGAGCATGATGGTAAACGACCTCAACTTTTTGCAATATTTGATGATGCAGGTCGGATGATGGTTTTATACACTTATGAGTCAAATATTTCAGATGGTTGGGCAGATTATAATACTCATCAAAACCCAGAGAATGTTCGTGAGACAGCTTTTAGGTTTGGCTTAAATATATTTTATCATCTATTTGTAGAGGGCAATTGATATGAAATATGTCATCGTCTCTGATATTCATTTAAAATATTTTGAAGATGAGGAGGCTTTAGAAAGAAAGCTTAAAGTAGAGGCTTTTTTTAAGTCATTGATAGGCAAAATCGACTGTCTGATACTCGCAGGCGATATTTTTGATTTATGGATAGAGTGGGAAACTGTCATCATCAAAAATTATTTTTCTACTCTTAAAATTTTGTCTGAAATAAAGGATTCTGGGTGCAAGATAATTTTTCTAACAGGTAATCACGACTTTTGGCTTGACAAATTTCTACAAACAAATATTTTTGTCGAAATATACCATGATTTTTATGAAAGTGTGGTTAATGAAAAGAGAATATTTGTCAGTCATGGTGATTTATACACAAAAAATGATATTCGTTATAAGATTTTTAGGAAAGTCATTAGGTCATTTATAGTAAAAGGTTTTTGCAAGATTTTAAACCCAAATATTGTATTATATTTGGGAAATAAAATTTCGCGGTCAAGTAGGAGTCGTAAAATTGATGATAATTTGATAAAAAAGAAAGAACAAGGTTTACTTTTACAGGCAAGGAAACTAAGTGAAAATTACGATTTGATAATTTTTGGTCATACCCACAACCCTGTAAAAATTGAGTTAGGAAATGCCTTGTATATAAATTGTGGAGATTGGATATATCACAATTCGTATTGTTATTTTGACGAAGAAGTTTGTGAGTTGAGGACTTATGATGATGTTTAAGTTTTTAATGATACACCCCCATTCTCCCTCTGTAAAGACACATAATCTTATGTCTCTACTTCATGGGTAGGGCAATCAATTATGAGGAGGATATAGATGCTATTTCACCATATTTTCATTGAAAATGCCAAAAAAGACCCAAAAGGATTGGCAATCATAGAGCAGGCAACAGAAAAAGAGGTTACTTATGATAGCTTATTGGTAGCAGCTCTTGTTTTTAAAGATATTTTCAGTGATTACAAGAGTAAATTTATTGGCATTATGATACCGCCTTCTCCAGGCTGTGTTATTGCTTTATTAGGTGCTGTATTTGCTGGGAAAACACCAGTATTTATAAACTATTCTACGGGAGCTATTGAAAACTCGCTCTTTGCTCAAAAAAAATGCAATTTCAAGCATATTATTACTAGTAAGAAACTCCTCGAAAAGCTTGAACTAAATCCAGTTCCGGGTATGGTCTATATGGAAGATTTAGCCAGTAAAATAAGTATCTTTAAAAAGATACAAGCAAAGGCTATTTCAAAACTACCACTTAAAACTTTAAAAAAGATAGTTGCTGATGGAAATAAAGACGATAATCTGGCTATTTTATTTACAAGTGGCTCTGAAAAAGACCCGAAAACAGTTCAATTGTCTCATAAAAATATTCTCGCCAATGTTTTTAGTCTCAAGGAGTATTTGACACTGACCAATAAAGATGTGTTTTTAACCAATCTACCATATTTTCATATCTTTGGTCTCACTGTAAACTGTTTTATCCCACTTGTGCTTGGCTCAAAATTTATCACTATCCCCAATCCGCTTGATTATAAGTCAATCACAGATGCTTTGCGTAAATATGGTATCACTGTATTTGTTTCTACTCCAGCGTTTTATTATGGTTATCTCCAAAAAGCTCAAAAAGGTGATTTTGTTTCTATCCGTTATTTTGTAGCTGGTGCTGATAAACTACCGAATCAGATTAGAGATGAATACATTAGAATTCATGACAAAGAAATTTTGGAGGGATATGGAGCTACAGAAACAAGTCCTGTCATTACTTTAAACACACCTTTTGCAGCCAAAAGGGGGAGTGTCGGAAAGCCTATACCAGGTGTAAAAATCAAGATTACCGACCTCGAAACAGGAGCAGAGCTGCCTCGCGGTAAGGAAGGAAAGATTTTAGTAAAAGGGGATCTTGTGATGAAAGGCTATTTTGGCGACATTGAGGAAACATCATTTCGCATAAGAGATGGTTGGTATGACACAGGTGATATGGGCGTTTATGATGAAGATGGTTATTTACACCATAGAGGTCGACTAAAAAGGTTTGTTAAAATCGGCGGAGAAATGGTCTCTCTCGTCAAAGTTGAGGATGAGCTAAATAAAATCCTTCCCGATGAGATTATTTGTTGTGTAGTAGATATACCTGACCCTGTAAAAGGCTCTGAAATAGTAGCAGTTGTTACTACAAAAGAGATAAATCAAAAAGAAATAAAGAAAAAACTTGCGGCAGTATTACCTGCTATAGCTATTCCTAAACAATTTCAAGTAATGGAAGAATTGCCTATGTCTACCAGTGGTAAGGTCAATTTTAGGATGGTCGAGGATATCTGTAAAAACCATAAATTGGAGAAATTTTGAAAATAGATTTACATTTACACACTACATTTTCGGACGGGAAACTCAGTCCTGAGGAACTCGTCAGAAACGCTCATGAAAACCACTATTCTTTTATTTCTATCACCGATCATGACACCTTTGCTGGCTATCTCGAAGCAAGAGATTATATGAAAAATAAAAATTTTAATCTGGAACTGATTCCCGGTGTTGAAGTATCTACTATATTTGAAAATAATGAAGTCCATATACTTGCATATTATTTTGATGAAACAAACGAAGATTTGATTGAGCTACTAAAACAAGTGTATGATAGTCGTTATGGTAGAGCTCTCGAAATGGTCGAAAAATTAAAATCATATAATATTGAGCTTGACTGGACTACCATATTGAGCTATGCTGGAAAAAACAAATACATTGGTAGACCTCATATCGCAAGAGCAATGATAACAAACGGAGCTGTAAAAACTATCAGAGAAGCCTTTGATAGATTTCTACACAACGAGTCCCCAGTCTATGTTCCAAAGCTAAAAGTCGAAACAGAATATGCGATAAACACTATAAAAAGAGCAGGTGGAATATCTGTCCTAGCACATCCGGGTAGGCTTTCAGACGACTCTATTGTTTACAACTGTATTGACATGGGTATAGATGGTCTCGAAGTCTATTATGTTTCACATATCACAGGGCAAACGAGACTTTATGAACAAATAGCTCTCGAAAATAATCTCGTCAGAACAGGTGGAACTGATTTTCATGGAAATGAGTTTTATTTTGTGAACTATTCTGCCCCAGAAATCTGTATAAATGACTTAAAAACACTACATGAAAAGAGGAAGTTGAGGTGATCATGACAACAATGGAGGATACATTTCCCAAAAAATACAAACACCCTTTATTTTCGAGATATTTTACTTTATGCTTGGGAATACTCGTGATTGCTTACATGTTTTTTTACATTTTCACACAAGTAAATCTTGATACACCAACATTTAGAAAAGTTTTACCTTTTATCATTATCCTTTTTGCTTTTGACTCAGTTTCAAGAAATCTCTTTACCCTCAATCAGATAACATTTAAAGAGACTGATATACATTTTTCTTTTCTTTTGAAAAAGAAATTGGTTATAAAATATGAGGATTTGTTAAAAATAGAGGCATTTGTAACAAAAAAGAAGTATTTTAGTTTGTATTATAAAGCATCTGAAAGGGTGGTGGCTAATCCCAAAGAAACCTTTGATGTAGAAAGCATTGAGCGAGAAATAAAGAAATTTTCTTTTCCAATGTCTTTTGCAAATATCATAGAGATTTTAAATCTATTGAAAACTATGGCACCACAGATGGAAACAGATGAATTTGTGGGGAGTGTGGTAATTAGAAAGTAAATCACTGGGAACGCAGGCATCTTGCCTGCATAATCACCTTATTTTTTTTTCTTTGCAGGCAAGATGCCTGCGTTCCCAATGATAAAGGAGTAAAAAGATGAATAATAGAGCATTATTTTTTTTTATGATACTACTTGTCCTTTTCTTATTGACAAGTTGTATGGCTGGCTCAGGCTACAATACTGTAGAAGCCAAAGCAGGTTTCTTTACAGGTATATGGCATGGCTGGATAGCACCAATAGCCTTGATAGTCAGTATATTTGACAGCGATATCAGGATATATGAAGTTAATAATATCGGATTTTGGTATGAGTTAGGCTTTTATATGGCTATCATATCAGGCTTTGGTGGTTTAAGCCTCATAAGAAAGAAAAAGACTTAAATGGAGGGATAAATGAAAAAATTAGTAACTGTATATGGGATGACCTGTGAAAATTGTCGAAAAGCTATTACAGATGGCTTGGAAAAAGTAAATGGAATTAATAAAGTTACCGTAACTATGTCTACGAGACTTGTAGAGGTAGATTTTGATGATAAAATCATCACACTCTCAGAAATTAAGAAACAAATTCACAATCTCGGATATGACCCAATGTGATTTCTGGGTTTGTAGGGAACGCATTTATCCGTTCCGTTTTGAATTAATAATTATTTCGGAACAGATAAATGCGTTCCCTAAAAAGGCGGAACGGATAAATGCGTTCCCTACAAAGGCGGAACGGATAAATGCGTTCCCTACAAAATCAATTTATATTAAAATTATTGGAGGAAACAATGAAACATGTTAGTTTTAAAGAAATACCTCTTGAAGAGGTAAGTGTCGAAGGCGCAAAAGGAGCTAAAATTAGATGGCTTATCGGTGAACGAGACGGAGCTCCACATTTTGCAAAGAGAATGTTTGAAATCGAAGTTGGTGGTCATACACCATATCATATTCATGATTTTGAACACTTGATTTTTGTCCTCGATGGACTAGGTGAACTTGTAACAGAAAATGGTAAATCGCAGATGAACCCTTGGGATGTCATTTATGTAGACCCTAATATGAAGCACAATTTTGTCAATATAGGTGATAAACCTTTGATTTTCTTGTGTTCTGTGCCTTTTGAAGTAAAAAAAGAGGTGAAAAAGAATCCTTTTGCTTCAGGGAAAGCGAATAATTGCTGAGAAAGGGATAACAGAGTTTTTTTTGTAACCACAGAAGGCACAGAGAGAGTTCAGAATTAAGAATGTAACGACAGAATATATTCTGTCGTAACAGATAACACCGTTGCTATATTCATAGATGGAAGGTGAAAAATTTTAAAGGAGTGGTTAAAAAGTTATTGATGAAAGATTTAACAAAAATAAAGCTATTAGTATGCGATTGTGATGGTGTCTTGACAGATGGTCTGATAATCTATGATAGTCAGAGCTGTGAGACCAAAAATTTCTCTGCCCATGATGGTCTTGGGTTTATGCTTCTAAAACATACAGACATTCAAATAGCAATCATCACAGGTCGTTACTCAAAGATGCTGGAAAGAAGGTGTCTTGACTTTGGAGTAAAACATTTATTTCAAGGAGTTCAAAACAAAAAACGATGCCTGCAAGAATTACTCGAACAACTCGGTCTTAGTTTTGAAAATGTAGCCTATATTGGCGATGATTGGAATGATTATCTCGCTATGCAGGACTGTTTATTAAAAATAGCACCTCAAAACGCTCCTTTGAAATTTCGAGAAACTGTCGATATTGTTACCGATAATAAAGGTGGATATGGAGCTGTGCGAGATGCAATAGAGTATATTTTACAGGGTCGTGGGGATTTTGACAAGGTATTGATGTTGTTTCTTGAGGAGCTGAGTCTGAAATGAGAGAAAAGTTCGGAATTCGGAATTCGGAATTCGGAATTCAGAGTTCGGAATTCAGAGTTATGAGTTCAGAGTTAGGAACATTCCGAATTCCGAACTCCGAACTCCGAATTTTAGTTTTAATCATATTTCTTTTATTTTTTACTGCTTGTAAAGAAAGAGGAGAGATTTCTACACAAAATATAGAAAGAGAAACAAGTGCAGACGAGATAATTCACAATTTTACAATGGTTTCTACGATAGGTGAAAATCAAGACTGGATAATGAAAGCTACTTATTTTGAAAGATTTACAAAAGATAGAAGATGGGTAGCTTTTGATGTTTTTATGGAAACATTAAATGAAGATGAGAAAAATTTTTATAGTTCAGACTCTCTTTTTGTCTCTGAAGTTACAGAAATCTATACTGGAATGGGAAATGTAGAGATAATCTCGCCTAATGGCATTTTGCACACAGACAAAATAATTTGGGATAGAAAAACAGATAGAATCCACGCACCAAATGATGTTTATATCAAAAATGAAAATCATGAAATATGGGGAAGTGTCTTGTATACAAATAGTAATATGGACTTTGTGGACTTGAAAGAAGTGAGTGGAATAGGGAGTGGGGAGTAATTTACAATTTATAATTTACAATTAATAATTTATGACTTACAATTTATTATGACATAAGGAAAAAATGTTAAAATGAAGAATATTTTTTTATTAACTAGGAAATTGTCTCTACTATGTTTTTTATTTATATTGGCATTTCAGAGTTATGTCTGTGAGACTCCAAATCAAACGGAGCCTGTAACCTATCGACTTATAAATACTAACCAATTGAATATAAATCGAGTAAATGAAGAATATATCACCTATTTACGCGGTGATGTTCATTTTATTTATGCAGAAATAGAATTTTTGGCAGATATGGCTGATATTTATGAGATACAAGAATATGTAGTTCTGCGTGGAAATGTAGTCATCATACAGGACTCTTTGAGTATTTCCTGCAATGATGCTCAGTATTATCACAAGACTGAATATTTGAGATTTCAAGGTAATGTAGTCATGACCGAAACTCAAAGCGATGGTTTAATAAGACGAGTAACTTCGAATACTGGAATGCATTATCGAGACAGGGGTGAGTTTATACTTCAAGGCAATGTGCAGGGATATGATGAAAGGGACTCCTTTTTTGGTCAGTCTGGCTATGCCATGTATAACCAACAAACAGGATATGGATACATGATAGAAAGACCTGTAATTTGGAGGACAGAGCCTGATTCTCTTGCTCTTTTTGCAGAAAAAATAGAATATTTTGAAGATAGCAATAGGGTCGTAGCCTCTTTTGATGTGATTACTCAAAATAGTGATATTGTCGTAAAAAGCAATTTTTTGATATATTATGGAGATGAAGAAAGGATAGTTTATATTGGTGAGCCAAGGTTTTTTACTGATAATGGTGATGGTAATGCAGAATTGATAACTGTTTATCTCGAAAATAACGACATAAAAGAAATACAGATGGATGGTGATTGTTTCATAGAATTTAGTTCTGAAAATAGTGGTGTTAAAGACAATTGGATAAGAAGTAACAATATGAATCTCTTTTATCAAGGAAACATTGCACAAGAATTTATAGCAACAGGCATGGTCAGTTCATTTTTTCTACAAAACAGACAGCAAAGAAGGGATTCAATGGATAATAATGTCAATGGTGATGTTTTACATATTTTTTTTGATGATGATTCTAATGTTTCAGAGCTGAGGATAAATCAAGGTGTGAGAGGAAAATACCGATTTCAGAGAAATAGGAATTAGTAATTAATAATTACTAATTACTTATAGAGATTCCATCTTTGTAAAAGTAATTTTATTGTAAATACGATTTTAAGAAAATGATTGACATAAAAGAGTAGTTTAAAAAAATGGTTTTTATTAATTAGTAATTACAAATTACTAATTACTAATTTTTATTAGGTTTACCCCTGTAGCTCAGTAGGATAGAGCAGTACCCTCCTAAGGTAAAGGTCAGCCGTTCGAATCGGCTCAGGGGTGCCACTTTTAAATATTTTACTTAGAAATAACTAATTGAACATAGGAGGCATAAATGAACTATAGAGTATTGGCAATCAATCCTGGCTCTACTTCTACAAAGATTTCAGTATTTGATGGTGATAAAGAGGTTTTTATCAAGACATTGCGTCATGACCCAGTTGAGTTGGACAAAGTCGGTTCAATTATGGAGCAAGACCAATATAGAAAGGGGTTGGTTCTTGAGGCAATGAAAGAACACGATGTCGACCCTAAAAGTCTTGCAGCTGTAGTAGGCAGAGGTGGAATGGTACATCCCGTTCATGGAGGAACATTTCGCATAAATGACAAAATGCTCGCAGATTTAAAAGACCCAAGTTTTTGGGGAAGGGTTCATGCCTCAAATCTTGGTCCTCATATAGCCAAAAGTATAGCAGACCAGCTGAATATCCCATCTTTTATAGTTGACCCAGTGGCAGTAGATGAATTTGACGATATAGCTCGGATTTCTGGCATTCCAGAAATATCACGGAAATCTCTTTTACATGCCTTGAATATCAGATATACAGCAAGAGTAGTAGCAAACAAAATCAATAAAAACTTTGATGAGTGTAATATGATAGCCGCTCATTTAGGTGGCGGATTTACTGTAGTTGCTATCAAAAATGGTCGTATGGTAGATGCCAACAATGCTCTGCTCGGAATGGGACCTTTTTCACCTCAAAGAGCAGGTGCTTTACCTATAGGAGACCTACTCGATATGGCGTATTCTGGTAAATATACAAAAAAAGAACTAACTACTTATCTCGCAAAAGGAGCTGGACTGACTGCCTATCTTGGAACAGATGATGGAAAAGTGATTTGTGACAGAATAGAAGCAGGCGACCAAGAAGCCAAAAAATACTTTGATGCAATGATTTATCAGATAGGAAAGGATATGGCTGGATGTGCATCTGTAGTATGCGGAAAAGTAGATGCTATCTTTATCACAGGTGGTCTCGCTTATGGAAAATATCTTGTGGACGAACTTACCAAGAGGATAAATTTCATAGCACCTGTCCACATTTACCCTGGTGAATTTGAAATGGAAGCACTTACGCAGGGTGCAGTCAATGTCTTAAAGGGAATTGAAGAGGCTTTTGAGTATTAGTATTTAAAGGGGAAAGGTGATATTGGATAGGGGATAGTGGATAGGATTATTGTGACCAAATCAAATGATAACCAGAGTAAAGAAAGAGCATTTTTATTATTTGAAAACGATGACATAGATAGCTTTGAAATAGGAACAACAAAAGGTTTATGCCAAATTCATAAGTATCTTTTTGAGGGTATAAATGATTTTGCAGGTTTGATAAGAACAAAAAATATTTCCAAAGGCCATTTCCGCTTTGCTAGTGCTTTATATCTACTAGAAGTATTAGAAAAAATTGAGGTAATACCTGAACATAATTTTAAGGAAATAATCAGTAAATATGTAGAAATGAACATAGCTCACCCATTTTTAGATGGTAATGGTAGGAGTATGAGAATCTGGCTTGATATGATTTTGAAAAAAAACCTCAAACTCTGTGTCGATTGGTGTAAAATAGATAAAAGGGAATACCTATCAGCAATGGAAAGAAGTCCAGTGAACTCTTTAGAAATATATACCCTTTTGAAATCAGCTCTTAAAGACAAGATAAATGATAGAGATATTTTTTTGAAAGGTATTGAGCAGTCGTATTATTATGAAGCTATAGATTAAAAAATTAAAAAAAACTAATGCAAAAGATGATATTAACAATCCCTACTATAATGACTTTTGTTTCTACTATCTATATATTCTACTACTTCATTGATACTCGGTTATAATTTTTAAATGTATGCCCCTTTAAAAAGACCATTATAAGCGGTTTTAAAGGAAATAACAAGGAGGCTGGCTCGAATATCTCGGACATATACGAGCCATCTTCCTTTCTAAGAGGTAGCAAACCCTTTTTAAATGCCTATTTTTTGGAAACTTAGATATCTTGCATATTACTTTAAAATTTTTACTACAGAGAACACTGAGAAACACAGTTTTTTTTATGTTACCGTTTGGATGATTACATGCTCGCAAACTCAGTTTAAGTAGAAACCCTAAATTCGATTTCTGCTTGACAAAATTTGTCAGTTTAATTTTTTGGTGGTAAGTATTGTCTTTAGTAAAGGATTTGATTTGGAAAAGAGTATTTTTTTTAAGTCTATTTTGACAGAATGTATTCTGTCGAAACAGGTTTTGTTTGTATTATTTTTATTTGTCAATGTTTCATTGTATTCATTGGGTGCATTCAGTCTCTTTAATGGTCGTAATAGAGTCGATTTGGACTGGTATGAAATAAAGTCTGAGTATGTCAGGATAGTATACAATGGGGGTTTATACGAAACAGCACTCAGAGCTGCTGCTATTGCAGACTCTACTTATAATGTTTTGACAAAGACATTTGAGATTGTCCCAAATAGAGAAATTTTGATTTATCTTTCCGACCAGGATGACATCACAAACGGAGCAGCTTTACTCGACCATTATATCTTTATATGGGTAGATAGTAATGATTTTGTAAAAATGTTTACAGGAAATCAAAAATGGCTTGAAAAAGTGATACCGCATGAAATGGTTCACTGGTTTGTAATGTATACTTTACGAGATTGGCTTTCTATGTTTTTACCTATATCACAGCTTGATTTTCCGATGGAAATGCACGAGGGCTATGCAATGTATTTTAGTGGGGAGCCATGGGGTTTGAATAGAGGTGATAGGTATCTGCGGACTTATGCCTTTTCGCGAAATAGTGGTCAATCTGATGCCTCTTGGATAGGTAATTTTATGTATGCCAGTGGATTTTCTTTTGTCAAATACCTTTCTGAGTTTTATGGTGAGGAAAAGCTTGTAGAGCTGCTTAAATATCGCAAAAAAGATAGACTTTATAAATTTGAAGAAGCTTTTAAAAAGGTCTATGATAAACCTTTTACTGAACTTTGGGAGGAATGGTCAAGATACATAAATACTTGGTATTTTGGTGAGGCATATTTACAAAAGCTGACACATACAGACATTTTTTCAGAGGAGCTGTCTATCAATGCAGTAAAACCTCTTGATACCAATATCCATGTTTTTGATTTTGTAGCAAAAGGTGAGCAAATAGTAGCGGCAGTGAAATTGTCCCAAAATCAAGGGTTTATGAGTCTGATACACGGGACTTTGAATGCAGATAGCCTCGCAGTCGATAAATTTATCATAGAGGACTTTAGCGTAATTGAAAATGCAGGTCGTTTTGTAAGTGGTGATATTAGTCTCAATGGACGATATGTTGTTTTTACAAGGTATACGCGGCATAAACATGGACGAATCGCACCATTGCTAACTCTTTATGATACTCATACAAGGAAAAAATACAGACTTGGTGAAGGCTCTTTTCCCACTGTGAACGATGGGGGAGAGGTGTATTATCAGAGGAAAGTAGAGGGTGGGAATAGCATAAGCAAATTACAAATCACAAATCACAAATCACAAATACCCTCCCCCATATTTGTGGGGGGAGAAACGAAGTCCACTGAAACGGAACAGATAAATCAGTTCCCTACATCAATGTTTATCGCATTGACCCCAGACAATCAGATAGTGGATTTGAAACTCAGTCCATCTGGAGAATATTTAGCAGCTACAATATTTGATGAAGAGAGGGATTTTTTGGTGGTGATATTTGATGTTTCGACAGAATATTTTCTGTCCGAACAAAGCGAAACTGTTTCGACAGAATATATTCTGTCGCAACAAAATAACTACCCTGAACCTATCGAAATCCTACAGCTTCACTTTATGCCTCAAGAAACTCTCTGGATGGATGATAAAAACCTTGCTATATTGGTAGAAAACGAAAATACCTTTAAACTTGAGCTATATCTCTATGATCTTGAAGCAGAAGATTTTCGCTTTTTTGATACACCTCCCTACAACATAATGCCAAGAATATTAGTAGAAAATGATGAAGGTCTTAGAGCATTCGGTCTCAATGAAATAAATCGCAGTGGGAGTGTCATAGGTGTAACGAATTTACCAGAAAGAGAGTATTTTGACAATAGAGTCACAGAAGACATTTTACACTACTACAATAGGTGGATTTATCGAGAGCCTGCACATCAAATCCCTGATGTCATGATACCATATCAATATCTACCCGAAACGAAATATTCAGCATGGAAAAACATTAAGTATAGGATGGGGTTTGCTTTGCCAACTACTCAGGGAGTAGTAGGAACTGTCGTATTTTCTGAACCACTAGGTAAACATATCTTTCAAGCAGCTGGCTTTTTTCCCTTGTGGCACGAGGATAATGACCCCTACTGGATTATTTCTTATATGAATTCTGTATTAAAGCCTTCTATCAGCGTTGTAGCTGTAAATACAAACTGGATTGCTGGTGTCCACAACGATGAGATAATCACAAACAAACTAAACTTATTTACTCTGGAAGCATGGTTACCTCAAGATTTTCGTTATAAAAGCTTTTCAAGTCTCAATTATCTCGCAGGTCTTTCATACTACAATTTTCGACTGATGGACAGAAGTGATGATTATGAGGAATGGTTTGAAGATGATGACTTCATTTTAGCAAATATTGGAGCCTGGTATAGTTATAATCTGCCTTGGCGAAATAGTGTCTATCACCCAGTGCGGGAGTTTAGAACCGATTTGACCTTTGATTTTGCGGATGAAAGTCTCGGAATGATGAGGGATTATTGGCAGATGAAAGCTTTTACTGATATTTCTTATGCTCCATTTTTAGGAGTGGGAAAACAAGAGATTTTAAAGACCATTGCTATCCAAAATAGGACACATTATCGTCTCGCAGGTGGAGACCCATTATCACAATTTTTACCAGGTGTAGATGATTCAGAGTTTTTTTACATCGGTGGTCAGCCTCTGTTTTCACGCTTATATCTGAGAGGTTTTAATGAGATGATGTGGGGAAAGGAACTTTTTAGCACTCAGACTGACTTGAAAATAAAACTGATAGATGACCTGAATATTACTCTTAATATTGGAACACCACTGATAAAAGCAAGCTATTTAGGTGGCTCTCTGTGGTATGATTATACGAGATTGTCACAGAGGGTGATGATGGATAATTCGGAGTTCGGAGTTCGGAATTCGGAGTTAAAAAATGAGCATTATAATTTTGAGGCAATGGGTTATGAAATAAGGTCTGCTCTTGAAATACTTGGCATACCTACATTGCATAGATTTGGTCAGGCATGGGATACAAATGGTAAAAAACTCGACTTTTATTATATGCTGGAAATACCGATTTTGATGTTTTAAAGAAAGCAGAAATGAGAATGCAGAATGCAGAAATTAAAGTGACGAAACAATGGATTTTAACACTGAGAAGAATGAGTTACAAGTTACAAGTTACAAGTAACTACCACCGAATATAAAGATAGTAGAGTGTCATAAGTTTTTTTAACACAGAGGATTAAAGAGAGGACACAGAGTTCACAGAGTATGTATTTTAATTAATAAATTATCATTCATACTCTGTGCTCTCTGTGAACTCTCAAAAACTCTGTGTTAAAAGAAAAAAACTCTCAAAAACTCTGTGTTAAAAAATTTAAAAGTGAGGAAACAATGGATTTTACAAAGACAATATTTGGCAAAAACAACAAAGAGAAAACAGGATTTTACAATATCTACTGCGAGGATTGTTTATTTATCATGGTAGATATGCAAGAGAGATTTCAAAGCATTATCTACAAAATGGATGGTGTCATTAAAAATACAGACATATTGAATAGAGCTTCAGAACTGCTCGAAATACCTCTGATAATGACAGAACAAAGCCCAGAAAAACTGGGGAAGACCATAGAAAGTATTTATATACCTCAATCTCATAAATATTTTCAAAAGACAAAATTTAGTGCTTTGACAGATGATGTGAAAGATTGTATCACGGATTTTGACAGAAAAGCTCTCATAATTTATGGCATTGAGTCTCATGTCTGCATTACTCAGACTTGTTTAGAGGCTGCTCAGCTTGATTATGATGTCATCGTAGTAGCTGATGCTGTTTCATCAAGAAAAGCATACAGTAAAGATATTGCTCTTAGACTGCTTGAAAGAAACAATGCTCATGTAGTTTCGACTGAAATGCTGCTCTTTGATCTGATGAAAGATGCCCGACATCCAAAATTTAGGGAAATTTCAAGATTAGTTAAGTAAGAATTAAACCACCACAGTAAGAATAGAGGTATAAAATAGTAGGGAACTGATTTATCTGTTCCAAAAAAAACATTTGAAGCAGAACAGATAAATCAGTTCCCTACTGGTCGGAACGGATAAATCCGTTCCCTACTAAAAATTAAGAATAAAAGGTAATATATGCTTTCACTTGGTATAAATATCGGCTCTACGAGTCTAAAAATGGCTCTGGTAAAAGATGGAAATGTAATTTGGAATAGTTTTCTACCTCATGAGGGTGATTTTGCTTCTGTAGCAAGGAAACTATTTAAAGAAGGTAATCTGACCGAGGGTATACAATCATTTATCACAGGTAATGAGGGTCGCAATATGTTTAATATAGCAGGCACTCTTGAACCTCTATGCGTAGAAGCAGCCATAAATCATCTTAATCTCGATGTCGATGCTGTAGTCAGTATGGGTGGTGAGGATTTAGTAGTTTATACTCTTGATAAAGGTAAAATCATTAACAATTTCTCTGGTAATAAATGCTCCTCTGGGACAGGTGAATTTCTAAAACAACAGCTTGCTCGAATGAACATGAGACTTGAGGATATAGAGAAAATCCCTGATTCTGCCAAAGTATACCCTCTATCAACTCGATGCTCTGTCTTTATGAAAAGTGATTGCACGCATAAACTCAATAAACAAGAGGCTACCAAGAATGATGTTACAGTTTCACTTTGTGATGTCATGGCAGTGAAAGTCATTGATTTTTTAAAGAGAGCTAAAATAATACAAGAAAACAACAGCAGGGATGCAGTTGATACAATAAAAAAGGTGGTTTTGACAGGTGGTATCACCTTAAACCACCATATCATACGATTTATCAGAGAAAAAGCTCCTGATATAGATTTTCTCATACCCGACACAGCAGCAGTATTTGAGGCTTTTGGAGCTGCTTTACTTGCAAATGTCTATGGTAGTCCTCTACCCAGCTTTGAAAATCTTTTAAAAAGTAATGAGGTAAAATTTGGCACTACGAGTGCCTTGAGAGATTATCAGCATAAAATCAAAAAATTTGAAAAGACAGAAAGCAAGGTCATATCTGGTCGAAATTATATTCTTGGTGTTGATGGTGGCTCTACTACAACAAAAGCTGTCCTTTTGGACATTGAAAATGATGAAATAGTCGCCAGTCATTATGCTCGAACACATGGCGACCCTGTCCAAGCTACAAAGGAATGCCTCTTCCATATCCAAAACAAGATAGTAAATGACACAGGACAAAAAGAGATAAACATTTTATATGCTGCTACTACAGGCTCAAGTAGAGAAATATTAGGTGTATTTCTACAGACTAAAGGTGTATTCAATGAGATTATTGCTCACTCTACAGGAACTACCTATTTTGACTCTGAAGTAGAAACCATCTTTGAAATAGGTGGTCAGGATGCTAAATATGTATTACTCAAAAATGGTGTCCCTATTGATTATGCTATGAACGAGGCATGTAGTGCTGGGACAGGCTCTTTTCTTGAGGAAAGCGCAGCTGGAGACTTGTCTATTCACAATATTGAGGAGATAGGTCCTATCGCTCTAAAAGCCGATGCACCTTTGAAATTTGGTGAGCACTGCTCTGCCTTTATCAATAGTGATATCCGAAAGGCTGTTCAGCAAGGTGCAAGTCGTGAAAATATCACTGCCGGTGTGGTGTGCTCTATAGTGGCAAATTATTTAAATCGTGTCGTGGGAAATCGCTCTATTGGTAGTAAAATCTTTTTGCAAGGTGGAGTTGCTAAAAATCCCGCTATACCTCTTGCCTTTGCTATGATGCTGGATAAAGAAATACTGATACCACCATTGCCAGAGCTGATGGGTTGCTTTGGGGTGGCACTCCTTGTAAAAAATGCAGAAATAAGAATGCAGAATGCAGAAATGTCAAGAAATGCAGAAATAAGAATGCAGAATGCAGAAATACCCCCCCCTTCCCCCCCCATAAATGTGGGGGGAGTAATACCCCCCCTCGCAAAGCCGAACGGAGTTCTGCACTACGGGGCTGGGCATATCGCTATCTCAAGCGTAGCGAATTGGGGATTAGAAGAATTAAAAGAGAGGTTGTATAAATTGATCAATGAATGAAATAAAGAAAATCAAAGCCTGGTATAGACTTACCGACCAAAAGTCTATCGGTAATATATTAGCTCATAGGATAATAAATGACATAGGTGACCCTGTAGAATACATCGGTATGGATAGTGATTTATGGGGTGAAATTGACTATATCGGTCTTGAAACAAAGGATATTTTACAACAAGACAATGACCCACCTCAATGGAAAAGAATAGTTAATTTTCTTGAAAATAATCTTGATTTTAGATTTATAAGCTTTCTTGACGAGGACTATCCAGAGCATTTAAAGACTATATATCAACCACCTTTATTTTTGACTGCTTTTGGTGATATTTCCATGATAAAAAATATAGACATCATCAGTATCGTAGGCACAAGGAAATCTACACAATATGGTCGATATGTTACAGAAAAAATAGTGAGTTCCCTCGTATCAGCAGGTATTACCGTTTGTAGTGGTCTTGCACTCGGCATAGATGCAGTCGCTCATAGAAAGACTCTTGAACTTGGTGGTCAGACTATTGCAGTCCTCGCTTGCGGACTTGACACAATTTATCCACCTCAAAATAGAGAGCTTTTTCATACTATCAAAGAAAAAGGATTGATTATTTCTGAGATAATGCCTTGTTTGCCTTTTGAAAAATTTCATTTTCCCCAGAGAAATAGAATAATCGCTGGTCTGTCAAAGGCAGTCGCCGTCATTGAGGGGAGCTTGCAATCAGGTGCTATTATCACAGCAAAATATGCTCTTGAACAGGGTAAAGATGTATATGCCCTGCCCGGTGATATCCTTCGACATGAGGCACAGGGACCGAATCATCTTATAGCAAATGGAGCAAAGATTATTTTGACACCTGAAGATATAGCTACCGATTTTAACATAGAATATACTATCAATAAACCTGTGAAAAAGATTGAATTGACAGAGGAAGAAAGTCGCCTTTTTGAGATAATTAGAGGATATGCACCTGACATACATATTGACCAGTTAGTGACAGAAACTGGTATGTCAATTGGTGAAATATCAGCTCTACTCTTTGTCATGGAAATGAAGGATGCTATAAGACAAACGGAAAATGGGAGATATGGAGTGAATTAGGGGGTAGGGGATAGGGGATAGGGGATAGGGGATAGGGGATAGGGGATAGTTATTTAATAATTAGTAATTATTAATTACTAATTACTAATGCCTAATGCCTAATGCCTAATTACTAATACATATATTACAGCTTTATCCACATAGCAGGACGAATTCCACGATTCGAAGCCAAGTTTCGACCACTTATATATATGCTACCAGATTCGTGCACAATACTAGCAAAGTTTTCATAATAACCAGGAGAACGCAACCACCACCAGTCAAAATAAGAGTCTTTCGGTATGCGATTTGTATTGTATTGGTCGTCTATTTCCCATGCTCCATGAGGTCTATTTTCCAATTGTCCACTATCTCCAAAATATTTCACTACCTCAGCGATGCTTAAAAGAAAAATGTAGTCTAAAGTATTCTCACCACCATTTTTTCCAAACCATTGATTGTCCTCATTTATATTGGTTACTTGTATAATGCGAGACCTATCATCATCTGAAAAAGCATTTGAAGTGGAAAATTCATTATTAAGATATTCTCTCAGACTACATTCTGCCCAGGTGATGTTTCTAACATGTTCGAAATGATACCACCTTCTTTCAATTACACTTTCACTCACTATCAAAGCCTGTTCATCCTGTCTGTCTAACACTATCCAAGTATATTGTCCAAAAGAGATGATTTCACCAATTTGAGGCTTTATATCAATTAAATGAGCATCTTGTATGATAGTATGATTTTGAACAGACACTGGCACAGAGTAATACTCACGATAATTAGTGTGCCTGATAATTGTAAGATAAGAGCCGTATTGTATATTGTTTAATATGACCGTTGAGCTTGTAGCTGTCTCGAGATATGTTTCTCCTGCAAAATCTCGCAATATTACAGTAGCACCTTCGACAGAGCCACCATCTGAGGTTGAGATATTTATTATGACAGTGGCAGTAGGTATTGGAGGTTCTGGTTTTGTAGCGTTGTTGTCGCAGCTGACATTACCGATGGTCAATATCACAGAGGATAATATCGTTATTATCAGTGACATTTTGATTTTTCTTGTTTTGAATTTTTTCATTTTAAAATACTCCGTAAATAAATGAGAAATGAGAATGCAGAATGCAGAAATACCCCCCCCCCCCCCCCCCCCCCCCCCCCCCCCCCCCCCCCCCCCCCCGCACACCCGCCGCCCCTCCTCCCCCCCCCCCACCCACCCAAAAACAAC
>Ga0099364_10004592_pt1 | contig 20873 bp, 13 predicted proteins | sample TergutTh196P3_FD_73070 | JGI IMG/M metagenome (GOLD analysis project Ga0099364, IMG submission 73070) | Microcerotermes parvus P3 segment gut microbial communities from Pointe-Noire, Republic of the Congo - Th196 P3 | ecosystem: Host-associated > Arthropoda: Insects > Digestive system > Gut ... | reverse complement strand
CTTTTTATGAAATATTTATCAACCTCAGTTTTCCACATTCCATTGGGAATGTGCCGCTTGGTAGAAAATCATTTCTAAGCATTTGTATGGCTATTTTTCTACCAAGCGATGCATTCATTTTCGACAAGCTCCATGCATCGCTTAAAGGAAAGCAAAAAACAAAATGTAGGACATTTTGGTTTTTAGATTTTTCCCTATTCCACCCTAATTTCCATCATAATTCTTCTTCATACCTACCTATCATTTTTAAACAAGTTTCATAATCAGATTCGAAATATGTTTTCCATTCCTTTGGTGTCCATTTACGGCAATCGTACTCCTCTGGGCTATTTTTTGTTGGATTAAGAGCACTGATAGAAACATCTTTAAGTTTTGCAAAACCCGCACCCTTAAGTTTGTTATCTTCGATTACTTTTTTTACTTTTTCTGTTATAAATATCCCGCCGATTACGTCTAATTTAAAGAAATCACTGCCGTCCCATGAGTCTGTGTCTATTATTAAACCGTTCTCTTTATAATCGGGCCCAGGTCCGTGATAAGAATAATCACAAAACTTACAGTGATAAACCTCTTTTATTCCTTGATCGAGGTGTACTTTGGCTTTTCCGGTTACTACTACTTCCCAGAGTTTATAGGGTAATTTCTGGTTTGAAACATCCACTTCTCGAAGCGTGTATCCCGTTAAACCCGCGTCTTTAAATATTTTTGCAGTATCATCGGTAAGCATCCAGTCATAAAAGCATGTTGTATAAAGGTCTCCTATTTTTTTTCGTTTGATTACAATACTAAGACCATCGTTCTTGCTTTTTCCTCTGGCGTGGTCTTCAAATACCGGACAATTCACACTTTCAAAGTAAACTTTTTTATCATTATACTCAGCATGCGGATAGCGGTCGTCCTGATCCAATCTGTAGAACATATTTGGCTCGTCATCCAATGTTTTATCTTGCGGCGTTTCTTTTGGCGCTGTTACGAGAGGCAGCCAATAATCTATTTCTAAAGCACCGGTCATATAATTGCTTATCTTATATGTTTCGATATCGTCAGCATCTGTAAAACCATCGGTAATTACCGTTGCTTGCATCTTTATTCGGGCTTCTTTTCCTTTGACTTTTTTTATTTCAAAGGCATATTTTATGAAAGGAGAGGGTATTTCTCCATCATGAAAGTCGAATGAATCGTGGCGCCCATCACTTTGACGCATAGAGGCGACTTTAAAATGAAACCCCTCAATCTCATCAGGGCTTTTAATGCTTGTTTTGATAGGTTTTATACTGACACAAGGAGCAATATCCCATTGAGCGTATTTATATTTACCTTCTATTGTTTGGATATGTATGGAAAGATCACCGTTTAAAGCAAGGCAGATATACGATTCATCTTCGTTTACTTTAAAATTAGTCTCGTCCATTATAAACATTTTACCCGGCTCACTGACGACTTGCGGAGGTTCAGGCTTAGTCTGCTGTTCATATCTTTTTTTTGCATCTGGGTCTAATTTAAATAGTTTTTCTTTTGCCTCTTCGTTTTCTGGGTTGTTTTGAAGTGCTTCATCATAATAACTTATTGCTTTTTGCAGATTGCCTCTTTCATGATACAAATCTCCAAGTTCGGTAAACACTCTGCTGTTGGTATTAAAGTTGCCCCACCTAATTCCTGCTTCAATCTCTTTCATATAGTATTCAATAGCAATATCAAATTCACCTTTACAAAGATAAGCCCTTGCGATTCTACGATTGTCACCACTATATCCCCTTTCAACGACTCTTTGAAAATCGGCAAGGGCAAGATCATATTCCTGCATTTTGAAATATAAATCGCCGCGATATGTTAAAACATCATAGCGTTGATTTGAGCGGGGAATATTTAAATACTCGGTGAAATCAGCAATAGCTTTGTCATATTCACCTATCATTTCATAACATCGTCCGCGAAAACTAAAGGCATGAAAGTATTTTGGATCTAAGCGTATGGTTTCTGTGAAATCGGCAATTGCCTCGTTGTATTCGTCTTTGTTATATTTTTTTAGCCCTTTTTTCCAGCAATAATAGTATGTTGCTTTGGAAGTATCCAAAACTGTTTCATCCGTCTCTGTGTAACCCTTTTTTAGTTTTTGCCCTATTAGTTTTTCTGCTTCTTTTAGACATTTCTCTTCGGTTTCTAAAAGAGTTGTTTTATACTGTCCAACGGTGCCTATCCTGCCGTAAGAAACGGTAAATTCGGCACCATTTGTTTCAATCATCCAGAATTTGTTGGATGTTTCATCCTTGAATATTAGTGTCTTTTTCATAAAAGTACTTGTTTGGTTTTTTTTCAGTATTATTATTTTCAATATATTGGTATGCCTGTTTATTCAAAATCATCGCCCCATTTTCGATTGTTCCAAAACGGTGAACGTTGTTTTGGCAACATCGGGCACATGTAGGTGCGCCTCTACCGTCGATGGTGGGATTATAGGTCATGTGTTCATTTTTTAATAAAATCTATCATTGTCCCAATTTGCAGGATTGTTAATAATATAATTTGCAATATATTGGTATGCCTGCTCGTTGCGGATTATGTTTTCCCAATAATTACGTTGCCACAATTTTTCACCCTGTGAATTTCGTAATTCATTGATTTTTCGGGCAGAAAATGTTTTTAATCCGCGTACAATTTCCGATAAACCATGTGTAGGGGCGGGTTGTGTAGGGGCGGGTTTGAAACCCGCCCCTACGTTGCGGGCAATATTATCATACGAAATAATAATGATACCATGTATATGATTAGGCATTACAACAAATTCACCTAATTGAACATTGGGATAATGTTGCGGCAATTCATTCCATACCATTTGAACAATTTGTCCATATTTATTCAAAATCATCGCCCCATTTTCGATTGTTCCAAAACGGTGAACGTTGTTTTGGCAACATATCGTTACAAAATAGAATCCTGCCTTTGAATAATCGTATCCTTTCAGACGGAAACTGCGGCGGTGGTGGATATTGGGGTTGAAATTATTCATTTTTGTTATTTTTTTTTATTAATTAAATTATTCCTTTCTCTATCTCCCCCTCAACCATCTCCTTTGCCTCAGCCAGCAACCCCTCACTCTCTTTGCGTAGCGAAAAACTCTCTTGAATTAAGGCGGATATTTGGTGTTGGGTTTGTATATCAACAAGCGGAACGGGAAAATTGTGTACGTTTTTGTCAGATATTTTTGGTTGGGCTGTTCGCATTTCTTGTTGAGCAAACAACAACCCTCCTATATTTTTTTGTGTCAAATATAAATGCAAATATTCGGGCAGTATCTTATCACTATTTATCCTAATAAAGCCCAAATTGTTTGAAACTATTGAATTTACAAAGTTTTCAGTAACTAATGCCGCCGTACCGACAGAGCCAATAAGAGCCATAACAATATCTCCTTTTTGCACTAAATTTTCATTTGTATTTACAAATTTTTCATTAAGATAAGTCATTTTGTCGGCAATCATTACATTTGATGAAATATCAGCGCCACGAATATAGGCATATTTATTTTTATTTTCCGTATAAAAACACTCCTCAACAAAATTACCGCGATAGGTGATGCATAATTTTTCTAAATATTCAAAACCTCCTTTATATGAAGTCAAAATATTTCTTATTTCCTCATACTTTGGTTGATAATACTCCGCATCCAACCTACCCGTTGCCAAAAATGATTCTTTAAATGACTTGATATTTATTCCTTTTTCGCTTGGTTTAAAATCTTTTAAACCGACTTTTTCTAATAGTAATTCTTCGGCTTGACGGTAGAGGAATTGGGATTGTACAGATTTATTATATGCTGTTTGAACATTATTCTTAATTTTTATTTGTATTTCATTTGAAATAATCGGAATAACAAATTTTAACAAATCAACTTGAGTAATACTATAAAATTGAATTCCGTGTGCCCATTTATAAGATTGCAATTTACCAAATTTTGAATTAAGAAAAACCATCAGATATTCAGGGTTTATAATTTTCTTCCCAAATTCATTTAATCGTATCCTAATAATTTCAGTACTTATTATGCAATCTTCATCCTCTTTAAACACTAAAGCGGCATTTCCAAAACTTCCTTTTCTAGTAAAAACAATATCACCGCTTTTTATACTAATATCTTTATTAATCTCCCTAATGGCAATTTCTATTAAAGCAGAATTATCTTTTTGTATTCTCCATTGTTTTATGTCCCCAACTCTAATATAATGGTTTCCTTGATTCGTAAAATCCCTAAAATCAAAACCGGATATTACAGGTTCTATTAGTTTCGACATTGTGTGACTATTACTATTTGCTAAGTTTTCAATCACTAAATTTTCCTTACTATAATGGTCGGAATCAAAACGAATACTTCCTTTTGTTACTTTTGACAACCAAACCTCGCTTATTTCCAGCCCTTCCAACAAGTCTTTATATTTCTGCTCGTTGAAAGGGCTTGTCAAAAAAAACTTAGTCTCTCTTTTTTAGCAAATTCGGCAAATGCTTCTGCGATGCCGTCTTCTGTTAGTCCGTCGTGGTTAAAAAGGTCGTGTTTTACAATTAAATGACCGTGTGTATCTAATGCGTAATCGTCTAAATTTTTGGGATTTATAACATATTCAACTTGCGGTTCGTTTGCCATGCTAATGCTCTGCTCACTATTCATATCTAATTCAGTTTGAGTGTATTGCGGTGCAAGTTTATATTTTTGAATATCCCGTTTTCGAACATAAATTTTATCGCCGCTATTGTCTTTACTTGGTTCTTGCATTGTGGCAAAGAAAATAGGGTAATCTTCTCTGTGTGGGCAAAGAGTGTCATCCCACTTTTGGAGAAGAATTACAGATGTTTTAGTTCCTGTGTGCGGTTTAAAAACATTTCCGTGCAGTCCAACAACTGCGAGGATCCTGCAACGTTCGGCAATAAATTGTCGAATTTGTTTGTCGCTACTATTATTGAAACGACCCTGCGGAAGTACAATTGCCATACGTCCGCCCGGTTTCAAAAAGTCTAAGTTACGTTCAATAAATAGAATATCACGACCAACTGCTGTTTGATATTTTCCGTTTTCTTTTTTTCCTAAGTCGTATTTAGCGAGGATTCGGCTCTCTTTTATATCTCCAGCAAAAGGCGGATTTGCCATTAAAATATCGAAATTAAATTCGCGGTTGGTGGGGCGGGTTTGAAACCCGCCCGTACTTGATCCGCCCGATCCGCTCGTGCTTGATCCGCCCGTGCTGCGTAATTTTTTGAGTTTTCGCCATCCTGTGTGATATGTATCTATCCATTTTTCGTCTTTTTGCATTTCGTTCCATCGTTCGTAGTCGAGTGTATTGAGGTGCATAATGTTTGTTTGTCCGTCACCAGCAATAAGGTTAAGAGTTCTTGCAACTCGCACTGCTTTTTCGTCAAAATCGATGGCGAAAATTTTTTCATTTACATAATCGCTACATTCGGCAGGTTTTTCTTCTGATGTAAACAGATGGCTTTTGCTTAATCCTTTTGATTGTAGGATTTGTTCCCATACATAAAAAATTGTATGCACAGGAAAACCGCAACTTCCAGCGGCTGTATCAATCATTGTTTCATTAGGTTGCGGATTAAGCATTTTTACACACATATCAATCACATATCTCGGCGTAAAATATTGTCCTTTCTCACCTTTACTGCTTTTATTTATCAGATATTCAAATGCTTCGTCAACTACTTCTAAGTTAGAATTAAAAAGTTTCACATCTTGCAAAGTAGCAACGCAAATAGATAAGTGTGAGGGTGTTAATAAAACTTTGGTATCATTACCAAAAACGCCTTCCCATTTGTTTTTTGCTCTATCAAAAAGTGCTTGAATTTTCTCTTTCAGTTCGGTTTCAGTATCTCCATAGTTTCGAAATTCTAAGTTACGGCTACGGTTACGTCCGCTTTCCATTTCGTCAAATAACTTTGTGAAAATCAACTTAAAAAGTTCTTCAAAAACATCAACTCCTGCATTTGCTAATACTTCATCTTCCATTTCGAGAATTAAATCTTTAAGCGATTTACGTTCATTGAATAATTTATCTTTTGCAATTAGGTCGTCAATTTTCCAACGTTCTGAAAGAATATCGCTCAATTTTTCAGTTGCTTTTGGAATATTTGAAATTGATTCAAAATAATTTGGGTCTTTGCGGTGATAGAACGAAATTTGATTACCGTTTGTCCACACTCCAATAGGCGCACCTGTTGCGTTACAGTATGATTTCAGTTGTTCTTTGCCATCTTTAAATTTAAACTTTTTGATTTCACCAATAATGTAGGGCGTGGTTGTTAGGTCTTTGTCGAAAATAACAAAGTCGGCACGTTTTTTCTCACGTCCAAATGTTACATTATACTCTAATTCAATGCGATTTGCTGGGTATTTGTAGTCTTTTAGCAGTATTTCGATATAAAGTTGTCTCACTGCTTCTTCGGGCGTAAGTCGTATCTCTTTTTTTCGCACAAGGCACTGAATATAAGGAATATCTTTGCCATTTATATCAGTTTTTAAGATAATTCGTTTTTCAAATTCATCAATTTGCAATAAATTGAACTGCGACTGCTGATAGTCGGTACCTTTTAAAATATCTTGAAGTAAGATTTTTTTTTCAGCCATAATTGGAACTTTTTATTTGTTTTCTGGGTGCAAAGTAAAGCTTTTCTATTCAAAAAACCAAAAGAATAGATTTTATTTTTTTTATCGGAAATATTTTTTCAAACAAAAAATTAGAAAAATCTTTTCGTAAAGGATTTCTATGCCAAAATAAAGATGTTATTTTTGAAGTACGGGTTACTAATCAATTTAAAAAGAGTGTTGTGTCCTTTGTGAAACCTTTGTGCTCCTTTGTGGTTAAAAGATATTAGTGAACAAATGAATATTTTCAATTCTTTTTTCCAAAAAAAAATTTTTTAATATCCTATTTTTGAAATTAATAAAATTTTATCTATTTTTGTAAAAATTTTCAGATAGTGAAAATAGAATATTTGCGCGAAATATTAAAATATTTAAATTTATGAAACCAAAAGAAACCGATTTTAGAGCAAAAATTTTAGCAGGAATACCAAATGAATTGCCACCTGCAAAGCCATTGTGTTCGGAAGTAAGCCATGCACCGATTAGAAAAATGATATTATCGACCGAAGAGCAAAAACTTGCGGTAAAAAATGCGCTCCGCTATTTTCCTGAACATCTTCATGAACAGTTAGCACCCGAATTTTTTGATGAATTGAAAAAGTTTGGTCGTATTTATATGTATCGCTATAGACCTGATTATGAAATACATGCACGTTCGATAGATGAGTTTCCTTATAACTCAGTCGAGGCGGCGGCAATTATGTTAATGTTAAGCAACAATTTGGACAATGCAATCGCCCAACATCCACACGAACTCATAACCTACGGCGGCAACGGTTCGGTATTTCAAAATTGGGCGCAATATTTGCTTACCATGCAATATTTATCAACTATGACAGATGACCAAACTCTTGTTCTTTATTCGGGTCATCCGATGGGTTTATTTCCGTCATTTCCAGCGGCGCCGCGTTTAGTAGTTACAAATGGTATGGTTATTCCAAACTATTCAAAACCAGATGATTGGGAAAAATTTAATGCCCTTGGAGTATCTCAATATGGGCAAATGACTGCGGGTTCGTTCATGTATATTGGACCTCAGGGGATTGTTCACGGGACAACAATTACTATTATGAACGCATTACGTCTTATTGGAGGCAAAAATGAAGGGCGTTTGTTTGTCTCATCTGGGCTTGGCGGAATGTCCGGCGCACAGCCCAAAGCCGCTAAAATTGCCGGTTGTGTGAGCATCGTGGCAGAAATTAATGAAAAAGCGATTTTAAAACGTCATTCACAAGGATGGGTTGACGAAGTTCATTCTGATTTGAAAATTTTAATGAAAAAAGTGGAAACAGCCCGACAAAATAATAAAACAACTTCTTTTGCCTATCAAGGAAATATTGTTGACTTATTGGAATATATCGCAAAAGAAAAGATTAAGGTCGATATGGGTTCTGACCAGACTTCGTTGCATAATCCTTGGTCTGGCGGTTATTATCCTGTTGGATATAGTTTTGAGGATGCAAACAGTTTGATAACATCCAATCCAGAAAAATTTCGTGAAGCCGTTCAGGTTTCTTTGCGCAGACATGCTGACGCAATTAATAAATTGACTGCCAATGGAATGTACTTTTTTGATTACGGAAACGCATTTTTGTTGGAAAGTAGTCGTGCAGGGGCAGATGTGATTGATAAAAACGGGAAATTTAAGTATAATTCTTATGTTCAAGATATAATGGGACCGTTATTTTTCGATTATGGTTTTGGTCCATTTAGGTGGGTATGTTGCAGTAATTCTGAAAAAGATTTAATACAAACCGACAGAATAGCCGCCGAAGTGTTAGAAAATTTATTAAAAGATGCACCACCAGAAATCAGCGGACAATTATCAGACAACCTTAAATGGATTCGTGATGCCAATAATAATAAATTAGTAGTTGGTTCTCAGGCTCGTATCCTCTACGCCGATGCCGAAGGACGTACAAAAATTGCGTTAGCATTCAACAAAGCAATTAAAGAAGGTATTATCAGCGCACCCATCGTCCTTGGTCGCGACCACCACGACGTATCGGGAACTGACAGTCCATTCCGAGAAACATCGAACATTTATGACGGCTCAGCATTTACTGCCGATATGGCTGTTCATAACGTTATTGGCGATGCTTTCAGAGGTGCTACGTGGGTATCTTTGCATAACGGTGGTGGAGTAGGGTGGGGAGAATCTATTAACGGTGGCTTCGGTATGATGATAGACGGTAGTATATTTTCTGAAAGAAACATCCATTTTATGCTTTCATGGGACGTGAACAACGGAATCGCACGACGATGCTGGGCAAGAAATCAAAGCGCAATTTATGCCATCAATAGAGCAATGCAAAAAGAACCCAAATTGAAAGTTACAATTCCTAATATGGTGGATGATAGATTGTTAGATTTCCAATATTTATAATAAAATATTTTTGCAAATTTTCAAATAGATTCCTCACCTCGTTCAGAATGACTCTTTTAGCCTGTTAATGGAGACGAGAAAAAGGTTGCCGGCAAAGCCGCAACCTTTTTCTCGTTCTTCCACACTAAAAGGGTCAGTCATTCCGAATGTAACGAAGTGAAATGAGGAATCTATTTAGTGTATCCCCAACTCGGAGGACTATTGTTTTACCATTTTAAAAATTTCAAAACTCTTGTCGAAACCTTCAAAAATTACCATATATATTCCTTTTGGTATGGCTTCAGTTGCGATAGAGGTTTTTCCTTCCAAATTAATTTCTCTGATAGTTTGTCCAAGCATATTTTTGACATATACTTTTTCAATCAATGCACTATTGCCCTCTATATTAATAACATCCTTAAAAGGATTTGGATGAAGTCTAATTTCAGATAAACTATTATTTCTTATGCTAAGTTCTTCGATAAGTGTTACAATTTCTGTCCAATCGTCATCTTCTATTGTTATTTCACCCGTTGCTGTTTCATATCCTTCTTTTGATACAATGTAAGCATACGTACCATTTGGAACATCATCCAAAGTATATCGTGTTAATAATTTGCCATCAAAAATAATTGTAACGTCATCGATGGGGTTTTCTAACTCATCAATTACTATAAATGTTACAATAAATGTTGTTGGTATCGGGTCGGCAAATATCACTGTTTCTGTCCAATCTTCGTCTTCAACCTCTATTTCGCCCGTAATTATTTCATACCCTTCTTTAGAAATTTCATATCCGTAAACTCCGTTTTCAACATCTTCCACAATAAAACCTTCTATTGTGTTGCCATCAAACACGATAATTGCATCTGTAACGGGATCACCATTTTCGTAGAACAATTCAAATGTAACGGTATAAGTATCGGATGGGAGTACGATACCAATAATAATTGTAACATCTTCGTCCTCAACCTCTATTTCATCTGTAAGTTTTGGAATACCTTCAATAAAGATTTCATATTGGTAAACTCCGGGCTCAACATCTTCCACAACATAACCTTCTATTGTTTCACCATCGAACACAATAATTGCATTTTCAACAGGATTACCGTCTATATACAATTCGAATGTAACTGTGTATGTTTCAACAGGAACCGTAAGTGTTACATTTATAATAATATCTTCATCGACAATAGTAATCTCTTCAATCACAGAAATAAAATCTTCTTTTTCAACAGAATAGGTATAAGTGCCGGGCTGAACCGATGTTACTTCAAATTGATTTTTTGCAAGTACGTATCCGTCAAAAATAATGGTTGCGTCTGTAATTGGTTCGTCGTCTCTATCATTAATTACAAACGTTACGTTATAAAATGTTTCTTGTTCAAAAACGACTGCTTCCCATCCGTCCTGCGGCTCGTTACCTGTTGATTTAAACATAAATGTTAAGTTTCCTTGTTCATTTGTAGCACTGCAATCGTAAGGTAAATTAGTACCACTGAACTCTCCCAATAAAAATTCTGCAGTTGTTTGAGTACCATCATAAACATATAAAATATCGGCAGCATTTGTGTCAAATTTAGAAAAATTAACGCTCATCTTTTTACCCGCACTTTGAGGATTAAAAGTAAGTTTCAGGTTTTCGTTCTTTTTATATTTTCCATTTTTGCCACCAGAATCGTAAAAATTATTATATGAAGCAGTTAAATTACCGTTTGCCATAAAATAATTAGTAGGATTTTTAATGGGTATAACCGTCAGTTCCTGCGTTGCAATTGCACCCGATGAAGCCCTGTTTACTAAATAAACGGGAGTTCCATTTGGAGGATTGCCAATAGTAGTTAAAGCAAGTTTTGTAACAAATGTGCCTCCTGTTTCTAATATTTCAATTTCATCGGTATTTATATCAATGTCTAAATATTGCGAAATTGTTGAAACAGCAAAATTTATCTCTTCTAAATTAGCACGCCCCGAATTGCTAAATTCTACAACCAAATAATTTTCTATATTTGGGTCGATATAACTCATTTTAGCACCATATTGATTTTCAATATAAACTTCGCTAATTTCAAGTGTTGGCGCATAAGCATAAAATTTAATCACCGCTTCCCATTCATATTCTACTCCTTCGTATTCGCCTGTTATCAAAAGGTTTAATATTACCAACTCTCCGTCGGGAACATTTTCGGCGACTGTAACAAACAATTCATTTTCAAATAGATATAATTGTTCGGCTTCTATATCGCCGAGCATTAAAGTTTCTTCCTGAATTGATATATATGGATTTTCTGTGGAAAAATTAACAATAACGTTTGATGCTGTATATGGAACGAATGATACGTTTTTCAGTTCAAAATTAATTGCAACAGTTTTGCCAAAGTCGGCATTTTCGGGCAAATTATATGAAAGCATCACAACATAAGGACAATCGGCAGGCACAACAGGCACAACTGCTTCGTATCTCAAAAAGTTTTGTGCCGTACAAACAACCGTAATTTCATCTGTTGGAATAAGTGTAGGCGGAACTTCTATTATTTGCTGTTCCCCTGTGGCAGTGGCTACTGCAAGAATTTCACCGTTTGATGTAAGCGCTATTGTTGCTACTGCGTCTGCTGTTATAATAAAATTTGTATTTCCTGCAATTTGAACATCAATATGCTCTACAGTAAGCGACTGTGGAACTTCTGTAAAAAGTCGTAAAAAAACATCAGAATGTGCCGTAAACATTTTGTAAGTGATAGTCTTATCGCCCGTGTTGTAGGGCCAGTTGCTTTGATATAAGAAATATTTTCCTGAAACATTTCCAAAAGCAGGTAACCAATTGCCTTGATAATTTGCAGAAGACGGTCCCTGCGGACCAAAAGTTGGTAAAAAGTCGGGGTCAAACAAGTCGTACATTCCCCACGCATAAGCATCATTTACAAACGAATAAGATACCTCAGTTGGACCCAAAAAACCTACACAACCGGCATTTTGTCCCTGAAATGTATGTCTGTGAAATGCCTCACCAAAACATGGCGAACTATGATTAAATTTCCCCGTAGAACAATTAATTGTAAACAGGTAAGTCATTTTGCCAACATTGTTTAACTGACTAATATGAGTTGTTTGAAAAGCAGGTTCACCCCATCCGTTTTCAAAGCCATGGTCACGGTGTTGTAAAGCAAAAGCGCCATTATTTACGGCAGTAACTACATGAGCAGGTAAACCACCCGTCCAACCACCTAATGGGCCATAATCGCTTGGAGAAGCGAGAAGATATCCCGTTCCATTTGGACCAAAAGCATTTACAACCATCGACGTGTTTTGATTTGACGACCAAATACTGCCGGGTGTTCCCGAATATATAGCATTAATCCTTACAGGCGTTTTACCCATATTTCGCCAATATCCGCCAACTGCCTCTGAGCATATCTGAAACCACCGTTCTGTTTGCCATCCAAGCGCTGTTATTGGATTTTGATAATAATAAGGATCCATGCAAGGCTGCGTTTCATATTCTAAAAACTTACTTACCAATATTGCCATTTGTGCTTCGGTGTCGGCAGCCATCCTTCCAAGAACAAAATCGGGTAAATTATTGTTGCCAACTACTTCAGCATATTGATTATCGGTAATACATGTATTGCTATAGGGATGATATATTGATTCAGCAGGTATTCCCAGTGACATATTTGTGTTATGGTCGCCCATCAATAATACCGCAACGGGAGGAATATCCCAATTTAAATAAGCATTATGAAGGTAAGACTTTAATTGTGCGGTAGTTGTAACTCCTATCTCGTCTAACCTTTTAACATGTGTATAAATACCCTGTTTTGTTCTAAAATCTTTGATTTGCTCGGCATATTGCTCAAAATCTGTCCTGTTTGGTATTATAATAAGGTATTCGCAACCCGTACCGTCTCGGCTACTTTTGCCTTTGTATTCTATTTCAGGCAACATTTCATGGTTTAAAAAAGCATTTCTTAAAATGGGGTCAAACCACGGCGAACGATACTTGTTATTACCGATTTCTCTTGTGCCGCCCTCAAATTCTATATCAAGTTCAATATTTTTAATTACAATCAGTTCTTTTGTAACAGGATTATACTGAAACGGCGTAAAACCTACCACAACTGCATCTACGTTTCTTAAACTTGTAATTTCAGAAATTTCGTAAGGCATCTGCGGATATAACTCATTTTTCAGGTAAACTTTATCATTTTTAACATAATTTTGCTCGGGCTCTTCAGGTATTGCCTGAATTCTCAATGCAGGAGCAATATTAATGTTTTCAACTGTCTCTGTTTCAATGTATTTGACAGAAACTTTTACTTCGGCTCCATTTGGAACCGCCACAAATCTACTTATTCTCGGCAAATTTGGCATCCCTTCATCATTAGGAATAAAAATGCCTGATAATTCAATTTCGTGCATCTCTTCGCCCCTATTGTCTGTAAATGTTTGGATTTTGTATGTTTTTAAATCTAAACTAACAGAAATCCCATTTCCATCTCTTGATTTGGAATAGGTCATCTCTTGAGCAAAAAGAGTTTGTAATAAGATTACATTTAAAAAGATAAATGCAAAAAGCAATGTTACTTTCTTAACCATAATAGTAAATGTTTTAAAAAAATTAGTATTAAAAAATTGCGGCAAAGTTAATATTTTAATTTATATAATCTTTTATTTATTTATTTTTTGAAAAAAGCATCATTTTTAGTTCAAACTTAAAATATTTATTAGCCACCGTCAAAGCTACCTCTGTTACAAAACTAACTTGTGATGTAAGCCCCTCCCAAAAATCACTATTCTAAGATTTTTCGAGTACCAAAGTTTGTGTCGAATAGTCGCAAACTTCGGGGGGACCAAAATATTGAATAGGACCTGGATAAATATACATTGTGTTCATGGCCCATGTTTCGCGCATCTCTTTCAGTTCTATAAAAGGTTTTCCTTTGAGGTCAACTAATGTTTTACGGATAACGGGTTTCATAATTCCTTGCCTTTTTTCCATGTTCATCATCATGGTAATAGGTGCGCCACCGGGCAACCATTCTTCAGCGGGTTTAATCATATTTTTAACCGATGCAATATATCCTGTTTTTCCTTCTGAAATAAGAATTGATGCGGTAAAGCCAAGTGTGTAACAATAATCGGCATCGAAATTAGATGGCGATGCGCAACGTCCCTCGTATCCGAAGAAGTGAGGTTGTGCGCTAAATTTTCCTTTAAAGTCACCTGCTTTTTTCTTCTCTTTAATTCTTAAAGTAACCATATCTAATAGCAATTTTTCGGTCTCAATTTTAGAAACTAAAACATTTCCGTGGGGGTCTCGGTCAATAATTAGGTCGTTGGCAAAGCTATAAGGAAGGCTATCAAAAACTTCTGCCGATTCGGGTGATAGTTCTTTTGCAACTAATTCTCGACGTTCTCGGTTACCTTCAATTAAATCAATTTTATCTTTAACTTTTGCGAGTACGTCGTTCAGTTCCAAAATCAATTTTTTCATTGCAGGAATGAACTCCACTAAACCCTCAGGAATAATTACCGTTCCAAAATTGTTCCCCTGAATTGAACGCCTCATAATAATATCAGTAATATATTTTACGACATCATCTAAGGACATATTCTTTTGCTCAACTTCTTCGGAAATAATTGCAATGTTAGGTTGTGTCTGTAATGCGCATTCTAAGGCAATATGCGATGCGGAGCGACCCATTAATCTGATAAAATGAAAATATTTTTTGGATGAATTAGCGTCACGCTGTATATTTCCGATTAATCCGCTGTAAACCTTACATGCCGTATCGAAACCGAATGGCGTTTCAACAACTTCATTTTTAAGGTCACCGTCAATGGTTTTAGGCACTCCGATAACTTGAATACCCGACTTCTTTTTTAGAAAATATTCGGCTAAAACGGCAGCGTTAGTATTTGAATCATCGCCTCCGATAATAACTAAAGCATTGATATTGATTTTTTTACAATTTTCGATAACTTTGTCGTATTGACTTTCTTCTTCAAGTTTGATACGTCCGGAGCCAATAATATCAAAACCGCCTGTGTTTCTGTAATGATAAACCATATCTTCGGTTAATTCTACAATTTGGTTATCGACCATTCCTAACGGTCCGCCCAGAAAACCATAAAGACGATTTGCAAGGTTACATCTTTTAAGACCGTCATAAAGCCCCGAAATAACGTTATGTCCACCGGGCGCTTGACCTCCCGAAAGTACGACTGCTACTTTAATAGCGGGGTACGATTTTTCTTTGCTTGCGGGCAATAACGACAAAATGGGCATTCCATAAGTATTGTTAAAAAGCCGCTTAATGTCTTCTTTATCGGCAACTGATTGTGTTTTGTCGCCTTCCACAAGTTTTACGGGTCCCTGCAATATTTTTGGCATCTTGGGGACATATTTTCCTCTTGCCACTTGAAGTGGACTTTTCAGCATCATATTTTTTACTCCTTTATTTAAAAAGTTATTTATAATTTAACTTCGATTTTTTGATTTTGGGCATCTGTAATTTTATACTCTAAAAATGCCAAAGTTTCAGTGTGTTTAATTTTTAATTTAAAACGAAACATCCATTTCCATTTTAGAGAAATTGAAAAAATTCCTTGTTTTAGGTAAGCATATAAATAAGGATGTACCCACAGGGTGGATTTTTCTTTTTTCATTTGTTCAGCCGCAAGTCGAAGGCTTGTTTGAATTTCTTCTACGATATTTATTGAAGACACAATTTTTCCTTTTCCATTGCAGGATGGGCAAATTTCATTTGTTTCGATATTCATTACGGGTCTAATTCGTTGCCGTGTAATTTGCATAAGTCCGAACTTGCTTAAAGGCAGGATGTTATGTTTTGTCCGGTCGAGTTCCATTTTTTCTTTCATTTTTTCGTAAATTTGGAGTCGATGTTCGGGCTCTTGCATATCAATAAAATCGACAACAATAATTCCTCCCATGTCTCTAAGTCTCAGTTGTCTAACAATTTCTTCTATTGCAACTAAATTTACTTGCAGTGCGTTTGCTTCTTGATTTGTCGCTGACCGTGAACGTGTTCCGCTATTAACGTCAATAACGTGAAGTGCTTCTGTATGTTCGATAATAAGGTATGAGCCACTTTTTAATGAAACTGTTTTCCCGAAGCCTGTTTTCATTTGCCTAACTATTCCAAATTTTTCAAAAAGAGGAACGGCACCTTGGTGAAGTTTAACAATTTTTTCGTGTCCGGGTGAAATCAGTTCGATGTAATCTTTCATTTCTCTATACACGACTTTATTATTGACGTGAATTGCCTGAAAATCAGGGTTGAACAAATCTCTTAAAAAAGCAGATGTACGTCCTACCTCGCTCACAATAAGATATGGTGCTTTCATTTCTTTAATTCCACTAATAGAATCTTCCCACCTTTTGACAAGGGTCTTGAGTTCTTTATCAAGTTCGGCAACTTTTTTGCCTTCAGCGACTGTACGTACAATAACGCCGTAATTTTTTGGTTTAATACTAACTATTAAACGTCTTAGTCGACTTCGTTCTTCGTGTAAGTTAATTTTTTGACTTACAGAAATTTTGTCTGAAAAAGGAACAATTATCAGGTTTCTACCGGCTAAAGAAATTTCGGAAGTTAAACGTGGACCTTTTGTAGAAATAGGTTCTTTTGCAATTTGAACAAAAATATCTTTTCCGACACTCAAAATTTGGTCGATGGTACCTTTTTTGTCGATATCACCGTCGTGTTTCAATTTATTTAGGGGCGGTGTCCCTTTTTTTGTTTGAACATGGTCTAAATATTTAAGTATTGCTTTTATTTGGGGTCCTAGGTCGAGATAATGCAGGAAGGCATCCTTTCCATAACCAATATCGACGAATGCTGCGTTCAGTCCGGGCATTAATTTTCTAATTTTTCCCAAAAAAATATCACCAACGGCAAATTGGACGTTACTTTTCTCTTTTCTCAATTCAACGAGTCGCTTCTCTTCCAATAGAGCAATAGTAAGCTCATTGGGAGCAGCATCTACATATAGTTCTGCACTCACTTCGCAAATTTATTTAAAAATAAATATTCTAAAAATTTATTTAATTCAAAACAAAAACAAACAGTTTTGAGGCTGTTTGTTCATGTTTAAGTTAAATGGATTAAGATTTACTTCTTTTTCTTATGTCTGTTTTTTCTTAATCTTTTTTTCCTTTTGTGCGTAGACATTTTATGCCTCTTTCTTTTTTTTCCACTTGGCATAGCAAATATAAATTAAGGTTATACAAATCAATTACTTAACGTTGTCTTTTACCTTAACCACAAAGCTTTTTGAAGGTTTAAAAGCAGGGATGCAATGTTCGGGAACAATAAGTGTTGTGTTTTTTGAAATGTTACGTGCGGTTTTTTCGGCTCTTTTCTTAATAATGTAACTGCCAAAACCTCTCAAATAAACATTTTCTCCTTTTACTAAATTTCCTTTTACGACTTCCATAAATGCTTCTACAACTTTTTGAGTTGTAACCTTCTCTATTCCAGTACTTTTGGAAATTTGACTTACGATATCAGCTTTTGTCATTTTTATAAAATTATTATATTAATAAATTATTTTAACTGGTTTTTTTCAAAATTTCAAAGTGCAAAGGTAATTGTTTTTGACAATAAAAAAAAATAAAATCAAACTTTTTTTAAAAAAAAATTAATTTTTTTTATTTTTTGATAAATTTTTTTGCGGTTTAAAAAATTTATATTATCTTTGCGGCGTTTTTTTAAGGCATAATTTTCAAGGAGAGATGGCAGAGTGGTCGATTGCGGCGGTCTTGAAAACCGTTGAACTGAAAGGTTCCGTGGGTTCGAATCCCTCTCTCTCCGCAAAGCAAAATGCTAACCTTCTAAATATAAGAGGTTAGCATTTTTTTGTTGGGTGTTTTTGCCGACTTTTTAGCCGATTTATTCTAAAATTCAGAACTTCTGAATTGGAATATAATTCTATATTGACGTTTCCCAAAAATTTTTTTAATATCTTTTTGAATTATTTAATTTGTTGAATTATAAATATTTATACTAATTATTAATAATCGAACTATAAAATTCAAAATTATGCAAATAATTATTTTCTTTGTTAAATTTTTCAATTGCATATTTTTGTCCGTTTAGAGCAATTTCTTTCATTATAGTTCTATTTTCAAATGCAAAAGAAATATTTTCGGCAATATTGTCGGGATTATGAGGGTCGCAAAGGAGACCGGTTTCTTTGTGTGAAACTGTTTCTGGTCCGGGGCCAGTGTTAGAAAACAGAACAGGTTTACCCATCATCATTGCTTCGGGGGCAACTAATCCTAAGGTTTCCATATGAGACGGAAAAACGCATAGTTCGGCTTCTTCGTATTTTGTAGGAATATCGCTTAATTTAATTGCGCCATGAAAAGTTATATGCGACAAAAGTTCTTTTGAAAATTGATTTTTAAGATATTGAATATAAGAAGATTTGTCGGGGAAATACCAATCGCGACCGTAAACATCCAAAGTGGTGTCGGGATATTTGTTTAAAAGTATCGATAATGCCTCAATTAGTTGTCTGATACCTTTTTTTTCGCACACTGTTCCTGCAAAAACTAATTTATGAGGTATTATTTTAGAAAAATCAGCCTGACGAAAAATATCGGAATTGAGAGGAAAATTGATTATTTCTACTTTTTTTGTTCCTGTTGATAAATATTTTGAAGTATGATTTACAACATATTTAGATGGTGCGGCAAAAATATCTGCTTTCTTAAAAGAGATTTTTTCTTGAATATTTTTCCATTTATTAATTGGACGATTTTCGCTCTCGGCAAAAAAACAGTGCCCCCCGTGAAGCCTTATAACTTTTTTATAAGAAGTTTTGCTGGGTAAATAAAATAAACCCGATTCGTTGGACTCTATTATATCAATGGGTTTTATTTTGTCAATTTGTTTTATTTTTTTTCTAATTCGGAAAGCATTTTCTATAAAACTACCTTTTTTCAGATATTTTGGTGCGGGTGTCCGATAAATTTCGATGCCCTCATCATTTAAATAAGCACCGCCGGGAACATTACTATGTCCTATTATAGTTACATAATGACCGTTCTTTACCAGCATTTTTCCAATTGTTTGAATAAAAGTGCCAATACCGCCAGTTATCCATAGAGGATATTCAGGAGAAAGATAACATATATGCATATTATATTGTTTTTATATATCTATTAAATAATTGCTCCCGTGATATACAATCATTATTTTAAACCTCCATTTTGATAACAGATTTCATAAATATCACGCACCGCCCAAATATCATTGTCCACATGCAATGCCCACCAATGCTCCGTAAGAAAATCCCAACCCCCATATTTTTTTAGATAAAAAAAGGCATCTTGAACATTCATTTTGTACGCATCTGCAAATGCTGGTACTATGTGTGTCATAAAACTAATTTTATCACTCACCGTTTTATCTATTGCTTCACTGTCCATTTATATGAATTAATTTATGTTAATTTGTTTAAATAACGCACAAAAATACAATTTATTATTCAATAATAAAAATTTAGAGCTCCTGACTTGGTAGTTATTATTTCCTTAAATTACAAAGGATTATGAAAATTATACCGCACACTAAATATGTCGCATATTCGGAGATGCCCCGATTTGCGCTTTTTGGGCAACCGCAAGGGTTGACCCTAATCAAAAAAATAAAAAAAAAAGAAAAAAGAAATACTCTCAATTCAAAATAAAAGTGTATTTTTGCATTTTGAATTATTATAACCGTTAAAAAAACGGTTATACAATATATAAACGCGCAAATACTATGACCCAAAATGAATTTGTAAAATATCTTGAAGAAGAAGAAATTTCAATTTTTGAAATTAAAAATCTCAAAAATAGTCTAGATTTAGACAATAGAACAATCAATGAAATTGTTGAAAATATTGTTGTTAAGGGATTTCTATCTCGTATTGAAAGAGGAAAATATTGTCGTACCAACTTTCGAGATGAAAATGTAATCGGTACTTTTCTTGCCAGAGAAAGTGCTGTTGCTTATTGGTCAGCATTGAATTTACACGGACTTACTGAACAATTCCCGAATAAAATTTTTATTCAAACCACGCAACTGAAAAAAGAAGTGGAATTTGCAGGGATTACTTATCAATTCATTAAAGTTCAACCAAATAAGAGCGTCGGAATTGTTTTTAATGGTTATGGAAATTACAAATATTCGATAACTGACATTGAAAAAACGATTATTGATTGTTTCGATTTACCGCAATACTGCGGCGGTTTTGCGGAGTTAATTCGTGCCTTTTACAATGCAAAATTAAAGGCTCCAAAGTTAATTGACTATTGTAGTGCGGTTAATAATATTGCAGTTATAAAGCGACTTGGATTTTTAGCGGAATTGTTTGAAAAGAAAAATTTAAGCAGTTTTGTAAAATTTGCGAAGTCAAAAGTAAATCGTAGTTACAATTTGTTTGACACTTTTGGTGAAAACACAGGCGAAACGAACAATAATTGGTATTTGCGAATGAATTTGTCGAAAGAAAATATTTTAGGAATTGTTCAAAATCAGAATTGAAATGATAAGCAAAAACGAAATCAACAAATTAGCGCAAGAGCAAAAAGTCCGCACAACCACGATTGATAAAGATTGGGTGTTGGGACACTTCGTTGACGCAATTTACACAATACTCGAATGTCGCAACAACCTAATTTTCAAAGGTGGAACTTGTTTGAAAAAGTGTCGTTTCCCCGATTACAGATTTTCGGAAGACCTTGATTTTACAGCCACAAACGAAACTTTTGTGTTCGATATGAAAATGCTGAAAAAGATTGTTGAATTGGTTGCAGAGCGGACTGAAATACTTTTGCACATTCAATCGCTTGAA
>Ga0099364_10004591_pt1 | contig 20873 bp, 23 predicted proteins | sample TergutTh196P3_FD_73070 | JGI IMG/M metagenome (GOLD analysis project Ga0099364, IMG submission 73070) | Microcerotermes parvus P3 segment gut microbial communities from Pointe-Noire, Republic of the Congo - Th196 P3 | ecosystem: Host-associated > Arthropoda: Insects > Digestive system > Gut ... | reverse complement strand
TTACGCCAGAGGAATGCAAAAACTATTTCAAACACGCAGGATACAAAGCAAATACAAAAATCCAAACTAAAATTTAATACGCTCTAGCCCTGTTTATAGAGCATGGACGCTTGCGCGGGAATGACGAAAATTCAAAACTTGTTAACGGACTGCGTGCATTCCCAGCCCCAGAGAACCCCCTCGACGTGCCGTTTCCCATGTGGTAGAATAGGAGCGAGGTTGGTGCCCATTTAGTACATGTGGAAAGAGAGGTTGTGATGACTTACGGCGGTTTGTTTGCGTTTTTCGGTGTCAGTAATCCTATTGTTTACATCGTGCTTGCCCTTGTTGCGTTTTTGCTTTTTGGCAATCGGCTTCCGAGCGTGATGCGGTCTTTGGGGCGTAGCGTGGTGGAGTTTAAGAAGGGGGTGGCGGGCATTGAGGACGACATTGACGAGGCGGTGCGCTCGGCGGATAAGGATGTGAATACGAAGAAGGAGTCGGAGGCGTAGGATATGTCGATTTCACCGTTGGATGTGATTATAGTTTTGGTATTGGGAGTTTTGTTTTTCGGCAAAAATCTTCCGGCGGTAGCGAAGCAGATTGGTTCTTCGTTGTTGGAGTTCCGCAAGGGTTTGAACGAATGGAAGGAGACTCATGGTCGCTCGCCGAGTGTTGGAGAACGAGCCAGTGTTAGTCGCTCCGCCTGCGGAGCGCAAGACGAACCGGAGGAGCGTTTTGAGTCGTTGGGTACGAAGTTCCAACCGCCTTCGGACGGTTAGTTACGTATTAGTTCACAGAGTCCGTATCGTAAGATAGGAACAATGGTAGGGCGGCTAGCTCAGTTGGTTAGAGTGCTGCTTTCACACGGCAGAGGTCACAGGTTCGAATCCCGTGCCGCCCAATGGCGTAAAGTCAATAAAATAAGGACATTAGGAACGCAAGTTACGGCTAAATTGCGTGATCGTTTTTACCCTAAAACCTCAAAAATTGAGGTTTTACAGTTGAAAGGAGCGCAATATGTCCGAGAAACACACCTCAAAATCACCCAAAATCCTCAAAGTTCGCCAAGACCGAAATTATGATTGTGTCTATCTGAAAGGCAAGAAAATCATCCTCGGACGCACAGGAACACCCGAAGCCGAAGCCAAATTCCGGCAACTCCAAATTCAGGTGATCACTGATCCTACCCTGGCATCCCTCAAACCAGAACAGGTTACAGTCGATACCTTGTGTCTCGGCTACCTTCAATACACCAAAGAACACGATCCAAGCCACTACGCCGGTATGGGTGCCGGAGAACCAGATTGTCCCGTTGGTATACAGGGTGGGTAAAGATAAGCCACATGTGAATTCCCGAATGTTACACAAGGTATTAGGAATACAAAGACAACATGCAAATTGGATAACGCAGAGTTAAAACCTTCTTGGACAGCACTGACCTTTTCGACCAGTTCAGATGTAGCACTGATGGTTTTTTGTACCTTTGGTGCTATCTCTGTAATCGCTTTGGAAATTGCCACAACAGCAACTACCAAAAGGACAATCAGAATAGCGATAAATACGAAGTTCTTTCTGAAAAACTGGGTGAACAGTTTGTTTAGAAGTGAAACTAACAGGGAAATAGGGTCAGACATAGGGAATCCTCCGCAAGTTATTACCCCGTTTCGTGCAAATTGCCATTACGTTACGGGTTTTCTACACTTGATAAGAATTTCTTTGCCATTGGTATGTTCTGTATCCCAGTTACCTGATCGCACACGTCGAGAAAAAACAACGTCAAAACCAACCTGTTGACACATGTTTATGATTTCATCTTGGGTAAACCGCTTGTCTCGGACAATCAATTCTACTGGCAGCTGATCTCCATAGATAAATTGTTCTTTTCGGTAAACAATTCGATCACGGGTATCCACTATGTAGTAATCTGGATTAAAAACGTCACCGGTGGTTTCCATAATATTTGATGCAGGTAAGGTCAGCAATCTATTTGGAGAATCCGATAAAACAAACGTGTGTTTTGCTAACGTAAGGGTGAGATCATAGTTCATTACAGAGATAACTACAAAGCCGCCTGGTATCGCATGTCGATAAAGGTTACGGAGGATTTGTATATTTTCGTTATTGTCAGCATAAGAGCCAATGACATCATATAGACAAATAACAGCATCAGCTGAATTTTCACCAAGGTCAACGTTTCTGCAATCTGCAAGAAAAAACGAAACGTCTAAACTGTTTCTCTTTTTGTTTGCAGCATCAATATTGTTCGCAATATAATCTACGCCCGTAACTGACATTCCTCTTTCTGCTAATCCAATGGTGTGTCGTCCATTGCCACAGCCAAAGTCTAATACCCGGGATCCTTTACGCAATTCACATTCACGAACGATAAATTCGACTTCGGGCGATGTGGATTTAAGCCATTTGTGATCGCTGGACAAGATCATTCGACTATATGCTGTCTTAACAACATCGTCTGTTGCCGCAAGCATTTGTCTCAAATCAGTTTCTGACAAAGAAATTTGCCCTTGCTCTTGAAACGTAAATGCTATCCACTCCCAACCCTCTTGGAGTCCCCCGAGTAGCCACGGGGTATCGGGTGCAGTTACCCGTTCAATCATCAGATCGACATCAGAATGATCAACATAAAAATTGGTATTAATTTTCGCCGTATGCGGATTAACCAAATGCTCCTGCTCACCGTCGATGTAGTGAACACCGTCCTGTCCCGCTTGGAGCAATACTTTTAGTTCTTTTTTTATTCTTTGAGGGTCACACCTGCGACGAGTCGCTTTTTCCAATGCTCGAACGGCATATGGATTGGCACTAATAAGTCCCCATGCGTAATCGCTAGAAAATCCCCACACGCTGTGTAAGAGTCTTTTAGCCACCCCCGACTGACGAAAGTCTCGATGCACGACCAATTGCGTGATCCAAGCAATTATTTTTTTGCCTCGGGCAACTTGGAACCTTGAAGCAATAGCGTACCCGACGACCTTGCTATCTTGCCTTGCCAAATAAAGACTAGAGTTCTTTGCCAGTAGCCACCTGCTTATTTGCCCAGTCGATAATCGAACATTTTTGCCTCTTTTTTCGAAATTGGGATGTGAGTCGCCCCATTTGCCGTAATGATCAGAGTACAAGCGTGAGCATTCTTCTAACAACCCCTGATCGCTGGATGCAAAGGAACCTGGAAGCCATTCAAATTCAAAACCACCCATTTGTTAATTTGCTTATAATTTACCTTGTCTTGATTATACCAAAGAAACTCGATCAGTCTACCCCGTCTCTCGTCAACATCCTTTTTCCACCTCAACCCAATCATTTGCTTCGAGGTTTTCCTTCGATAGAGCATATATCGTACGGTCAGGATAGGACAATCGCCTCACCGTCCTCCCTTCCAGCATCAGTTTCGCCGCCTCGTAACCGGTTATTGTCTTTGCCGGTTCTGGTGCCTTATCTTTATATACCTCCCAATCATTGGCACGGTAGCTTTCTTCACGTAGGGTGGTGGGACTACTCGATTGGTCTATGAGTTCCCCGCAAAAAAACTTTACCCAAATACCAGGTTTCCATTTCGGTCTCCTTGCCTTCTGTCCATTTTCGGTGGCTTCAAGGAATGTTAGTCCGGTTGGCTTTGGTTTTTCCTCTTCCTCGTATTGCTCCCAACCATCGGTAGAGCCTAACTGACCAATCAACATGTTTGTGTGTAGTGGATCAAATGTACTCTTGATTATAATTCCGTTAGAGTCAAGGACAACATATTCTCCCGGTGCCCAATGTTGTTTTCTTACCTTCTGTCTATCTTTACTCAACTCCCGCAGTGTTGGTTTTGGCGGAGGCAGCGGTGTTTCAGATTCGTCATTTGCCGAAGACGGATACAACCCTATTGGCTTAACGTTCGATAATCGTAAAAGCAGTTTAGTCAAGTCTTTCTGTTGGATAAACACTTGCCTAATAGCCGCACGTATTATTGGTTTGCAATCATAATTCGCTATATATGTATCAGAATAGGCTTTACCTGTACGCTCGTGCAGCGATTTAATGTCTTGTTGTATCTGTTGTAGTGTGTCCATGTTATTTTCCTTTCGTGAATCTATTGTGATGCTTTCAACTTCTTCCGACGATTGATTTCGTCGGCAATTGCTTTGTCATGTAGGTAATAATCATTCTCGTTGCACGTAGGCAAGCAGAGAAGCAGAATGAGTTAGACATTCAGTACGAAAATGAGAAACCTCCTGCACCTGCTCCCGTAATGCCGGGTAGTCCACCCAGAAAGAAGGTCACAAAGAAGTCAACCAAGAAGTCAGTAAAGAAATCTACTCCTACTAAAAAGGTATCGAAAAAGCCGCCAGAGGAGTCAGGGAAGGGGCGTCCGCCTGGGGTGAGGGATACGACCAAGCGGAAGCAGAGGACGATGAAGAGGCCAAACAAAACGTAGGGTTAGGTTCAACGTCACACTCGCTTGCGACCCAAAAATCGTCAAAAACGGGTCGCAAACGGTTTTGTGTGTATCAAATCATACACTAACTGTCTCTGATACCTTGGGTACAATACCCGCTTTTTCCAAAATAGACAGTATCCGTACCTTGTCAATGTCGTATGTTTTAGCAAGGTCTGTCACTTTGTGATATTCCCGAACATACAAGGTACGACGGTCATCGTTACAGAACATGGCAGTAAACAGGGCTTCTAGGCGCACCTCCCCATCTTGTATTACAAAGGAGCAAATTGCTTGATGAGAAGCGATTTTGTTCAATATCTTTGTGATATTTTTGATCATAAACCCAACGATTTCTTCCGTCTCTTCCTCAAGGAATAGCGTGAGGTATTCGTCAATTCGTTGGGAGTAAAACTCCTTTGAGGATACGTAAAATTCTACGCAATCACCATCTGCATTCGGATAGGCGAACGGAGTAAATTCTCCCCGTACCTTTTCTGCAAGTGCAAATACGGCATCAGCGTACTCTTGATCGGTCATTACGGCCATGTGTTTTGTCCTTTTAGTAAATTCGATTACCAAATCGAGTTTCGTAATCCTTGGGTAAATACTCACCTTTGGACAGAGCGTATTTGTCGGCGTAATCCCATGTCCAAAAGTAAGCAACATGTTCATCGTTTACAAAAACCAAGAAGATGCAGTTCTCCGATGCTGGGTATTGTTTGCCTTTGTCATCATACCGCATCGTTGGGTGGTAAGCGTAGCATAACCAACCTGTACTGTTATCGTTTCGTGGCTCGTCTGAATCTCGTTGTAATCCTGTAAAAACCGCATCTGGATTGCGCAAAGCCTCGGTCAATATGTAGACCGCTGTATAAGTATCTGCATTGGGTCGTCCCTTAAAAACACGCTCTTCTGGAATTAAGACCTCCAAATCCGTCTCCCGTGTATGGGGATTCCATGCCAACCGTGTCATACTTTTTCGACGAGAACCACTCATCAACGACCGTTGTACTCTATTTGCGACAATCTAATGGGTGGATTCTATCCGAAATCCCAGATAAGTCAACCCCACCCCCTTGACTCGCAAATTTCCCGAATTTCAGGCGTTTTCACAGGGTACTACCCTTCCGGGTTCTCCAATTTTCGGCAGATTTTGACAGGTGAAAAACTCCCTTGCGACCCAAAAGTCGCCAAAAACGATCTATGGGAAATAATTATGCCGAATTTTCTGGCAAAGTTTTACCTGACTGTTCAGGGGTACGAATGGCTTGAGAAGCATCGAAGGTAGAATTAGTTCCTAAAATACCTCGCCACCCTGCATAAAGCAACACACGCAACATCACATCGGCTATTACCTCCGATAATTCCCCAATGGTAAATTCTGTAATTTTTTGACCTTGTTTATTTGTTCCATGGTAACATTGTCGTTCCGTTACCTGCGAGACTAATTTCATCACTATCGGGTCAAATTCCCTAGCCCAGCCTTCTGGACATCCTTCATATGCTACCGGCAGACGGTTATGCTCTACTGTTGTTTGCATCTTGTTCAATCTTGTTCAAGTTATAAGTTCAAACTTTATTCTACCAACTATTTCCCCAGTTGACAAGAGGTGGGCTAATACTATCAGGCGAACATTTATCGCTTGATAATCATGAAAATATACCCACAAGAAATAGAACGTGGTCTCCAGCAGAAAATACTGGCGAGTAACATTGTTACTGCCCACTGTCCTGTCAGACAATTAAAAAACCCCAAGAGAGTAGCAGAAGCCCTTGCTGGTTATCAACAGAATAAGACATTAGCAGCGTACAATGACCTCTATTACGTCGATACGATACTCTGTACTGCTGGTGCTCCGTATAGTAACACTCTGGGCGGTTTTAATAAAAACGACGATTTCTTTCCTATCGAAGAGGTATGGAGAGCAAGGGCGACACCATCCGACAAACAAATTAACATTGGGCACAATCCTGATCAAGTTTGCGGCCACATGACCCGTTCTTGGGTACTCACTGCGGGTAAAAGTAAGATTGTCCCAGACAACCGTGCCGAGTCTGATTTGCCCAAGACTATTCATCTTGCCTGTTCTGCGGTGATCTATCGTGATCTTGGTTCATATTACCAAGATGCAATCAATAAACTCATTCTTCAGATAGAGGCTGGGGAAATGGCGGTGAGCATGGAGTGCCGATTTAATGAGTTTGACTATGCGTTACTAGATGAGACTACCGGGATAGTAAAGATAGTAGAACGAAATGATGAAACTGCATGGATGACGTGGTTACTCAGATGGTTCGGTGGAGAGGGTACTTATAGAACAAAAGACAAGGATGGAAATACAGAGGGATATTACAGAATAGGTAGGGCTTTGAGGGATATTACATTTACAGGGAAAGGCTTTGTTACTAACCCGGCTAATCCTGACAGTATCATCTTGGATAAAAGTTTTGAACCGAAGGCGGCTGCTGATAGTAACAAGGCAGTCAATAGTAATAAATTGGCAGCTGGCAGAATTACTGTTGGCACTACTAACAAAAAGGAGAATAAAAAGATGAGTGATATTGATCCCATTCAATACGCAAGTGTACTTGCGAAGGCACAAACTGCTGACAAACTTGAAAAAGACAATGATAAACTCCAAGCCAAGCTTGAGAAACTGCAAGAGGAGTTGGTGAAAGCCAATAAATCTATCTCGGAGTTTGAGTTCGGCAAGAAGGAGTATGAGACCTTGCTCGAAGCCAATAAAAAGGAAAAAGAAAAGGATGAGAAGGAAAAAGCAGAATTGGCGGCACAGTTGAAGGCTGCCAAGGATGAGAAGGAAAAAGACGAAAAGGAGAAGAAGGAGAAAGCCGAGACCATCGAGAAACTCGAAAAGGAACTGGCGGAACTCAAGGCAGCACAACAGTCTGCGGAACGGCAAGCATCGCTCTTGAAAGAGGGTATTGAAGCCAAGGACGCAGAGGCGTTTGTGAAGACTTATGCCAACTTCAACGATGAACAGTTTAAGACTGTTGCTTCTACTCATATCGAAGCCTATAGAACCAAGGCGACTCTGGAACAACTCCAGAAGGATGGAAAAGTCACAGAGGCAGACCTTGACAAGGTTAAATCAACAGAAACGGGTGGTGATAACAAAAACGATAAGAGCAAAGTGGGTGTGGTAAAATTGCTAAAAGTTTCATTGGGGAGTAAGAGATATGGATACGAGCATACTCATCAAAGAAGAAGTGATTAAAATTCTTCACAGGTCACAATCTAAAATCCTACCTTATCAGTCCACAAATGTCGGTGCAGCGATATTGTACGAAATTGGAAAAGCATTAACGGATTTGAATTGTTGCATAAAGAGCATTGTGCATTATGCACACATACAACACAGAATAGTTTGCTTGTTAGAGGATACTTATCATATATTGGAAACTGAACCATTTCATGAGGTTCAGGTGTGTATTAAGCGTTTAAGGAATTCCATTTGTGAACTAGATGACTTGTCTATCAAAGAAATTAAGGGAGAAAATTGCCAAAGTCAATTTGTCAACTATGGGTTTGATAAGTACAAATATAATTCGGTGTACGAAATTCCTCAATAAAGAAACGATATGCTCAAAATGATGCCTATTGACGAGAGATACAAAGAAGAAGTGGAAATCATCCACAAGGCACTGAAAGAAGATTTTGATAAAAGAAAATCAAAGATACATCCGTACAAAACAAGAGTATTTGTCAAAGATATAGAGAAAGAGGCTAACGTTGTAGGATACGAAGATACAAACGGAATAATCAACTATTTTGTACAATTTGACGAAGAGTTAGAAGAGTGTTATAAATATCCCTACGATACAATAAAGGTTTCACATTTAGCAACAACACCGTTACGATGAGCGATACACCATATGAAGAACTTATAGTAGCGATTGGTAGGGTGACTAAACTCACCCATGAAGGAATTTTACGGTGGGAGAAGGTTGTTGATTGTGATGGTCAATATAGGGCTATTGGCATAAAACCTCAACTGGTCGTTATGGGGCTTATATCCGAATGCGGAATTAAAATTGGAGATGATTATTTCAGAGTACATTGTGAATATTTGACAGACTTGTGTAGAGAAATAGTGAAACAAGTTGGTCAAGAAGAGACAGTGATGATTAAGGTAGTTGAGACACTAGATGCTGTTCTTCCATCGCTGTAATTGAATAAGGAGATATTATGACAAGACCATTCAAATTTTTAGAAGATGTCAGTAACGAAAGTATTCTCTTTGCTATTACTGACGAGCACCCGCAAACAATGGCGGTTATTGTGTCGTGTATGCAACCGGAACAGGCTGCGTATGTTATTGAAGGATTGGCACCAGAGAGACAACTTACCGTTATTAGACGTATGGCAATGATGAGGCAGGTAGAACAAGTGGTGTTAGAAATAATTGGAAAAGATTTTTATGAACAAGTTTCTCGTCAGGATTATGTGAATGTAGGCGGTATCGATACTGTTGCAGAGGCTTTGCTTTATGTAGATGCTGGAACAACGAGGAATATCATGGAAAATCTTGAACAAGATGATCCTGAATTGGTCGAGGTTGTTAAAGAACAGATGCGTATAGAAAACAACCTGCGAAAGTTCACTAGAAAATAAGTAAAGGGGACTGAGATGCCAGAGATTTTGTCGAATGAAGAACTAAATGCCTTGTTTGGTGATCCAATCAAAGCAGAACAGAAGAATGTTAATGTATCCGAGGGTAACAATATGGCAGCGGGAGAAATATTGACTGGTGAAGAAGTTGAACATCTATTAGGTGTGTTAGATGGTAAAACATCGCCGTTTGCACCTACGCCTGAACCAAAACAGAGCAGAAGTGACGACATTGAACATGTAGTAAAGCAAGTTGACAAGAGTATCATGAAAAAACTGCAACTTATGCACGAGGGACTCGCACGTAGATTTGCTGCGAAGATTTCTAAAATGCTACAGTCTGTAGTAGATGTTAGAATGACAACTGTACACGAGTTGTGTTATAATGAGTTCGTCTTTGGTTGTGATAATCCCTCTTGTTTTAATTTGATAGAGGTAGAATTACTCACTATCATCAAGGACTTGTCTTATGGTAAGACAAATATGATATTAGATATTAGTCCGGCAATTGTCCTTCCAATGATTGAAAGGATGCTTGGAGGTGGAAGAGAGCCGTCAATGACAGCAAGGCGACCATTGACGAGCATCGAATGGAAACTTGCTCAACGAATAATTGATGAGTTTCTCTGTGAGTTGCACGTTGCTTGGAAGGATGTTGCAGATATGAAATGTACCGTTACTCAACAAGAGAGTAATCCGCAGATGATTGCTGTTATAAAACCTAATGCAACTGTGGTCGTTTTGTGCTTTGAGGTTGGTTTAGTAGTACAGCGTGGTCATATAGCACTTTGTATTCCTGTGGATTTGGTAGGACAGTTGACCGAAGGAGAACAAAGATGATTTACGGAATTATCATTGCTTTAGTGTTAGCGAATATGTATTGTCTCTATAACGAGGTTTGTCTTATTCGATTAAGAAATGAATATATCGCAATAAACAAAAAGGCTATTCAAGACTTGGACAGAATATCAGATGAGTTGGAGAAATTAAGGCAATAGAACTTCAACAGAAGGAAAGTGAATATGAACGAAGAAATGACAGAAGAGCAACGAAAAAGGTGGGAATCTATACCCGAAGAAAAACGAAAAAGATGGGAAGAGATGCATAGAAAGAGTGCGGAGTACCATACAGCGTTGAGAGAGCATGAAAAAAAGATAGTACAAACCATTAACGGCATACATGGACTAATCGTTGAAAACAATTTAAGTGTATGTGATGCAAAGTTGGTTCTTGACGAGGTTGTAAAGCAAGTCGAGCGTTATTCGAACGTAATAGCTACTGAAGATGATTTCGTAGATATTCATAACCTTTTACGGTCAGGACTTGTGCTTTTAGAATCCCCGGTATCTCTCCAAACAAAAAATCATCACTAGCCTTGTACCGTTCTGCCCATAAGCGAATGTCGTCAAGTGGGATTGACGGCTGGATCAAATCGGAGATGCAAAGCGTGTGCAGGTGCCATAGGATAGTTTCTAACGGCAACTTATCCAGTTGTTCCGGGATCATCCCTTGCAACTGGCTTTTCGTGAATGTGTCCGGTGGTCGCAGAAAAGTTTCAATCGGAACACGGTCGATGATTTTGAGCAATTCAATGGCGATTGTTTTGTCGAATTTCATAGTCTTTTTGGCTTAAGGTGAACGACAAGACTCTACCTCAACTCTCAGATTTGTCAAGAGTAAATCTCTAAGGACGGCTTGACACCTTCGACGTTCTGCTACAATTACGTCCAGTAATGCTGGTAGTGAAGCCGTGAGGAAGGAGAAAGAATATGGCTACACTACAAAGAAGAACTCATGGCGGCTGGGAACTCCAATTTAGGGATGAACACCACCGCAAGCAGACGATTACCTTGAGTGGTCGTAAGTACAAGGAACGCATTGCCTTGCAACTCAAAGATGTTGTTGAGGTCTTGGTGAACAAGAGAGTTAACAATGACCCAAGGCAAGACCCGATAGTGAAGACTTGGGTAGAGAATGCCCCGCCAGAGATACAGAGGAAACTCACTCGGTTAGGGTTGTACAACTTACCCTTGAAACGCACGGTCAAAGAGTTGTGGGACGCATTCATGGACAAGAAGTCAGGCGTAACTGAATCAACATTGGAAGGCTATCTCCATACAAGGGAGCGGTTTTTTATGTTCTTTAAACCGAATGAACAGATAGGTGCGCTCACGCAAGAGAGGATGAGGGAATGGAAGGCATTTTTGCTTGGTTGCGGCAAATATGCAGAAGCAACTGTCACAGGAACGATTACCAAGGCTAAGGCTGTTTTTAATTGGGCAAAGTCGCAGAAGTGGCTTGCCGTAAACCCGTTGGATGGTGTTGGTCGTGGTTCTTATCGCAATGAGGATAATGACTACTTTGTGACACAAGAGGAATACCGTCAGTTATTAGATGCTTGTCCTAACCAGGAATGGCGGGTGATTATAACGCTTGCCAGAATAGGCGGATTGCATCCTAACGAGATTAAGACTTTGCGTTGGTTGGACATCGGCAAGATCAAGGAAGACCGTTTCCGTGTGTTTAACTCCAAGATGCGGCAGAGCAAGAAGTTGTTTGAGCGTGATGTTCCTTTGTTCCCGGAGGTAGTGGCGGAATTGGAGAAGTTGCGATTGGGCAATGAGGACAATGAATTCGTTATTAACCGGTCGCACAATGGCTGGCATGCACAGTTTGACCGAATTGCCAAGAAAGCAGGGATTGACGAAATCCCCCGTCCGTTTGACAATATGCGTGCGAGCCGGGCAACAGAAATATGCAACGAGTATGGAGCGAAGCAGGAGAGCGTGTGGCTTGGTCATTCGGAGAAGACGGCGATGAAGTTTTACCTGATGGTAACGGACGATGATTATGCGATTGCTACTGGGAAGGAATGATTTTTACTGCCTTAGTTACTGTTGCAAAGAGCGGAAATGAGTTGCAATGAGCAGAAAAAGTGCAGAGAGGGGATGCCGTAACCCCTTGTGTTTGCGGCAGGTTACGGATGGTTGCGGGATGGTGCAGTTGGTTGCAGAGTCCTTAAATTGCCGACCGCCGGGCAGCAACGTCGCCGGTAGGCGACAGAGGGGCGTGTTCGACAAAGCAAGCGTTTCCCGGTGCCGGTCGGCTATCGCCGACGCAACCGCCCGGCGGTCGGTTGCCTACCTGCCGCTCCAAACTGAAACTTGTCAACGGACTGTAAATTACTTGAAAAACGCTGTGCTATCCTTGCAGTTTTTGCAATAAATGGTAAATTTTTAGCAACGTATGCACATTGTCTCCACGGTAACTCGGTCTTCGTTTTTTTGGATATTTCTCGGCGGACTCTGCTACTATTCGGCACTGCCGCCGCTCAATATCGCACCGCTCGCGCTCGCAGTGCCAATATGCTGGGGAATGGTCATTTTAGGAGACAGGAGACAGGAGGCAGGAGACAGGCAAAAGGAAACCGGTTGCACAGCAACCGGCTCTGTTGCCGTCTATATTAACGCCTACATCTTTTGGCTCGCCTCGGTCTGCTGGGTCTCCCATCCTTATCCGCCCTTTACAACGATAGGATTGATTGCTTTGGTAACGGCACTGTCCTTCTTTTGGGTACTCTTTTTCGCTTCCGCAAGAGTCGCCGTCCATCGTTACAAAGTTCCGTTGATCGTTGCCATGCCGCTTTGCTGGCTAGGAACAGAATATCTCCGCTGCCATATCCTCGGCGGATTCTCCTTCTGCGCCCTCGAACACGCCTTTTATCTGTATCCGGTATGTATTCAGTTTGCTTCCATCGGCGGAAGTATCCTCGTCGGCGGAATCATTATGTTCCTCGGAGCGGCAGTGCTGACCCTTTGCGGTCTTTGCGCATCCTTTGCGCCCTTCGCGGTAAAATCTAACCGCAAAGAACGCGAAGATAACGCAAAGTACGCAAAGGAAAAGCACTTAACGAAAACCAGCATACAAATACTGGTTATTTTGTTCTTGGTACTGGTTATTCCGACAATGGGCATCAATCAATGGGTGAAAAAATCTTATGTTCATTATTTTGATGAAGACAAAACCACCTTTTCCATCGTCGCTCTGCAAGGCAATCGGCAGGTCTATATTGACGGCGGACAAGAGGAAGCGGATAAAACCTTTGCCCTATTCGTCCATCTAGCGTATCAGGAAATTCATGACAGAAAGCAAGCCGGCGTTCCCCTGCCGGACTTAATCGTCTTTCCCGAAACGGTCTGTCCGATTTCCGTCTTGGCATTCGAAGGAACGGTAACACCCGCCGACCGCGGCTGGACAGAGGAACAAGTAACCCACTGGGAAAGGGAGTTTCGGCAATTCGCCCAGCACATTGAAACGCCGGTGCTGCTCGGACTCTCGACGTTGATTTTCAATGACCCGACCGACGACCCGATACGGCTCAACTCGGCACTCTTCGTTCCGCCGTCGGAACATAACGGCGAAATGCTTCGCTACGATAAAATGCACTTGGTTTTAATGGGGGAATACGTTCCCTTTGCGGAATATTTGCCGAAAAACTTTATTCTCCGCACGCTTTGCCACGAAGCCCGACACGGTACGATGCCGCTGGCGATTCCCATAGGAGGAAAGGCGGCAGGCGGTAGGCGGCAGGCGGCAGCAGAGGAGGGGGAACAGGCGGCAGGCGGCAGGCGGCAGGCGGCAGCAGAAGGGATGGACGGCAGACGGCAGCAGATAGAGGCATCGGTCAATATCTGTTTTGAGAGTTCCGTTGCTCATTTGATTCGGCAGCAAATTTTGACGTTACGCAAAGAGGGACATGATCCGCGGATATTGATTAACCTTTCTAATGATGGTTGGTTTCGCAATTCTCATGCGATAGAGCAGCACTTGGCGACTCATGTTTTTCGTGCGGTGGAGAATCGTATGTACTATGTAACGGCGACGAATGGCGGTTTTTCGGCGATTATCAATCCGTTTGGGGAGATTCAGCAAATCGGTCAGCGTGGTGCTGCCGAGGCGGTCAGCGGGACGGTTTCGGTCAATTTGAATGTACCGCATGCTCAAACGATCTATCAAAAGTACGGCGATTGGTACGCTCTGCCTTTCGCTATCGGCGTGTTGGTACTGACAGGCATCGGTTGGCGGGAGAGAAGGAGCAAAGCAAAAGCCGCAATCTAGAAATTGCGGTTTTGTTGGTCTTTAGGCTTTCACCAGAAACTGACATACCCTTTTTCGTCTACAAACTCTTTGTGTTCTTTGTGGTTAAATCTTTTTTAACCGCAAAGAACGCAAAGGATACGCAAGGAACGCAAAAGAATCTTTGTATTATTAGAGGTTCCCATAAGTATCTACACAACAGTCCCGTGCAGATAGGTTGCCGACCTTTCCGCTCCAAACTGAAACTTGTTAACAGGCTGCCTTCGCAGCCTATCCGGCATTTTATTTTTCAACGCCGCTTTCCGCTGCATTCGCCGCATCAATCGCTAAAATGACGTGATAAATCCCGACGGGAACCTGTGCCAATCGGTCGTAATCAAGCGTGTTCCAAGTGTCGGTCGGCATGTGGTAATGCCTGTTACGGAAATCAGCCATGTCCGTAAAAAGCAACGCAGGATACCCCTCCCGCCAAAAAGGAGCATGATCAGAAAAAGATAAAAACATTTCCAATCCCCTCGACATAGGCATGCCGGCAATTTTAAGCGTCGTTGCATCTTCAAACGTCTTCTTCGTGTCGAGAAGCAACTGCGCATCCTCCGCTCTGCCAATCATTGCCAAAAAATTACCTCTCGTGCCGTAGAGCGAACTCATGTTTCTGACAGGATACCTTTGCGAGTTTGGTGCATCAGAATAGTAACCGATCATATCCAAACAAATCATGCACACAACGTTCACATTTTGAGTCTTGAGTTTTCTCGCATGATACCAACTGCCGAGCAGTCCGTCTTCTTCGAGGTCATAGAAGACGAGTTCGACATCGCTATTCAATTCGGGAGTCTTTTTCAGAAAGTATGCCAACTCAATGAGAGCGGCAACACCGCTGGCGTTGTCATCGGCCCCCGGCGTGTTGGCGAGTGCGTCGTAGTGCGCTCCGACCACAATTCGCTTGTCCGTTTTCCCCTTTTTTAGAACGTGAATGTTGGTAAACGTGCGGCTGTTCATTTCGATGGCAATGCCGTCATCCCCCAAAGTTTGCCGAATGACAAATTCGCTGCGAGTTGCTTCGAACCCCGATGCCGCAACGGCATTGATGAGATAGTCAATCGTTTTAACCTTGTTGGTCGGAGAAGTGGTGCGGGGAAAATTCTCTTCGCTCAAAAACCGAACCGCTCGAATGATTCGCTCTTTGTCCGCCGCAACTTTCGGTGTCTCTTCGGCTTGAAGAAAACCGGTAAAAACGAATAGTATTGTTAAGCCGAAGAACGTTCGCTGAAAAAAACTTCGAGGGGCAATGGCGGCGATTTTCATAGCAGTAAGGTTAGTTGGGGGCGTGAGCGGTATCAATCGTCAAAATTACGTGGTATATTCCGAGGGGAACCTGTGTCAACCTATCATAATCGAGCGTGTCCCATGTGTCAGTCGCTTTGTGATAATTTTTGTTACGGTAGTCGGCGGTGTCAGTAAAAAACAGGGCGGGATAACCTTCCCACCAAAAGGGTGCGTGATCGGAACGCGATAACAGGAGATCCAATCCTTGCGGTGCGGGAAGCGACAGGAGCCGGAGCGTCGTTGCTTCCTGAAAAGCCTTGTGTGCATCGGTAATTAACGCAGCATCTTGCGCTCGACCTATCATTGCTAAAAAGTCCCCTTTGGTGCCGTAGAGCAAACTCATTCCTCTGACCGGATAACGTTGCGAGTTTTCTTCATCGGAATAGTATCCGACTAAATCCAGACAGAGCATACAAGCGACATCTACTTTTTGGTCTTTCAGTTTTTTCGCATGAAATCGGCTGCCGAGCAGTCCGATTTCTTCAGCGTCGTAGAAGACGAATTCAATATCGCAGTTCAATTCGGTAACATTTTTCAACATGTGCGTCAATTCGATGATCGTTGCAATACCACTTGCGTTGTCGTCGGCTCCCGGCGTTTCGGCGATGGTATCGTAATGTGCTCCGATGACGATGCGTTTATCTGTTTTTCCTTTTTTCAAGGCGTGGAGGTTGGCGAATGTATGTCGTGAAAATGCCTCTACTCTGAATTCATCGCGGGTTACTTCGAGTCCTGCTTCTGACACTGCTTTGATGAGATAATTTGTTCTTTTTTCAAGGTCTTCCTTTGTGGTAATGGGAAAGTTTTCTTCGCTCAAAAACCGGACAGTTCGGATGACTCGTTCTTTGTCTGCCGTAACTTTTGGTATTTCTTCGGCACGGAGGAAACCAGTGCAAACGAATAGTATTGTTAAGCCGAAGAACATTCGCTGAAAAAAACTTCGAGGGGCAATGGCGGCGATTTTCATAGCAGTAAGGTTAGTTGGGGGCGTGAGCGGCATCAATCGTCAAAATTACGTGGTATATTCCGAGGGGAACCTGTGTCAACCTATCATAGGGAGTAAGTTTTTGGTACATTTCGCATCAAATATTAGCCTACGGCGATAAAATATGAAAAATTCAACCACACTATGCCCAGCCGCCAGTGTGCCAAAAAATGCAGTTTTTGTAATTCGATGCGTCAGCCCTGGGTTATAGCCCCGGCGGATAAAAGTTCTCATTCGCCGGCGCTACCGCACCGGGCTCTGTTCGTTCTTGGCTAATTTTTCCCGCCACCCCTGTAAAAACAAGGACAACTTGTCAACAGACTGGTCACCTACACCAGTCCGCTAGACCGCCGCAACATCCACGCAACCGTCCAGAGCGAAACAATCCCCAGCAACACCCACCAGCGATCCCAAGCAGGCATCTGCACGTTGCGAGGAGGATGAATACGCGTCAAATGCTCCTCAAAATATCGAGATAACAGACTCCAATCTTCGCCGATAATCTCCGCTCCGCCAGTACGGTCAGCAATCATCCGCATCACCTCCGGTTGCGCCGCTATGTCCAAACGCTCACGCAAATTGCCGCGAACATCAAACTCCGCCAAACCAGCAATGTCGTCCGACTGATCACCCACCACCCGCGATCGATACTGACCCTCCGGCAAACGTCCAAACACAAGACGATACTGTCCCGGTCCGCCCGCCGGAACCGGAGACACCAAACGCGGACGCTCCAACGCCGCACCAGACAACTCCACCATCGGCGGCTCACCCACCCGCTCCGCCCGAACCAACATCATCGCCATCGCCGTCTCATCAGTCGAAAACGTCGTCGTATCCGTCCGCAATGCCAAGTCCTGCGTAGGAAGAAGTCCTACATTGGAAACCAACCAACGCACCAAACTCCGCCACAACGCCGCATAGACCTCATCTCGATCCTGGAACGTCGGCGGTAAAAAAGCCCAACGCCACATGCCCGCCCCCTCGACCACCACAACACGACCATTGCCGACAGGTTGATACGTAATCACCGGTGCCGACTGCCCCCCCTCGGACGCAGTCGCCAAAACCACCGCCAACGGCTTGAGCATTCCCGGCGTAGTTACCGTCGCCAACGACGGCATACCGGTCAGTGTATCGTCCGTGTCGCCGCTGCCCGACAACCAACGCAAAGCCTGCCCCGCCGGAGTCATCTGCAAACGAAATCGGGACTCCTGCGCCGGTTCCCAACGCACTGGAAGCAACTGTCCCAGCCGCTCATTGATCTGCGCCGTCGGCGAACCGCGAAAACAAACCAGCGAACCATTGCTTTCGGTCAACCATCGCCGCAACCGCGTCAGAGCAATGGAATCAGACGCAGACGAAAGAAAGATTTCCGCATCGCGACCGAGAATGATAATTTGATATTGATCGAGTTGCCCTTCGTCCGTTAGAAATTGATCTGCTCTGGTTTCAATCGCCCAGGTATCCGTCCGTTGCGATTCCTCATCAGGGTCGTCGGAGACCATCGATGTAATCGTCCGCCGATGCAACCGTCCTTCCGCAATCTGTACCACGCTGGTCAACTCGATGGAAGGATCGGCGGAAAGCGTCCGCACTAAATACTTTGTATCCCAGTAAGGCTTGCCTTCCAAGAGCAAAACCCTGACGGGTTCCTCGACCACCCGCAAGAGCAACGTTGCCGTATTGTTGATGACCGTAACTTCGCCGGGCAGAGGTTCCACGAAAAATTCGTAACGGTACAAACCGCTGCCGGGCTGTGTTACCGTCCATGTTGTTTCGACGGTGTCATTCTCGGCAATTTCAATTTCGCGTTCTTCGAGTGTTTCGCCGTCGAGTTTAAGGGAAATGTGTGCGGTGCTTGCCGTTCCTCCTCGCTGCCGCAGATGGAGAGTTACGGGAACGCGCTGTGCCGCAAAGGCGATTTCCTGCGAGAGACCGAGTTCGAGTTCCAAGTCGTTGACTTCGCTTGCGCCGGCAAATGTTTTGGTGAAGACCGGCGTTGCCATCGCTTTGGCGCGTGTCAAACTTTCACGCAGCCGGGCGAGCGAACCTTGATTGTGTGTGCCGTCGCTCAAGAGGAGAACGAATTGTCCCTGCGGTTGTTCGGAGTCGAGCGATTGTTCCAGTGCTGCCGCTAGGTCGGTGGCGGTGCCTTCCGGCGTGTGCGAAAGTAAGTCGTTGACATTCGTTGGTTGCAGTTCTTTGTCGAAGCCGAAGAGCCGGACTTCGTAATTTGCTTCGAATTGTTTGACGATATCGGCGGCTTGTTGGGCGGCTTCGTCGTATCGGGTTCGGTTGCCGTGCAGGGGAGCGGACATGCTTGCGGATTGATCGACGAGTATGGTCAGCACGGGTTTTCCGGGCGGCGGGGGGATGGGTTCAGTCCAGGTCGGATTGAGTAGTACGGCAAAGGGGAGCAGGAGTGCGATGCTCATGAGGGACATGATTTTCCAGCGTCGGCGACCGGTGATGCGTTTTCGGCTTGCCCAGACGTACCATAACAGCATTGCCGTTGCGGTCAGGAGCAACGGAAACCAGAGGCTCAAGGGAATCAGAGGATCGAAAATGATACGGGACATCGGCAACCTATCTAGGGAGCAAGATTTTATCTTGCTCGCATAATATACTCTATTTTTGTTTCAATCGGTATGCGACCACGCGGCTTCTTCGAGAGCAGGGCAGCCCGTCGACAAGTTTACCGCACGAGGTAGGTTGCCGACCTGTCCGCTCCAAATCCGAAACTTGTTCGGTCCCCCAGTCCGCAATTTATTCGTCCGTGTCGTCCGACTCCAACACCTGCTCCACCGGCGGCGGAAAAAAGTAATTGTAGACGGGAGTTACCGCTCTTGACTGAACCTGAATGTAAGCACCAATACTTGCCATCACCAAAGCAATGACGAGTAACAAGTTGAAAACGACCCGCTTCCATCCCTTACCGACGGCATCGCCAATGTACGACCACCGATTGTTCAATATCAAGAACAACAAATACGCAATCGGCAACATCGTCAAACAGATCGCCGAAGCAGCAACAGGGAACCAAAACGGCAGTTGGAAAACCACGCCGAGAATTCCAATCGACGGTGTCAAGGCAAACAATCGGAACCGCCACGTCGTCGGTTCCAACTTGAACATCTCGTTCATGACGAAACCGCAGCAAGTCATGTGGGCACTGATTGCCCCGAAGGTCATGCCGATGAGTCCGCCGCAGAAGATCACCGTCGCAACCTGTTGCGAAATAAATCCGCCTTCCAATGCCTGCGCCGCTTGCAATGGGCTAATACCCGTCCTGACCGTCTCGTTTGATGGGTCGTAAATACCGGAGACAGTCATTCCAATCATAATGAGCGAAGTAATAACGGTAAAGGGAATGAACATCGTCATGGCGAGATCCCATTTGGCAAGCGTTTTATGTTCCGAACCCCAGTTCTTTTTGAGAAGCGAGTAGGGATACATAAAGGTCATATTGATTCCGACTGCCGCTCCAAGCATTCCCAGCATCAGTGTAACTGTTGCCGGATCGGTAAAGAGAGTGCCGTCCAAAGCGTACCAGCCGGTAAAGCCTTTGAGCATTTCCAGCCACTCGATCCTGTTAAAATTCAAGATTACAACCATCAGGAAGGTCAGGAATACCAGTCCGATCATACAACGGAGGAACCACTCATAGATGCGGATTCCGATACCGCCTCGACCGTAGTTAAACACGACGAACATGTTGATGCAGAGAATCACGAGTCCTGCCGCAAAACTGACGATGTAACCGAGCGATGTATAACCTGCTTCGGTTTGCAATACAGCACCGGGAGAGAATACTTCGACGACGCTCCGCACGGCACCGGCGGCAAGCCCGTACTGCGGAAAATGCCAGATGACCGATGCCAACACGGTGCCGACTGCCCAAAAGAAGACGAGGGCTACCAGCGGTCCCCAGATTTTTCGCATTTCTCCCATGAATCCCCAGTAGGGACGTTCCTTGTTTGTCAAGACGATATTCGACAGGGCGACGAACATCATGATTCCGAGAAACATGGCGACGGGTTGCACCCAGAGGAGTTTGTATCCGAAGGATGCGCCGGCAACGACGGAGGCGGCGGCACTGCCTGCGCCGAGAGTCATTGCGCTTTGCAACAGACCGGGACCGGTCAGTTTGATATATCCCAATGCACGGGGAACCGGCGGTCGGGCAGCGATGTCTCGCAGTAACTCGGTCTCTTGGGTGGCTTTATCGGACACGCTCTCTGTAAATAGTGGCAAGAGGAAGTATTGTATTCAAGGAGTGTAATCGATGGACACATAAAAAGCAAGGTGTGGCAGCAGTAGACGTGCAAGTTTCGTTTATTTTGTGAATCCGAGTCGTTTTAGGATTTTTTTGGGCTTGTCTCTCACCCACGCCGCCACTGCTGTCA